>CAJHXX010000044.1_pt1 | contig 21163 bp, 16 predicted proteins | sample 9198511 | NCBI WGS metagenome assembly CAJHXX01 (sample SAMEA7708325, study PRJEB35096) | sediment metagenome | biome: marine neritic benthic zone biome [ENVO:01000025]; feature: sediment [ENVO:00002007]; material: shallow marine sediment [ENVO:03000034] sea grass bed [ENVO_01000059] ...
CTTCAACCTGCTGGCCGACGGCCTGCGCGAAGTCAGCCTCAGGGATTGAGGAGTAACGGCGATGTCGCAACCGCTGCTCGAATGCAACGACCTCTGCCTTTCCTATTTCACCCGCGCCGGCGAGATCCCGGCGGTGAAGGATTTCTCGCTGAAGCTCGAACCCGGCGAGTCGGTCGGCCTGGTCGGCGAATCCGGCTGCGGCAAGTCGACCGTGGCGATGGCGATCATGAACTACATGGGCACCAACGGCGGCATCGTCGGCGGCAACATCGTGTTCGACGGCCGCGACATGGCGACATTGAGCCGCGAGGAACTGCGGCAAATTCGCGGCAGCTCGATCGCCATGGTTTATCAGGAGCCGATGGCGGCACTCAACCCGTCGCTCACCATCGGCCGGCAGTTGATGGAAGTGCCGATGGTGCACGAGAAGATCAGCGAGGCGGAGGCCTTCATTCGGGCGCGGCAGATGCTGGCCGATGTCCACCTGCCCGATCCGGAACGGCTGATGGCCGCCTATCCGCACCAGATCTCCGGCGGCCAGCAACAGCGCGTGGTGATCTCCATGGCGCTGCTGTCGAGCCCGAAGCTGCTGCTGCTGGACGAACCGACCACCGCCCTCGACGTCACCGTCGAGGCCGGCATCGTCGAGCTGATCGGCGAGATCAGCTCGAAATTCGGCACCAGCATGCTGTACATCTCGCACAACATGGGCCTGATCCGCGATACCTGTGAGCGGGTTTGCGTGATGTATTCGGGCGAGATGGTCGAGGAAGGGCCGATCGAGACCGTGTTCAACTCGATGACCCACCCCTACACGCACGGCCTGTTCGGCGCCATCCCGCTGCCCGGCGCCGACAAGAACAGCAAGCCGCTGATCGCCATCCGTGGCCAGCTGCCGCTGCCGCATGAGCGGCCGCGTGGCTGCAACTATGGCCCGCGCTGCGATTTCTTCCAGAGCGGCCGCTGCGACGGCGGCGATATCCCGATGGCCGAGACCGGTCGGCCGCAGCAGCGGGTGCGCTGTCTGCGCTGGCAGGAGATCGACTGGGCGGAATACGCCCCGCCGGCCGTGGCGCAGGAGTCGGAGGAGCCGGGCGCGGAGGTGCTGGTGGTCGAGGACATGCGCAAGTACTACGTGGTCGACGACCGCTCCTTGCTCGGCAAGGTGACATTGCGGCCGAAACGCTATGTCAAGGCCAACGAGTCGATCAGCTTCGACGCGCGCGAGCAGGAGACCGTGGCGATCGTCGGCGAGTCCGGCTGCGGCAAATCGACCTTCGCCAAGGTGCTGACCGGCCTCGAGACCGCGACCCAGGGCGGCATCGAGTTCAACGGCACCGACATCAGCAAGGTCCCGGTGAAGCGGCGCAGCCGAGAGCAGATCGGCTCCCTGCAGATGGTGTTCCAGAACCCCAACGACACCCTCAACCCGAGCCACACCGTCGGCGCCCAGATCGGCCGGGTGATCCACAAGTTCGGCGTCGAGCGCGAGCGCGGCCGGATCCAGGAACGGGTCATGGAGCTGCTCGACGCGGTCAAGCTGCCGCGCGACTTCATGTGGCGCCGCCCGCGCCAGCTCTCCGGCGGCCAGAAGCAGCGCGTCGGCATCGCCCGCGCCTTCGCCGGCAACCCGGCGATGGTGATCGCCGACGAGCCGGTCTCCGCCCTCGACGTCTCGGTCCAGGCGGCGGTCACCGAGCTGCTGATGGACCTGCAGCGCGAGCACAAGACGACGCTGCTGTTCATCAGCCACGACCTCTCCGTGGTGCGCTACCTCGCGGACCGCGTGGTGGTGATGTATCTCGGCCAGATCATGGAGCGCGGCACCACCGAGGAGGTGTTCTCGCCGCCTTACCACCCCTATACGGAGGCGCTGCTGTCGGCGGTGCCGATCGCCGACACCTCGGTGACCAAGAAGCGCATCGTGCTCGAGGGCAACCTGCCGAGCGTGCTGAAGCCGCCACGGGGCTGCCCGTTCGAGACCCGCTGCCCGCGCAAGCTCGGCGAGATCTGCGAGCGCGAGCGCCCGCCGGTGCATGACATCAGCGGCGAGCACAAGATCGCCTGCCACATCCCGCTGGCCGAGCTGGAGAAGGTCGAGCCGGTGATCCAGATCAAGGAGGCGGCGGAGTCGGCGGCGGAGTAGGACCCGCGCCGGCCGCGCCGGCGCGTCAACAAACCGTGATGCGGCGCGCCGCGGCCTCGCCGGGGCGGGCCGGCCGTTCTAGGCTATCGGCACAACCAACTGCCGGCAGGCACCACCGGAGGTGACCGTCATGCAGCCAAGCTCGATCCGCCTTACCGCCCGCCCCGTCCTGGCGGCCGGCGCGATGCTTCTGATCATGCTCGCCGGTTTCGTCACCCTGCCGGCCACCGCCGGCCCGGCCGAAAAAGACGTGCTTGCCGCCGTGGTCCGCCTGCAGGCCGAGGTGCCGCCCGATGCGCGCACCGCGCCCGGCCTCGGCACCGAGCGCGAGGGTAACGGCGTCGTCATTGACGACAACGGCCTGGTGCTGACCATCGGCTATCTGATCCTGGAGGCGATGTCGGTGACGGTGTTCGACGCCGAGGGCCGGCCGGTGCAGAGCGACATCCTGGCCTATGACTACGACACCGGTTTCGGGTTGATCCGGGCGCGGGCGCCGCTCGGCGTGCGGCCGTTGGCGCTCGGCGATTCCGACAAGGTTGCGGAACGCGATCCGGTGCTGGTCGCCGGCCATGGCGGCGCCGCCGGCACCATCGGCGCCGTCGTGGTGTCGCGCCGCGAGTTCGCCGGCTATTGGGAATATCTGCTCGACAACGCGATCTTCACCGCGCCGCCGCATCCCAACTGGGGCGGCGCCGCCCTGATCGACCTGGACGGCAAGCTGGTCGGCATCGGCTCGCTGGTGGTCAATGATGCGCTGCCGGAGGCGCGCCCGATCCCCGGCAACATGTTCGTGCCGATCAACCTGCTGAAGCCGATCTTCGCCGACCTGCTGGACCGGGGCCGGGCCGGCGGGCCGCAGCGGCCCTGGCTCGGCATGTTCACCGCCGAGCACTCCGGCCATGTCATGGTCACCCGGGTCGCCCCCGACGGCCCCGCCGCGGCGGCCGGGCTGCGCGCCGGCGACGTGGTGGTCGATGTCGGCGGCCAGACCGTCGGCTCCATGGCCGATCTGTTCCGCAAGGTCTGGCGCAGCGGGCCGGCCGGCACCGAGATCCCGATGCGCGTGCAACGCGACGGACACCTGACCGAGTTCGAGGTGCGATCCGCCGACCGCTATGACTATCTCAAGCTGAAGCCGTCATATTAAATGGCGTTCGTGGTTGCGGCAACGAACGCCACAGGACTCCACCAATACAACATATTGAGAAAATTTCGCACGACCTACAAAATGCCGTTGCGTCCGACTCTTTTTCTTGCTAGATAGCGGCCACGTAAAGAGGGCGTCAGGTGCATAGGTCGGGCTCCTATGCATTGAACCGCAAGGGTTCTCCTGACGCCCCAGGAGCCGGTCAAGCCCCTGACACCCGGCCGCATCGGGTGGACGGGGCTTTCTCTTTGGCCGATCGCTCAAACCTCCGAAGAGGCTCTTCCGAACCGGCCGCCGAGAATGGCTTTCCGGCCGAAGAACGGGCCTGCCCGGAGGCTGGCGCCCAACCGCTCCGCCGCCCCGCCGCCGCACGGCACCGGCCTCCAAGGAGACCGCACCGCGACCGCGGCATCGCAACGGCCGCTTGGCCGTCCTTCGTCCGGGCGACGTGGCTTCGCTCCGCAGCGCATCCCGAGGGACGCGCCGCCTCGCTGGCGCCACCCGCGCTCCGGGTCCCGCCACCGGCCCTGCGCCGGCGTCCGAAGACGCCGCCATCGGCCCGGCGCGCTTCCCGGAGGCCGATCCCCCGCCTCGCCGGCCCCGAAAGGCCGTCGCGGCTGAGCGACCGCGCCCGGTAGAGATCGGCGGCCCGATGGTCCGCCCCTTCCGAAGAAGCGGCGCTCCGTCAAACCGGCCGGCCCCTGCCGCCACCAGCCCCGGTTCAAGGCCGCCGCACTCTCCTCACGGACAGTCCGGCGTCGATGATCCGACCAGGCCGGCGGCTCCGCTTCCGGTATCCGCCCGGCCGCGCCTCCGAAGAGGCCGCCGCAGCGATCCCGGTCGCTTCCCGACCCTCGCCACCCTGCGGCATGGCCTCTTGCGAGGCCCGGCCGCCGAGCGGTCCGCGTCGGACGGAAAACCTGCCGTCCTCACCGTTCCCCGAACCCGCCTTGCCGTGGATCCGGTTCCCGGTGCGGGCTGTGTCCCAACGAAACCCTGACCCGGAGGCCCCGGTTTCGTGTCACGGGCTTACAACCCAGACGCTTCCGCGTGCGTGTCAAGTATCGATCTTTCGAATTCTTGCGCGCAACAGAAAAGACGTGACAAATCAAAAAAAGTTGTGTACAAAAACTCTAGCATCGCACAAAATATTCACAGTTTATCCACAGATTTACTAACATGCGCGATGCCTGCTACTGTTCTGAATACTTGTCTCAATATGTGGTCATTGGCTGGCCCGCCTCGCCCCGAGACACCCGCACCGCTGCAAATTTCACCGCGCCAACCGGCGCATTCGCCGCCAGAGCTGGGTTATCATGCGCCTGGCGAGCGCGGAGAGGGAGGCGGTTTTGCGCGAATTCGGCCCCGAGGTCAGGCTGACGGACCCGGCGTTGGTTCACCCGAGCGCGATGCTCTACGGCCGGATCACCGCGGGCCGGGGCGTGTCGTTCTGGATCAATGCGACGCTGCGCTGCGAATCCCACGAAATCGGGATCGGTGAATACAGCAACATCCAGGACTTCGTGATGCTGCATGTCGGCGACGGCCAGGGGGTGCGGGTTGGCAGCCATTGCTCGGTCGCCCATCGCTCGACCCTGCACGGCTGCACGGTCGGCGACAATTGCCTGATCGGCATCGGCGCCACCGTGATGGACGACTGCGTAATCGGCGACAACTCGATCGTGGCGCCGCACAGCCTGGTCCGCCAAGGCACCGTCGTGCCGCCCAACTCCGTGGTGATGGGCGTGCCGGCGACGGTCAGGAGGAGCCGCAACTGCTTCGTCGAGAATCGCATGAACGCGTTCTTCTATTATCATAACGCCCTGGCCTACGCCGCCGGCAACCATCGCCGCTGGGCCGACGCCGAGTTCCAGGAGTTGGCGGAGCGCGAAAAGGCACGGCTGCAGGCGGAGCTGGCGACGACGCAGGCGGCGGAGGCCTGAGGCGCCGGGATCTCGAGAGGCGATTGCGATGGACCACCCCTATCTGATGTTCCTCGGCGACGTCGCCGACCAGTTGGGCGCCAAGACCGCCGACGGGGTCGTGCATTGGCGGCCCGAATGGTGCGTCGGCCAGGTTCGGCTAGACGGCTGCGCCGCCGACGTGCGCCTGCCCGATATGAGCGTCGAGGACGGCGCCGCCGCCGGCGCCCGCACCATGATCGTCGGCGTCGCTAATTCCGGTGGCTTCCTGCCGGAGCACTGGGCCGCCTCGATTGTCCGGGCGCTGGAATGCGGCATGGACGTGGCCTCGGGCCTGCATATCCGCTTGGCCGACGTCCCGCCGATCCGCAACGCCGCCGAACGGCACGGGCGCCGGCTGTTCGACCTGCGCCACTCGACCCGGGAATTTGCCACCGGCAAAGGCGACAAGCGCCCCGGCAAACGGCTGCTGACCGTCGGCACCGACTGCTCGGTCGGCAAGATGTACGCCGCGCTGGCCCTGGAAAAGGAGATGCGCGCGCGCGGCATGAAGGCGGATTTCCGCGCCACCGGGCAGACCGGCATCGCCATCGCCGGCGACGGCGTCGCCATCGACGCGGTGGTCGCCGACTTCATCTCCGGCGCGGTCGAATGGCTCTGTCCGGCCAACGACCCGGACCATTGGGACCTGATCGAGGGCCAGGGCTCGTTGTTCCATGCCGCCTTCGCCGGGGTCTCCCTCGGCCTGCTGCACGGCGCCCAGCCGGACGTGATCGTGCTCTGCCATGAGCCGACGCGCACCCATATGCGCGGCTTGCCGCACGCGCGGCTGCCGGACCTGAAGGAGTGCATCGACCTCAACCTGGCGACGGCACGGCTGACCAACCCGGCGGTGCGTTGCATCGGCGTCGCCGTCAACACCGCGAGCCTCGATCCGGGCGCCGCCGAGACCTATATGAAACGGACCGAGGACGAACTCGGCCTGCCCTGCGTCGACCCCTTCCTGACCGGCGTCGGCCGCCTGGTCGCCTGCTTGCCCTGAGCCGGAAGGGGCGATGCGTCAACTCACTGTCCGCCGCGAGGTCTGGCCGATCCGCGGCGCCTTCACCATCTCGCGCGGCGCCAAGACCGAGGCCGAGGTGGTGGTGGTCGAGCTGGCCGAGGCCGGCGCCCGCGGCTGGGCCGAATGCGTGCCCTACCCCCGCTACGGCGAGACCGTCGACGGCGTGATGGCGGCGATCGAGGCGCTCCGCCCGGCGCTGGAGGCGGGCCTCGGCCGGGCCGCGCTGCAACAGCGGATGCCGCCGGGTGCGGCGCGCAACGCCATCGACTGCGCGCTCTGGGACCTGGAGGCCAAGGTCGCCGGCCGCCCTGCCCATCAGATCGCCGGCCTGGCGCCGCCCGCGCCGATGATCACCGCCTATACACTGAGTCTCGGCACACCGGCGGAAATGGCCGCGGCCGCCGCGGCGGCCGCCGACCGGCCGCTGTTGAAGCTGAAGCTCGGCGGCAGCGGCGACATCGCTCGGGTCGAGGCGGTGCGCGCCGCCGCGCCAAAGAGCCGGCTGATCGTCGATGCCAACGAGGCCTGGGCGCCAGCGACGCTGGGCGACTACCTGCCGGCGATGGCCGAGCTCGGCGTCGCCCTGATCGAGCAGCCGCTGCCCGCCGACGACGACGGTGCCCTGGCGAAGATCGAACGGGCCGTGCCCGTCTGCGCCGACGAGTCGTTGCACGACCGCGCCGGACTGGCCCGGGTCGCCGAGCGATACGACTTCGTCAATATCAAGCTGGACAAGACCGGCGGCCTGACCGAGGCGCTGGCCGTCGCGAGCGCGGCGCGGGCGCTCGGCCTCGGCATCATGGTCGGCTGCATGATCGGCACCAGCCTCGCCATGGCGCCGGCCGCCCTGCTCGGCGCCGCGGCCGAATTCGTCGATCTCGACGGGCCGCTGCTGCTGGCCCGGGATAGGAAGCCGGGTCTGGTCTATGCCGGCAGCACGCTCGAGCCGCCAAGGCCGGCGTTATGGGGATGACGGCCGAGCGGTTCGACCGGAATCTCTGTGAACTGGTGGAGGGGTTTGCCGACACGCCTTTGGCGGTATCCCACCGGGCATGGACGCTAATCGCCCGGCGGGTACCGGTCCAAACGCTACGCGGATTACCATGACTTAAACGCTACGCTACAATCGAGATCCATACGCTACGCGGGTCTCGAGGTAGTCCCCTTGCCGGTTCACATCCGGTGCCAGGGGGGATCGGGGAGCACCGGAGTCCCCGGCAAGGGGATACGGTTATCCAGGCAAGCAAGCTGCGTGCCAACTCATGCGGCGCGGTATTCCTTACTTTTCGATTCGGCGACCCTTTGCATTTTGCGAATCAAAACTGGCAATTCGCAAATTGCAGCGCCGAATTGCGACATGCACCGGCGACGCGGCGCAAAAAAAACCGGCGCCGAAGTTGGCGCCGAACTCTGGACCATACGGTCAGAGAAATTTGACATGATCGGTCGGCGGTGCCGCGCCGGGCATCGGACGCTAATCGCCCGGCCGGCACCCACCCAAACGCTACGCGGGTAAAGCTGGTCCAAACGCTAAACGGACCTTTCGGTATCCCTCTTGTTGGAAAATTGCGGCGCCAGGGGGGATCGGGGAGCACCGCAACCTCCAACAAGAGGAATACAGCTTCCCTAGTAAGCAAACGGCGTGCCAACTCTGAGAGGGCGGTTTTCCTCGATATTGACCCGGCGATGCCGTCGCAAAATGCGAATTTCCGGCGCCTGCCCGCGTATCGCGTCGCAAAATGCGAATAACTGGCGGCTGCCGCCGGCCGACCGATCATTCTATACTGAGGACCGGACGCCGCCGCCGCCGAGGTGCCGGCCGCCCGAATCGGGACGCGGGATCAGCAACCAAGCCGGATAGCAAGCGCGATGCAGGCCGGAGAAATCCTACGCCTAAGCGCCGGTCGGAGCCCGGCGGTGACCGCCGTGATCGGCGGCGACACTGTCTGGACCTATGCGGAGCTGGATCGGCGGGCCGATCGCGTCGCCGCCGCGCTCGCCGGGCTCGGCCTCGCCAAGGGCGCGCGCATCGCCGTGTTGAGCCGCAACCTGCCGGACTATGCGGCGCTCTATTTCGGCGCGGCGCGGGCCGGGCTGGTGCTGGTCAATCTGTCGGCGCGGACGACGCGGCAAGAGCTCGCGCGGCTGCTCCGCCGCAGCACGGCGAAATGCCTGTTCTATGACCCGGCGCTGGCCGAAGCGGCGGGCGCCGCCGAGGCCGGCTGCCGCCCAATCGCTTTCGGCCGGCCGTTCGCCGAGCTGCTGCGGGAGGCGCCGGCGGCGGTGCCGGCGGTGACGGTGCGGCCCGACGACCCGCTTTGCATCACTTTCACCGGCGGCACCACCGGCACGCCCAAGGGCGTCGTGGTCAGCCATCGCAACCGCTGTGAGATCGCCGCCGCCATCGCGGCCGAGTTCGGACTGAGCGCCGGCGAGTCGGTCTGCGTCTCGACGCCGCTGTTTCACATCGCCGGCCTGTTCGTCTGGTTCCAGCCGGCGGTCGCCGCCGGCTGCAGCTCTGTCCTGCTCGAGACCTGGGACGCCGGCGCCTTCTTCGCCGCGGTCGAACGGCACGCCATCAGCGCTACCTTGATGGTGCCGACGCAACTGCACGACATGCTGCATCACGCCGATTTCAGCCCCGAACGACTGCGAACCCTCCGCCGCGTGGTCTATGCCGGGGCGCCGGTACCGCCGGCACTGCTCGACGGTCTGATCGAGACCTTGCCCTGGGTCGAGTTCATCGAGAATTACGGCCAGTCCGAGATCGGCCCCTGCACGGTGCGGCGCGGCGCCGACCTGCCGGCCAAGGCGGGCAGCATCGGCCGCGCAATTCGGGGCGTGGAACTCGCGGTGCTCAGGCCCGACGGCCGGCCGGCCGAGCCCGGCGAAGTCGGCGAGCTGGCAAGCCGCGGGCCGCATGTGTTTCAGGAATATCTCGATCAGCCGGAGCTGACGGCGGAGTTGTACAAGTTCGGTGACGGCTGGCTCGCCACCGGCGACCTGGCAGTGATCGACCGGCACGGCTTTTTCACCCTGGTCGAGCGCCTGAAGGACATGATCGTCTCGGGCGGCGAGAACATCTATCCGGCCGAGATCGAGGCGGCGCTGGCCAGCCATCCCGCGGTCTCCGAATGCGCGGTGTTCGGCATTCCCGATCCGCGCCTCGGCGAGGTGCCGGCGGCGCATGTGGTGGCGCGCGACGGCGGCGCGATCGCCGCCGACGAGCTGATCGCCTTCTGTGCCGACAAGATCGCCCGCTTCAAGCGGCCGCGCCGGATCGAGTTGGTCGCCGCATTGCCGCGCACCGCCGTCGGCAAAGTCCAGAAAGCGGTGCTGCGGGCGCCCTATTGGCGGGACGGCCAGCGCCGGGTGTGAGGCCGGGGCGCGCCCGGCTTTCGGCGCCACACCGATATTTAACCAAGCCCGGCTAATTGTTGCCGTATGGCTAAGCCGAGCAGGCGAGATTTGACCTTACGCGCGTGGCTGCTGGCGATCTTGCTCGCCCTGGCCGAGCCGGCCGCGGCCGGCACCAAGCAGGCCCGCGACGCGTTGAAGGCGGGCGACTTCGCGAGGGCGGTGGCCGAGCTCGAGGCGGCGATCACGGCCGGCGACGAGGACGCGGCCAACATGCTGGGCGAGATCTACCATGTTGGCCATGGCGTCGCGCCCGACCCGCGGCGCAGCTGCGACCTGTTCGAGATCGCCGCCCGCGCCCATATCGGCACGGCGCAGCACAATCTCGCCAACTGTTATTTCCACGGCCGCGGCCGCGACGTCGACTACAGCCTGTCCAAACAGTGGTACGAACGCGCCATTGACAGCGGCGTGACCCGCGCACTCTGCGCGCTCGGCAACCAGTACCTCGCCGGCAAGGGCGTGCCCAAGAACAAGGAGAAGGCGTTCCTGCTCTGTCACCAGGCCGCCAAGGCCGGCGAGCCGGGCGCCCAGACCGATATCGGCCAGATGTATCTCCGCGGCACCGGCGTCGGCCGCAACTATGCCGAGGCGGCGCGCTGGTTTGGAAGAGCCGCGGAGCAGGGCCAGGCCAACGCGGCCCGCCTGCTCGGCCTGATGTATTTCCGCGGCGACGGCGTCGACAAGGACAGCGACAAGGCACGCGACTGGCTGACCACCGGCGCCCGTCTCGGCCATCCGGCGACCTACTACCCGCTCGGCGAGCTGTACCTGCAACGCGCCTATGACCGCCGGCGAGCGAAGCTGCGATCCCGGACCGGCGTGCCGACGCTGTTCTGGTTCCGCCTCGCCGCCGAGGACGACCCCTCGCCCAAGCGCCGCGCCGCGGCGAAGAAGCGCTATGCCGAATTGTCGGCGATGGCGCCGGAGCTGCTCGACGCCGTCGAGGAGCAGATCGGCAACTGGCGCAGAAGCGGCATGTCCCGGCCCTTGAAGCGCTGAACCGACCCTCCATCCCATCGCCCGATTGCCGAGTGCGGACGCGGCGCCTACCATGAGCGCCTGGTGTTCATTGGAGGGACGGTCGATGTCGGACAGCAACAGGAAACTTCGCAGCAGCGCCTGGTTCGGTGCCGGCGGCAAGGACGGCTTCGCGCATCGCTCCTGGCTGAAGAACCAGGGCACGCCGATCGATGCCTTCGACGGCCGCCCGGTGATCGGCATCTGCAACAGCTGGTCGGAGCTGACGCCTTGCAACGCCCATCTCCGCGACGTGGCAGAGCGGGTCAAGCGCGGCGTCTGGGAGGCCGGCGGCTTCCCGCTGGAATTCCCGGTGATGTCGCTCGGCGAGCCGATCATGCGCCCGACCACCATGCTGTTCCGCAACCTGATGAGCATGGACGTCGAGGAATCGATCCGCGCCAATCCGCTGGACGGCGTGGTGCTGCTGTCGGGCTGCGACAAGACCCAGCCGGCGATGATGATGGGCGCTGCGTCCTGCGACCTGCCGACCATCGTGATCACCGGCGGGCCGATGCTGAACGGCAAGTTCGAGGGCGCCGACATCGGCTCCGGCACCGACGTCTGGCGCTTCTCCGAAGAAGTCCGCGCCGGCAAGATGAGCCTCGACGACTTCGTCGCGGCCGAGGCCGGCATGTCGCGCTCCAACGGCCACTGCATGTCCATGGGCACGGCCTCGACCATGGCCTCGATGACCGAGGCCCTCGGCATGACCTTGGCCGGCGCCGCCGCGGTGCCGGCGGTCGACGCCAACCGCTACCGCTATGCCCATGCCGCCGGCCGGCGCATCGTCGAGATGGTCGGCGAGGACCTCCGCATGTCGAAGATCCTGACGCGCGAGGCGTTCGAGAACGCGATCCGCACCAACGCGGCGATCGGCGGCTCGACCAACGCCATCATCCATCTGATCGCCATGGCCGGCCGCCTCGGCGTGGCGCTGGAGGTCGACGACTTCGACCGGCTCGGCCGCGGCGTGCCGCTGCTGGTCAACCTGATGCCGAACGGCGAGTACCTGATGGAGGACTTCTATTACGCCGGCGGCCTGCCCGTCGTCACCAAGACCCTGCTCGAGCACGACCTGCTGCACGGCGACGCGCTGACCGCCAGCGGCAAGACCGTGTCCGAGAACGTCGCCCAGGCAAAGAACTACAACGAGAAAGTGATCACACAGTTCGACAACCCGGTCAACAGCGACGTCGGCCTGGCCGTGCTACGCGGCAATCTCTGCCCCGACGGCGCGGTGATCAAGCCTTCCGCCGCGACGCCGGCCCTGATGAAGCATCGCGGCCGCGCCGTGGTGTTCGAGACCGTCGAGGAAATGAAGGAGCAGATGGACAACGACGACCTCGATATCGACGAGACCTGCGTCATGGTGCTGAAGGGCTGCGGCCCGCGCGGCTATCCCGGCATGGCCGAGGTCGGCAATTTCGCCTTGCCGCGCAAGATCCTGAAGAAAGGCATCACCGACATGGTGCGGATCTCGGACGCCCGCATGAGCGGCACCGCCTACGGCACCGTGGTGCTGCATGTGGCCCCCGAGTCGTCGGTCGGCGGGCCGCTCGCCCTGGTGAAGACCGGCGACATGATCGAGCTCGACGTGGAGGAGCGGCGCCTGCATCTCGACGTCCCGGACGAGGAGCTGGAGAAGCGTCGCGCCGAATGGACCGCGCCGCAACCGGCGATGGACCGGGGCTATGTCAAGCTCTATACGCAGCACGTGCTACAGGCCGACGGAGGCTGTGACTTCGACTTCCTGGTCGGCGCCTCCGGCGCGGGGGTGGCGCGCGGCAGCCACTAGCGGCTCGTGAGCGGCGACCCGCGGGAAATCCTGCGCGAGCTGGCCTCGCTCGCCAACGACGCGAACCGGGCCGGCATGGCACGGTTCGGGATCAACGTCGGGCGCGCTCACGGCGTGCCCGTCAAGACGCTGCGCCAGATCGCGCGGTCTCATCGCCGCGACCACGACCTTGCCGTGGCGCTCTGGCAAAGCGGCGTACATGAGGCACGGATCCTCGCGACCCTTATCGCCGACCCGGAGCGCATGACCGAGGAACAGCTCGACGCCTGGGCGGCGGGCCTTGACTCCTGGGACCTCTGCGACGGCTTTTGCAACAACCTGGTGCGCAAGACGCCGTTCGCCTGGGCCAAGGCAGACGCCTGGTGCCGGCGCGACGAGACGTTCGTCAGGCGGGCCGGGTTCTCGCTGATGGCCAACCTCGCCGTGCACGACAAGACCGCGCCCGACTCCGACTTCGTGGCGCTGCTGCCCTTGATCGAGGCGGGCGCGCGGGACGAGCGCAACTTCGTCAAGAAGTCGGTCAACTGGGCGCTACGCCAGATCGGCAAGCGCAACGCGACGCTGCACGCGCGCGCCGTGGCGACGGCGGAGAAGTTGCTGCAGCGCGGCGACAGGCCGGCCCGCTGGATCGCGCGTGACGCCTTGCGCGAGCTGAACAGCGACAAGGTGCGCGACCGCTTGCGGGCATAAGCCATCATGACAATTGACGGGCGCCGCGATTCACGCCACGCTTGCGAAAACGACGGCCCGCAAACGCGCATGAGAGACCGTCGCCGCCCGGCGGCAGGGCGGCGCGAATGGGGAGGAAGACCCTGTGGCAGGCGTCGAGATCCGCAACGTCTTCAAGTCGTTCGGACGCACGGAAGTGATTCACGGCGTCGACATCGACATCGCCGACGGCGAGTTCGTCGTGCTGGTCGGCCCGTCGGGCTGCGGCAAGTCGACGCTCTTGCGCATGATCGCCGGGCTGGAACCGATCACCGGCGGCGAGATCGAGATCGGCGGCCGGGTCGTCAACATGATGCCGCCGAAAGAGCGCGACGTCGCCATGGTGTTCCAGAACTATGCGCTCTACCCGCATATGACCGTCTACGACAACATGGCGTTCAGCCTGAAGCTGCGCCGCGCGCCCAAGGCCCTGCTCGACGAGCGGGTCCAACAGGCGGCCGACATATTGAATCTCGGCGAGTTCCTGGAGCGCTACCCGCGGCAGCTCTCGGGCGGCCAGCGCCAGCGCGTCGCCATGGGCCGCGCCATCGTGCGCGACCCGCAGGTATTCCTGTTCGATGAGCCGCTCAGCAACCTGGACGCCAAGCTGCGCGTGCAGATGCGGACCGAGATCAAGGAGCTGCATCAGCGCCTCGGCACCACCACGATCTACGTCACCCACGACCAGATCGAGGCCATGACCATGGCCGACCGCATCGTGGTGATGCATGACGGCATCGTCGAGCAGGTCGGCGCGCCGCTCGAGCTCTACGACTTCCCCGACAACCTGTTCGTCGCCGGCTTCATCGGCTCGCCGGCGATGAACTTCGTCGAGGGCACGCTGCGCAAGAACGGCGCCGACGCGGCGGTCGAGATCGCCGAGGGCCTGCGCCTGCCGGCGCCGACGCCGGCAGACGCCGCCGACGGGACGCGGGTGGTCTATGGCATTCGGCCCGAGCATTTCGTCTTCGGCAACAATGGCGGCGGCGTCGAGGCGGAAGTCGCCGTGATCGAGCCGACCGGGACCGAGATCCAGGTGTTCTCCAAGCTGGCCGGCCACGACCTCTGCGCCGTGTTCCGCGAGCGCCACGCGCTCAGTCCCGGCCAGACGGTCGGGCTCAGCCCGAAGCTGGAGAGCGTGCATCTGTTCGATGCGGCAAGCGGCCGCCATCTCTAGGCCGCGCCGCCGCAACGGCAGGAAGAAGACTAGGGGGAGAGAAGAAGGAGTACGCGTCAAACCGAACCCAAAGGGAGGAGACCCAATGACGGACTTCACGAGACGTGACGTGCTGCGCGGGACCACCGCGCTGACCGCCGGCGCCCTCCTCGGCGGCGCCACGCTGCTCGACTGGGCCAAGGCCTGGGCCGCGGAGCAGCCCTTCAAGCCGGAAGCCGGCGCCAAGCTGCGCGCGCTGCGCTGGAACCGCTTCGTCGAATCCGAGGACGTCCAGTTCGATGCCAATATCGCCGCCTTCACCGAGGCGACCGGCATCGAGGTCCGCCTCGACAAGGAATGGCTCGACGACATCCAGCCCAAGGCCGCGGTGGCGGCCAATGTCGGCGCCGGCCCGGACGTGGTCTGGGGATTGCTGGCGACCCCACATTTGTTCCCGGACAAGCTGGTCGACATGACCGACGTCGCCGACTATCTCGGCGGCAAGTACGGCGGCTGGTTCCCGATCGCCGAGACATACGGCAAGCGCGGCGACAACTGGATCTGCATTCCGCTCTGCGTCGGCGGCAACTACATCAACTACCGCAAGTCCTGGGTCAAGGCGGCCGGGTTCGACGCCTTCCCCGAGACCACCGACGAGCTGCTGACGCTGTCCGCCGAAATGAAGAAGCAGGGCCATCCGGGCGGCATGGCCTTGGGCCACGCCAGCGGCGACGGCAACGCCTGGACCCACTGGGCGTTCTGGACCTTCGGCGGCCGGCTGGTCGACGAGGACGACAAGGTGGCGGTCAACAGCCCCGAGACCATTCAGGCGCTGGAATATGTCCGCGACCTCTATCAGGTGTTCACGCCGGGCACCGCCTCCTGGCTCGACGGCCACAACAACAAGGCGTTCCTGTCCGGCGAGATCGGCTGGACCAACAATGGCATCTCGATCTACGCCAAGGCGGTGCGCGACAACATGGACATCGCAGCCGACATTGACCACGCCTTCTATCCGGTCGGGCCGGTCGGCCGGCCGACCGAGCTGCACGCGCCGTTCCCGTTGATGGCGTTCGGCTACACCAAGTACCCGAACGCCGCCAAGGCATTCGCGGCCTTCATGATGGAGTCGCAGCAGTACAATGCCTGGCTGCAGGAATCGGTCGGCTACTTCACCCACACCCTGAAGGGCTATGACGACCATCCGGTGTGGACCGAGGACCCGAAGCGGCGCGTCTTCAAGGACGCCTCGGTTCGCTCCCAGTCGATCAGCCATGCCGGATCGCTCGGCTATGCCGCGGCCGGGGCGCTGGCCGACTTCATCATCGTCGACATGGTGGCGGCCGCCGCGACCGGTCAGTCGTCGCCGAAGGACGCGGCGGCGCAGGCGGAGAAACGCGCCAACCGCTACTACCGGATCTGACGCGTCGATTGGGGTGTCGGATCTCGCGCCTTAGGCGACGCGGGATCCGGCGCCCCGCCGGCGCAACTTGATCGAGGAACGACAAGCGTGACGACCGCCAGTCAACCGGCCGCCTATGCCCGGGTGCAACTGCCCTGGTGGGCCTGGACCCGGCTCAAGCAGAGCCGCAACTTCCTCGGCCTCTGGTTCATGCTGCCGGCGGCGGCGTTCCTGGTCCTGTTCCTGACCTACCCTCTCGGCCTCGGCATCTGGCTCAGCTTCACCGACACCCGGATCGGCCGCGACGGCACCTTCATCGGGGCGGAGAACTTCGTCTGGCTGGCCGACGACCCGGTGTTCTGGCTCTCGGTGTTCAACACCTTCCTCTACACGACCGTCGCCAGCGTGATCAAGTTCGCGCTCGGCTTCTATCTCGCGGTGCTGTTGAACAACCACATGCCGTTCAAGGCTTTCATCCGCGCGATCGTGCTGTTGCCGTTCATCGTGCCGACCGTGCTCTCGGCGATCGCGTTCTGGTGGATCTACGACAGCCAGTTTTCGATCATCTCCTGGTCGCTGACCAAGCTCGGCCTGATAACCGAGAACATCGACTTCCTGGGCGAGCCGAACAACGCCCGCGCCTCGGTGATCTTCGCCAATATCTGGCGCGGCATCCCGTTTGTCGCGATCACGCTGCTGGCCGGCCTGCAGACCATCCCGGCCTCGCTCTACGAGGCGTCGACCATCGACGGCGCCAGCCGCTGGCAGATGTTCCGCCACATCACCTATCCGATGCTGACGCCCATCATCGCCGTGGTGATGACCTTCTCGGTGCTGTTCACCTTCACCGATTTCCAGCTGATCTACGCCATGACCCGGGGCGGGCCGATCAACGCGACGCATCTGATGGCGACGCTGTCGTTCCAGCGCGCCATCCTCGGCGGCAATCTCGGCGAGGGCGCGGCGATCGCGACCGCGATGATCCCGTTCCTGCTGGCGGCGATCCTGTTCAGCTGGTTCGGCCTGCAGAAACGCAAATGGCAACAGGGCGAGACGGACGACTAGCGATGGCGGAACAGGCTTCCAGACACGCTCGGACGGCGGCACGGCCGGGCCTTGTCGCGCGCTGGTGGCAGCGCCGCCGCGAGCTCTCGGAGAACCCGGACTACCTGACCAGCCTGCACAAGCGCTTCGTGATCGTCTATCTGCCGGTGCTGCTGTTCCTGTTCGTGCTGCTGTTCCCGTTCTACTGGATGGCGCTGACCAGCATCAAACCGAACACCGAGCTGATCGACCTGCAGGGTCACAATCCCTGGTGGGTGTTCGAGCCGACGCTCGATCACTTCAAGCGGCTGCTCTTCAAGACCGACTATCCATCCTGGATGTGGAACACCATGTTGGTGGCGGTGTCGGCCACGGTCATCTCGCTGATCGCCAGCGTGATGGCGGCCTACGCCATCGTGCGCATCCGCTACAGCGGCTCCAGTTGGGTCGGCGGGCTGATCTTCCTCGCCTATCTGGTGCCGCCGTCGATCCTGTTCATCCCGCTCGCCATCATCGTCTTCCAGTACGGCCTGTTCGACAGCCCGCTGGCGCTGATCCTGACCTACCCGACCATCCTGATCCCGTTCTCGACCTGGCTCTTGATGGGCTACTTCAAGTCGATCCCCTTCGAGCTCGAGGAATGCGCGCTGATCGACGGCGCCTCGCGCGGCCAGATCCTGGTCCGGATCGTGTTGCCGCTGTCGATCCCGGGCATCATCTCGGCCGGCATCTTCGCCTTCACGCTCTGTTGGAACGAGTTCATCTACGCCCTCACCTTCATCTCGTCGTCGGAGAACAAGACCGTGCCGGTCGCGGTCCTGAGCGAGCTGATCGACGGCGACATCTACCACTGGGGCGCCCTGATGGCCGGCGCGTTGTTGGGCTCGGTGCCGGTGGCGCTCGTTTACTCGTTCTTCGTCGAACATTATGTTTCCTCCATGACCGGCGCGGTGAAGGAATAGGCGCCGGCCGAGGAGGGCGCATGAAAGTACTGATCACCGGCGGCGCCGGGTTTATCGGCCAGAAGCTGGCGGCGGCCTTGTTGGCGCGCGGCGAGTTGATGGGGACGAGCGGCGCGGCAGAGCCGATCGAGCGGCTGACCCTGTTCGACCATGTCGCCGCGCCGGGGCCGGAGGACTCCCGGGTCGAGGTGCTGACCGGCGACATCGCCGGCGCGGACGCCGTCGCCCGGGCGGTCGGCGACGACAGCGCCAGCATCTTCCACCTGGCCGCGGTGGTCAGCGCAGAGGCGGAAGAGAACTTCGACCTCGGCCTGGCGGTCAACCTCGACGGCACGCGCCATGTCCTGGCGGCGGCGCGGGCGCTGCCGCATCCGCCGCGGCTGTTGTTCGCCAGCTCGGTCGCCGCCTATGGCGACGCCGACCTGCCGGCGGTGGTCGACGACTTGACGCCGCTGACGCCGCAGACCTCCTACGGCGTCGCCAAGTCGATGGGCGAGTTCCTGATCGCCGACATGAGCCGCAAGGGCTTCATCGACGGCCGCTCGCTCCGCCTGCCGACCATCTGCGTCCGGCCGGGCAAGCCGAACCGCGCCGCCTCCACCTGGGTCAGCTCGATGATCCGCGAGCCGCTGTCGGGCGTCGACGCAATCTGCCCGGTGAGCGCGGAGTCGGCCATGGCCTGCCTCAGCCCGCGGCGCGTCGTCGACATCTTCATCAAGGCGCATGAGCTGCCGGCGGACGCCTTCGGCGACTGGCGCTCGGTGCTGCTGAACGGCATCACGGTGACCGCCGGGGAGATCGCAGAGGCGGTCGCGCGCCGCGGCAATGAGGCAAAGCTCGGCCAGATCCGTTGGCAGCCCGACCCGACGATCCAGGCGATCGTCGACGGCTGGCCGAAGGGCTGCCGTTCGACCAAGGCGAGCCGGCTCGGCTTCGACGCCGACGCGTCAATCGACGAGATCATCGACGGTTTCATCGAGGACGATCTGGCCGACCAGATCGCCAGTATCCAACAGAGTTGAGGGAGGTTGCGTTGACGGCGCGACTGCAAGGCAAGAAATGTCTGATCACCGGGGCGGGCCAGGGCATCGGCCGGGCTGCCACGCTGGTCTGGGCCGAGGAGGGCGCGCGGGTCGTCGCGACCGACCGCAACCCGGAGACGCTCGGCGCCTACCAGGGCACCGAGCGGGTCGTCACCCGGGTGCTCGACGTCACGCAAGCGGACGCGATCCGGGCGGCCGCCGAGGAGGTCGGCGCCGTCGACGTGCTGTTCAACTGCGCCGGCTGGGTCGCGCACGGCTCGGTGCTGGAGGCGACGGAGGCGGATTGGGAGCGCTCCTTCGCCATCAACGTCACCTCCATGTTCCAGGTCATCCGCGCCTTCCTGCCGGCGATGCTGGCGGCCGGCGGCGGCTCGATCATCAACATGGCCTCGGTCGCCTCATCGGAGATGGGGGTCGCGCACCGCGCCGCCTATTCCGCCTCCAAGGCGGCGGTGATCGGCCTGACCAAGTCGGTCGCCGCCGACTATGTCGGCCAGGGCATCCGCTGCAACGCCATCTGCCCGGGCACCATCCAGACGCCGTCGCTGGACGAGCGCATCGCCGCCTTCGACGACCCGGTCCAGGCGCGCAAGGACTTCATCGCCCGCCAGCGGATCGGCCGCCTCGGCACGGCGGAAGAGATCGCCGAGATCGCCACCTACCTGGCCTCGGACCTCTCGGCCTACGCCACCGGCCAGACCTTCGTCATCGACGGCGGCATGAGCATGTAGGCGGGATCGCAAAAAGCGAACGGCGGCCCCGATGGGACCGCCGTCGCCAGATCCAATCGAAGTCGGGTTCAGGCTGCTCTGCGGCGGCGATAGAACGCCAGACCGAGCAGACCGAGGCCCAGCAGCGACAGCGCACCCGGCGCCGGAACGTCGTCGCCGCCACCGGTTTCCCGAATGATCTTCTGGCGCAGCGCCGCCTCGAAATCGGCGAAGGACGCGACCGTCACGGAGAACGAGCCGGTGCCGGCAGCGAAGCTGCAATTGGCCCCAGCGCCGATGCCGAGGCAGTTGATCTGTTCGATGCCGGCGGTCAGCGCGTCCGTCACGGACGTGCCCAGCGAGCCGAAGCCATCGGTGGAAACGTCGATGACCTGCTTGTCCGAGGCGATCCCGTTGCCGAAGATGTCCCCGGTAAGCTGGTTGATGGCAGCCCCGATATTTGTGCCGCCGAACTGCTGCGTCATGCCGGTCAGCGCGGCGATCAGATTGCCGATCGTGGCACCCGTGATCACCGTGGTCGGAAATTCCAGGGTCGAGAAGCTGGAGAACTGGCTGATACCGACTGCCACGCTGCCGTCCTGGGGTAGCACGGAGACGTCCTGCAGCACGTTGATATAGGCGTTGCGCTGCAGCGCGAAGTTGGACGTCGAAATACTGCCCGACCCATCGATGGCCAAACCCAACTCGATCGGAATCGCCCGCGCCGGCGACGCCGCCAACGTCGCCGCGACGGCCACTGCCATCGTCACCGCGGAAAGTTTTAGAACGTTTTTGAACATTGCCCTTCACCTCATGAAGCCAACACATACCCGGAAACTCTTGTTCAACGCTCCCCGAGTTTCGCGTTAACCATTACGCAAGTTCCGTGCCGATTACCGAAAGCGCCACAAATTCATGCTGTTAGGCGTTTTTCCCGGTCTGTAACGGTTCGAATTTGTCAAAATCCCCGACACTCGGAAACCATGCTCGACCGTGTTCGCGGCCGATGATCCATGCGGTCGCGGTCGTGTCTCGGTTCGAAACCTATGCGCGAAAGGCGCGAAGCGCAGTCGAGTGTCGGCATTGCGGATGAGCGCGGCGGACGCTCTGGTGGGGTGATTGTGGGCGAGTATGGCCAGGGGCCTGCCATACAACAGGTTCAAGGGACCACGGGGAATCTTCGAAGAGCCCCGTTATTCATCGTCATCGTCATCATTTATCCGATCAATGCGGTACAACGTGGTGCTGTCGCTGAGCTCATGGGTGACGGCGAGCAGAGGAACGCCGATAGGGCTGTCTTGCTTGGAGATGAACAGTATTCCTTCGGTTTCCAGGTCGCCAGCCAACGCACAATCCGGCAGCGCAGGAGCCCCTTTCGTGCCGCAGACATCTCTCGGTTCGACGGCGAAGTTGCGGTTGTTGATGTAATGTTGAAATAGCGGAGCGTATGGATCGGTTACGTCGTACACGACGACGCCGCTGACCCTTTCGAAACCTATGAAGGCGTAGGTGCGGTTGGCCATCTTGCCAAGCGCCAAGGGTTCCGGCTCCGGCCCGCGGTCATCGCTTCGTCTATCGGCAGCATTTTCGTCCTCAGCGGAGTTGAAAGACAAACCCTGTTC
>CAJHXX010000002.1_pt1 | contig 21118 bp, 20 predicted proteins | sample 9198511 | NCBI WGS metagenome assembly CAJHXX01 (sample SAMEA7708325, study PRJEB35096) | sediment metagenome | biome: marine neritic benthic zone biome [ENVO:01000025]; feature: sediment [ENVO:00002007]; material: shallow marine sediment [ENVO:03000034] sea grass bed [ENVO_01000059] ...
CGTTGCGGACGATGAAGAGTTGCCCCGGCCCAGCGCTGAAGATCGCCGCCGGATCGACCCGGCTGTCGCAACAGGCGACCACCATGGTCCGCGGCGCCTGTCCGGCCTCGGCCAGCGCGCGGTAGAGCGCCGCCTCTTGGCGGTACCGGGCGCCGAGGAAGGCGCGATAGCCCTCGACCAGTTCGGGGATGTCCTGCATGCCGCCCTCCGTCGTCGACAGGGCGTGTTAGAGCAGCATCGGCCCGATTCGAACAGCTTTCCGCATTCGGACGCCGCCGCAAGGCGTGGAGGGAGGTCGTGCCAGCGCGGAGATCCCGACGGATCTCAGTCAGCCAACCGGGCTTGCCGGCTTTGCCGGCGGCCGTGATGGCGGCCGCCGCCGGATCAGGCGGCGCGCCGCCGCCGCAGGATGCCGAGACCGAGCAGGCCGCTGGCGAACAGGGCGAGCGACATTGGCTCCGGCACCGCCGCCGGCGGCGCGGTGATCTGCAGGCTTGTCGTGATATTGAAGTTCGACGCCACGGTGTGCCGCTCGGCAAAGAAGATATCCAGGCTGTACGAGGATCCTGCGGCAAGGCCGAGGTTGTTGATCAGATCCTGGCCGGTAAAGGATTTCGTGACGGCACTGTGGATACCGCCGATATCGAGCGCGAGCATGCCGTTGACGAAGACCCAGAGGTCGTCATCGCCGGTGAAGGTGAAATTGTCGGTCGCATCGAAGGTGGTCGATCCGTGCAGCTCCAGCGTCAAGTGGTAATTATGAGCGCGTCCCTGGTTGCCGAACAACTGGCCATCTATGGGGAAGAACGAGCCGCTGCCGAAACTGAAGATGCCGGTGCCCGGCCCGGTCTCCGTCAGGGTCAAGGAGAAGGCCTGCGCGCTGTTCACGCCGGGCACGTCCGTGTACCACTGGGCGAACGAGGCGGCCGAGCTGACGCCGCCGAAGCCGTTGGGCCCGGAGAACACCGGCTTGCCGCCGACGAGATTGTTCTGGACGATACCGTTCACCTGCCCGGTGATGGTCTTCTCGAAGTCGGGATGATCGATGCATGTGCCCGAAATCGCCGGGGCGCAGAAATCCCGGACCGTGCCGGGCAATGTGACGGTGGCCGCAAGCCCGGGGCTTGCCGCGAGCAGGGCGGCGGCGAGTACAAAACCGGCAAATCGGATCGACATTGGCGCACCTCTCTCCTTTGACGCCATACGGCGCTGCAATTCAACATCTTGGTTAACGCAAACTTCGTGCCGTCGACCGCACGAATGTCTAAAATACCGCTGTAACAACCTCTTGAGCCGCGCCGGCACGCCGCACCGGCAACAGGCCCCAGGATATTCCGACGACTTTGTAAGAATTTCCGACATTCCCAGGTGCCGCCCGGCGAGAAGTTGGCCGCGAGCATCGCCCGCCTCGCGCCGTTCCAGCCGGCCGGGGCGGCGCGCCATCGCGAGGGCCTATATTCCGCTCAGCAGGCACCGGCCGGGCGTCAGCCGGCAATTCCGTCAAGGTCCCGACCGCGACATTCCTCGGCAGGTAACTCCGGCCAACTCCGAGACAACCAGAATAGGCCGACGCCTTCTTGGCCTTTGATCCGTATCAACGGCGGGTTGCATTGGCCGTCGCCGAATTGCTAGTCTGGATGGGTGGTGGCCTCCTTCTTACGGATCTTGCTGTGGGATGTCCGTTTAGAACGAGCGCGGCGGCGAGCCTGTTTCTGCTTTCAGCTTCCTGCACGACGTCAACCGAAATCACCCTCCCGGCGCTTGATGCATCGAAGACAATGATGGCGGAAGCCTTCGTTGTGCACGCTTCTGACTACTCGCAACGATTTGGCGCGCCGCGCGGAGTGATCCGAGGTGCCGGCGAGGGCGCGAATGCGGCGACGGAGGAATACTTTCGTGGAGGCGTAGCGAATCCGATTTTGTGGACTCTTTTGTTGCCGATAGTACTGCCTGTGTCTACGGCGGTTGGTGCGGCCATGGCGCATTCCGAGGAGGAAGTTGACGCTGCTGTTGCTGCTTTTGACAAGGTCGGTCAGGGCTCGAAGTTTCTGCGGTCGATCGACCGCAGGTTTATAGATGCTTTGGACGAAGACACCAAAAAGCGATGGGCCTGCATCGGAGCCAAGTCGATAGCCGTGCAGGAGATATGCCCGCAGTATAAAGCAATTGCTCGGCTCAGTTTACGTTTCGCTTTTGGATTTCAGGCATCTGGAAGGTACGATCCGGATATCGCGTTCCACGGCGAGGTTGCGGCAGTGGCCTCGGTGGATCATGCCGGGGACGACGCGGAAACGGACGTCGTACTGGAGGCGAAATGGGCCTACCGTGAAAAGCTCGGCGATTTCTTTGTATTGGCCAAGGATGACGCAGCCTTATTGCGTCGCAAGCTAGAGGATATCCTCGATCGTTTTGCTGGCCGGATTGCCAAAGACCTGTATCTGAAACCACGCCCGGAGAACATCGTAAGCAAAGAAAAAGCTCCCGCACTCAGCTTCATCGACGTGCCCAGTGGCGTCATTGTTCGAGTCGAGCAGGGTTCCGATCTTCCGCCACCGATGGCGCGGTTCTAGACGCCGCCTAGGGCGGCCGTCACGACGACCCGCCGACATGGTCGGCGATACGGAAGGCGGAACAGCGCCGGCCGGTTTCCTCGTCGCAGAACTCAACCGGGTGCAAATCTTTTGGAATCACTCCGCCAGCCCTGTTACCCTTGCCTGCAAACAGGGGGCATCAACAGGGGAATCCCGAATTAGACGGGATCATAAAGGAAGGGTTGATCATGAACGCTTGGCGTGGGCTCTCGGTCTTGACAGTTGCCGTTGCCGTCGCCGTCGCCGGTCCTGCCCTGGCAGACCATGGCGGAGACGAGCTTGCATTCACCGATAAGACAATCCAAGGAAAATGGGGGTTCTCAGCCTCCGGCACGATCGTGCCGCCCGCGCTTCCCGGTCCGACTTCCGTCGTTGCGGTGGGGATCATGGCGTTCGACGGCGGCGGGCTCTGCGTCATCACGGATACGATCAACATCGGCGGTCAGAGCATCTTCTCTCGCACCTCGGAGAGCTGCGCCTATCAGGTGAACCCCGACGGAAACGGCACCCTGTCGGCACAATTCGCCGGCGATCCTGGTCCGGTTCCCCTGTCGTTCACGCTTGTCAACAATGCGAACAAGTTTCGCTTCATTCGGACCGATCTGGGCATCGCAAGTGGCGTCGCGGAGCGCCAAAGCGTCGGTAAACCAGGACACCGCGATAACGACTGAGGCTTCCGGCCTCGTGGGCGCGTACAATCGACGGAGTCAGGTTCGATTGACGCACATCGAAGGGGGTCAGACTCAATTGAAATTCAAAGGACTCTGACCCCTTTGATTTGCCTTTGATTTGATGATTGGAACCGAGGCGCCTATCTCGTCACCGCCTTGGCCCATTGCGGTGAATGCCACACGCCGCGCAACATTGCCGGTGCGCTGGACCGGGATCTGTGGATGGCCGGCACCGAAGATGGCCCGGAAGGCGACGCCGCGCCCTACATCACGCCGGCGCATGCAACGGGCATCGGCTGGTCGGTCGACGAGCTCGTTTTTTTCCTGAAAACCGGCACCAAGCCGGATTGGGAGTCGGCGGACGGCGTCATGGGCGAAGCCGTGGCAGACGGCTACAAACATCTCACGGACGAAGATATCCGCGCCATCGCGCGCTATATCAACGAGCTACCGGCCATCGAAAATCATATTGGTGGCTAGAGCAGCTTTATCCGCACAGTTGGATCGTTGGAAGCGATTTCAACTGAGAGGATACTTTTGCAAGGCGACGTTATGGATAGTATTAACCACTACTTAACTTATTTATACTACAATATGACTTGATGTCGGAAGTTGTATAGACATTCCGAACACCAGAACTTCTTGCCAGTCCGCTGTTGAGAAGCGGGCTTGCGCGCTGACGGCGGGGATATCGCGGCTTGCCAAGAGTTGCGTGACAGGCGGGGCGTTTCTTCGAGGCAGGATCCGCGATCTTGCCTCAACAGAGGAGACCAACCGATGCCCACGCTCGAACAATGCAACCGGCGCTGCTTTACACTTCTCTTCGAAACCTATGGCTCGTGCAAATACCTGAATTGCCCGGAATGCGTGGCGGCGGAAATGCGCGCTAAGCGCCGCCGCGCCGGCAAACCCGGCGGTCAGCGCCGGGATCGGGAAAGCAGGCTTGCCGATGGTCCGGGGAAATCGAAAGCCGCATAAGTAAAAGGTAAAGGGTCAAGACTGGTTTTCAGCTTTCAGACCCGTGCTGCACTTGGCGGCCGAGCCCCTCTCCGCCGTCCTGCGCGCGCGCCAGCCGTCGGCTTCCCGCGCATCAATCCGCCCCGCCCTTCTCCTTCTCCGCCTGGCGCGCATTTTTCCGTCGGTTCGGTCGGCCGATTGCCCGGGTGCATGGAGTCGTTGCCGGGATTTTTTCGAGAAAGTGCCCCCGTCTCCCGCGTGGCATTGGCCGTTTGCGGCGGGTCGATTTGGTTGTTTCATCGGCGGGCGGAATTGTTCGATAATCTTCTCTCTTCAGGGGGAGGGGAACATGGACGAGTTCGACTACATCGTCGTCGGTGGCGGGTCCGCCGGCTGTGCCGTGGCCGCGCGGCTCACGGAAGACCCGGCGGTCCGGGTTTGCCTGCTGGAGGCCGGCGGGCCGGACAAGAGCGTGCTGATCCACGCGCCGGCCGGCGTCGCGGCGATCCTGCCGACCCCGCTCTTCAACTGGGCCTTCAAGACGGAGCCGCAGCCGGGGCTGAACGGCCGCCGCGGCTACCAGCCGCGCGGCAGGACGCTCGGCGGCTCGAGCTCAATCAACGCCATGCTCTATGTGCGCGGCCACCGCTCCGACTACGACCACTGGGCCGGGCTCGGCAATCGCGGTTGGAGCTATGACGAGGTGCTGCCGTTCTTCCGCAAGGCGGAGAACAACGAGACCCATGACGACGAATACCACGGCCGCGGCGGGCCGCTGAACGTCGCCGAGCTCAAGAGTCCGAGCGCGCTCGATAAGGTCTTCATCGAGGCCGCCGGCCAGATGCAGATCCCGCCCACCCCCGACTACAACGGGGCCGAGCAGTACGGCGCGCACCAGTACCAGGTCACCCACATCAACGGCGAACGCTGCAGCGCCGCCAAGGCCTATATCACCCCCAATCTCGACCGCCCCAACCTGGCGGTGATCACCCGCGCCCTGACCGAGAAGGTGCTGTTCGACGGCACGCGCGCGGTCGGCGTCGCCTATGCGCAAGGCGGCGCACGGCGCGAGATCAAGGCGCGCCGCGAGGTGATATTGAGCGGCGGCGCTTTCGGCTCGCCCCAGCTGATGATGCTGTCCGGGATCGGCCCGGCCGGCGAGTTGAACGGCCACGGCATCGAGGTGGTTCGGGACCTGTCCGGCGTCGGCCGAAACCTGCAGGACCACATCGACCTGGTCTACAGCTACCGCAGCCGCGAGCGCCGCGAGACCTTCGGCGTCTCGCTCCGCGGCAGCATCGACCTGATGAAGGCGATGCCGGAATGGAAGAACAAGCGCACCGGCAAGATCACCAGCCCGTTCGCCGAGGCCGGCGCCTTCGTCAAAAGCGCGCCCGACGTCGAGGTGCCGGACCTGCAGCTGATCTTCGTGGTCGGCATCGTCGACGACCATAACCGCAAGCTGCATCTCGGCCACGGCTTCAGCAGCCATTGCACGGTGCTGCGCCCGAAGAGCCGCGGCCATGTCGCGCTCAAAAGCGCCGACCCGAAGGACGCGCCGCTGATCGACCCCAACTTCCTCGACGACGAGGCGGACCTGGACCTGCTGGAAAAAGGCGCGGCGATCCAGCGCGGCGTGCTCGAAGCCCCGGCCTTCGATCCCTACCGCGGCAAGCTGCTCTATGCCGTCGACCCGAACGACCGGGAGGCGGTGCGCCAAGACATCCGCAACCGCGCCGACACCCAGTACCACCCGGTCGGCACCTGCAAGATGGGCCCGGAGAGCGACGCCATGGCAGTGGTCGATGCCCGGCTCCGGGTGCGCGGCACGGAAGGGCTGCGCGTCGCCGACGCCTCGATCATGCCGACCCTGACCGGCGGCAACACCAACGCGCCGACCATCATGATCGGCGAAAAGGCGGCCGACATGATCAAGGCGGACCAATAAATCCGGGCCGAGCCGGCGCCGGCGCGATCGGCTGGCGCGCGCCGCTCAGGCGGGCGGCAGGGTCTTGCCCGGGTTCAGGATGTTCTGCGGGTCGAGCGCCTGCTTGACCGCCCGCATCACCTCGACGCCGTCGCCGAACTCCGCCCGCATGAAGCGGCGCTTGCCGAGGCCGATGCCGTGCTCGCCGGTCGAGGTGCCGTCCATGGCGAGGGCGCGCTCGACCAGGCGGTCGTTGAACGCCTGCGCCCGCGCCACCTCTTCGTCGTCGTCCGGATCGATCATCACCCCGAGATGGAAATTGCCGTCGCCGACATGACCGACCAGCGGCGCCAGCAGGCCGCTTGCCGCGAGGTCGGCGCCGGTCGCCTCGATGCATTCGGCGAGGCGGGAGATCGGCACGCAGACGTCGGTCGCCAGCATCTTCGCGCCCGGCCGCAGCGCCATCGATGCCCAGGGCACGTCGCGCCGGCCCTGCCACAGGCGGCTGCGCTCCTCCGCCTTGCCGGTCCACTGGAAGTCGCCGCCGCCGTGCCGGCCGGCGATCTCCTGCACCGTCTCGGCCTGTTCGGCGGCGCCGGCCGCGGTGCCGTGGAATTCCAGGAACAGCGTCGGTGCGACCGCGTAGTCGGTCTTCGAGTAGCGGTTGACGGCGTCGATCATCACCGGGTCGAGCAGCTCGATGCGGGCGATCGGCACGCCGGCCTGGATGGTCTCGATCACGCTGTCGACCGCCGCCGCCATGTCGGGAAAGGCGCAGACCGCGGCGGTGATCGCCTCCGGAATGCCGTACAGGCGGACCGTCACCTCGGTGATCACGCCGAGCGTGCCCTCGGAGCCGACATAGAGCCGCGTCAGGTCGTAGCCGGCGGCCGACTTGCGCGCCCGGCGCGCGGTCTTGATCACCCGGCCGTCGGCCAGCACCACGGTCAGCGCCAGCACGTTCTCGCGCATGGTGCCGTAGCGGACGGCGTTGGTGCCCGAGGCGCGGGTCGCGGTCATGCCGCCGAGCGAGGCGTCGGCGCCCGGGTCGACGGGGAAGAACAGGCCGGTGTCGCGCAGGTATTCGTTGAGCCGCCGGCGCGTCACCCCGGCCTCGACCGTCGCGTCCATGTCCTCGGCGTGGACCGCCAGGATCCGGTCCATGCGTGTCAGGTTGATCGTGACGCCGCCCTCGACGGCGACGAAATGGCCCTCGACCGAGGTGCCGGTGCCGAACGGGATCACCGGTACGCCGTGCGCGGCACAGGCCCGGACGATCGCCGCGACCTCCTCGGTGCTCTCCGGGAAAGCCACCGCGTCGGGGTCGCGGCCGGCATGCCAGGTCCAGTCGCGGCCGTGCTGTTCGCGCACCGCCGGCGCGGTCGAGAGGCGCTCGCCGAGGCGCGCCTTGAGCTCGTCGATCGTGCTTGCCAGCGCCGTTGCCGTCATCGCTTGCCTCCCTCGTGATCAGTCGGCCGCCGCCTCCGGGTCCTGCAGCAGCCCCGCCAGGTCGTTGATGAAGGCCGTCGCTTCGGCGCCGTCGATGAAGCGGTGGTCGAAGCTCAGGCTGGCGGCCATCATCGGCCCGGCCTCGAGCCGGCCATCGATGACGCGCGGCCGGTCGACGATGCGCGAGACCCAGAGGATCGCGGTCTGTGGCGGGTTGATGATCGGCCGGGTCGAGACGATCGTCGCCCGCTCCAGGCCGCCGGTGCTGGACAGCGTGAAGCTGCCGCCCTTCAGGTCGTCGAGGCCGAGCCGGTTGTCGCGCGCCCGCAACGACAGCTCGGCGATCGCCGCCTGGACCTCCATCAGCGGCCGGCGGTCGGCGCCGCGCAGCACCGGCACCACCAGGCCGGCGGGCGCCGCCACCGCGACGCCGAGATCGACGCCGTCATGCAGGATCAGCGTCCGGCCGTCCTGGTCGATGGTGGCGTTGAACCGCTCGTGGCGCGCCAGCGCGGCGGCGACGCATTTGGCGATCGGCGCCAAGGGCCCGAGCCGGAGCCCGAGCGCCTCGGCCTCGGGCCCGCGCCGTTCGATCAGTTGCCGGAGCCCGTCGCCCATCACCTCGAAGCTGGTGGTCGAGGTCGCCGCGCTGTGAACCGACTGCGCCAGATGCCGGGCGGCGGCGGCGCGCGCGGCGCCGAGCGGCAGTCGCCGGCCGGCATCCGGCGCCGACCCGCGGCCGGCCGCCGCCTCGACGTCCTGGCGCAGGATCCGTCCGTCCGGGCCGGAGCCGGCCAGCCGGGCCAGGTCGACACCGAGCTCCGCCGCCAGCCGCCGCAACGCCGGCGCGGCGACCACCGGCGCCGCCGGTCGGTTTGCCGCCAGCGTTGCCCCAATCGACTGGGCCGCCGGAGCCGCCGGCGGCTCGGCGCCAGCCGTGTCTGCCGCAGCCTGGCCGTCGTCGATCACCGCCAGCACGCTGCCGACGTCGATCACCTCGCCGGCCGCGCCGTGCAGCGCCAGCACCAGGCCGGCGCAGGGCGCGGGCAGCTCGACCGTGACCTTGTCCGTATTGATGACCGCGACATCGTCGCCCTCGGCGATGCGGTCGCCGACCGCGACCAGCCATTCCACCAGCTCGGCCTCATGGATACCTTCGCCGATGTCGGGCAGCCGGAACTCGTACATCAGAACGCGAACTCCATGGCGCGCCGGATCGCCGCCTCGATTACCGCCTCGCCGGGCCGGTAATAGGCATCGCCGCCGCCGTACGGATAGGGCATGTCGGGCGCCGCGACCCGCTCGACCGGCGCGTGCAGATAGCCGAACGCCTTGTGCTGGATCACCGCGGTCAGCTCGGCGCCTAAGCCGGCCGACAGCGGCGCCTCATGCGCCACCACCAGGCGGCCGGTCCGCTTGACCGAGGCGACGACGGTGTCGACGTCGAACGGCACCAGGCTGCGCAGGTCGATCAGCTCGACGTCGTAGCCCGGCGCCGCCGCCAGCCGCTCGGCGACCCGGGCGCAGTCCTGCCAAAGCGGCCCGTAGGTGACCAGCGTCAGGTCGGCGCCCGGGCGCAGCACCGCCGCCGCGCCGATCGGCAGCGCCCGGCCGTCATCCGCCACCTCGCCGCGGAGCGCGCGATAGAGCGGCACCGGCTCCAGCACCAGCACCGGGTCCGGGTCGCGGATCGCCGCGAGCAGCAGGCCGTAGGCGTCGGCCGGCGTGCTCGGCGCCACGATCTTGATGCCGCCGCCATGGGCGTAATAGGCCTCCGGGCTCTGCGAATGCCAGAAACCGCCGTGGATGCCGCCGAAGGACGGCGCGCGGATCACCATCGGCGCGCTGTATTGCCCGGCGGTCGCCCAGCGGTACTTGGCGCCGCCGAACATGATCTGCTCGAAGGCGTCGTGGATGAAGCCGGAGAACTGGATCTCGACGATCGGCTTCAGGCCATAGAGCGCCATGCCGACGCCATGCGCCGCGATGCCCTTCTCGTCGAGCGGCGTGTCGATCACCCGGTCGGCGCCGAAGCGCTGCTGCAGGCCCTGCGTCGCCCGGAAAATGCCGCCGGCGGTGCCGACGTCCTCGCCCAGAATCACGACGTCGGGATCGGCCGCCATCTCATGCGCCATGGCGGCGTTGAGCGCCTCGAGCACGGTCAGCTCGGTCATGCCCCGTCTCCGCCGTCCAGATCGGCGAGCAGCCGCCGGCGCTGCTCGTCCAACGGCCAGGTCGGTTCCGCGTGGATCTGCTCGAACAGGTCGCCCGGCCCGGGCGGCGCCATCGCCTCGGCGGCCTCGATCGCCGCCTGGATCTCGGCCCGGCCGCGTTCCAGCAGCGCCGCCTCGTCCTGGCTCGACCACCACTGCCGCGCCTCGAGATAGCGCCGGGTGCGCGGGATCGGGTCCCATTGCTCCCAGGCGGCGACCTCGTCGGCGCTGCGGTAGAGGTCGGGGTTGTCGGACGAGGTGTGGAAGCCGAGCCGGTAGGTCACCGCCTCGATCAGGCTGGCGCCGACCTCGGGCGCCCGCTCGCGCGCTTCCCGGGTCACCGCGTAGGCGGCGAGCGGGTCGTTGCCGTCGACGCGCAGGTTGCGCACGCCGTAGGCCTCGCCCTTGGCGGCGAAGCTCTCGACCGCGGTCTGCCGGTCGTTCGGGGTGGAGACCGCCCAGCCGTTGTTCTGGCAGAAGAAGATCACCGGCGGCCGGTGGATGCCGGCGAAGTTCATGGCGCTGTGGAACTCGCCGCGCGAGGTCGCGCCGTCGCCGAAATAGACGATGGTCCGGGTGTCGTGGCCCTTCAGCTTGGCGGCCCAGGCGGCGCCGGCGGCGTGCGGCAGATAGGCGCCGACCTGGGTCATGCAGGGCACCACGTTGAGCCGCCGGTCACCCAACAGCAGCGGCAGGCGGCGGCCGCGGAGCGGCTCGTCGCGGCGGCCGAAGAACTGCGCGAACAGGCTCTGCAGCGTCGCGCCGCGCAGCAGCATGGCGCCCGGCTCGCGGTCGGCCAGGAAGATCCAGTCGCTATCGGCCATCGCCAGCGCCGAGGCGACATGCGCCGCCTCCTGGCCGCGCGACGGGATCCAGAAATGCAGCCGGCCGGAGCGCTGCAGCTGCCAGCCGCGCTCGTCGATCAGCCGCACCAGCACCATGGTCTCGTAGATCCGGACGACTGCCGCCTGCGGCAACTCGGGGTCGGCCAGGTTGCCGTCGACGGCGCCGTTCCGGTCCAGCACCTGGACGATGCCGAGCGCGTCGGCCCGTTCCAGCGCCGGCGCCACCGGCGGCCGCGGATTGCCGTGGAACTGCTCCGTGCTCATGCCGCCGCCCCGCGCCCGAACCCCCGGGGCGGAATCTTACGGAGGTCGGGGCGGCAACGTCAAACCGCCGGCCCGGCTGGCGCCGAAATGGAATTGCCGCGTGTCGGCGCACCGGGCGCCGCCTTGGCGGCCCGTTCCAGCAGGCACCGGTGCTCAACACCAACTGTCCCTAGTTTCCTGTCTCACTCTAGGGGTGCAGTCCACCAGTCTGACCCTCAATAGGCAGTTGTCGCTTCGACAGGTCAGCGGCATGGATCAGCCTATTTAGCGTCGGACCCTAAACTCGCCCGCGCGCACCTATTCCGGCCAGTGGACCATGTCCTCATAATCGATGAATACGCTCCACGAGATCAGCCATAGAAGATCGCCGTCAATCCGAAACTCCAGATCGATCTGGTCGAATACTGCCTCCCATCCGAGCGCATCGATCTCGGCCATATAAGGGCCCAAACCGATCTCCGACGCAGCGCGCAGGGCCGCCTTGCGGCTCAAGCCGATCAACCGCCGCCCGCACAAGGTCGCGCCCGGGTCGGTGATCGAAACGGCAAGCAGGCGATACGCCATTTCCGTATCGAAATTCACTTGGAGGCCGATGGCTGGATAGTTCCAAGTCGACCATGACAACGGCTCCTCGGGTTCCTCGATACGTCCGGGCTCCCCACGATAGGCACGCACGTCGTCCTGCAGGGCCCCGAAATTCAGGTCGCCGAGACCGACCTGCGGGCGGATCGTCGTACAATCGCAAAACATCGACTTGCCCCGCGCGGGATAAGGTGGCTGTCTCGACCCCTGCGACGGCGGGTAAGGGACATCCCGAATTTGACCCACATTTCCGTACTAGATAAAATCTCCCAAAACGATAGTTGGGCGATAACAAGCGAATTTATGTCGATGTTCGAATGCGCGTGGCCGTGAAGACAGCCGTGCCAGGGAGACCTACCCGCGTTGTTTGATTTCGGTGATCTCCTCCGTGCTGCCTTCGGCCCGTCCGAAGCAGGAAGGAAATTCACATGCTCAAAGCATTGGTATTCGCCGCTGTCCTCGGCAGCTTGGCCCTGTTTTCGCCCGGCAAGGCGGCGGCCGAGGCGCCTGATTTCTCGATCTGCGACGGCCTCACGGGCGCCGCCTGGGGGCTTTGCCGGGCCGGTGTCGCGGCTGGTTGCGCCGACGGCACCGGGGGCACCACGCCATGCACGCGGATAGAGGACATGTTCTTCGACGTCGCGGGCGTGGATGCGCCCTGGATCGCGCCACCGGCCGCCTGTCCCTGTGACTACGCGGCCTACGTCCCATTGACCGCCGCGACCTGGTCCGTCGCCGGCGTTCCCAAGAATTTGGCATTCAATTGTCCTGGCGACGAAGCGTTTTTTGTTGCGGTGTCGCCGCTCCCTCAGTTGCCGCAGGTCACCGCGATACGGACGACGGCCGGCGATCCGGTTTGTCAGGCGGTCCCGCAGGGATCGGGCGCAGGCTTCGTTTCCGACACGACGGAAGACGAGCATGTGGTCTGCCGCCGGGACGTCATCAGCTACGGGACCGCGTTCAAGACGCTTTTCCCGACGCATCCGCTGACCGACCTCTGCTCGCCGACCCTACCTTGACGGAGCGGAAGCCCGGATTTCTTGACGCCGCCGGAAACTTCTTGTGACGCTTGAATATAGTCACTAGCATTCTTTCCCGCCAAATTCGTGCGCAATGCGCGAAATCACACCAGAACACAGGGAGGGGACAGGAATGCAACCTATTCTGGCCGTCATGGCAGTCTCGGTGAGTATGGTATTCGCGGCCGCGGCGTTCGCCGGCGAGGTTCCGGCGACCGTGGACAAGGTGGCGCGGCCCGGCGGCAAGCTGCCGGGCAATCCGAAGGTGGCCCTGGTCAAGGTCGCCGACGGCTTCAAGGATCCGATCAACGTGACCAATGCCGGCGACGGTTCGGGCCGCATCTTCGTCGTCGAACGGATCGGCCGCATCAAGGTCGTGAACAAGGACGGCTCCGTGCAGGCGAAGCCGTTCCTCGACCTGACCAACATCAACCCGCTCGGCAACGACGTGCAGACCGGCTTCGTCGAGCAGGGCCTCTATGCGGTGGCCTTCCATCCCGATTTCAAGCAGAACGGCTACTTCTACGTCCACTATGCCTCGCTGCCGTTCAACGGCGACGGCATGATCGTGCGCTTCCAGGTCGATCCGGCCAATCCGTCGTTCCTGACGCCGGAGCGCACCAACCAGACCTCCAAGGTGATCATGCGGATCGAACAGCCCTGGTATAACCACAACGGCGGCCAGATCGAATTCGGGCCCGACGGCTATCTCTATATCGGTTCGGGCGACGGCGGCTGGGAGGGCGACCCCTACGAGGCCGGCCAGGACCTTTCGACGCCCTTGGCCAAGATGCTGCGCATCGACGTCAACGTGGACGACGACAAGGTTGCCTACAAGATCCCGGCCGACAACCCGTTCGCAACGGCGGCGTCGGAGCGCCTGATGGTGCTGTTCGGCATCACCGAGGAACAGTTCTCCAAGATCAAGACCCGCTCCCTGCCCGAGATCTGGGCCTATGGCGTGCGCAACCCGTATGAGTTCGCCTTCGACCAAAAGACCGGCGACCTGTTCATCACCGACGTCGGACAGAACCACTGGGAAGAGATCCTGTATCAGCCGGCCGGCAGCAAGGGCGGCGAGAATTACGGCTGGCCGCGCATGGAAGCCAGCTACTGCCACCCGATGACGGGCGATCCCAAGAAGAAACCCTGCGCCGTGGTCGGCGTGTTGCCGGTCGCCGAGTACCCGCACCAGACGCCCTATCCGGGCGCCGCGGAATTGACCGAGGGCTGGGGCTGTTCGGCGCAAGGCCTCGGGGTCGCCAACTACGGCGGCATGACCGGCGTCTACCTGCTCGGCGATTGGTGCTCCGGCCGGCTTTTTGGCGTCGGCCTGAACGGCAACCGCTGGCAGCTCCAGGAACTGCTGCAGACCGGGCTGCAGTTCACCGCCGGCGGCTATGACGAGGACGGCTTCGTCCTCGCGGTCAACGCCAATAATTTCTACCTTGCGGACGCGGGTCCCGACACCAACCCGCCGGGCCAGCTGTGGCGCATCCTGCCGGCCGACAAGGTGCCAGCCGGTGCGACGGTCGCGCGCACGAAGAAGTAACCGGCCTGACCGACCATGACGGCTCGCCGGGCCCGGCGTCCGGCGAGCCGCCGTTTGCGTGGAGTAAGCAGGGTCTGATGCGAGGAGTTTTGGCATCGTTGTCGCTGGCCATTGCGGCACTACTGGGCGGCGGCTCGGCCGCGGCGGAAGAACGGCCGCGGTTCCTGCATGCGCTGGACGACGAGCCGATCGTCTTCGACCTGCGCCCGGACCAGGCGATCACGCCGGCGGTGGAGCAATTCCACCGCAGCGCGGAGAACCCCTACCGCGGCGACGCCGATGCCATCGCGGCCGGCAAGGCGATCTATGGCAAGTACTGCAAGGCCTGCCACCTGGCGAGCGGCACGGGCCGCATCGGGCCGAACCTGACCGACGACAAGTGGAAATATCCCCGCACCGGCACCGACAAGGGCAAGTTCGAGATCCTCTACGCCGGCGGCGCCGGCGCCATGCAGGCTTTCGGCCGCCGCATGGACCAGGACGACATCCTCAAGGTGATGGCCTATCTCGACCTGCTCGGCAGGGAATGAGCGGCGCGGCGGGCCGGTATTTCGCCTGAAGAAGAGGAAAGGTCGAATGGGGTCATTTCAGGATCACCGGCTTGGCCCCACCGTTCCGGCCAACAACGCAACAACGCATGCTTGACCCCGGTTCCCGGTTCGACTCCACGTCAGTGAAAAGCGCTCTAGTCGTCAGCGGTCTTGGTAATCGTGAAGGCGCCGCGCAGCTCGCCCAGGGCGAAGCCGGTCGCCTTGTCCTCGGGATAGTACGAGTCGATCCGTGCCTTCAGCTTGGGCTCGATCCCGGAGCCGTGGCACGTCAGGCATATCCCGCCAACCGGAATCGCCTTCATGTAGCGGTAGGTCAGGCGTCCGTCGCGCCGTACCAGCGCCGCCTTCTCCATGCCGCGCAGGTCTTCGCCCGCCGAAGCCCGTTGCAGGAATTCGTCGAGCACCGCCGCCTCCCAAGCATCCGGCGCATTGGCCGGGTTGCGCAGCTTGTGGCTCGTGCGCCGCACCGTCCACGCGGCAGGCTTGGACATGTCCGCGGCGATCTCCGGCGCCTTGACGCTGCAGATAGGAACCGCATGGATCGGGCCGCCGGCCCTGATCGCGGCCTGCAGCGCGCCCTTCAGATCGCCGGCGAAGGCCTTGACCTTGGCCCGGCTGTCTTGAACGAAGGCCGCCAGATCGGGCGCCTCGCCCGCTTTCGCGCCCTCGAACGCCAAAAGGCCGGCGAGCAGAAATCCAAATGCCGGAATCAGGCGAACGGGATTTCGCATTGCACCCTCGAAGCTTGCAGATATCGCGCCCTCATGCCCGACAATCTTCGGCCAGAAAATGACGTGGATCAAGACGGTCTCCGGTCTCTTCTGATCGACCGACGGCCGACGCCTCTACGCCATCGGGTCGAGGGCGCGGCAATGGGCGGCGTCCCAGCCGATCTCGAGGCCGTCGCCGACCGCCAGGTCGTCGCCGGCCGCGGCCGGCACCTTGGCGACCAGGTCGTCCTGGCCGGGGACCAACATCCGCACCATCGAGTGGTCGCCGGAATAGATGATCTCGGCGACCTCGACTTGCAGACGGTTGGCACCCTCGACGCCGTTCGGCCGCAGCAGGATGCGCTCGGGACGGAGCGACAGTGTCGTACGCCCGCCGTCTTGCGACAGCTTGACCGGCAGCGCCGTGACCTCGGCGCCGCTGTCGAGGCGGACCCGGCAGACCTGGCCGTCGACGCCCAGCACGGTGCCGTGCAGGTTGTTGTTCTCGCCGACGAAATTGGCGACGAAGGAGCTCTCGGGATATTCGTAGACCTCGCGCGGGCCGTCGATCTGCTGGATCACGCCGTCGTCGAAGATCGCGACGCGATCCGACATGGTCAGCGCCTCGCCCTGGTCATGGGTGACGTAGACCACGGTCATCTCGAGCTGCTCGTGCAGGTGCTTGATCTCGATCTGCATCTGCTCGCGCAGCTTCTTGTCGAGCGCGCCCAAGGGCTCGTCCATCAGGATCAGCTCGGGCTCGAAGACCAGCGCCCGGGCCAGCGCGACGCGCTGCTGCTGGCCGCCGGAGAGCTGCGCCGGGCGGCGGTCGGCGAAGGCCTCGAGCTCGACCATGCGCAGCGCCTCCAGGGTGCGGCTCTTCACCTCGGCCTTCGGCCGGCGCCGCTGCAGCAGCGGGTAGGCGACGTTCTGGGCGACCGTCTTGTGCGGGAACAGGGCATAGTTCTGGAACACCACCCCCATGTTGCGACGATAGGGCGGCACGTTCTTGAGCGAGCGGCCGTTCAGGATGATGTCGCCGGCGGTCGGGTCCTCGAAACCGGCCAGCATCATCAGCGTCGTCGTCTTGCCCGAGCCGGACGGCCCGAGCAGGGTCAGGAACTCGCCCCGCCGGATATCGAGCACCAGGTTCTTCACGACGTTGGTCCGACCGTCATAGGTCTTCTCCACGTCGACGAATTCGACAATCGCGTCGCTGCCGCCCGTCACAATGCCGCCCTCGCACGCTTGACAACATGGGATTGTGCGCCGCAACATTCGTCGATTGCAACATATAAGGTTCGGGTGTCGGACTGCCCCGGACGATACCAACAACAGTCCGCAAGGGCGTTCACTGGGAGGCTACATAGCCATGACATCGAAACGCATACTCACTTCCGCGCTGCTCGGCATCGCCGCCGGCGCGGTGCTGGCCGGGACCGCCAGCGCCCGGGACTTCACCATCGCCTCCTGGGGCGGCGGCTATCAGGATGCCCAGCGCAAGCATTTCTTCACCCCCTTCGCCAAGGAGCAGGGCATCAACGTGCTGGAAGACACCTATCTCGGCGGCTGGGCCCAGTTCAAGGCCATGCAGGAAACCGGCAATCGGCCCTGGGACGTGGTCCAGGTCGAGCATTCCGAGCGCATCCGCGGCTGCGAAGAGGGCCTGTTCCTGGAGCTCGACTGGTCGCGGATCGGCGGCAAGTCGAAATTCGTGCCCGAGGCGGTATCGAAATGCGGCCTCGGCGTCGTCGCCGTGTCGCAGCTCGTCGCCTGGAACCCGGCCAACACCAAGGTGCAGCCGACCGGCATCGCCGACTTTTTCGACATCAAGCGGATCCCCGGCAAGCGCGGCCTGCGCGCCGACCCGAAGGGCACGCTGGAATTCGCCCTGATGGCCGACGGCGTGTCGCCGGCGGACGTCTACAAGGTGATGAGCACCAAGCAGGGCCTCGACCGCGCCTTCGCCAAGCTGGACTCGATCAAGCCGCAGATCCAGTGGTGGGAAGCCGGCGCCCAGGCGCCGGAATGGCTCTTGAGCGGCGACGTGGTGATGTCGACCGCCTATAACGGCCGCATCTTCAACGCCAACAAGGAAGGCGGCAACCTGAAGATGCTGTGGCAGAACAACGTGCTCTATTTTGACGCCTGGGCGATCTTCAAGGACTCGGAGCATGTCGACAAGGCCTACGAGTACCTGAAGGCCTTCGCCGATCCGAAGCGCGAGGCCGCGTTCACCCAGGACTACACCTACGGCCAGCCGAACCCCGACTCGCTGAAATATATCAGCGCCGAGACCGCGGCGGCGCTGCCGGCAGGGGACAACATCAAGGACGCCCTCTTTACCGGCCGCCCGGACTCGATCGAGTACTGGCTCGACAACCTGGACGAGATCGCCGAGCGCTGGACCGCGTGGAAGGCACGTAACTGAGCTGGGGCGGCGGGGGACGGCAGATGCCGTCCCCCGCCGATCTGCCGATCCTGTTGGCTAGAGCGGGAATCCGATGACGGTGGCCGCCGAGACGCCTGTCCTGGCCGCGCGCGACCCGTCGCTGCGGGCCAAGCTGGCGCGGGCCCAGCGGCGGCGCAAGCTGACCGCCATCGGCCTGGTGGCGCCGCTGTTCCTGTTCTTAGCTGTCGTCTTCGTCGTGCCGATCGGCGCGGTGCTCTATTTCAGCGTCAACAACTACGAGGTCGGCCGCATCATGCCGCGGGTGACAGCGGCGCTGGCCGACTGGGACGGCGCCGAGCTGCCCGGCGAGGCGGTCTACGCGGCGCTCGCCGCCGACCTGCAGGCGGCCTACAAGGCGAAGACCCTGCCCAAGGCGGCGCTCCGCCTCAACTATGACATCAGCGGCTTCCGCAGCCTGGTGATGCGCACCGGCCGCAAGGCGAAGCGCTTCGAGGCGCCCTACAGGGACGCCCTGATCGCCGCCGACAAGCGCTGGAACGACCTGACCTACTGGCGCAGCATGAAGGCGACCAGCTCCCGCTTCACCGCCCATTACCTGCTCGCCGCCGTCGACCTGGACCTGCAATGGGACGGCAGCGTGAAGCGCGCGCCGCCGGAGCGGACGATCTATATCGACAACCTGCTGCGCACGCTCTGGATGGCGTTGGTGGTCACCTTCTGGTGCATCGTGATCGGCTATCCGCTCGCCTATCTGATCGCCAATTCGCCGGCGCGGCGCGCCAACCTGCTGATCCTGCTGGTGCTGCTGCCTTTCTGGACCTCGCTTCTGGTCCGGACCGGCGCCTGGGTGATCCTGCTGCAGAAGGAAGGCGTGGTGAACGACACGCTCCTTTGGCTCGGCCTGATCGACGAGCCGGTGCAGCTGATCTTCAACCGCATCGGCGTCTACATCGCCATGGTGCACATCCTGCTGCCGTTCATGGTGCTGCCGCTCTACAGCGTGATGAAGAATATTCCGCGCGACCACGTCAAGGCGGCCGCCTCGCTCGGCGCCCGGCCGGCGGTGGCGTTCATCGACATCTACCTGCCGCAGACCGTGCCGGGGCTGACGGCCGGCTGCATGCTGGTCTACGTCATCGCGCTCGGCTTCTACATCACGCCGGCGCTGATCGGCGGCGGCAGCGACCAGATGCTGGCCTACCTGATCGCCCAGTTCGCGACGCAGACGGCGAACTGGGGCATGGCCGGCGCGCTGGCCATTCTGCTGCTGCTCTGCATCGCGCTGCTCTACCCGCTCTACAACCGCTTCGCCGGCGCCGGCGGCATCAAGCTCGGCTGAGGGGGCACGGGAAGCCATGGCATTGCCGGCCCATGCAAGCATCGGAGAACGCATCTGGCATTACGCCTTCCTCGCCATCTGCGCCCTCGGCTTCGTCTTCCTGATCGGCCCGATCATCGCCATCGTGCCGATCGCCTTCAGCTCGGCCAGCCACCTCAACTATCCGCTGCCCGGCCTGTCGCTGAAGTGGTTCGAGGAGATCTTCATCCCCTATCCCTGGATGCTGGCGCTGAAGAACAGCGTCATCATCGCCGTCGCGACGACGGTGCTGGCGACGGCGCTCGGCACCCTCGCCGCTTACGGGCTCAACTTCGCCGACTTCCGCTTCAAGCCGCTGCTGATCGGGCTCTTGCTGTCGCCGATGATGGTGCCGCTGGTGATCACCGCGCTCGCCGTCTATTTCTTCTTCGCCCGGATCGGCCTGATCGGCACTTTCACCGGCCTGATCCTGGCCCATACCGTGCTCGCCGTGCCGTTCGTGGTGATCACCGTCTCGGCGACCCTGCAGGGCTTCGACCGCAACATGGTGCGCGCGGCGGCCAGCCTCGGCGCCCGGCCGATCACCGCCTTCTTCGGCGTTACCCTGCCGCTGATCATGCCGGGGGTGGTATCGGGGGCGATATTAGCATTCGTCACCTCGTTCGACGAGATCGTGGTCGCGCTGTTCATCGCCTCGCCGGCGCAGTTCACCCTGCCGCGGCAGCTGTTCTCGGGGCTGCGCGACCATCTCGATCCGTCGATCGTCGCCATCGCCACCCTCTTGTTGGCCGTCTCGATCCTGTTGATGGTGGTGGTCGAGTTCCTGCGCGCCCGCACGGAACGGATCCGCGGCGCGTGACGCTCCGCGCCGCCGCCGCCGCGCTCTGCCTGATCGCCGGGCACCACGCGGCGGCGGCCGGCGAGCCGGTCGCGCTGGAGCTGGTGCTGGCGGTCGACGCGTCGTCCAGCGTCGACGAGCGCGAGTTCGAGCTGCAGAGGCTCGGCATCGCCGGCGCCCTGATCGACCCGGCGGTGATCCGGGCGATCGAGTCGCTCGCGCCTGGCGGCGTTGCGATCACCCTGGTGCAGTGGTCCGGCGCCGGCGTCCATCAACAGGCGGTCGGCTGGACGCGGCTCGGCGACGCGCTCGGCGCCGCCCGGCTCGCCACCCGGATCGCCGAGATGCCGCGGGCCGTCACCGGCGGCGCCACGGCGATCGGTGACGCCCTCGTCTTTGCGCTCGACCTCCTGGAGGGCAACGGCTTCGATGGCGCCCGCCGGATTATCGACATCTCCGGCGACGGCAGCACCAACGAGGGCGAGCACCCCGCCTTTGTCCGCAAGCGGGTAATCGACGCCGGCGTCACGGTCAACGGCCTGGCGATCCTGAACGACGAGCCGCGGCTCGATTTCTACTACCGCTCCGGCGTCATGGGCGGGCCCAACGCGTTCGTCATGACCGCCGACGACTATGCGGATTTCGCCCGCGCCATCCGCCTGAAGCTAATCACCGAGATCAGCGACAGCCCGGTCGCCGGGCTGCCCTCCTCACGACAACAGGTCGCGCAGGCGATACCAGGTGGTGGCCAGCACCAGGCTCGGCAGCCGCAGGGCCGGGCCGCCGGGAAACCGGCGGTGGCCGATCCGGGCGAAGACGTCGAAGCGTTCCGCCGTGCCGGCGATCGCCTCCGCGATCAGCTTGCCGGCGAGGCCGGTCAACGCCACGCCCTGGCCGGAAAAGCCCTGCGCGTAGTAGACCGCGCCGTCGAGCCGGCCGATATCCGGTAGCCGGTTGCGGCTGATCGCCACATGCCCGCCCCAGAGATAATCGACCGTGACGTCGGCGAGCTCCGGATAGGTGCGCAACATGCGCCGGCGCATCGCCCCGGCCAGGCCCGGCCAACTCTCGCGGCCGAGATAGCTGACGCGGCCGCCGAACAGCATGCGGTGGTCGGCGGAGAGGCGGAAATAGTCGAGCACGAAACTGCTGTCGCAGACCGCCTCACGGCCGGGGATCAGCGCATCGGCCCGCGCTTGGCCGAGCGGCGCGGTCGCC
>CAJHXX010000031.1_pt1 | contig 21061 bp, 21 predicted proteins | sample 9198511 | NCBI WGS metagenome assembly CAJHXX01 (sample SAMEA7708325, study PRJEB35096) | sediment metagenome | biome: marine neritic benthic zone biome [ENVO:01000025]; feature: sediment [ENVO:00002007]; material: shallow marine sediment [ENVO:03000034] sea grass bed [ENVO_01000059] ...
CACTGCAACTCACCGCGCCGGACCTGCTGCGACAGCAATGCTATGTCGACGGCGCCTGGTGCGACGCCGACGACGGCGCCACCCTTACCGTCACCAACCCGGCCACCGGCGAGGCGCTCGGCACCGTGCCGAAGATGGGCGCCGCCGAGACCGCCCGCGCGATCGCGGCCGCCGAGCGGGCCTATCCGGCCTGGCGCGCGCTTACCGCCAAGCAGCGTTCCGACATCCTGCGCCGTTGGCACGGCCTGATGATGGCGAACCAGGAAGATCTCGGCATCCTGATGACCGCCGAACAGGGCAAGCCGCTCGCCGAGGCCAAGGGCGAGGTCGCCTATGCCGCCGGCTTCATCGAATGGTTCGCGGAGGAGGGCCGCCGCGTCTATGGCGACACCATCCCGCAGCACCAGGCCGACAAGCGCATCGTCGTGGTCAAGGAGCCGGTCGGCGTCACCGTGGCGATCACGCCGTGGAACTTCCCGGCCGCGATGATCACCCGCAAGGCCGGCCCGGCACTGGCCGCCGGCTGCCCGATGGTGGTCAAGCCGGCCTCGGCGACGCCCTATTCGGCGCTGGCGCTGGCCGAGCTGGCGGAGCGCGCCGGCGTGCCGAAGGGCGTTTTCAGCGTGATCACTGGCGCCTCCGGGGCGATCGGCGGCGAGATGACCTCGAACCCGATCGTGCGCAAGCTGTCGTTTACCGGCTCGACCGAGATCGGCAAGAAGCTGATGCAACAATGCGCCGGCACCATGAAGCGGCTGTCGCTGGAGCTCGGCGGCAACGCGCCGTTCGTGGTGTTCGACGACGCCGATCTCGACGCCGCGGTCGAGGGCGCGATTGCGTCGAAATACCGCAACACCGGCCAGACCTGCGTCTGCGCCAACCGCATCCTGGTGCAAGACGGCGTCTTCGACGCCTTCGCCGCCAAGCTGGCCGAGGCGGTCGGCGGCCTCGCCGTCGGCGACGGCCTGAAGGGCGAGGTGCAGCAGGGGCCGCTGATCGACATGGCCGCGGTCGAGAAGGTCGAGGAGCATATCGCTGACGCCACGGCCAAGGGCGCCCGCGTGGTGATGGGCGGCGCCCGGCACGAGCTCGGCGGCAGCTTCTTCCAGCCGACCGTGCTGTCCGACGTGACGCCGGAGATGAAGGTCGCGAAGGAGGAGACCTTCGGCCCGCTGGCGCCGCTCTTTCGCTTCGCCACCGAGGCGGAGGGCGTTGCCATGGCCAACGACACCGAGTTCGGCCTCGCCGCCTATTTCTACGCCCGCGACATCGGCCGCATCTGGCGGGTCGCGGAAGGCATCGAGTCGGGCATCGTCGGCATCAACACCGGCATCATCTCGACCGAGATCGCGCCCTTCGGCGGCATGAAGGAATCCGGCATCGGCCGCGAGGGCTCGCACCAGGGCATCGACGAGTACCTGGAGGTGAAATACCTCTGCATGGGCGGCATCGACAATTAAGCGGGGGCGACGGGAAGGGCTGTGATGGTCGTCGCCGATGGCCGAGCTGCCGTTCGAATTCATCGTGCAGGGCGTCCCACGGTCGCAAGAGGCGAAGACCGTGGGGCGCTGGAAAGCGCGGGTGCGGGCCGCGGCCGAGGCAAGCTGGCCGCGCGGGCAGCGCGCTTTCCGATGAATTATCGGTCGCAATCGTGTATTTCCATGTCGGCCCGGCGGACATCGACGTCGACAACATGGCGAAGCCGATTCTCGATGCGCTCGTCGGGCTCGTCTACTGGGATGACGGCGTGGTTTCCGAGTTGGTGTCGCGGCGGACGCCTTTGGACGAGGCGGTGATGATTGAGGATGCCTACGAGGAATTGGCCGAAGCGCTGAGGGATGCCAAAGACGTTGTCTATGTTGTCGTTCGCGACAGGCCGGATCACGGAACATTGCCATGAACGTTCAAAGCAAAGATTTTTCGGAGAGAACCCTTCTTGAAAAGACGGCGGAGCGCTATCGCGCCAAGGGCTACAAGGTGGCGATCGAGCCGGCCGCCAAGGAGAGGCCGGATTTCCTGTCGGATTTCTTGCCGGACTTGATCGCGACCAAAGGTGATGAGGGCGTCGTCGTCGAGCTGAAGACGCCCTATCCGCGCGACGCCGATGCCCGGATGAGCGAGATTGCCGGCCGTGTCCGGCAACAGCCCGGGTGGCGCTTCGATCTCGTTATCGGCGGTTCCGCGGAAGCGGCGAAAGGCGACCTGCCGTCGGCGCGGGTGCTTCGGTCGCGGCTCAAGGAGGCTGCCGAGCTTTTGGAGGCGCGTCACGTCGTCGCCGGCGCGCTCCTGCTTTGGGCGACGTTCGAGGGCGCGGCGCGGCGCGCGGCGATGGAGGAAGGGATTGAGATCGATACCTCCGCGGCCGGGCGCATATTGCTGCGCGAGCTGGTGGCGAAGGGACTGCTGGAGGACGAGGACTACGAGACTTCGGGCTTGGCGCTGGAGCGCCGCAACGGCCTCGCGCATGGGTATTCCCCCGCCGCCGGTGATGCCCGGCTGTTTCTGAAGCTGCGGCCGATCGCCGAAAACCTGCTCCGGTCGTCCGCCAAGAGCGCGAAATAGGGCGGCCGCCGCCCGGCCGCGCAACTCACGACATTGTCGGTTTGTCGGCCGCGCCCGGGCGTGTATGCGTAGTCCTTCCATCGCGGCGAACAGGGAAGATTTGAGACATGTACGACTACGACCTCTACGTGATCGGCGCCGGCTCCGGCGGGGTGCGCGCCGCCCGCATGTCGGCCGCCTTCGGCGCCCGCGTCGCGGTCGCCGAGGAGGGCCGGCTCGGCGGCACCTGCGTCAATGTCGGCTGCGTGCCGAAGAAGCTGCTGGTCTATGCCAGCCATGTCTCGGAAGAGATCGCTGAGGCCGCGGCCTATGGCTGGACGGTCGCGGGCACCTCGTTCGACTGGCCGGCCCTGATCGCCAACAAGGACCGGGAGATCGACCGCCTGAACGGCATCTACCGCCGCCTGCTGGAAGGCGCCGGGGTCGAGATCCACGAGGCGCGCGCCAGCCTGGTCGACGCCCACACCGTCGCCGTCGACGGCCGCCAGGTCACCGCCGAGACCATCCTGATCGCCACCGGCGGCCGGGTGAAGCTGCCCGACATTCCGGGGATCGAGCACGCCATCACCTCGAACGAGGCGTTCTACTTGGGCGAGCTGCCGAAGCGGGTCGCGGTGATCGGCGGCGGCTACATCGCCGTCGAGTTCGCCGGCATCTTCAACGGCATGGGATCGCAAGTGACCGAGATCTATCGCGGCGAGCAGATCCTGCGCGGCTTCGACGCCGACGTCCGCCATACGCTCGCCGAGGAGATCCGCAAGAAGGGCATCGATCTCCGCTGCCACCTGAACGTCACGCGGATCGAGAAAACCGACACGGGCCTGACCTTGAGCCTTACCGACGACAGCAAGCTGGCGGTCGACCAGGTGATGTACGCGACCGGCCGCGTACCCAATGTCGACGGCCTCGGCCTGCACGAGGTCGGCGTCGCCATGGACGACAACGGCGCCGTGCTGGTCGACGACTTCTCGCGTACTTCTGTCGACAACATCTATGCCATCGGCGACGTCACCGACCGCCTGCAGCTGACCCCGGTGGCGATCATGGAGGGCATGGCCTTCGCCAAGACGCTCTATGACGGCAAGCCGACCCGGGCCGACCACGCCAACGTGCCCTCGGCCGTATTTAGCCAGCCCCCCGTCGGCTCCGTCGGCCTGACCGAGGCCGACGCCCACGCCGAGTTCGGCGCGGTGCATGTCTACCGCACCACCTTCACGCCGATGAAGCAGACCCTGACCGGGCGGGCCGAGAAGTGCATGATGAAGCTGATCGTCGACCCGGCCTCCGACCGGGTGATCGGCGCCCATATGGTCGGCCCGGACGCCGGCGAGATCATCCAGGGCATCGGCATCGCCGTGAAGATGGGCGCCACCAAGGCCCAGTTCGACGCCACCGTCGGCATCCACCCGACCGTGGCGGAAGAATTCGTCACCATGCGCGACCGGGTCGACGTGATGGTCGCGGCGGCGGAGTAGGGGGCGGGGATTGGTGTCTTCTTGCCAGTGCCGGCGGCTACCGGCTCTGGGTTCGCAACACTCGGCGAGGATGCACCCCAACCAAATTTTCTAGCAAGTTTGGGACTTTACCTGTTAGAGGAGAGGCGCTATGCAGAAATTCAATAGCGGGCGGCCGTACCACGGTTCAAGCGTCGTGGAGCGCGGTGGGTTACGCGGTGCAACCGGCGCAACCGATTATCTCTATTTGTTCTGCCCCGAATGTCCCGGCCAAGAAATCATGCGGATTCTCGAGTATGGCGTACACGCCGAGCAAGCCGAGAATCCGTACAATGGCCGGTGCCGCAGCAAAGCCAAATATGGATTTACGCTCGCTTTTAAACTGCATTGCGAAAAATGCCACCACACTGATTTCGTGAAATTATCGAACACCGGATGGCAGGGCGGCCAGCATCGGCAGATATTGGACCGGTTTGGAGGTCAGGCATCCCGATAACTGAATTGGTACAATATCCTAATATCACTGAAACGGGGTCAAGCATGCGCTATTGCGTTATTGGCTGTACGGATGCGAAGCACGGTGCAACGCGCCACCTGGAACAGCGCTTTGTGGGTAAGCCCCCAGTGCTCGAGAAACGCATACCGCATGCTTTGTATTTTGGCCGCGCCTGTCCTGATGGGCAATGGTATCGGGGTAAGGCGCGGGCGGGGGCAATCGAGGTCGAGCCGAGCAACTTCCGGGTGCGCTACGGGCATTGTTGAGGAATACTGTGACACCTAGTGTCAGAGGGTCCGGTACAACGTGGGAGAGAGTTGGGGCATGGTCGCGATTGATAAAGATAGCAAGGCTGGGGCGAACCCGACGAAAGAATTCTTCGTGCGCATGATCACACGCGACATCACTCTTGAAGACAGCATTTTGGACCTGATCGACAACAGCGTTGACGGGGCTTGGCGGGCAGAGGGTAGTCGGCCGATCGGCTTGGCGGATGAGACCGATTTGTCGGGATACTCGATTTCGATCACTGCCTCGCCTGAGCATTTCTCCATCAAGGACAATTGTGGCGGTATGACGCTTGATAATGCCGTCAACCACGCCTTCACCTTCGGCAGGCGAGCAACGGAGGAACACGACGAGTACAGCATCGGTGTTTATGGAATCGGCATGAAACGAGCCGTCTTCAAGCTCGGGAACGATGTACGCATTAGAAGCACTTTTCAGGATAGCGACAAGTCCAACTTGACTTTTGCGGTGCCGATCATCGTCGCCGACTGGCTAGGCGATGACGATCCGCCATGGGACTTCGACATCGTCGAGGCGGAGCCCCTCGATGAGAACGGCGTAGAGATCGTCGTCAGCGAACTCACGCCAGGTGCCGCCACGGCGTTCGGAAATCCCGCATTTCTTCAGAACCTTCGGCGCACGATCGCTCGAGATTATTCACTCCACTTGAATCGCGGCCTGAGTATTTTTGTCAACGATACGGCAGTGGCAGGTTGGCAGTTCGAGCTTCGTCTAAGCGACGAGTTCGTGCCAATGCGCGTCGAATACAAAGATGAGCTGGGGGGCGACGAAGTCACGATCGAAATTATTGGAGGAATGGCCGCCACACCGCTAGAGAGTGGCGATCCAGACGAGAACGACGAAGGAGAAAAGAGGTTCGGGTGGTACGTCGCATGTAACGGCCGCATTGTTCTCGCGGCCAACAAGACAGAAGTTTCCGGGTGGGGAACAGAGGATTGGCCGCAATGGCACCGCCAGTATTCAGGATTCATCGGCATCATTCTCTTCACCGCGCCAAATACTGCGGCGCTTCCGCTGACGACCACCAAGCGTAGCGTGGACGTGTCTTCGGAGATCTATCGGCGTGCCCGACCCAGGATGCGTGAGGCAACGAAACAGTGGATCGCCTATACGAACTCTAGAAAACAGGCTCTGGAAGAAGCCAAGAGAAAGGAAGCTGCGGCGCTTGCTGTTCCCATTAATGCCGTGGAACGCCATGCCTCGGCGACGCTTCCGGCGCTTGTCGCGCGCCCGGTGGAACGCGTCGCAAATGTCAACTACTCGGTTCCGGTCGCGAGGCTGAAGCTGCTCGCTAAGGAATTCGGCAGCATAAATATGTCGTATCGCGATGTGGGTATTCAATCCTTCGACTACGCTTACGATGACATGGTCGGAGACGAATGATGGCTTCGTTCGACATCGTGAACTACAGCCTTCGGCCTAGCAAGAGCATTCAGAGGCAAATCGTCTTTGATGGTGTCCGCATTCTGCAATCACATCTCGACCTTGATCGACTAGTCTACGTCGGGTTCGGGTCAATCTGGTTCACGGACTTCGTCATGGCCCACAATCTGTTGGGTATAGATGATATGGTTTCGATCGAGAGCCACAAAATTGGGTACCTTCGGGCTGTTTTCAACTCGCCTTACGCCACCGTGTGCGTCCGCGAGGGCTTTGCGGCGAATGTTCTCCCGACCCTTTACGACGACGAGGTCATTTCCAGGCGTCCTTGGATGATCTGGTTGGACTACGATTACCGATTCAGCGAGACGCTCAGGGACGACGCCCGCTCTGTCATCGAGAACGCGCCGGCGAACAGCATTCTTCTCATCACCTTCAACGGAAATGAGGGGAAGTATGGCCAGGCCAATGACAGGCCCGACCGGATTCGCGAACTGTTCGGAGACGTCGTTCCGGACGATCTCCCTAAGCACGCGTGCAAAGATGATCGCATGCAGGAGACCCTGGCCGACCTAGCAATCGACTTCATGAGGTATGTAGCCGCAGAACTGGCCCGCCCAGGAGGCTTCGTTCCGGCCTTCCGAGTGATCTACAAGGATACTGCACCCATGGTGACGGTCGGCGGGCTCATGCCTGCCCGAGGGGCAGCTCGCGTGGCCGCGGACGTGGTGAACGGGCCAAATTGGCCATGTCGTCCGGTGGAGCCCATCGTCGCTCCTCACCTCACGATCCGCGAAGCCGGGCTCCTGCAGTCCCAATTACCCAGAGCGGAACATTTGTCCCGGTCCTTAGTCCAATCGTTAGGTTTTGATCTTGAAGAAAAACAGATCGAAGCGTTTGAAAAATACTATAAGCAGTATCCAGCGTTCGCACAGATCATTGCCTAGGCGCACTCATCTCAGGAAGTCGCTAGAAAATTGTGTATACGGAAGGATGCACGCGTGAATCGCAATCCTGAAGATGAGATGAAACTGGTTGACGTGTTCTCCGGTTGCGGCGGGTTCTCCCTCGGAGCCCATCAAGCTGGTTTCAAGGTTGTTGCCGCATTCGACGATGACCCTATCCTAGCATCCTCCTACCCGCTCAACTTCCCGGACACGAGGATGATGCCGAAGGACGTGTCGAAGATCGACGGCGATGTTGTTCGCGCTGCAGCGGGGGGGCGGGTTGACGGAATATTCGGTGGCCCACCGTGCCAAGGCTTCAGCGAAATCGGCAGGCGCCATCCTAAGGACCCGCGCAGGCAGTTGATCGGCCATTTCTTCAGAATTGTTCGAGAGGTACGACCGTCTTTCTTCGTGATGGAGAACGTGCGTGGTCTTGCTTATTCGAACGCCCGCGGCCTTCTGGAAAAGGCGCTCCGCCTCGTCAAAGACGACTATGCGATCTTGGAGCCCGATGTATGGAACGCTGCGGAGTTTGGAGCCGCCACGAAACGCTCACGGCTGTTCATCATTGGGATTCACAAAGACCGTGGCGAATCTTTGACAAAGGAAGACGTCGACATCTTTAAGCGAACTCCAGCCACCGTTCGAGCTGCCATCAGCGATCTGGCCGGGGCCGTAGCTCTTGGCGAGGACGATGGATTCGACGTTTGGCGAACCGCGCGAGTCGGCCGCCCCTTCAATTATGCCCGCGTTTTGCGTTCACCGGACGGTCGGTTCACGGGGCATAGGGAAACCGAGCATACCGCGAAGGTAGTGACGCGCTTCGCCAATATCCCGGCGGGAGGTGTCGACCCGATCGGTCGCCACCCGCGCCTGGCTTGGTCCGGCCAATGTCCTACCCTCCGGGCTGGCACGGGCGCTGATCGGGGATCCTACCAGTCGGTACGACCAATACACCCAGAGCAGCCGCGTGTGATCACGGTCAGAGAGGCGGCCCGTCTTCAGGGCTTTCCTGATAGCCACCGATTTCATCCGACGATCTGGCACTCGTTTAGGATGATCGGAAACAGCGTCCCGCCCATTATGGGACAAGCCATCTTAAGGGCGATCAGGGCGAAGTTTGAGAGTCGGCTGCCGGTTGCGGTCGCCGCCGAGTGACGCGTGGTAGACCGCCTCACGCCGGAGCGACGGTCATGGCTGATGTCTCGGGTCGCGGCGAAAGACACCTCGACAGAGATGCGGGTGCGACAAGCGGCTCATGCTTTGGGGCTGCGCTTTCGTCTCCACCGGCGCGATCTTCCTGGCACGCCAGACCTCGTGTTCCCGAAGCATCGTGTCGTCATTTTCGTCCACGGATGCTTTTGGCATCGCCATCCGGGCTGCAAAAAAGCGACCACCCCTAAATCACGTGTCCGATACTGGCAGACTAAGTTCGACAGAAATGTCGCAAGGGATCGACAGGCAGTCGAAGACCTTGAGGCGTTAGGATGGAGAGTCGCGGTCATCTGGGAGTGCGAGACGAAGGACCCGCAGGCGCTTTCGCGTTTTCTTTGGGAGACTTTCAAGTTCTGATCGCGAAACTTCGATCGAAAGGGTCAGACTCGATTGAAAAAAGTATCGGGGTCAGGCTTGCATTGTTGCATCTTTGAGGCGGCGACGGCGCAAGCAGGATGCAACGGCCAAAGATGCAACAATGCAAGCCTGACCCTAACAACACGCCCTCAGGCGTGCATCTTGGCGCCCTTGGTGATCTTGTCGGTGGTTTTCTTGTCCTCGCGCAGGGCGAGGCCGACGACACTCATGTTTTCGGGGCTGTACTGCTTCACGGCGGCGCGGTTCGCCGCGTCATGGCCGGTCTTGAACATATCCTCGATATAGAGCGACAGGCGCGCGCCGCGCCCCATGGCGCGGCGGTAGATCTTTTGCATGCCGTCGGCATCGGTGCTCAACACGATCATCGGCTGAATGGCGAGCGGGTTGTAGGTGTTGCCCGAGGCGTCCTCGTAGGGCTCTCCGAGCAAGCCTTCGCTGGCGCCGACAATGCCGCTGGTCAGAAACGCGGTGACGTTCAGCTTCTGCCAGACGGCCAGGTCGTCGCGCAGGACAATGGCAATCTTCGTCTCGAACATGCCGTTCAACCCCAATTCCGTCGTTCGCCGAGCTTGCGCAGCGCCGGCCAAAGTTCTTCCGCGTCCGCCCCGACAGCGCGTTTGGCTTCCGCATTGAGTTCGTCCATGGCGGCGTCGAGCGGGTCGCGCAGGGCGCGGCTCTTGTCAGTCAGGAACAGCCGATGCACACGGCGGTCCGCTTGATCGCCGCGACGTTCTACGAGCCCTGCCGACTCCAAGCGGTCGATCACCCCGGTGATGCTGGCGCTGTCGAGGCGGAGGCGATTGGAGAGCTCGGCCCCGCTCTGCCCGTCTTGGCCCCACAACACCTTGAGAACGGCGTACTGGACAGGTGTAACGCCATGAGACGCGAGCTTTTCGCGCGCGCGTCGCGTCACTTGTTGGGCGGCCTTGCCCGCCAAAAAGCTGATGCAGTCCTCGATCCGATCCATGACGCCATCCGCGAGAGGCCAAAAGTCGGCAGTATACGAGATAAGACCATACAAGTATCTTGTATATAAGTATAATCGCGGTCCTTCGGAGTCGGCCTGGATTGAAATTCAAAGGAACCTCGCCCGGTTGAGCCCTGAGCCCTGCTGCCGGGCGGCGTCAGCACGCCGATGGGGCGGGCCGCGACCGACAGGCCGGAAGCGCTGGCGTTCGTCGAGGGATTGCATGCGCTGAAGCGACAGGCCGCGGCTGAGGAGATCGCGCAATCGGCGCTTTACTCGTATCGGATGCGTCGAGCTTCACGACGGGCGCCGCCATGCGTGTCGATGGCGGCGTTTCGATCAATCGAACCCGAACCCGTTCGAAGCGCGGCGGATCAGCCGCCGATGGCGCTGCCGGCGCTGCCGAAGTTGTTGTTCGAGGCGCGGCCCATGCTGCCCGCGGAGTTGGAGACCGAGGGACCCGAGCTGCCCCGGCTGGCCGACGCATCGGCGACCGCGCGGGTTATGTCTTCGTGGAAATAAACGCCGAGGCCGATTAGGCCGAGGGCGACGATAATGACCAATTTCATGACTGGGCTCCTGTGCCGCTGACCGGGCCGATGACTGGGCGCAACCGCCCGCCCGACCGGTCTCTCCCGTTTATGGGAGATCCCGCAAATATTCGCCGCCCACTTCGCGGACAGCATAGTCCGGCTTCTTAACGAAATGATTACCGGCCGCGGTGATGCGGTGGGCCCAATGTGATCGACGGGGCCGGAATCGACTGAAAATCAAAGGGTTCTGATCTTTCTCGCTGTCCGGGCGGCGAACCGGCCCGCACTCAGCCCTCCATCATGCCGGCGATGGTGAGGCCGCCGTCGGCAGGGTAGGTGTGGCCGGTGGTGAAGCTGCATTCGTCGGAGGCCAGGAAGGCGGCGACGGCGGCGATCTCGGCCGGGTCGCCGAAGCGCTTCAGCGCCATGCGTATCGCGGCGCTCTCGGGCAACGCGCCCTGCTCGTCCGGCCGGGTCAGCGTCGGGCCGGGCGCCACCGCGTTGACCAGGATGCCGTGCTCGGCCAGCTCGATCGCCATCGACTGGGTCAGGTTGATCAGGCCCGCCTTGCTGGCGCCATAGGCGGCGCGGCCGCGGCCGCCGAAGAGGCCGGAGTTGGAGGCGACGTTGACGATGCGCCCGCCCGACCCTTGCGCCGCCATCTGCCGGGCGGCGACCTGGCCGCAGAGGAAGGCGCCGTAAAGGTTGATGCCCAGCACCTTCCGCCAATGGGCGTCGGTGGTCTCCAGGAACGGCATCCGGTCCATCACCCCGGCATTGGCGATCAGGATGTCGAGTCCGTCCCATAGGCCGACCGCATGGCCGACCGCGGCCTCGACCTGGTCGCGCGCACGCACGTCCATTTCCAGCGGCTCGGCGCCGCCGGCCGCGCCGATGGCGGCGGCGGCCTCGGCCGCCCGCTCGGCGTCGAGGTCGCAGACCAGCACCCGCGCGCCTTCCGCCGCCAGGCGTTCGGCGATGGCGCGACCGATGCCGTGACCGGCGCCGGTGACCATCGCCCGCTTGTCCTGAAATCGCATGCCCGGCCTCCCCTCGGCGTGAGGCGATCATGGTCGGGCCGTCCGTCGGAAAAATCAAAGGGATTGTACGTGGATGGACCCCTTCAATTCCGCATGGCGGCGATCTTCCGGTGCAGGATCGCCTGCTCGCCGGCGACGTCTTCGCTCAGTCGCGCGGCGGCGACGATCGGCGCCCAGGCGGCCAGGCGGGCTTTGCCGAGGCCGGTGCGCTTGCGGTAGCGGCTTAGGAATCGCGCGACGAACAGGTGTCGGCCGGCGCCGGTAAGCAGGCGGTCGGACCGGCTTTGCGCGTGTACGGGTCTGGCGATTTCCATCAACAACCGGCTGCGCGCGACGTCGGCGGCGGGCTCGCCGGAAGTGGCGGTCAGCCAATCGATGACGATCGGTCCCCGGGCGGTCAATAGCACGTTGTCCGGGTGAAAATCGCCATGGCAGAGCCGGCGCGCTTCGCCCGGCACGCGGGTGAGTTCCTGCGACACTTGGCTGCGGATCGAATCCGTCAGGCCGGGGGCGGTGGCGATTTGCTGGCGCAGCCGATCCGCCTGACGGTCGAGCGCCGGGAGCTCGATTTGATGCAGCTCGGCCAGCAGGTCGGCCAACAGCCGGGCCATCGCAGGCAGGCGCCATGGCCGGCGCTGCAGGCGCGCCAACATGGTTTCGCCAATGATCCGCTCGTAGACGATTCCCCGGCGGCCGTCGATGGCGACCAGGTCATGCAGCTTCGGAACCGGGGCACCGGATTCGGCAACCAGCCGGGCCGTCCGCGCTTCCGTTTCGACGTAACGTTCGGGAAATTCCGCGAAGAAAAGCTTCAGCACCCGGCCGTCGCCGAACTGAAAGATCTCGGCGGTACGCCCCTGGCTGATGAGCGGTCCCATCGGTCGGCCGGCCGATCGTCAGTGCGGCTGCTTCCGCCACGGCCGCATCGTGGCGTAGAGCAGCACCGGCGCGACCGAAAAGCCCGCGACGGTGATGGCCATCGGCCAGGCGCTGCCGTCGTAGAGCGCGCCGACGGCGAAGGCGCCGAGGGCGGCCGCCGCCATCTCCAGGCTGCCGAGTAGGGCCGAGGCAACGCCGCGACCGGTCGTGCCGGCGGCGTCGAGGGCGCGCACCGGCACGCTGGCATAGAGCGGGCCGAGGCCGAAGGCGTAGATCGACATGGCGGCGGTGATTGCCACGGCGCCGTCGCGACCGGCCAGCAGCAGCGCCGGCAGCGCCGCGCCGCCGATGGCGGTGACCGTCAGGCCGGTGCGCAGGATCGCCTCGAGGCCATGGCGCCCGGCGCTCCGGTTGGCGCCGAGGCTGCCCAGGAAAAAGGCCAGCACGATCACCGCCTGGTAATAGCCGTAACGCTCGGTCGCCACACCGAGGCGATCGATCAGCACGAACGGCGCCGCGGTGATGAATCCGAACAGCGCCCCCATCGGCGCCGCGCAGACCAGCGCGTAAGCGAGGAAGCGGGCGCGGCGAAGCAGCGCGCCGTAAGCCGATATCAGCCGTCCGGGGCGCATCGCGTGGCGGTCCGGGGTCGTCGTCTCCGGCAGGAAGCGCCAGAGCAGCATCGTCACCGCCAGGACGAGCGCGGCCAGCAGCAGGAAATTGGCGCGCCAGCCGAGCAGCACATGCACATGGCCGCCGATCATCGGCCCGACCGCCGGCGCCAGCGCCACCGCCATGCCGTAGGCGCCGAGGATCTTGACGCTGTCGCGCTCGTCGTAGAGGTCGCGGATCACCGCCAGCACGATCACCGCCTCGGAGCAGGCCATCACTCCCTGCATCAGCCGCGCTGCGATCAGCATCTCGATCGACTGGGCCAGGGCACAGGCCAGGCTGAACAGCGCGAAGCCGACCATGCCGGCCAGCAGCACCGGGCGCCGGCCGAAGCGATCGGAAAGCGGCCCGTGTATCAACTGGGCGAGGCCGAAACCGAGCAGGTTCAGGCTCATGGTGAGCTGCACGGTCTCGGCATCGGTGCCGAAATAGCCCGGCAGATGCGGCAGGCTCGGCGCGTAGAGGTCGGTCGACAGAAGGCTGGCCGCGGTCGCCGTGACCAGCACCGCCGGGATGATCGCCGACACCCGCCGGGCGCCGGACGCCGTGCCGCCTTCGGCGCGCACGGCTACGCGGGCCCGCCGGTTGCGGCGCGGCCGTAGAACAGGCGTTGGGCGTAAGGGCTGAAGGTGACGCCGGGCTCGGCGGTGTAGCTCAACACGGCGACCAGGCGGTCGCGGCCGCCGGCCACCGGCGTCACCCGGTGCGGCGAATGCCGGCCCTGGAACAGCGCCAGAGTGCCGGCGGCAAAGGACAGCCGGCGGATGCCGATGTCCGAGCCGGCGAGCACCCGGGCGACCCCGTTATAGTTGGGCTCCGTCTCGCTCCGGAGCCGCGGCACGTACTCGAAGACGCCGCCCTCATCCGGCGTCTGCAGCGACAGGGTGACGGAGAAGTCGGCGCGGTCGAAATGCCAGTCGAGACCCTGGCCGGCACCGAAGACGTTGAGGTTGAGCGCCGCCAGCGGGTCAGCGTGGCGGTAGAGCCGGGCGACGCCGAGCAGGGCGGCGATGAACCCGGTCAGCGCGTCCCATTCGTAAAGGCGGCGCAGGCCCGCGCCGGCCGGAATCCTGTCGTAGGCGACGCCGCCTTTTGCGGTGCGCCCGAGGCGCCGGCGCGGGTGGTCCGGCGGCAGGCCGGGCTCGGGCGGCTCGAAATAGACCGTGTGCGCCTCGACCATCAGATGCGCGAGCGGGCTTAGGCCGCGCGCCTCGGCGGCGAGCCCGCCCTGCGCCTCCGGCTGGATGAAGCCGGCGAGGCTGAGCGCGCCGTCCGCGGCCAGCGCCCGGCGGCCGCGCGCGACCAACGCCCTGCCGGCCGGACCGTCGAGGCAGGTGATCGGATAGCGGTCGAGATCGACCGGCGCCGGCGCGGTCATCTGAGCCCCAGCCGTTCCATCGCCAGCCCGATGCGGGCGCCGACGGCGAACACGCCGAGATACATGATGAACCAGAGCGGTCCGAGGTCGAAGGTGACGATCAGCCAGTGCGGAAAGCCGGCCAGCAGCATCAGCCCACCGAGCAGGCCGGCCAGGCCGAGCGGCGCGCCGACACTGATGCGAAGGAGCGCCGGCCAGGCGAGCCACAGCTCCGGGTCGTGGGCGGCGAAGCGACCGCGGCAGGACCGGCAGACCCGGTCGCCGGGCCGGTACAGCCGAAACGGCGCGTTGCAGCCGCGACAGCGCGGCGGCGCTCGGCGTTCCGGCGATGGCATGGCTCGGTGCATGAAAAAGCCCCGAAATTCGCCCGTATTATGATCCGCCGACCGCCCGGCGGCCAGGGGCAATTTCGGGCCGGGACCGGCTTGACCCGCCGGAGAAGGTCGGCTCTGTTGGTCGCATGACGAAGGCGCGTGAATCCGACGAGACCATCCATCTGCAGACCGACGTGCTGGTGATCGGCGCCGGCGGCGCCGGCATGTACGCGGCGATCGCCGCGGCCCGCACCGACGCCCGCGTGCTGCTGCTCGACAAGAGCCTGATCGGCCGCGGCGGCGCCACGGTGATGGCGCAGATGACGGTCGCCGTGGCGCTGGGGGCGCAGGAGCCGGACGACTGGCGGCGACATCTGGACGACACCATCGCCGCCGGGCGCGGCCTGACCAACGAGCGCCTGGCCCGGCTGCTGTGCCGCGAGGCGCCGGCGCGCATCCTGGAAATGGACGGCTGGAAGGTCGGCTGGGCGCGCGAGGACGGCCATATCAAGCAGGCGCAGGCGCCCGGCCATGGCGTTGCCCGCTGCGTCTATGTGGATTTCCTGAACACCGGCCCGGCGGTCTCCAAGACGCTCCGGGCCCAGGTCAACCGGATCGACGAAATCGCCAAGACCGGCGATCTCTGCATCACCGACATCGTCGTCGCCGACGGCCGGGCGCAGGGCGCCGTCGGCTACCGGGTGGACGACGGCGCCCCGGTCAGCATCGGCGCCGGCGCCACGGTGATCGCCACCGGCGGCCTGACCCGGATGTACCAGCGCAACAGCGCCTCCTCCAACATGGGCGGCGACGGCTATGCCCTGGCGCTGCGCGCCGGCGCCGAGCTGGTCGACATGGAGTTCGTGCAGTTCTTCCCGATCGGCCATCTGGCGCCGCGCCTGATCGGCATGGACCCGATCATGTGGGACCCGTTCCGCTACAAGCTCGGCGGCCGGCTGCTAAACGGCGTGGGCGAAGAGTTTCTGGACAATTACGGCGTTGCCGAAGACGGTGCCTATGTGGCGCCGCGCGACCTCGCTACTTACGCCATCGTCAAGGAGGTGGAGGCCGGGCGCGGCTCGCCTCATGGCGGCGCCTATTTGAGCTTCCGGCACCTCGCGGAAGCGGATTTGCGTGCGGCCTTCGGCCCGGTGATCGACCGGCTGGCCAAGAACGGCATCGACCTGACCGAGACGGCGATCGAGGTGTCGCCGATCGCCCACTACCATATGGGCGGCGTCCGCGTCGACGAGCAGATGCGGACCGGGGTCGAAGGCCTGTTCGCGGCCGGCGAGGCGGTCGGCGGCCCGAACGGCGCCAACCGGCTGTCCGGCAACGCGATTTCGGAGGCGCTGGTGTTCGGCGAGACGGCCGGCCGCTTCGCCGCCGAGGCGGCGCGCGGGGCGGGGGCGGCTTGGGACGCGGCTGCTGCCGGCGATGCCCTGGCGCTGCTGCGCGCGGCCGCGCCGGACAATCCGGCCAACACCGCCGCCCTGATCCAGCGCCTGCAGGAACTGATGTGGCGTGACGTCGGGCCGTTCCGCACGGCGGAGAAGCTCGACCGGGCGCTGCACGGCATCCGCACCTTGGCCGCCGAACTCGGCGTGTTGCCGCCGCCGCCGGTCGACGGCTACGACATGGTCCGCGGTGAATGGTTCGAGCTGCGCAACATGCTGGCGGTGGCCGAGGCGGTGGCGCGCGCCGCGCGGGCGCGCGAGGAGAGCCGCGGCGCGCATCAGCGCGAGGATTTTCCGGACACCGATCCGGCCGGCGCCGTCAACCAGACGGTGGCGATGGCGGCGGCCGGCGAGCTCGCGCTGGGCCGCGTTCCAGTAGTCCGCCTAGAGCAGCATCCGATCCGTTGGAATCGCTTTCAGCGATCCAACGGATCGGATGCTGCTCTACCTATTGAAAAGTAGAGCAATTTTATCCGACCATATGGAACCGAACCGGTTCCATATGGTCGGATATTGCTCTAGCCGAGCGAGAGGTCGCATGAAGGCGCCGACGGAGACGGCGCGGCTCCACATCCGCCGCGGCGGGCCGGACGATCCGGAGCATTTCGAGGATTTCGAGGTGCCCTATGAGCCAGGCCAGTCGGTGCTGGACGGCCTGCGCTGGATCCGCGTCAACCGCGACCCGTCGCTCGCCGTGCGCTTCTCCTGCCTGAACGCTAACGCCTGCAAGGAATGCGTGATGCGGATCGATGGCCGCATCGGCTATGCCTGCACCGCGCGCCTCACCCCCGGGCCGATGCTGCTGGAGCCGTTGAAGAACAAGGTGCTGATCCGCGATCTGGTCACCGACGTGGCGCCGCCGGGCGAGAAGCTGTAGCGCCGCCGCGGCTCGAAGCGACGGCCGTCCTATGGTTGGGTGACGATGAACCGCGCGCGGCTCGAGACCCGGTCGACCACCGTGTCGATGTCGCTCTCGTCGAAATCGAAATCCTCCAGCGTCTCTTCCAACAGTTCGATCATCTCGGCGAATGCGGCCATATCGATCTTGAGATGCGAATGGGCCTGCCGCAGATCCTCTTTCGAATAGCTCTCCGGTCCGCCCATCACCGTGGCGATGAACTTTGTCTGATGCTCGACCAGGCGCTCCATATCGACGTCGCTGAAGAACGGGCTCAGTCTCGGCGAGGCGAGCACCTTGTCGAAAAGGGCGGCGACAATGCGGCTTAACGCGGCGAATCCGCCATAGCGCTCGAACATGTGCGATGCCATCACGTTCCAATCAGTTCGGCCTGCCGATCGGCGTACCGGTGGTCCCCCAAAATGTTCGCCGGAAGACTCCGGCCTTTGCGGCTCTCGATCCGGCGTCGGCCCGAACCTTCGCACCTTGCCTATCCGATCGACAGAGTACCGAACCGTGTTGGCCACCCTCCTCGCGCCCATTCCGGTGCTATCCAGTATTAAGACAAATATCTAATATTTTATTGCATTATGCATATAGGCGAGCTGTCTGGCACGAGACAGGCGGATACCCGGGCCGGAATAGCAATTCGGCCTGGATTTGCGTGTCACGTGATCCGCGATCCCCTCGATGGCGAGTCAATCAAAGGTTTATGGCAGATGCCCCGGCGCGCGGTCCTGGGTAGGCCGGCGCGGCGGCCTATTGCATCGCTGCGACGGCTTCGGCCATCGCGACCGGGTCGATGAACAGGCGGGCCAGGACGCTGAGACCGAATAGCGCGACCGCTTCGTCCCAGCGGTTCAGATGGTCGGCGAGCGGGCGCTCGGCGGCCATCAGGCCGACCGCCGCCGCCGCCACCGCGCCGATGAACAGCATCGAGCTCAAGGTCGCGGCGACCAGCTCCGACACCACCGTCGAGGCGACGAAACAGGACAGCGCCACGATCAGGGCGAACCGGTAGAGGCTGTGCCGGTTGCGCGCCTCGCGGCTCAACACCTGCTGGTCCTGCCCAGTCCCCGTGAAGCGCATGGCTCGATCCTTCCGTCGTCGTCGGGTGGTACCGTCACATAGTCCGCTCAATCCATGAACAGGCGCTTAAAACCGCGGATTTGCCGCGAATACCATCCAACTTGTCGGCGTCGGTTGCATTCGCGCGACCAGGGCATAAATCCAAAGCGAGTTTCCAGCGATCTTTGGGGGAGGATCGGGAAATGTCTCGACCGGCCGGCCGAATTGCCGCCTTATCTCTGGTTATCCTGGCGCTCATCCTGCCCGTGCTTCCCGGCGGCGCCACGCTGCCGTTCCCGTTGCAGCGGGACGGCGTTCCGACGCTGGCGCCGCTGCTCGGCCAGGTGACGCCGGGTGTCGTCAACATCGCCGTCAAGGGCCGCATTCGGATACAGCAGAACCCACTGTTCCAGGATCCGTTCTTTCGCCGCTTCTTCGACCTGCCCGAACAGCCGGCCGAGCGCGAGTTTCAGAGCGTCGGTTCCGGCGTGATCGTCGACGCGGCCAGGGGCCATCTGCTGACCAATCACCACGTCATCGCCAAGGCGGACGAGATCACGGTGACCCTGAAGGACGGCCGCCGCCTCGCCGCCGAGCTGGTCGGCACCGACTCGGCGACCGACATCGCCCTGCTGCGGGTGCCGGCGGAACGGCTCACGGCGCTGCAATTCGGCGATTCCGACCGCTTGGCTGTCGGCGACTTCGTCGTCGCCATCGGCAATCCGTTTGGCCTCGGCCAGACCGTGACCTCCGGCATCGTCAGCGCGCTCGGCCGCGGCGGCATCAATGTCGAGGGCTATGAGGACTTCATTCAGACCGATGCGCCGATCAATCCGGGCAATTCGGGCGGCGCCTTGATTGACCTGCAGGGCAAGCTGGTCGGCGTCAACACGGCGATCATCGCGCCGGGCGGCGGCAATGTCGGCATCGGCTTCGCGGTGCCGGTCAACATAGCGCGCGCGGTGGTGGCGCAGCTGCTCGCCTACGGCGAGGTGCGGCGCGGCCGGCTCGGCGTCACCGTCCAGAACGTGACGCCGGACCTGGCTGAGGCGCTCGGGCTCGCCGAGGCCGGGGGCGCCGTCGTCACTGCCGTCGCGCCGGGCTCCTCTGCCGAGGCGGCCGGCCTGGCCGCGGGCGACGTGATCGTCGCCGTCGACGGCCGCGCGGTGGCCGGGGCCGCCGATCTGCGCAATCGCATCGGCCTGACGCCGGCCGACAGCAAGGTGACGCTGACGTATTATCGAAAGGGCGAAAAGCATTCCGTTTCGGCCCAGATCGCGCTCCCGAATTAGACCGGCGGTGGGCTGAGGGAGGCGGTGTGTAGTTACCGGATATTAACCTAGTTGATGTATTCGGTAGGCGGCCCTAGGCCGGCTTAGGCCGGCCGGTGTCTCGGAAGGAATCGCCATGGAAAAGCCCCCGGTTGAGCCGAACGGTCCCGCGGCTACGCCCGACGAAACGGCGGCGGGCGAGGAAGAGCGGCCGGCAAAGGCAGGCGAGGCCGAACCGGCCGCGAACCGCGCCCGCGCGACCAAGTCGGGGACCGAGAAGGCGACGGCGAAGAAGACCGCCGCCAAGAAAACGGCGGCCAAGAAGCCGGCGGCGAAGAAATCCAAGACGAACAAGCCGTTGGCCAAGCAGGCGGCGACGAAACCGGCCGTCCCGGACGCCGCTCCGGCCGAACCGCAGACAATCCAACCACCGACAGCCGAACTGCCGCCGGCCGAAACTGCCGCGGCCGAACCGCCCGCGGCGGACCGGCCCGCGCCGGACCAGCGGCCGGCGGTCGAGTTCGCCGCGGCCGATGCGGCGCCGACCGAACAAGCCGAGGTCGAACAAGCCGAGATCGAACGGTCCGAGGCCGAACCGTCCGAGGCCGAAGTGGCTGCGGCCGAACAGCAGCCGGCGGAACGACCTGCGGTGGCGCGGCCTGCTGCGGCGCCGGTAGCGGCGGCCGAGGCCGGCGCCGCCGGCGGCTCGGTCGGGCCGCTCGACGGTCTATCCGAGGCGACACGGGATCTGGTGCGCGCGGCCGCGGAGAAAGAAGGCGAGCCGGTCGACGACTGGGTCGAGCGGGCGCTGGCCGAGGCGGCCGATCGGACCCTGAATCCCAGATTGGGTCCGCTCGGCTCGGCGGAGGAAATGCTGCCCAGCATCGGCGAGATGTCGCAGAAGCTCGATACACTGCGGCATGCCATCAGCGACGAGGACTCGAAGGTGGCCAAGCTGGCCGGCCAGCTCAAGGGCTCGGCCGACGAGATTGCGACCAACCTGGGCCAACGGATCAAGGTTGCCGCCAAGAAGGCGCCGCCGATCGACGAGGTCACCGCCCGGCTGAAGCGGAGCGTCCGCTATGTCCGCGAACATGCGGCCTTCCGCGATGTCGCTTCCAGGTGGCGCGCGCGTGTCGGCAAAATCAAATGGCGTGATCATATACGCCAGGCCTACCGGGTTGCCCGTGACGTGCTCGCCGTGGTCAAGGGCAAGGCGGAAGCCGCCATCGAGGCGTTCCGAAACCGCCAGAGCCGCAGGCGAAACCGCCCTGAACGGCACGACGAGCGCAGTGACGGCACCGAGTGATCGACCGATGAATTCGATTCTTCGCAACAATAGCTGGGAGATCGATCTTGGCCGGTTGCCGGTGACCGCGGAACGGAAGGCCGGCGCGTTCTTCGGCCTGTTGATCCTCCTGTTCGCCTGCGTCTGGGGCGGTTTTCCCGTCCTTGGCATGGCCAGGAACGGCTTCGACCTCGGCCGCGGCCCCGAGCAGTTCTTGTTCCTGATCTTCCCCCTGATCGGCGTCGGCATCGCCCTCTATGGGCTGCACTTGATCCTGCACCGCAAGTCGATCACCATCGACAAATATTTCGTGGCGGTGGCGGAGCGCGGCCTGCTCGGCGCCAAGGCATGGCGCGAGCAGATCTCCGGCTATCGCGGCGTGCTGGCGCGAACCCGGCGGGTCAGCACCAAGCATTCGAGCTACACGCTCTATCTGGTCGACCTGAAGCACGACGACGACGCCAAGACGATCAACCTCTACACCGCGCGCGGCGACCGTCATTGGCGGAGCCGCTGGGAGGACTATGCCCGCCGCCTCGGCCTGCCGGCGCTGGA
>CAJHXX010000559.1_pt1 | contig 21056 bp, 16 predicted proteins | sample 9198511 | NCBI WGS metagenome assembly CAJHXX01 (sample SAMEA7708325, study PRJEB35096) | sediment metagenome | biome: marine neritic benthic zone biome [ENVO:01000025]; feature: sediment [ENVO:00002007]; material: shallow marine sediment [ENVO:03000034] sea grass bed [ENVO_01000059] ...
CCACCCGGTAGCCGTCCGAGCGCAGCCGCTCGAACACGTCGCGCTCGAAGTCGGTGTCACAAAGCTCGATCGGGTCGCCGACCACCAGGGGCACGTCCATCGGCTGCTTGAAGTGAAGCACCGCCTTGCCCTTCAGGTCATTCGGCGACAGGTTCTCCTCCGCGACGGAGCGGTAGAGATACATCCGGTCGCGCGCGCGCGAAAACGCGACGTTGAAGCGCTGTTCCCAGAGCAGGTTGGTCTTGGCGGACGAGGTCTTGTTGCACTCCACCATGCTGATGAACATGATGTCGCGTTCCTTGCCCTGGAACGTCGCGGCATTGCCGCAGGCGATGTCGTGGCCGACGAAGGCGGCCTCGCCGATCCGCTTCAGCAGCTCGCGCTGGATGTAGTCGCTCTGCTTGGTGCCGATCAGCGAGATCACGCCGATGCTGCGGCCGGACATCTCCGGGTCCCTGACGATCCGATCGATCTCGTCGACGATCGCATCGGCCTCGACCTTGTTGACCTGATGGCCGTCCTTCTTGCCGTGCGGCAGATAGACGTCGACCAGCGGCGGCTCCAGGCGCTCGGAGGCGGTCGGAATCCGAAGCGGCAGGATCGGCTCGTTGTAGAACTGGCCGCTGAACCGGATGATCGGCTCGACGCAGCGGAAATGCTCGCGCAGCATGATGCGCCGGCCCGGGTAGATGGCGTTGGCCAGCTCATAGAGCGAATTTCCGGGCAGCATCATCGAGGCGAAGGGCTGATCGCCGAGGAAGTTGCGCTCGAGCTGCAACAACCGGTTCTCCTCGAGGAATGCGCCGGTCGGGCTGACCTGCTTGTCGTCGCCGACGATCAGCACGCGGGCGCCGCGCAGCAGCGCCGGCAGCGCGCCGATATCGGACTGCGAGGCCTCGTCGACCACCACCAGGTCGAACGAGCCGAGCTCGGCCGGCAGGCTCTCGGAGATGCGCCAGGTCGGCATGATCCAGCACGGTACGGCGGCATAGCATTTCTCCATCGCCGCCTGGGCATCGCGCCGGAAGCGCCGGGCGCGGACACCGGTGCCCTTGCCGATGCGGCGGATCGCCGTCGCGAAACCGGCGAGCGCGCTCTCGATCTCCTCGGTGATGGATTGGCGCAAGCCCAGGAAGGTGCGGTTCTCCACCACCCGGTGGAAGGTCTGTCGGATCTCGTCCTCATAGGCGACCCGCTGCTCGTTCAGCTCGGCGATGCGCTCGCGGCCGTCGATCTTGCGCAGGTAGGACTGCTGGCGGCGCCATTCCCAGGCGTCCCGCCAGTTCGCCGGCGTCCAGCGGTCGTCCTCCTCCTCGATCGCGGGATCGGTGCGCAGCGCCTCGGCCCAACGCGGCGCATCGGACCGCTCCATGGCCTCGGTCACCCGCGCCACGGTCGCCATCTCCTGTTCGATCTCGGCGAGCGCGCCCAGCTGCTCATGCAACCGCCGCCAGCCCTCGCTGATCGCGCGCCGTTCGATATCGGGATTGCCGATCGACTTGGCCACGAACGCCGACATCGCCTCGACGATCGGTCCCTCGCATTCCGCCAGCGTCTCGATCAGCTTGTCGAGGCGGTCGCGCGAGCTGGCGAACCGGCTCGCTGACAGGTTGAGGCGGATGGCGTCGGCGGCTTCTTCCGCGGTCCTCCGGGAACGCAGGATCTCGCCGGCCTTCATGCCATAGGGGATCAGCTCGGCGATCTCGTCCTCGACATTCGTCTTGTAGGTGTTCAGGACCTGGATGATCCGCTCGACCAGGTCGTAGATCATCGACAGGTGGCGGCCCGCCTTGATGATGTCCGCGTCCAGTTGCGGCAGGCCGTAGTCCTCGGAAAGCACGTGCCAGCGGCTGATCAGCGAGATCAGGTCGATCCGCCAGTCGATGGTCTCCAGCACCTTGACCCAGTCGTCGGCGTTGCGCGGCTGGCGGCCCTCCACCTTGACAGAATCCAGCAGGGTGCGGAGCTCTGCCTTGCCGCCGCTGAACATCTTCAGCGCCTTCTCGCCGCGGGCGGCGCGCTGGACCGCGTCGTAGAATTTCTGGTCGGTATCGGCCGCCTCCGGCAGCACCGCCGCGTAGGCGAGCACGGCGCGGCGGCGCTCGATCAGGCCTTGGAGCGTCGGCAGCATGTCGTTGAACAGCGCCGTCTGCTTGGCCTCGACGCCATGCTCCTGCCAGGTCTCGAGCAGCGGCAGCAGCCAGGGTTCCGCGTCCATCTCCTCGAACAGCTGGATGATCTTCTCGACCCCTTCGAGCAGCCGCGTCACCCGCTCGATGGCGTCTTCCGCGGTCATCGACATGGTCGCGGCGGCCTTGTCCTTGGCCTTTTTCTTCAACACCTTGGCGTTGACCAGATCGTCATGCACGGCGGTCATTTCCGCCATGTCCGGCAGCTCGTCGAATGTCGGCAGCCTGCGCCCGAGATTGTCGAGCTTGTCGCCGATCCTCAGGCGCGCCGCGCGGAGCGCGGTAATGTCGTCATCGTCGAATTTCGGGTCGAATTCGGCATCCGGGTCGGGGGTGTCCGGCAGCCAGCCATGCTGGTCGTGCTTGGCGATGGTCCGCCGCGCCAGGTCCATCGGCAGCACCATGGCGGCCGCGTCGGCTTCGTCGTCATCCGCCTCACCGCCGTCGGCGACCATGGTCAGGTGACGGCTCGCCCATTCGCTGAGCTCGCGGTCGATCTCGGCCGTCTGCTCGCGCAGGGTGATGATGCGGTTCTGGTCTTCGTGGATGCTTCGCTCTAGCTCCTGTGGATTGGCCGCGGTCGCCATCTCGGCGAGGATGCCGACCGCCTGCTCGAGCTGTTGCAGCCCTTCGTTCTCGTTGGTCAGCAGGCTGATGGTCAGGTCGCGGATGCCCTCCGGGATATGGTCGCGCAGCACGGTGAGCGCGGCCTCGCCCTTGGAGGTGACCAGCACGCGCTGCCCGGTCGCCAGATAGTGGCAGATGATATTGGCGATGGTGTGGGTCTTGCCGGTGCCGGGCGGACCCTGCACGACGACGCCGTCGGATTCGTCGAGCCGGCGAATGATCGACATCTGGGCGTCGTTGAACGCCTTGGGGAACAGGAACTCGTCCGCGGGGATTTCGCCGTCGCTGTCGGCGTCGTTCGCCGCCCCGCTCTGCGCTTCCGGCTGCGCGGACCGGGCGAAGGTCGCCTTGGCGAGGTTGATCAGCGAGGAGGTATAGGTGGTGCGGCCGCTCGGCTCCGAGACCAGCCGCAACGCCGGCCCGGGAATCTCGTCGGTCCGCTCGGCGGCCGCCTTCAGGCTGTCCAGGTCGTGGATGAAGAAGTCCTCGGAGCGCTGGCGGGCGTATACCACCCAGGTATCGCTGACCGTCAGGGTCTCGGCCATCGGCGCCAGGCTGCGGTCGGCCGGGTCGTCGCGGTCGTCGCCCTGGTAGCGGCCGCGGCCGTCGAGGCGAGAGGAGACCTCGCGCAGCAGCGGCTCGTAGCTGTTCGGGTCGAACGGCGAGACCTCCTGGTCGCCGGGTTGGCTGTCGAGGAATTCCTTGGCGATGGTCAGCACCCGGTCGGTGCCCGGCTTGTCGAGGGCGAAGAACGGCTTCAGGCACACCTGCGGCTCGCTGGAGCGCGGCCGGAGCTTGATCCGGCTGGTCTCCGCGTCCATGTCGATATCGATCAACTGCTCCAGGATCGGGTGGTCGATCTCGCGCTCGTCGGTGCGCCAGCGTGCCACGCCGATGCCCCAGACCACCTCGACGCCGTCGGCGCCGTCCAGGGTCTGGACCGACTGCAGCAGGCTGAAGAAATCGTCATAGACCTTGATGGTGCCGCGCCGGACCTTCTCTTCCTCGGACCAGGGGCGCCAGGCCTTTTCGAGATAGTCCTGTATCTTGGCCTCGATCGCCGGCAGGTTCTCGCGCCGGAAGGTGACCTCGGAGAGCTGGACCTTCTTCTTGCCGGTGGCCTCGGCATCTTCCGGCGCCGGCCGGACGTCGTCTTCCTCCAGGGCGCCCTGCTCGACCAGGGCCTTGACCTTGGATTTCGGGATGATTTCGAGCGAGGTGTCGGCCAGCGCCGGCTCGGTCCCCGGGTTGGGGCCGACCAGCAGCCACGGCCGGAGCTCCTCCGGCGGCGGCGGCGGATCGCCCGGCTTCAAGCGCTCGATCGACAGCCAGACCGCGCCGTCCTCCTCGGCCAGGTCGAGCTGAATGCCGGTCCGCCCCGACAGCATCGCCTCATGACAGACGAGGCGGCGGTAGTCGCCGAGGGTGAGCACCGGCTTGTCGCCGAGGCGCGCCATATGGCCGACATAATCGATCAGGTCGACCAGGCGACGCTGAATATTCTGGGGCGTGTGTTTCATGACTTAATACGGGCCTGCCTCTCCCGATCCCGGACGGGGAATCCCTACTTCCGCAACGTTAATTTAGACTGAATACACGCAGTGCGAGCTAATTTGCGTATTTGCCCGCACTGATTGTGATCGCCTGCTCTGAACGGATTGCGCCGCGCTCTATTGGCCGCCGGCATCGGCGGCGCCGTTTTGTCCTGCGCGGCAAGGGCGTTCCGCCCCTTTGCTCGGGACTCGATGTCGGGGTGCGGGGGCGGATTTCAAGGCACCCGACGCGCATTGTCGGCGCCCGGCAAATCTGGCCGACGAAACGCTGGGCGAGCGCGGCGGGACGCCGTGCCAAAGAATCGCGTTCGGCCCATTGTGTTGCAGCGCACAATGACGCCATAATATTTGCCCGGTCGAATTACCTTAGAAAAATGGCGTGTTTAGCAAGCGCGCTTAGACAACTACCAGCACAGGAGGCTTTGCCATGACTCAAGGGTTGACCAGACGGTCCATGCTCAAAGGCACCGCCGCTTTCGGCGCGGCGAGCGCCTTGCCGATGATGCCGTTCGCCGCCGAGGCGGCCGACGAGATCATCGTCGGCGGCTTGCACGATCTGTCCGGTTTCATAGATTTCGCCGGCATTCCGATGAACCAGGTGATGCTGTTCGCCATCGAGGAAATCAATGCCGCCGGCGGCCTGCTCGGCAAAAAGGTCAAGGGGCAGGTCTATGACCCGCAGACGAATATGTCGATGTATTCGCAGTTCGCGACGCAACTCGCCCTGAAGGACCGGGCCGCCGTGGTCCTCGGCGGCATTACCAGCGCCAGCCGGGAAACCATCCGGCCGATCTTCCATCGCTTCAAGACGCTGTATTTCTACAACACCCTCTACGAGGGCGGCGTCTGCGACCGGAACGAAATTTCGCTTGGCACCACGCCCGCTCAGACGGTTGAAAAACTGGTACCCCATACGATGAACCTATGGGGCAAGAAGGTCTACACCATCGCCGCCGACTACAACTACGGTCAGATCACGGCGGCCTGGGTGAAGCGTTACGTGGAACAGAATGGCGGTGAAGTGGTTTCCACCGACTTCTTCCCGCTCGACGTCACCAACTTCGGCCCGACCATCTCCAAGATCCAGAGCGCCAAGCCCGACATGGTGATGAGCGTGCTGGTCGGCTCCGGCCATCTCGGTTTCTACAACCAATGGGCGGCGGCCGGCATGAAGAACGAAATTCCGATCGCCTCCACCACCTTCGGTGCCGGGGGCGCGGAGATCGAGATCGTCAAGCCGGAGGTCGCGAACGGCATCATCACCTGCTATGGCTACTATCCGTCGATCGACACGCCGGCCAACAACGAGTGGGTGGCCAAGGTCAAGAAGCGCTACCCGGACAACACGCCGCTGCTGACAGAGCTTTCCGCGTTCACCTGGGAAGGCATGATGATCTGGGCGGACGCCGTCCGCGACGCCGGCAGCCTGGACCGCATGAAGCTGATCGAGGTGATGGAATCCGGCAAGACCTATGGCATGCCGTCCGGCGAGGTCTCGATCGACCCGAAGACCCATCACGCGATCCGCGACGTCTATATCGCCGACCTGCAGGACAAGACGTTCGTGATCAAGGAGAAGTTCTCACAGGTACAGCCGGCCGATACGCAACTGGTTTGCGACCTGGAGAAAACGCCGAACGCCAACAAGCACTACGAGATCACGTTGGACTGACGGCTGCTCCAAGACGCGAACCTGCTCGCCATCGGGTAATCAGCTAGCGAGCTGGATTGGACCGCCCATGGATTATTCCCTGGTTGTCGCGATCGAGATCCTGCGTGCGGTTGCCGGCCTGGTTCTCATTTCGACCGGACTCGCGATCATTTTCGGAATGATGCGGGTCATCAATATTGCCCATGGCGAGTTTCTGATGCTGGGCGGCTATACCGTCGTGCTGACGACCAAAATGGGGGTCAACATCTGGATCGCGATCCTGGTGTTGGCCCCCTTGGCCGTCGGCCTTTTCGGCATCGTCGTGGAGCGCTGTATCATCCGCTTCCTGTACGGTCGGCTGTTGGATTCCCTGCTGGCGACCTGGGGCCTCAGTCTGTTTCTGATCGGCTTCGTCACCGTGGTGTTCGGCAACACGGTGGAGGGCGTCGCCACGCCGTTCAGCGGCATTTCGATCGGCCAGTATTCCGTCGCGATCTATACACTGCTGCTGATCGCGGCGGCGGTCGTCTTCATCGTTTCGGTGTTCGTGGCGCTCAAATATTCCAAGCTCGGCCTGGTCGCACGCGCGACTATGCAGAACCCGGACATGGCGGAGAACCTCGGGATCAACTCGAGGACCGTCTACATGATGACCTTCGGCATCGGCGCGGCGTTCTCCGGCCTGGCCGGCGGCCTGCTGGCGCCGATCACCGGGGTGGTGCCTGGCATGGGGGTGAATTTCATCGGCCAGGCGTTCATCACGGTGGTGACCGGCGGCTCGGCCATGGTGCCGGTACGCTCAGCGCGTCGGGCATCCTCGGATCGATCAGCCAAAGCGTTACCTTCGCGGCCGGGCCCGTCTATGGCGATGCCGCCTTGCTGTTCGTTGCATTGATCCTGCTTCGGTTGCTGCCGCAGGGCATCACCGGGCGCATCTTCACCCGCAGCATCTGAGTTCATAGGGCGCATCTGAGACCGACATGTTGACCACGTTTCCCAAGGCCAGGTTACCCGCGGATTGGCTGGCCGTCGCCGTTGTCGTCGCGCTCGGCATCGCCATCCTGACCCTCGTGCCGATCCTGTTCGACCTGTTCCAGGTCCTGCAGATGATCCAGTATGTCGTGCTGTCGATCTTCGCCTTGAGCCTTGCCTATATCTGGGGCTTCGGCGGCATCTTGAGTTTCGGCCAGGCCGGCTTTTTCGGCCTCGGCGGCTATGCCTTCGCCGTCGCCGCCATCAACATGCAGCAGACGACGGTCCCGTTCCTGATGGCGATCGGGCTCTGCGCGCTGTTCGCTGCGGCGCTCGGCTATTTCATGTTCTACGGCCGGCTGAACGACGTCTATCTCGGCGTCGTCACCCTGGTCGTGACGCTGATCATGTGGAAGCTGATCAACCATACCGCCGGCCCGGAATACGCCATCGGCAGTGCCCGGCTCGGCGGCTTCAACGGCATCCCCAGCATTCCGATCATGACGGTGCCGTTCCAACCCGGCATTGAGATGGAGCCGGCTCAGATGTTCCGCTACTTCATGGGCTTTCTGATCGGCGTCTATCTGCTGTTGCATATCCTGATCAAGTCGAAGTTCGGCCGCGTCGCCATCTCCATCCGCGAGAACGAGATCCGCACCGGCCTGCTGGGCTATGACGTGCGCGTCTACAAGCTTCTGGTGTTCACCGTCGGCGGCGCCATCGGCGGGATGGCCGGGGCGATGTGGGCGACCTACCAGACTTTCGTCGACCCCAATGTCTTCAGCCTGGAGATGTCGGCGAAATGCCTGATCTGGGTGATGGCGGGCGGTGTCGGCACCCTGGTCGGGCCGATCGTCGGCGTGGTCGTCCTGCAATACCTGTCGCTGAAGCTCGGCGAGACCGACCTGATCAACAACCTGATCATCCTGGGGGCGATCCTGATGGTGCTGGTGCTGCTGATGCCGAAGGGGATCTTCCCCTCGGTCCGCGACCTGATCGTGACGCTGTGGAACCGGTGGCGCGGCCTCTCGTCGGCCGAAAAGCGGGCGGACTGATGGCGCCGGCCGACACACCGCTGCTGACCACCGCCGACCTGACCATGCGGTTCGGCGGCGTGATCGCCGTCAACCACGTGAACTTCAGCTTGGGCGACGGCGAGCTGCGCTGCCTGATCGGGCCGAACGGCGCCGGCAAGAGCACCTTCTTCAAATGCCTGACCGGCCAGTTGAAGCCGAGCTCGGGATCGGTCCTGTTCGACAGCCAACAGATCGCCGGGCGCGCCACGCACGACATCGTCCGCAAGGGCATCGGCATCAAGACCCAGGTGCCCAACCTGTTCGACGGCCTGCCGGCGCGGGAGCACATCGCGCTGTCGGCCAGGCGTGGCTACCGCCGCCGCCAGGCCGACCAGATCGCGGAAGAGACGCTGGAGCTGATCGGCATCACCGACTTGGCCGACCGCGTGGTCGGCCGGCTGGCCCATGGCCAGCGCCAGCTGGTGGAACTGGCCATGGTGCTGGCCGGCAAGCCGCGCCTGCTCCTGCTCGATGAGCCGGCCGCCGGCATGACCGGCCAGGAGCGCGCCCGGCTCGCCGCCGTCCTGCGCGACCTGGCGGGCCGGATGACCCTGATCGTGGTCGAGCACGACATGCAGTTCATCAAGGACATTGCGACCCAGGTCACGGTGTTCCACCGCGGCCAGGTCTTCCTGGAAGACGATGTCGCGGAGATCATGGCGCATAAGGAAGTGCAGGAAATCTATCTCGGAAAAGAGGCCAATGGCGCTGCTTGAGATCAAGGGCCTGCAAGCGGCCTATGGGCCGGTACCGATCCTGCACAAGGTCGACATGCATGTGGAGGAGGGCGGCTTCGTCGGCGTGCTCGGCCATAACGGCATGGGCAAGACCACCCTGCTGCGCGCCATCATGGGCTTCGTCACCACCACCGGCGGCAGCATCCTGTTCCGCGATCAGGAGATCCGGCGCCTGGCGACGCACCGCCGCGCCCGCATGGGCATCTCCCTGGTGCCGCAGGGGCGCGAGATCTTCCCCAACCTGACGGTGCTGGAAAACCTTACCGTCGGCGTGCTCGGCAAGGGCGGCTCGCTCGACCGGATCGAGGAGATCCTGGAATTCTTTCCGCGCCTCCGGCCGCTGCTCGACCGCCGGGGCGGAGCGCTGAGCGGCGGCGAACAGCAGTTGCTGGCGATCGCCCGTTCGCTCTGCAACCACCCGTCCCTGGTCCTTCTGGACGAACCGACCGAGGGCGTTCAGCCCTCCATCATCCAGGAGATCAGCGAGGTGTTGGTGAGCTTACGCGAAAAGCAGAACCTAACCATCGTCGTGGTCGAGCAGAACCTGGAATTCATCCTCGACCTGGCATCCCGCATCTACACCATCTCGAGCGGTGTCCTCGACACCGAGATCCCGGTCGACCACGCCCAGGACGCGGCGCTGGTGGCTGAGTATCTCGGGTTCTGAGCCTGACTGAAGGCCGCCCGACGAGGTCAACTCCCCTATTCAGCGGCGGCGACCGACCGCTGCTTGGTAAACCGCCTGGGCAGAATGAGGGCGATCAGGATGAAAACCACACCTATCACGATCCCGGCCCATTCGCCCGACAGCTCGCCGAACAGCGCGCCATAGTCGGTGTCGGCGACTTTGCCGACGGTTGTCTTGCCGCCGGCGATTTTTCCGAGCACGCCGGTTGAGGCAATCCAAGCGTGACTCAGCATGTAGGCCGCCGCGCCGAGCAATGCGCCAAGCACGAAGACCAGCGCATCCTTGCGCCCGGTAGCTGCCGCGCCCAGCCCCGTGCCCGGGCAATAGCCGGCGACCGCAAAGCCGGCGCCGAGCAAAAGGCCGCCGACAAGCACGCCCCAATGAGCGGTCTTGACCGACATGTGCCCGGCCTCCACCACGCCCAGCAATATACCGCCGAACATGAGCACCGAAGCGATGCCAATCGCTGCCAGAATGGTTTTCATCAGGTGGAGATTGCTGAAGTTCAGCATGCCGATGATGTAGCCAGGGTTTGTCGCCCCGACCCGGTCCAGTGCCGCGCCAAAGACCAGGCCCAGGACAACGGCGAGAAGGATCATCTCCATGGCTCAGGCCTCCTTCCGGAACAGGAACAGAGCGATGGGAATAGCGGCGAGGAATGCCCCGGCGGTGAAGATATAACCCGACACGGCGGTTTGCATCATGCCGCTCATCATGTGGCCGGAGGTGCAGCCGCCCGCCAGTCGCGCGCCGTACAGCACCAGAAAGCCGGCGATGAAGGTCGCGAGGTAGCGCTTCCAGCTCGCGTCGCCGAAATTGGCCCGCCAGATGGCCGGCATCACCCGCTCATCCCGCGGCACGCCGCCGCGCAGCAGGGACGAGGCTCCGGCGCCGACGATCAGCGCGATGACGAAGACGAAGCCGTAGTTTATCGGGTTGGCGACCGCCTTGGCGTATTTGCCGCCGCTCTTGTCGAGGTAGGCATTCGGGCTGGCGTAGCCGCTCTCCGCCTGTTCCGATGCAACGACAACTTCCGGATTGATCGCGTCCCACAGAATGCCGTCGAAGATGACAAATTGGGTCGAGACCCCAATGGGTTTGACCAGAAGAACGGCGGCGAAAAAGACAAGCCCCAGTGCCAAACCACCCCATTTCCATGAGAGAAGCATGATCTGATCTCCGCGAGCTAGACCTACGGGAATTTGACTAGCGCTTTTGAACGTCGGACTCGTTGATCCAGGTCAAGATCTCGCCACGCCCAGGACGCTGTCCTGGTGGCGGCGTATCCCGGGTTCTGAGGCGAAAAAATAGGCGGCGGCCAAAGGCCGCCGCCCTGCAACAAGGTCTCGGTTCTTCGCGCCTATCGCCTCAGTTCGTCCTGCCCTTCGGCACGATGGTGAACTCCTGGGTCTGCGGGTTCAGGTGGTCGAGGCGCATCGCCCCGGCCGTCGCCTCGTCGCTCACTCGGAAGATGTTGAGCCCCTCGGTGATATTGGTCTCGTAGATGAAGTTGTTGTACCAGTAGCTCGACCAGGCGCCGCCGATATCGAGCGGCACGATCGGCGGCGGATCGGAATAGGCCACCTCGAACGCTGCCGCGGGATCGGTAAAGTCGACCACGCTGGTGCCCGACTGATAGCTGCCATGCGCGATCACGTCGCTGACGTCGCGCATCGGCACGACGTTGTAGTTATGGATCGTGCAGTTCTCCGTACTTCCCTGCGCGCGCGGCAGCACCCACTGGCCGAGCTTGGCGCCGTTCGACGCGTCGTAGAAGAAGATGCTCTTGAAGAAGTCCGGATCGCCCGCCTCGCAGGACGGCGCGACGCCGCCGCCGGGCTCCCAGCCGAGCGCGATCACCTGGCCGTCCCAGCTGAACGCCGCCGAATGCCAGGGGCTGGTGATCCCGGGCTCGGCGATGTTGAACAGGTGCGACGGGTTGGCCGGGTCGGTGATGTCGAAGACGTTGACTTCCGGCGAGCTGGCGCAGGCGAACAGATTGGCGTCGCCCAGGATCGCGCCGCCGTCATGGCAGCTCGTCGCATTCACCAGCGGCACCTGGCCGATGCTGGCCGCCGATGCCGGATCGTCGAGCGGCACCTCGACAATCTCGATGAACGGGCAGGGGGAATTGGACGAGTTGTTGTAGATCAGCACCCGGTCATTCGCGAGGTCCGGAATCATCGTGTGGGTATGCGAGCCGCAACCGGTCGGCACCTCGGCGATCATGACCGGGTCGGTCGGGTCGGAGATGTCGAAGACGTGCAGGCCCTCGAAGCCGAGGCCGACATCCTGGCCGTCGCAGACACGGCCGCCGGTGTTCGGCGTGTTGGTCGAGCGGATGACGATGTTGCCCCAGACCGAGACGTCGCCCTGGTTGCCCTCGCAGCGCTCGAAGCTGACCAGCTTGGGATTGCCGGGGGCGGAGAGGTCCAGGATACGAAAGCCGTTCCAGTTGCCCTGGACGCCGTACTTGCCCCAGAACGCGATGTCGGTATGGATATCCGTCGGTCCGAATATCAGGCTCGCCGGAGCGATGTCGTGGCCCATCGGATGGATGTTGTTGGTCTTGGGATCGTCCGTGTGCAGCGCCTGCGCCGCGAACGGCAGCCCGAGGACGCCGGCGGTGAGCACCGCCGGCAGCAAATTGCGTAACTGCTTTCTCATTGTCATTGCCTCCTTGCAAATGGGATGCCGACCGGGCACCGCGAAACAAGAGAGGAAAGATCGGCAGCGGATGATCGAGGCCGGGCAGACGGAAACGCTGATTGCTTGTGGACCTAGCGACTGCCGAACGTCGCGCCTCCCCTCGGGCACGCATGGTGTTCGTTGTTTGTCGCGTGCCTCAGCGAAATCTGCACGCGTAAGCGGGAATCGTCAATATCGTTTGCGGTCACAATCCGTGGCATCAGGAGGTCTGCCGCGCCCGCCTCGGCCCCTTGCGCCGCTGCGCCCGGATGCGGCCCAGCATCGCCTCGATCTTTTCGGGCTCGATGTCTTCGGCGTCGAACGGCTCGCCGTACCAGTCGAACAGCTCTTCGTGGTCCGGGTGGCTCTCGTCGTTGATCGCCTCCAGGAAATGCGCGAAGCCCAAGGGGCCGCCGCAGTCCTCGGGCGGGCCGCGCCGCCGGCCGCCGACCCGGACCGGGTACTCGATGCCGGGCTCGGGCGCGAGCGCTTTCTCGATTCTGAGCTCATGCTCCCAGCCGTCGCCGAAATCGTATTCGTAGGCGAAGCGCTCGACGCCGCGCCGCGACAGGTCGCGCAGGCGAATGTTCCGGTCGCTGTAGAGCGTGTATCCGGATATGTCGCCGCCGTCGATCTCGGGCTGGCCGTAGCGCCGGCCTTCGACCTCGAACTCGTGCAAGTGATAATCCAGCCAGCCGATGGTTGCCTGGATCACGTCGTGCAGGCGGCGCAAGGTGAGGTCGTCCGGCGCCTGCACGCGCCGCCAGACCGGCGGCCGCAGATGCCTGAGCGTGATCTTGATTTGCAGGATGTTGCCGTCTTGGCCCTTAGCCATCACCGCCCCCTATGCCACGACACGGTTCTTCTCTGCCATTCGATCATACGGCACGACAAATGATGCGCAACGCGGTCAATTTCCCGCCGGTCCCCCCAGGCCGCAGATGCCGGAAATTTCCCCGCGCCGCCGGTCGGTGCTAATCTCGGGCCACCGCCACGAATCATTCGGGGAGACACCGCCATGGCAGAGGCTGCGGTCACCAGCTACCGTCCGAGCCAGATTTCCGCCGAGGAGTGGGAGCTGCGCGTGCAGCTCGCCGCCTGCTACCGGATCTTCGACTATCTCGGCTGGGTCGAGTTGATCTACAACCACATCTCGGTCCGCCTGCCGGGGCCGGAGCACCACTTCCTGATCAACCCGTACGGCCTCTGGTACAAGGAGGTGACCGCCTCCAACCTAGTCAAGATCGATCTCGACGGGCAGATCGTCGGCGACAGCGACTGGCCGGTGAACGAGGCCGGCTTCCTGATCCACAGCGCGATCCACGCCAACCGGGCGGACGCGCGCTGCATCATGCACACCCATACCACGGCCGGCCTCGCGGTCGCCTGCCAGGCAGACGGGCTGATCAACAACAACTTCTATTCCTCCTTCATCCATGGCCGCGTCGCCTACCACGACTTCGAGGGCATCACCGTTTACGACGACGAGAAGCCGCGCCTGGTGGCGAGCCTCGGCGCGGCCAACATGCTGATCCTGCGCAACCACGGCCTGCTGACCTGCGGCGCCACCGTGCCCGAGGCCTTCACCAACATGTGGGCGCTGCAGCGCGCCTGCGAGGTGCAGGTCGCGGTCGCCGCCGGCGGCGCCAGGACCATCCCGGTCTCGGACCAGGCGACCGCCAATTCACAGCAGGCGCGCGACCGCTTCAAGGATGAGACGCCCTTGGGCGAGCGCGAGTTCGCCGCGCTGGTGCGCGAGATCGACCGCATCGACCCGTCATATAAGACCTGAATGTCGAGCGGCGACGACCTGATCGTCACGGTCGCGGGCGGCCTCGCGAGCGTGGTGCTGAACCGGCCCAAGGCGCTGAACGCGCTCACCTGGGAGATGTGCGTCGAGCTGGCCGGGCTCTATCGCGCCTGGGCGGCCGACCCGGCGGTCGAGGCCCTGGTCATCGAGGGCGCCGGCGAGCGGGCCTTCTCGGCCGGCGGCGACATCCGCAAGCTCTATGACGAGGGCCGGGCCGGCGGCGACTACCCGTTCCGTTTCTATTACGACGAATACCGCCTGAACGCCCTGGTGCAGCATTTTCCGAAGCCCTATGTGGCGCTGGTCGACGGCATCGTCATGGGCGGCGGCGTCGGCGTCTCGGTGCACGGCAGTCACCGCGTCGTCACCGAGCACACGGTCTTCGCCATGCCGGAGACCGGCATCGGCCTGTTCCCCGATGTCGGCGGCTCCTACTTCCTGCCGCGCTGCCCGGGCGAGATCGGCATGTTCCTCGGCCTGACCGGCACCAGGCTGAAGGCGGCGGACGCGATCTATGCCGGCATCGGCACCGCCTATATGCCGGCCGCGAAGCTGCCCGACCTCAAGGCGGCGCTGGCCGCGCGGCCGGCCGCGGCCGACGCGGTGATCGCCGACTTTGCCGAGGACCCGGGCGCGGCGGGCCTGGCCGCCCAGCGTGCCGATATCGACCGGCTGTTCGCCGGCTGCTCCGTCGAGGCCATCGTCGCGGCGCTCGGCGCCGACGGCGGCGACTGGGCTGCGAAGCAGGCCGACGCCATCGCCACCAAATCGCCGACCAGCCTGAAGGTGACCTACCGGCAGATCCGCAACGGCGCCGGGCTGGACATGGACGGCTGCATGCGGATGGAATGGCGCATGGTCAACCGGATCATCGCCGGGCATGATTTCTACGAGGGTACCCGGGCGGTGGTGATCGACAAGGACCAGCGGCCGGACTGGCAACCGGCGCGGCTGGAAGACGTCGGCGAAGCGGATGTCGAGGCTCATTTCGCGCCGCTCGCCGCCGGCGATTTGCCGCTAGACTAGACCAGTAGTGACCCAGCCAGGGGAGGATTGAGAACATGGCACGGATCGGATTCATCGGTGTCGGCAATATGGGCGGTCCGATGACCAGGAACCTGCTCAATGCCGGCCACGAGGTGCAGGCCTTCGACCTCGCGAAGGAAGCGGTCGACGCCGTCGTCGAGGCCGGCGCGGCCGCCGCCGGCTCGCAGACCGAAGCGGCAAAGGGCGTCGACGTGGTCGTCACCATGCTGCCCGAAGGGCGCCACGTGAAAGGGGTCTATCTCGGCGACGACGGCATCATCGGCGCGGCCGACCCCAATACGCTGTTCATCGATTCCTCGACCATCGACGTTGCCGCCGCGCGCGAGGTCGCCAAGACGGCCGAGTTCGCCGGCATGCAGATGATCGACGCGCCGGTCTCCGGCGGGGTCGGCGGCGCCGAGGCGGCGACGCTCACCTTCATGTGCGGCGGCACCGCGCAGGCATTCGAGCGGGCACGGCCCTATCTGGAGCAGATGGGCAAGAACATCGTCCATGCCGGGCCGGCCGGCAACGGCCAGGCGGTCAAGATCTGCAACAACATGATCCTGGCGGTCTCCATGATCGGCGTCAGCGAGGGCTTCGTGCTCGGCGCTAAGCTCGGCCTCGACCCGCAGGTGCTGTTCGACGTGGTGTCGACCTCGTCGGGCAGTTGCTGGGCGATGAACAGCTATTGTCCGGAGCCCGGGCCGGTGCCGGCGTCGCCGGCTAACCGCGGCTACCAGGCCGGCTTCACCGCCGCCAACATGCTGAAGGATCTCAGGCTGTCGCAGGAGGCGGCGGAGGGCTTTGGCGCCCAGACCGAGATGGGGGCGGAGGCGACCCGGCTCTACAAGGCCTATGCCGAGGACGCCGGCGAAGGGGCGAAGGACTTCTCCGGCATCATCACCATGCTGCGCGGCAGCTAACTTCCGGCCGAGGCGACTTCCTCCAGCAGCCAGTCGCGGAACGACTGCACCGACGGGCGCGCCGCGGCGGCCTCGGTGCTGACCAGGTAGAAGCCCTTGGGCAACGGCAGGCGGAGATCGAAGGGCGCCACCAGGCGGCCGTCGGCCAGCTCCTCGGCGACCAGCACCCGGTGGCCGATCAGCACGCCGATGCCCTTGACCGCGGCGTCGACCGCCATCGAATAGAGGGTGAAGCTCGGGCCCCGGCCGGCGTCGATGCCGTCGATCCCGGCCGCCGTCAGCCAGGCGCGCCAGTCGCCGCTCCAGGGCACGTCATGCAGCAGGGTATGGGCGGCCAGGTCCCACGGGCCGGTCAGGGGGTAGGGGCCGGTCAACAGGGTCGGGCTGCAAACCGGAAAAATCTCGTCATCGAACAGCCGCTCGGCGCTGAGCCCGCGAAACACGCCCCCGCTTCCGCCCTGGCCATAGCGCAAGGCGAGGTCGGCGGCGCCGGCGCCGAGATCGACGATCGCCTCGTCCGCCGCCAGGGCGATCTCGATCGCCGGGTGGCCGTCGCGGAACCGGCCGAGCCGAGGCACCAGCCATTTCTCGGCAAAGGCGGGCAGGGCGCTGATCGCCAGGCGGCGCGCGCCGTCCGGCTCGACCGTCTCGGCGGTCGCGGCATCGATCAGGTCCAGCGCCTCGGCCACCCGCCGGGTGTAGCGCTCGGCGATCGTGGTCAGGGCCAGGCCGCGTGGCAGGCGGCGGAACAGGCGGAGGCCGAGATGCGTCTCCAGGGCCTTGATCTGCTGGCTGACCGCGCCCGGCGTCACGTTCAGCTCCTCGGCCGCGCGCGCGAAGCTGACATGGCGGGCGGCGGCCTCGAAGGCGCGCAAGGCATTGAGCGGCGGCAGGCGGCGGGACATGGTGCGATTCGAGGCTGAGAAAAACTACGCCTAAGCTAGGACGATTCCTGGTTTGTCAGCAACCGTCCGCGGCGCCACAATCTCCGGGGCGTGATGGAAGGAGTTGGTGATGAAACTGAGCGCGGAACAACTGGCACGCTTCGAGCAGGACGGTTTCCTGGTCCTGCCGAGCCTGTTCTCGGCCGACGAGGTCGCGGCGCTCAGGGCCGAGCTGCCGGCGATCCTGGCCGAGGAGACGCCGGCCAATATCCGGGAGAAGTATGCCGGCGAGGTGCGAACGGCCATGGGGCTGCATCTGCGCAACCCGGTGTTCGCCCGGCTGGTGCGCCATCCCCGGCTGCTCGAGCCGGCGTTCCAGATCCTTAGCACCGATCTCTACCTGCAGCAGGTCAAGGTCAACGCCAAGCCGGCCTTCTCCGGCGAGGTCTGGCAGTGGCATTACGACTTCGCGACCCACCACAACGAAGACGGCGTGCCCGAGCCGCTGGCGCTCAACCTGCATGTCTTCCTGGACGACGTGACGGAGTTCAACGGGCCGCTCTGGTTCATCCCCGGGTCGCACGTCCATGGTCCGGCACCGACGGCGCTCGACCGGAAGACCACCTCCTACGACCTCTGGACCGTCGATCAGGCGACGGTGCGCCGGCTCGCCGCCGCGGGCGGGCTCAAGGCGGCGACCGGCCCAGCCGGCACGGCGCTGATCTTCGGCGACTGCCTGGTGCATGGCTCGCCGGCCAACATGTCGCCCTGGGGCCGCTGGATCTTCTCCTCGATCGTCAACCCGGTCGCCAACGGCGCGACCCGCGAGGACCGCCCCGATTACAAGCACCACCGCGACCGCAGCCCGGTAACGCCGCTCGCCGACGAATGCCTCAAGGTGGCGGCATGAGCGCCCTGCATGACGGCTACTTCACCGCCTCGCTGGCCGAGGCCGACCCGGAGATCGCCACCGCGGTCGAGGACGAGACGGCGCGGCAGCGCGACGTCATCGAGCTGATCGCCTCGGAGAACATCGTCAGCCGCGCCGTGCTCGAGGCGCAGGGCTCGGTGCTGACCAACAAGACCATCGAGGGCTATCCGGGCCGGCGCTATCACGGCGGCTCCGTCAATGTCGACGTGGTCGAGCGCCTCGGCATCGAACGCGCCTGCCGGCTGTTCGGCTGCCGCTTCGCCAACATCCAGCCGCATTCCGGCAGCCAGGCCAACCAGGTGGTGCTGCTCGCCACCGTCAAGCCCGGCGACACCATCATGAGCATGGCGCTCGACGCCGGCGGCCATCTCAGCCACGGCGCGGCGCCGAGCCTGAGCGGCAAGTGGTTCGACGCGGTGCAGTACGGCACGCTTCGCGGGGAAAGCCAGAAGGGCCAGGACGGGCTGATCGACTACGACGCGGTCGAGGCGCTGGCGCGCGAGCGCCGGCCGAAGCTGATCATCGCCGGCGGCTCGGCCTATCCGCGGGCGATCGACTTCGCCCGCTTTCGCGCCATCGCCGACGCGGTCGGCGCCCGACTGCTGGTCGACATGGCGCATTTCGCCGGGCTGGTCGCCGGCGGCGCCCATCCGAGCCCGCTGCCGCACGCCCATGTCGTCACCACCACGACCTACAAGTCGCTGCGCGGGGCGCGCGGCGGCATCATCCTGACCGACGACGCGGATCTCGCGAAGCGGATCGACTCGGCGCTGTTCCCCGGCCTGCAGGGCAGCCCGCTGCTGCACGCCGTCGCCGCCAAGGCGGTCTGTCTCGGCGAGGCGCTGAAGCCGGAATTCAAAGCTTACGCGGCGGCGGTGCTGGCCAATGCCAGGGCGCTGGCGGCGACTTTGCAGGATCGTGGCTACGACCTCGTCGCCGGCGGCACCGACACGCCGCTGATGCTGGTAGATCTGCGCCGCCAGGGCCTGAAGGGCAACGCCGCCTCGGCCAGCCTCGACCGGGCCGGGCTGACCTGCAACAAGAACGCGGTGCCGCTCGACCCGGAGAAGCCGATGGTGACCTCGGGCCTCCGGCTCGGCGCCTCGGCCGGCACCACGCGCGGCTTTGGCGAGGCGGAGTTCCGCCGGATCGGCGACCTGGTCGCCGACGTGCTCGACGGCCTCGCGGCAAATCCGGACGACAATTTGGCGGCCGAGGCCGTGGCCATGGAAGCGGTGCGCGAGTTGACGCGGCGCTTTCCCATTTACCCCGAGGCCGGCTAGGCTTGCACCTCGCCGATCAGCGAGGGAGGCAAGGCCGATGTCGGGCAAGCACGTCACCATCGAGAAGCAGGGCCGGATCGCGGTGGTGCGGTTCGACCGCGGCGACGATGTCAACGCCCTGTCGCGCGCGCTGATGGGCGAGCTGCTGGACGCGGCGCGGTCGTTCGAGGACGACGTCGAGACCTCGGCCATCGTGCTGACCGGCGCCGGCAAGAATTTTACCCTCGGCTTCGACCTGAAGGACCCGGCGGGGGCAGTGCAGAGCGAGGGCGGCCTGGCGGAGCGGCGCCACGCGATCCAGCTTGGCCCCAAGCTCTGCCGCGCTTGGGCCGAGCTCGAGCCGATGACCTTCTGCGCCATCGAGGGCTGGTCGGTCGGCGGCGGTGCGGCGCTCGCCGTCAGCCTCGACATCCGGGTGATGAGCGACGGTGCGACGCTCTACGTGCCGGAGATCGAGCGCGGCATGAACATGAGCTGGAACTCGGTTCCACGCTTCGTCAACCTGGTCGGCCCGGCCAAGGCCAAGCGGATCGTGGTGATGGCGGAGCGGATCGGCGCCGCCCGGGCGCTCGACTGGGGCCTCGCCGACGAGGTGGTGCCCGACGGCCAGGCCTTCGACAAGGCGATGGAGATGGCCGAGCGGGTCGCCTCTCTGCCGCCGGTCCAGGTCCGTATGTGCAAGCAGGACGTCGACGCGGCGGCGACCGCGCTCAACTACACCGCCAGCCACGCGGATTACGACCAATACCTTGTGGCGCAGGCCTCCGAGGACTACGCCGAGGGCGTCCGCTCCTTCCTCGAGAAGCGGCCGCCCGAATACAAGGGGCGGTGAGTCACGTCGTCGCGCGTGCTGTCAGCGGCGGAGCAGGAAAGAGCTGCGGTGCGGCGTCGCGCTAGTGACGCCTACGGGATCAGCGCTCTGGCCCAGGAGGCGAGCCTGTGACGGCGGCACATGTCGAACATCAATCTTGGAAAGGCGGATCCTTCCCCAGCCACGCTCGGCAAGTTGTTGCAGTCGGTCGGGAGGCTTTGTTCCGCCTGAAGTCCGCAGTCGGGGGTGAACCCGCCGTTTGGTGGAGGTCGTTTTCACGGGAAGTCATAGCCACAACCGGTCATGACACCGTCGCATGCGGCGCGTCGATTTTGGTGATCGGAAGAGCTGTGCTAGGCTTTCCACACTAAGCAGTCATGACGACTTTTTGGCGTGCGTCGCGGGCGCGGCGCGCTGGGGGTGTTGGCGTCTTGCGCGCACGCCGCGTGCGTAATTGCGGTCATCAGCCGCCCTCCGCTATTCGCCGGCCGGCAAAAAACATAATGTGAAGCAAAACGAAGAGGACCGATGATGGGCGATACCGCCTTTGAAGACATCAATGAAGCAAAGGCCAGTATGGATCATATCTATAACCAGCCTGATCCGAGGGCTTATTTCCGCGAGCTAAAAAAGCTTGGCTACGCCATCCCTGGCGCGGCCAAACCGATCTTTCAAAAGCTCGTCTCCCACCTGCGCCGGCGCCGGAACGAGACGGTGCACGTCCTCGATCTGGGCTGTTCCTACGGCGTCAACGCGGCGTTGCTCAAGCATGACCTGTCCATGCCCGAACTTTACGACCATTGGGGGCAGGACAAGCTAACGGACGCCACCCCGGAGGAAGTCGTCGCCTACGACCAACGCTTCTTCGCCGCTCTTGACGAGCCGGAAGACATCGAAGTGATCGGCCTGGACCAAGCCGAACAGGCTGTAGAGTTTGCCGAAGAAAGCGGATTGTTGGACGAAGGCCTTGCCATCAATCTTGAGATGGAGTCGCTGCCAGCGCAGGCCGTGGAGGAGTTGTCGCCAGTCGACTTGGTGGTATCGACAGGCTGCGTCGGCTATGTAACGGAGAAGAGCTTCGACCGCCTGCTACCGGCGGTGACGCAAGGCGAACCGCCTTGGCTGGCTAATTTCGTGCTGCGGATGTTCCCGTTCAACGACATCGAAGAGATCCTGAACGACCAGGGCTACGTGACGGAGAAGC
>CAJHXX010000550.1_pt1 | contig 20722 bp, 22 predicted proteins | sample 9198511 | NCBI WGS metagenome assembly CAJHXX01 (sample SAMEA7708325, study PRJEB35096) | sediment metagenome | biome: marine neritic benthic zone biome [ENVO:01000025]; feature: sediment [ENVO:00002007]; material: shallow marine sediment [ENVO:03000034] sea grass bed [ENVO_01000059] ...
ACTCGAAATCGCCCGCAAGGCCGATACCATCTACCTAGATGAAATCAGAAAGGCCGGCCTGTACGATGCCATCTGGCAGGCGTTTGCCGTGCTGCTGCCGGTCAGGACCGTCGGCGTGATGGGCGATGAGCGGTCCTACGACTATGTCTGCGCGCTGCGCGCCGTGACCTCGACCGACGGCATGACCGCCGACTACTACCCCTTCGACCACGAGTTCCTGGGCCGCGCCGCGACCCGCATCATCAACGAGGTCAAGGGTATCAACCGGGTGGTCTACGACATCACCAGCAAGCCGCCCGGCACCATCGAGTGGGAATAGGTGTCTTCGCCTAAGTCATCGGCTCTTGATGGTCGGTGAGCTACCCTATTGGGCAAAGAAACATCCAGATGATCAAGCAAGTCATCCAAAAAGCTTTGCGGCCGTTGGGCTATGAGATCAGAAGAACAGGCAAATTCGAGTATTTCGCGGCGCCGGTAGAGTTCGAGAAAACGGACGTCGAGATATTCAGGTATGTTTTCAAGAATAAGCTGACGGGGGTGTCTCCCGAACGGCTGATAGCCACGATCCAAGCCTGCAAATATGCCGTTCTAAGCGATATCGACGGGGACTTCGTGGAATGCGGCGTCTGGCGCGGCGGTAACGCCATTGCCGCCAAATTGGTCTTCGAGGCCTACGGTTCGGACAAGAGCGTCATCCTATTTGATACATTTGCCGGCATGACCGAACCGACCGAGTTCGACAAGACCGAATTCAGCAACCTGTCGGCTCAGGTTCGATTCGCCAGATCGCGGAGAGATAACTACAACGACTGGGCTTACGCGTCGTTGGATGATGTGAAAAGAAACTTTGAAAATGCCTCGATCGATACCCGGGGCGTCAAGTACGTCGAGGGAGATGTGATCGATACATTGGCGGCAAGGCAGAACTTGCCGTCCAATATCTCAGTCCTGAGATTGGATACGGACTGGTACGAGTCGACCAAGGCCGAGATGAACGCCCTGTACCCGCTGCTGAGCCCCGGCGGCGCCTTGTTGATCGATGACTACGGGCATTGGCAAGGTGCGAGAAAGGCAATCGAGGAGTATTTCGAGATCAACGGCGACCAAAAGTGTCCCCTACTGCAATACACCGACTACACGGGGCGAATGGGCATAAAACGATAGGCAGTTGGCGTAGGCGTCAGCTCCGCCAGTGGGCGAGGGCGTCGTCGATGGTGGTGCCGGCGGCGAGGTCGCGGCCGGTGTCGTCCTGCACCACGTAGCGGCCGGCGCGGTCGCGCCCGATGGTATAGAGGGCGCCCGCGGAATTCGGATCCAGCACCACGAAACCGTCCATCAGCCCCGAGGTGAAGCGGCGCAGCGGGCCCCATTCGGCGGCGAGCTGCAGCCGGTCGGCGATCGAGTAGATCGCGGTGATGTCGGTCGCGGTCAGCGGGGCGCTGATTTCGGCGGCGGCGGAAGAATGCATATGGCGGCTTTCGATCCTCTTGCTCTTGGTTGCCGCCAACCTCATCAAACTATGGTTAAGATTTTGTGAACGGTACAACTTTTGCCACATATGGCGGCAGACCAACGAAACCGCCGGCCTTGGCGGCCGGCGGCATGTCGTCTTTCTGGTCCGGGCGTGTGCCACCTGCAGTCATGACACCGCCGCAGGTCCCCGCAGTGCTCTGCGGAGGCTCAATACGTCACCGGTTTTTCCGGCCACGTTGTCAGCAGGGCAAATTGTCTACCGTCTGCTGCCGAGGATTGTAGCAAGCCGGCGTCCGCCTGCCTAGAGCAATAATGTCGTAGCCGCCGCGGCATCACTGTTTCAGCCGCGTCTTGATCAGGATGACGGCGAGCCAGATACCGATCGGCACCAGGAAGACGTAAGTGCCGAGGGGATGTTCGAGGTCGCCGCCGGTCCTCAGCATAAAGAGCGCGAACCAGGCCACGGTCAGCACCAGGCCGATCGCATCCCAGGAGCTTTTTCGGCGCCAATCGAGCTTCATATAGGTAAGTTAGCACGCATCCGCGCGGATGCTGGACTTAGCAGGAGCGCATCGGGAGGAGAACATGGTATTGACAAGCACGCCGGCGGGCGAGATCGGATGGCGGGCGGCGGATTTCGAGCTCGACGGGGTCGACGGCAGGCGCCACCGTCTCGCCGAGCTGAAAGGCGCGCGCGGCACCCTGGTCATGTTCATCTGCAACCATTGTCCTTATGTGAAGACGCAGCTCGACCTGATCGTGCGCGAGGCGGCGGCGCTCAGGCCGTTCGGCGTCGAGAGCGTCGCCATCATGCCGAACGACTCGGAAGCCTATCCGGCCGATTCCTTCGACAACATGAAGCGGGTCGCGGCGGCGAACGACTTCCCGTTTTCCTACCTGATCGACGCCACGCAGGCGGTCGCCCGGGCCTATGACGCGGTCTGCACGCCGGATTTCTTCGGCTTCGACGCGGCGCTCGATCTCAGATATCGCGGCCGGCTGATCGAACATCGCGGGCTCGAGCGGGTCGCCGGTGCGCCGCGCGAGCTGTTCGAGGCGATGTGCCGAATCGCCGAGACCGGGGAGGGACCGGCGGAACAGGTGCCGAGCATGGGCTGCTCGATCAAGTGGCGCGCGGCGCCTGCCTGAACGATCTGACTGGATTGGGCAAAACAAAGTAGAATCAAGGCGTTGCGCCGTTTGATCTGGGCCGGTTCGCAAGTTATGTTAGCGGCCCCCGCGCGACCCGATTGGAGAATTCGGTGTCAGACCAACTCATTCGCGAAGTCGACGAAGACCTCAGACGCGAACGCTACGAGAAGATTTGGGCGCGCTATGGCGCTTATGTGATCGGCGCCGCGCTCGCCATCGTGGTCGCCACCGCGGCGATCGTCGGCTGGCGCGAATACCAGATCTCTGAACGCCAGGAACAGGGCGCCCGTTTCACCGCGGCGATGGCCGAAGCCGAGGCCGGCAATCTGGCCGGGGCGGCGGCGGAGTTCCAGGCGCTGGCGGCGGATGCCGGCGCCGGCTACCGGACGCTCTCGTTGCTGCAGGTCGCGGCGGCGCGCGCCAAGCAGGGCGACGCCGCCGGTGCCGTGGCGGTCTATGACCAGCTTGCCGCGGACGGCGGCGCCGACCCGCTGTTGCGCGATCTGGCGGCGCTGCTCGCGGTCCTGCAGCTGATGGATGGCGGCGCCGCCGGCGAGCTCGGCGAACGGCTCGCGCCGCTCGCCGCCGAGGATCGGCCCTTCCGCTATTCGGCCAGAGAGCTGGCAGCGCTGGTCGAGGCCAAATCCGGCAATACGGAGGCGGCCAAGCAGGCGTTCTCCGCCCTGGCCGACGACCCCGAGGCGCCGAGCGGCGTCCGCGCCCGCGCGGCGGAAATGCTCGCGGCGTTGGGCGGTGCGGGTTGACCGCGTCGGCGGCGCCCGGCGAGGGCGCGCCGTGATCGCGCATTCCCGCCGAGTGGCCGCCGCCTTCCTTGCCACGGGCCTGCTGGCCGGCTGCGGCGACGGATTCGGCGGTATCTTCGGCGGCAGCGAGGCGCCGCCGCTGCCGGGCGAGCGGCTCGCGGTGCTGGATCTGGAACGGACGTTGACGCCCGATCCGCGGATCGCCGGCCTGGAGGTGCGCCTGCCGCGCCCCGCCGTCAACCCGCATTGGCCGCAGGCCGGAGGCTATGCCAGCCATTCGATGCAGCATCTCGGATTGCGCGACGGCATCCGGCCGATCTGGACCATCGACGTCGGCTCGGACGCCGGCGCCAAGACGCGCATCCTGAGCTCGCCGGTGGTGGCGAGCGGCCTGTTGTTCGCCATGGATGCGCGGACCAATGTCGCCGCCTACAGCGCCGGCGACGGCAAACCGCAATGGCGGCGCTCGCTCAGGGCCAAGGGCGAGGAATCCGGCGAATTCGGCGGCGGCCTCGCCTATAGCGGCACCATGCTGTACGTCGCGACCGGCTATGGCGAGGTCCTGGCAATCAATCCCGGGACCGGCAACACGGTCTGGAAACAGAGCATCGGGCTGCCGATCCGCGCCGAGCCGACGGTCTCGAGCGGTCTGGTGTTCGTCGTCTCCTACGACAATCAGCTGTTCGCGCTGTCGACCGAGGACGGCCGCGTCGTCTGGAACCATGTCGGCATCGCCGAGGTCGCCGGGCTGATCGGCGCCGCCGATCCGGCCGCCGCCGCCGGCGTCGTGGTGGCGCCTTACTCGTCCGGTGAGCTGTTCGCCTTGCGCGCCGAGAACGGCCGCATGATCTGGAGCGACTCGTTGCAGCGCCGCCGCCGCATCGCCGGCGTGTCCGACCTCGGTGACATCAATGGCCGGCCGGTGATCGATCGCGGCATCGTCTATGCCATCAGCCACGCCGGACGCATGGTCGCGATCGACCTCAGGACCGGCGAGCGGCTCTGGGATCAGGACCTTGCCGGCGTGCAGACACCCTGGGTGGTCGGCGATTTCATCTTTCTCATCACCGTCGACAACCAGCTGGTCTGCCTGTCGCGGCGCGAGGGGCGGATCCGCTGGGTGACGCCGCTGGCGCGCTTCGAGGACGTGGAGGACAAGGAGAATCCGATCCAGTGGTACGGGCCGGTGCTGGCCGGTGACCGGCTGCTGCTGGTCTCCAGCCACGGCCGGGCGGTCGCGGTGTCTCCCTATACCGGCCGGGTGCTGGGCCAGGAAAAACTGGACAACGGGGCCGTGGTGGCGCCTGTCGTTGCCAACGGCATGCTCTACATTATGGACGAGGACGCCATAATCACTGCCTGGCGCTGAGCGATGAGCTTTACCGTTGCCATCCTGGGACGGCCGAATGTCGGCAAGTCCACCCTGTTCAATCGCCTGGTCGGCAAGCGCCTGGCGTTGGTCGACGACACGCCCGGCGTGACCCGGGACCGGCGCGAGGGCGAAGGCCGGATCAGCGACCTCGACTTCCGCGTCATCGATACCGCCGGCCTGGACGAGGTGCGCGGCGCCGGCCTGGAGGCCGACATGCGGGCGCAGACCGAGGCGGCGCTGGCCGAGGCGGATGTCGCGCTGTTCCTGATCGACGCGCGCGCCGGGGTGACGCCGCTGGACGAGCATTTCGCCGACTGGCTGCGCCGTTCCGAGGTCCCGGTGATCACCGTCGCCAATAAATGCGAGGGCCGCGCCGGAGAGGCCGGCTGGCTGGAGGCGTTCGCGCTCGGCACCGGCGAGCCGATCCAGGTCTCGGCCGAGCATGGCGAGGGCATGGCGGCGCTCTATGCGGCGCTGGAGCCGTTCCGCGATGCGGCCGGTGACGGCGGCGCGGAGCGGCAAGGGCCCGGCGACCGCGCGATCCGGGTCGCCGTCGCCGGGCGGCCGAATGTCGGAAAGTCGACCCTGATCAACCGCCTGGTCGGCCGCGACCGCCTGCTGACCGGGCCGGAGCCCGGCGTCACCCGCGACGCCATCACCATCGACTGGGAATTCGCGGGCCGGCCGATCAAGCTGATCGACACCGCCGGCATGCGGCGCAAGGCCAGGGTGCAAAAGAAGCTGGAGAAGCTGGCGGTGGCCGACGCGATCCATGCCGTCGACCTGGCCCAGGTAGTCGTGCTGCTGGTCGATGCCTTGAACCCGTTGGAGAAGCAGGACCTGACCATCGCCGCCCGCGCCGTCGACGAGGGCCGCGCGCTGGTGGTCGCCGTCAACAAATGGGACGCGGTCGAGGACCGCGCCGCCGCCGCGACACTGGTGCGCGAGCGGCTGGAGGACTCGCTGCCGCAGGCGCGCGGCGTGCCGGTGGTGACGTTCTCGGCGCTGACCGGGCGCGGCGTCGACAAACTGCTGCCCGCGGTGCTGGCGGCCTATGACTGCTGGAACCGGCGGCTGCCGACGGCGACGCTGAACCGCTGGCTGGAGGAGGTGGTCGGCCGCCACCCGCCGCCGGCGGTGCGCGGCCGCCACATCCGGCTGCGCTACGTTACCCAGGCGAAAAGCCGGCCGCCGACCTTCGTGCTGTTCGCCAACCACCCGGCGAAGCTGCCCGACTCCTACATCCGCTACCTGACCAACAGCCTGCGCCAGACCTTCTCGCTACCCGGCGTGCCGATCCGCTTCAACCTGCGCAAGGGCAGCAACCCCTACGCCCAGGCGTCGGGGGCCCGGCGGTGACGGCGCCGGCCGAGCGGGAAGCGGGCGCGCCGCGGCAGCGCCACTACGGCACGCGGCGGCCGCTCGGCACCATCGAGTTCATCCGCCGACTGCGCGACAACGCCATCTCGATCTATCCGCCCGAGGCGTTCGAGATGGACTACAGCGCGCGGCGCCTCGGCTGGCAGCGCTTCGTGCTGTTGAACGAGCCGGAGATGATCCGCCACGTGCTGGTCGGCAATTACGAGAACTATGGCAAGGGCCGGCTGGCGCGGCAGATCCTGGGGCCGGTGCTGGGCCAGGGCCTGCTGACCAGCGAGGGCGAATTGTGGCGCCGGCAGCGGCGCATCGCCGCCCCGGCCTTCCAGCATAAGCGCCTCGCCGTCCTGGCCGAGACCATGGCCGCCTGCGCCCGCGACTGGGCCGACCAATGGGCCGGCCCGGCGAAAACCGGCGACGCGCTCGACATTGCCAAGCAGATGAGTGCGCTGACCATGGAGATCGTCGCCCGCACCCTGTTCGGCAGCGACATCGCCGGCCGGGTCGACCCGATGCGCAACGCCGTCACGGCTATCCTGCGCGGCTTCGGCCGGCCTAGTCTCCCCGACCTGGTCGGCCTGCCGGAATGGCTGCCGCGCCGGCGCGACCCCGAAGCAACGGCGGCGCTCCGCCAGGTCGGGGAGATGGTGCGGGAAATCGTCGCGGCGCGGCAGGGCGCGGTCGGCGAACGGGGCGACCTGCTCGACATGTTGTTGGCGGCGCGCGACGAGGAGACCGGCGCCGGCATGTCGGCGCGCCAGTTGCATGACGAGATCCTGACGCTCTTTGCCGCCGGCCATGAGACCACCGCCACCGGCCTGACCTGGACCTGGTACCTGCTCGACCAGCACCCGGAAGTGCGCGAGCGGCTCGAGGCCGAAATCGACGCGGTGCTGGGCGGCCGGCCGCCCGACTATGCCGACCTGGAGCGGATGCCCTATGGCCGCATGGTGTTCGAGGAGGCGCTCCGCATCTATCCGCCGGTGTTCACGTTGAACCGCGAGGCGCTCGGCGGCGATCGGATCGGCCCGCTCGAGATCGGCCGCGGCGACCTGGTCTCGATGAGCCCCTATGTCACCCATAGGAACCCGAAGCTCTGGCCGGAGCCGGAGCGCTTCGACCCGGAGCGCTTCGCGCCTAAGCAGGTGGCGGCGCGGCCGAAATTCGCCTATTTCCCGTTCGGCGGCGGCCCGAGGATCTGCATCGGCGCCAATTTCGCGCTGATCGAGGCGCGGCTGATCCTGGCGACCCTGATGCAGCGCTACCGCCTGCGCCTGGTGCCGGGCCACCCCGTGGTGCCGCACGCGGTGCTGACGCTGCGTACCCGGTACGGCCTGAAGATGACGATCGAGCCGCGATGACCGAGCATCTGCACCACGTCCATATCTTCGCCGCCGACATCGACGCCAGTGTCGCCTGGTATCGCGACATGCTGGGCGGTGAGGTGGTCTTCGACGGCGACTTCGGCGGCGCCCGCAACGTCTTCATGCGGATCGGCGGCGGCCGGCTGCATCTCTACGACCAGCCGCCGCGCGATCAAGGCCGCGGCGCCGTCCACCATGTCGGCATCCGCACCGACGACCTGGCGGCGCTGGCGGCGCGGCTGCGCGCCAAGGGCGTGGAATTCCAGAGCGGGATCCGCGAGTTCGGAAGCTGGCGCTACCTGATGTGCGGCGCGCCGGACGGCGTGCTGCTGGAACTGTTCGAGATTGAGACCGAGCGGATGCCGCCGGAACTGGCGGGCTATTTCGGCGACGAGACCGGCACGCGGACGTAGGCGGCGCCGTTTCCGGCGAGTAAAGCGCCGAGATAGGCGCGATGCACCGCCATATAACCCGGCGCGGTGACCTTGAGCCGATCGGCCAGCCGGCCGTGCAGCGCGGGCAGGGCGTGGAACGGCACGAAGGGGTAGGCGTGGTGTTCCGCGTGGAAGGGCATGTTCCACATCAGGAAGCGGACCAGAGGGTTGCTGGCCGTGGTGCGGCTGTTGGCCAGCATGTCGGGGATTTCCGGGCAGCCCGTGTGCTCGGCCAGCAGATAGAGCCGCAGGAACGGTTGGCCGAGCAGGGCCGGCAACAGCCAGTAGTAGAGCGGCGCCGGCCAACCGGCGGCGACCGCCACGGCGGCGATCGCGCCATAGACGGCGAGATGGGCGCGCGCCTCGCCCGCGACCCGCCGGCGCTCGAAGGCCGGCACGAAGTCGGCGGTGACGCGGCCGGCCGCATGACGCATCAGCTCGAACAGCCGGTCGCGCCAATAGACGAAGCCGGAGACATAGAGCAGATAGCCGGCGAGGGTGGTCGGCTTGGGTCCGGCCAGCTCCGGGTCCCGCGCCGGGTCCTGGGTGAAGCGGTGATGCGCATTGTGGAAGCGGCGGAAGTAGTCGGCCGGCAGGAAATGCACCAGCCCGGCCAGGCGGGCCACGGCGTCGTTCGGTAAGCGCGCGCGGAACACGGTGCGGTGCACGGTCTCGTGCAGCGCCGCGAACAGCGCCACCTGGACGATGCCGTGCGCCAGCATCGCCGCCAGCAGCCACGTGCCGCCCTCGGCCAAATAGATGCCGGCGCCGGTGGCGCCGAGCAGCGCCAGATGGCCGGCGAGTTGTGCGATCCCACGCGCGCTCGACCGCCCGGCCAGCGCGATGGCCTGTTGTGTCGGCAGTGCGGGCTCGGGCGACTCCATGCGGCGATATTAGCCCATTCGCCGCCGCCGGTCCCTTGGAGCAAACAGTTGGAGGCGACGGGGCATCGTACTACTGTGCGCGGCAACCAGAACGGGGAGGGGGAGGCGGTCGTATGGGCGGCGTGAAGGACAAGGTGGCGCTGGTCACCGGGGCGGCGTCCGGGCTCGGCCGGGCGCAGGCGAAAATGCTGGCGGAACATGGCGCGCGCGTCGCGGCGGCCGATATCGATGCGGCCGGCGGCGAACAGACGGTGGCGGAGATCGCGGCGGCGTGCGGCGAGGCGGCCTTTTGGCCGCTCGACGTCACCGACGAAGCCGGCTGGCAGGCGACCGTGGCCGCGGTGGTCGACCGCTTCGGTCGGCTCGACGTGCTGGTCAACAACGCCGGCGTCGAGCTGGTCAAGTCGATCCCGGAGACCAGCTTCGCGGAATGGCGCCGGCTGATGGCGGTCAATCTCGACGGCGTCTTCCTCGGCACTCGGGCGGCGATCGGCGTGATGGGCGCGGGCGGCTCGATCGTCAACATCTCCTCGGTCGCCGGCCTGATCGGCTTTACCGGCCAGGCCGCCTATTGCGCCTCCAAGGGCGGGGTGCGGCTGCTGACCAAGGCGGCGGCCGTGGAATGCGCCGAGGCCGGCCTCGGCATCCGGGTGAACTCGGTGCATCCGGGCGTCATCGACACGCCGATGTACCGCGCCTTCACCGCCGGGCTCGACGAGGCGGAAGCGGCGGCGGCGATGGGGCGGATCGCGGCCCTGCATCCGCTCGGCCGCGTCGGCGAGCCGCTCGACGTCGCCGGCAGCGTGCTGTTCCTGGCCGGCGACGACTCGAAATTCATGACCGGCGCGGAGCTGGTGGTCGACGGCGGCCTGACGGCGCGCTAGGTGGCCGGGCCGCTGCCGCCGGGGGGCTTCACCGGGTGACCGGTTCTTGTTGCGGCGCGAAGGCGCCGTCCGGCGTGCCCTGGATGGACTGACCGGTCTGTCCGTTATGGCTTCCTGAGCCGGAACGGGGCGCGGAGCGGGAAGCCGCCGCGGCGTCGCGCCGATCCGAGAACGCTGACCCACCGGCCGCAGCTCGAATGGCAAAAAGACAGACCGGTCTGTCTGTTTCGATACCGTGATACGGGACGGGGCCGCGGTGCGGGAAGCCGGCGGCTGTGCGGCGTGGCAACACGAGGTTTCCGCTGGTTGCCGATGCCGTATCGCTGGTCGATAGCGACCGCGCCTCGGCTAACGGCCCTTGAAGACCGGCGGGCGTTTCTCCAGGAAGGCGCGCGGGCCCTCGACCGCGTCCTCGGTGGCGGTCAGGCGGTCCGTCGCCGCCGCTTCCAGGGCCAGGGCATCGGCCGCGCTCAGGTCCGGCGACTTGCGCAGCACGTCGCGCGCCGCGGCGACGGCGAGCGGCGCGTTGCCGGCGATCGTCCGCGCCAGCTTCATGGCGACGCCCTGCACCTCGTCGGCCGGCACCACGTGGTTGACAAAGCCGGCCGCGGCGGCACGCTCGGCGGTGATCGGCGCGCCGGTCAGCAGCAGTTCGGCGGCGAGCGCAGCTGGCATGTGGCGCGCCAGCTTGGCGGTGCCGCCCATCGCCGGGATCAGCCCGAGCCGGACTTCCGAAAGGCCGAGCTTGGCGCCGGCCGCCGCCACCCGGATGTCGCCGGCCAGCAGCATCTCCATGCCGCCGGCGATGGCGTGGCCGTTGGCGGCGATGATCAGCGGCCGGCCGAGGTCGCCGTCGCGCAGCGTCGCCTGCTCGGCGAGCGTCCGGTCGTCGGCCAGGGCGCGCTCCCAGTCGTTCGTCGGTTCGCTGGCGGCGGTGAGCAATGGGATGGTGCGCGCCAGGTCGAAGCCGGCGCAGAAGGTCGAGCCGGCGGCGCTGGTCAGCACCACGGCGCGGATCTCCGCGTCGGCGCGGATCCCGTCCCAGGCGCGGGCGAGGGCGACGATCAGCTCCGGATCGAGGGCATTGCGCGCCTCCGGCCGGTTCAGCGTCACCAGCGCGACGTGGTCCTTGGTCTCGATCTCGAGCACCGGCATGACCGTCCTCCCTTGGTCGTCCTCGCTGCATTCTGGCCCGCGGCCGGCGCCTCGGCAATTGCGTCCCGCTTGCGCTATCCGCCGGCACGCAACGCCGTCAACTCCTCTTCCAGCTCGTCGATCCGGTCCTGCAGCTTGGCGACCGCGGGCGCAATCTCGGCTTCCGAATAGCGCGGCGTGATGTGCTTCGGGCAGTTGATGTCCCAGGCCTCGATCTCGAAGACGAAGGCGCGGAGCGGCGCCGCGCCGTAATCCGGATCGGCGAGCCGGGCCAGCAGCTCCGGGTCGTCCTCGACCACCCGGGCGCGGCCCCAGATCTTGACCCGGCGGCGGTTGGGGTAGTCCATCAGGAAGATATGGGCGCGCGGATTCTCGGTCAGATTGCCGAGCGAGATGTATTGCTGATTGCCGGCATAGTCGGCGAAGGCGAGGGTTTGGGCGTCCAGTACGGTCAGGAAGCCGGGCGGCCCGCCGCGGTGCTGTATATAGGGCTGCCCTTCGGCGCTGGCGGTCGCCAGGTAGAACGACTCGCGCCGGGCGATGAAGCCGGCGAGATCGGTGTCGACCGCGGTCCGCCAGCCCTGCCGGGACTCCATGCGTCCATAGGCGGTGCGCGAACCGAGCCGTTCCTGCGCCGCCTTGACCGCCGGCGTGAAGGCGACGTCGCTGCTGTAGGTCCGGCGCCCAGCGCCCTCCGCATCATCCCGGCGATCGCCCGCCCCGCCTTGCGGTTCGTCGCCCGGTCGATCAGATCGTTCTGCGGTCATCGACCTTCTCCGTCCTTGACTTCCTACCCGATGATGTCGAAGTAGACAGACAGGTCTGTCTATTCAAGAGGCGTTGAGGTTTAATTGGACGCCTGACGAGGATTTTCGAGGGCGATTGCCGGGCGGGCCTCCGGGTGGCTGGCTGGGCGGTCGCCGGGTGATTGTTCCGCGGGTTGCGGGTCGGCACCGGGGTCGCCGGCCGCGCGGGCGCGGCGGAGGGTAGGAAGGAGCCATGGCTGAACAACCAGGGGCCGAACAACCAGGGCTGAGCCGGCGCGAGGCGCTGTTGCAGACGGCGCTCGAGATGTTCGATCGCGCGGGCTTTCGCGCCACCGGGATCGACCGTGTGCTGGCCGAGGCGGGCGTCGCCAAGATGACCCTCTATAACCATTTCGGCTCCAAGGACGGCCTGATCCTCGAAGTGCTGCGCCGGCGCAGCGCCGAGTTCCGCGATTGGTTCCGCCAGTCGGTCGAGAAACGGGCGGCGACGCCGCGGGCCCGGCTCGGCGCCTGCTTCGAGGTGCTCGACGGCTGGATCCGGGGTAGGGACTTCCGCGGCTGCATGTTCGTGGCCGCGGCGGCGGAGTTCGGGCGGCCGGACGACCCGGCGCATCGCGCCGCGGCCGAGCACAAGCGGCAGGGCCGCGACTATCTGCGTGACCTCGCCGCGGCGGCCGGCGCCGCCGATCCGGACGCGTTGGCCGACGGGCTGGCGCTGCTCACCGAAGGGGCGATCGCCGCGGCCCATGTGATGGGCGACCGGGACGCCGCGCGCAAGGCCGGGCGGGCGGCGGAAGTCCTGATCGCGGATGCGCTCGGGCCGGGCCGCGGCGCGTAGCGCATAGGGGGTTCACGAAAACTTAAAACCGTCGCGTCACGGTTGTCAGTCACTCGAGCGGACACGGCAACGGAAAGGCGCGCGCCATGGGACTCGACTGGAACCCCGGCAACAAGCCGGCGCCCGGCCAGGAGGCGGAATTCGAGACGCTGTTCCACAGGATCGAGAACTGGGAGGAGCCGGGCCGCGGCCTGCTGTCACGCCTGTTCCGCAAGCGCCAGGCGGACGACGGGGAGACGCGGGAAGAGCTGGTGGATCGCTTCCAGGAGATCTCCGTCCCGGCCTATGAGACGCTGCGGGCGCCGCGTGTCGGTTATGACGCCGCCGCCACCGAATGGGCGCGCGAACTGTATCCGAATGTCGAGACCGAGGCATCGGAGGCCGATTGGCTGGAGTCGATGAAGGGCTATTACGTCGTTCATCTGGCGCCGGACTGCGACGGCGTGCCGCGCTACTCCAATGGCGGCCCCGACAGCTATATCGAGTGCCACGCGTTCCGCGCCGATTTCCTGAAGGGCTGCACCGAGGTGATCGGCGAGGAGCTGCTCGATCAGGCGTATGAATCGAGGCTTCCCGCCGACATGCTTGCCTTTGGCCGAGAATTGATCCGCAAGGCGGAGGAATATGCCGGCCGCTGGTGCGTCTTCTGGGCGGAACGCGGCCATGTCCTCGATGCCTGGTGGTGAGGCCCATAGATGCGCGGCTGACCTGCCGTATCTAGTCCGCGCCCTGTAGCCGCAACCAGTTTCCGTGGTACCAGTAAAGCACCGAGGAGGCCTTTTCGGCGAATGCGTGGTTGATCCCCGCATGATCGATGGGCGGCGGCGTCGGACCGCCATAGATCGCATGGCGTTCGAGAATATAGCTCCCGTCGACGGCGGCGATGGCCCGGCTGAAGCCAATCTTGCCGCGCCCGACGCCCTGGAGCCAGCTCCGGTCCGTGGAGGCGGTGCCGGGAATCTCTTCGACCTTCGCCACCGACCCGTTCCAGAACACCAGAATGCTCGATCGCCGCTCGACCGAGCAGAGGACCGCCCAATCGGTCTGCCCCGGCCGTTGGAATTCGCCGGAGATGGCATTGTGCGGCATCTTGTCGTACCACAATTGCGGTATCGTGCAGCCCCTGTCGCTCAATGACCGTGCCACGGCATCGGGCAGTTGCGGGAACGCCGACGGCGGCAGCCGCACCGTCGCCAGATCGGCGCCGTCCCAATCGAACGCCTGTTGCGCCAGCGCGCCGCCGCCGGCGAAGGCGAACAGCCCGAGCAGGCTCAGGCAAATGGCGGCAGAGCCCGACATGGCGGACCGCGCGGCCGTCAGGCCGGCCGCTCGCCGTCGATGGTGACCCGGTGCATCCGGCGGTGCGCCGGCCAGTAGTCGGCGATCGGGTAGTGCTGGGTGCAGCGGTTGTCCCAAAAGGCGATCGCGTGCTTCGACCAGGTGAAGCGGCAGGTGAATTCCGGCGTCCGCATGTGCTCGTAGAGGAAGCCGAGCACCGCCTCGCTCTCCTTTGCCGGCATGTCCTTGATGTGGGTGGTGAAGGCCGAATTGACGAACAGGCCCTTGCGGCCGGTCACCGGATGGGTGCGGACCACGGGATGCTCGGCCGGCGGCATCTCGGCCTGCGCCTTTTGCAGCTTCTCGAAGCCGCCGTCCTGGCGCAGCAGCCGCTTGCCGAAATTGTGGGTGAAGTCGTGCACGCCAACAAGGTCGGACAGGAACGCCTGCATCCGATCGGAGAGCGCGTCATAAGCGGCGTACATGCTGGCCCACATGGTGTCGCCGCCGGCCTCGGGCACCGCCTGGGCATGCAGCACCGAGCCGAGCGGCGGCTTTTCCAGAAACGTCACGTCGGTGTGCCAGTTGTTGATCTTCGAGGGCCGCGCCTCGTCGTTCTCGATCACCAGGATCTCCGGATGACCGTCGAGCTTGGGGGCGAAGGGATGCACCTGCAGCGCGCCGAAGGCGCCGGCGAAGGCCTTGTGCTGGTCCGGTGTGATGTCCTGGTCGCGGAAGAAGATCACCAGATGGCGCATCAGCGCGTCGTGGATCTCCTGGAACGCCTGGTTGCCGAGCGGCAGGGCCAGGTCGACGCCGGCGATCTCGGCGCCGAGCGCGCCGGCGATCGGGCGAACGCGGATGGTCTCGTGAGCTTCGGCTGACATTCAGGTCCTCATCGGCAGCAGGTCGGCGAGCGCGCGGACAGTCTCGTCCAGTCCGCGGTCCATGTCGATGGTCTCGCGGGTCTCGGCGGCGAAAGGGGTTCGGTCGAGCAGCCGGAAGACCTCGGCGGCGCCCTGGTGAAAATCGGGCGTCACCCCGGCGGCGGCGAAGGTCGCCCTGATCTCCTCCATCTCGCCGATCCAGCGGCCGGCATCGGCCGGCAGGCGCGGCACCGTGGCCTGCATCCGGGCGAGCACCTTTTGCTGGCTGAACTCGAGCTCGGCGCGGAGCTCGTCGGTCAGGCCGAGCGCCGCCGCGGCGAGGAGTACCGCGGCATGCAGGGTGAAGGTGCCCTTGGTCAGCGCCGCGTAGCACATCTTCAGGCCGGAGGCGCGGCCGATCTCGGCGCCGATGGGGATCACCTCGAAGGCGCTGTCGGAAAGCGCCGCGACCGGGGTGCAGTCCGGGCCGCTGACATAGAGCCGGGTCGCCCGGCCCTTGCCCGGGGCCGGGCCGATGATGCCGCCGTCGATGAACGGCGCGCCGGCGGCGGTGATCGCTTCACCGATCCTCCCGGCGGTCGCCGGCGAGACAGCGTTGCAGTCGAGATAGACCGGCGCCACGCCGGCCCGCCCGATCGCCGCCGCGACATCCTCGGCCTGGCCGAGGGCGGCGGCCGGCGGCAGGATGGAGAGGATCAGCTGCGCCTCGGCGACCACGGTGTCGAGATCGGGACGGTCGGCGAGGCCGCCGGCGGCGGCCAGGGCCGCCGTCCGTGCGCTGCGTCCGCCTAGGCAGGTGATGACGCGGTATCCCCGCGTGGCCAGCACCCGGCCGACGGCGTGGCCCATGTCGCCGGGGCTCAGGACGGCGATGGTTTCGGTGGTCATGGATGCTTCCCCGTTGCTGCCTCGACCGCTTGCCCTAGTGGCCTGCCCAAGTAATAGCCAGCCCGACCGGCGAATGCCAATTCGACGAACAGTCCGCACCGGTTCCGGTCTTGTCCGGCGGCAGGATTTGGCCGAATCAAGCTGCTTGCAGCCGGGGCGGCAAGCTGGCACGCTTATTGGATAAGAAGGGAAGTGGGTAGACGGCCTGCGACAACGGGCAATGGGCGAGATACCTCGAGGGAAAATACAGGGAGGGTGTTGGATGACACCGACAAGCAAGACTTTGCGCTACGGCATCGCCGCGCTCGCGCTGGCGCTGGCGATCGGCGCCGCGAGCGGGCCGGCCGCGGCCCAGACCAAGGTGTTCAAGGCGGCGGTGCATGCCGATTTGAAGAACACCGATCCGATCTGGACGACGGCCTATATCACCCGTAATCACGGCTATCTGGTCTATGACACGCTGTTCGCGCTCGACGAGAACTACGAGCCGCAGCCGCAGATGGTCGGCACGCACACGGTCAGCGACGACGGCCTGACCTATACCTTCACGCTCCGCGACGGCTTGAAATGGCATGACGGCGCGGCCGTCACGGCGGCCGACTGCGTCGCCTCGATCCAGCGCTGGGGCAAGCGCGACGGCATGGGCCAGAAGCTTTTGGACGTCGCCGCGTCGCTCAGCCCGGTCGATGCCAAGACCTTCAAGCTGGTCCTGAAAGAGCCCTATGGCCTGGTGCTGCATTCGCTCGGCAAGATCAGCTCCAACGTGCCGTTCATGATGCCGAAGCGGTTCGCCGACACCGACGCCTTCGAGCAGGTCAAGGAGATCGTCGGCTCCGGCCCGTTCAAGTGGTCGGCCGAGGAATGGGTGCCCGGCAGCCTGGCCGTCTACGTCAAGAACGAGGACTACGTGCCGCGCTCCGAGCCCGCCTCGAACGCCGCCGGCGGCAAGGTGGCCGGCGTCGACCGGGTCGAGTGGCACTACGTCCCGGACCCGGCGACGGCGATGAACGCGCTGATCTCCGGTGAGATCGACTATTGGGAGAACCCGCCGCCGGACCTGTCGGCCGCGCTGAAGGGCGATCCCAACATCACCGTCACCGTGCTCGACCCGCTCGGCAACCAGGGTTGGCTCCGGCCGAACCACCTGCATCCGCCGTTCAATAACCCGAAGGCGCGCCAGGCGCTGGTCCACATGGTCAAGCAGGAAACCTACCTGCAGGCGATCGTCGGCGACCCGGCGCTCTACAAGGCCTGCCCGGCCTACTTCATCTGCGGCACGCCGCTCGATTCCGACGTCGGCACCGAAGCGCTGGCCAACCAGGACTTCGAGAAGGCGCGGGCGCTGCTGAAGGAGTCGGGCTATGACGGCACGCCGCTGGTGCTGATGGATCCGACCGACATCCCGCAATTGCACGCGGCGTCGCTGGTCACGGCCGAGCTGCTGCGCAAGATCGGCGCCAAGGTCGAGGTCCAGGCCATGGACTGGAGCACGCTGACCTCGCGCCGGCCGATCAAGAAGCCGGTCGGCGAGGGCGGCTGGACCATCTTCCACACCTGGTCGATCGGGGCCGATGTGTCCTCGCCGATCGCCAATATCGGCATCTCGGGTGGTTGTGAGGAGCGTGCCTGGTTCGGCTGGCCGTGCGACGCGACCATCGAGAAGCTGCGCGACGATTATGCCAAGGCGACCGAGGCGGCCGACCAGAAGGTGATCGGCGAGAAGCTGCAGGCGCGGGCGTTCGAAGTCGTGCCCTATGTCAACTTCGGACAGTGGTTCAACCCGGTGGCGTATCGCAAGAACGTCAAGGGCGTGATTGCCTCGCCGGTGCAGTTCTACTGGAACATCGCCGTCGAGTAGCGGCCGCAAGACGATAAGGAACGTTAGTCCGACATGTACGCGTATATCGTCAGACGGATCCTGGCCACCATCCCCGTCATGGGGGTGGTGGCCGTGTTCGTCTTCCTGCTGCTTCACCTGTCGCCCGGCGATCCGGCCGCGGTGATCGCCGGCGACTATGCGAGCCCGGCGGACATCATCCGGATCCGCGAGAAGCTCGGGCTCAACGATCCGATCCACATACAATTCGGCCGCTGGGTCTGGCGGCTCGCCCATGGCGACCTCGGCATCTCGATCTTCTCCAACCTGCCGGTCTCGAAATTGATCCTGCAGCGCCTCGAGCCGACCGTGATGCTGAGCATCTTCACCATCGTCTTCGCCGTGCTGGTCGCGGTGCCGATGGGCGTGCTGGCGGCCTGGAAGGCCGGCACCTTCATCGACCGCTTCACCATGGTGTTCGCGGTGCTCGGCTTCTCGGTGCCGGTCTTCGTCGTCGGCTACCTGCTGATGTACGTCTTTGCGGTCGAGCTGAAATGGCTGCCGGTGCAGAACTATGTCAGCATCTCCAAGGGATTCTGGCCGTTCCTGCGCACCATCATCCTGCCGTCGATCGCGCTCGGCCTGGTCTACACGGCGCTAATCGCGCGCATCACCCGGGCGAGCGTCCTGGAAGTGCTGACCGAGGACTATATCCGGACGGCGCATGCCAAGGGGCTGTCGTCCAACACCGTGCTGATGCGCCACGCGCTCAAGAACGCGGCGGTGCCGATCGTCACCATCATCGGCATCGGCATCGCGCTGCTGATCGGCGGCGTCGCCATCACCGAAAGCGTGTTCAACATTCCGGGGCTCGGGCGGCTCACGGTCGACGCCATTCTGCGGCGCGACTACCCGATCATCCAGGGCATGATCCTGGTGTTCGCCGGCGTCTATGTCCTGATCAACGTGCTGATCGACCTGTCCTACACCGTGCTCGATCCGCGGATCCGGTATTAGGCCGGAAATGGTAATGAGATCATGGTAACGACATCGGCCGACATCCTGCTCTCTTCCGACAAGAGCCTCGCCGAACGGCTGTTCGAATTCGCGCGCCGCAACCCGACCGTGGTGATCGGCCTCACGATGCTCCTGACAATGGCCGCGGTCGCCGTGCTGGCGCCGGTGCTGGTGGCCGACCCGCGCGCGCTCGACCCGATGGTGCGCCTGAAACCGCCGAGCGCGGAATACTGGTTCGGCACCGACCATCTCGGCCGCTCGGTGTTCGACCGCACCGTCTACGGTACCCGCATTTCGATGGCCGTCGGCGTCAGCGTCGCGCTCATCAGCACGGTGATCGGCCTCGCCATCGGCCTGTTTGCCGGCTATGTCCGGATCGCCGACGCGATCATCATGCGGATCATGGACGGGCTGATGGCGATCCCCAGCATCCTGCTGGCGATCGCCCTGATGGCCCTGTTCAAGGCCAGTGTCGAGACCGTGATCATCGCCATCACCGTGCCCGAGGTGCCGCGCGTCGTCCGCTTGGTGCGCGCCGTGGTGCTGACCATCCGCGAGCAGCCCTATGTCGAGGCCGCCGTCTCGGTCGGCACCAGGCTGCCGGCGATCCTGTTCCGCCACATATTGCCGAACACCATCGCACCGCTGATCGTGCAGGCGACCTATGTGTTCGCCTCTGCCGTGATCATCGAGGCGTTCCTGTCGTTCCTCGGTGCCGGCACGCCGCCGGAGATCCCGAGTTGGGGCAACATGGTCGCCGAGGGGCGGGTGTTCGTGCAGATCTATCCGTGGCTGATCCTGTTCCCCTGCGTCTGCCTGTCGGTGATGGTGCTGACCGTCAACCTGCTCGGCGACGGCCTGCGCGATACGCTGGATCCGCGCATCGCGCGGAGGATGCGCTAGATGGCGAATGTCGCGGTGGATACCACGCCGCCCGCGGTGGAAGCGCGCGCCGATCAGCCGATCCTGGAGGTCGACGACCTGCGCACCCATTTCCACACCCGCGACGGCATCGTGCGCGCCGTCGAAGGGGTCTCGTTCAAGCTGCACCGGGGCGAGACGCTTTGCATCGTCGGCGAATCCGGCTGCGGCAAGAGCGTCACGGCGATGTCGATCCTCGGCCTGCTGCCGAAGCCGGCGGCGAAGATCGAATCCGGGCGCATCGACTTCGAGGGCCGCGACCTGCTGACGCTGTCGGAATCCGACATGCGCCGGGTGCGCGGCAACGAGATCTCGATGATCTTCCAGGAGCCGATGACCTCGCTCAACCCGGTGATGACGGTCGGCCGGCAAATCTCGGAATCGATCACCCTGCATCAAGGCCTGACCAAGAGCCAAGCCGAGGCGCATGCGATCGAGATGCTCGACCTGGTGAAGATCCCGGAGCCGCGCCAGCGCGCCCGCGAGTACCCGCATCAGATGTCCGGCGGCATGCGCCAGCGGGTGATGATCGCCATGGCACTGTCGTGCAATCCGCAGGTGCTGATCGCCGACGAGCCGACCACCGCGCTCGACGTCACCATCCAGGCGCAGATCCTGCACCTGATGAGCGAGTTGAAGCGCGAGACCGGCGCCGCCATCATCATGATCACCCACGACCTCGGCGTCGTCGCCGAGATGGCCGAGCGCGTCGTCGTCATGTATGCCGGCCGCAAGGTGGAGGAGGCGCCCGTTGGCGAATTGTTCGCCGAGCCGCTGCACCCCTACACCTATGGGCTGATGGGCTCGATCCCGCGTCTCAACGAGGCGGCCGAGGCGGGCGAGGAGCGCCGCCGCCTGCAGGAGATCACCGGCATGGTGCCGTCGCTGAACCAGGATATTGTCGGCTGCGCCTTCGCGCCGCGCTGCGAGTTCGCGACCGAGCGCTGCGGCCGCGAGACGCCGGTGCTGGAGGCGATCGCGCCCGGCCACCTGAGCGCCTGTTGGGAGGCACGACGCCTATTAGGGGGCTTGATGCCGGAGATCGGCGATGTCTGAGCCGGACCGCGACACCGTCCTCGAGGTCGAGGGGCTGAAGAAGCACTTCCCGGTCACCGCCGGCCTGCTCGGGCGCGCGGTCGGCCATGTGCTGGCCGTCGACGGGCTCAGCTTCTCGATCGCCCAGGGTGAGACCCTCGGCCTGGTCGGCGAGAGCGGCTGCGGCAAGTCGACCGTCGGCAAGACGGTGATGCGCCTGATCGAGCCGACCGCCGGTTCCATCAAGGTGCGCGGCCGCGACATCACCGGGGTCAAGGGCAGTGACCTGCGTGAGCAACGCCGCCAGATGCAGATCGTCTTCCAGGACCCGTACTCCTCGCTCAACCCCCGGATGTCGTTCGCCCAGATCGTCTCCGAGCCGCTCGACCTGCACACGAAGCTGTCGAAGGCCGAGA
>CAJHXX010000096.1_pt1 | contig 20700 bp, 18 predicted proteins | sample 9198511 | NCBI WGS metagenome assembly CAJHXX01 (sample SAMEA7708325, study PRJEB35096) | sediment metagenome | biome: marine neritic benthic zone biome [ENVO:01000025]; feature: sediment [ENVO:00002007]; material: shallow marine sediment [ENVO:03000034] sea grass bed [ENVO_01000059] ...
CGCCCATTACCGGCTCGGCGATGAAGGCGGCCACCGTCTCCGGCCCCTCGTCCTGGATCAGCTTGTCGAGATCCGCGGCGAGCCGGGTCGAGAACTCCTCCTCGGTTTCGCCGTCCTCGGCGAAGCGGTAGTGGTGCGGGCAGGAGGTGTGCTTGACCTGCGGGATCGGCAGGTCGAAATCGGCGTGGTTGGCGGGCAGGCCGGTCAGGCTGGCGGCGGCGATGGTGACGCCGTGATAGCCCTTGATGCGGCTGATGATCTTTTTCTTCTCCGGCTTGCCAATCGCGTTGTTCATGTACCACTGCAGCTTGACCTGGCTGTCGTTCGCCTCCGAGCCGGAGCAGGTGAAGAACACCTTGGAGAACTCGCCCGGCGCGACCTGCTTCAACTTCTCGGCCAGGTCGATGATCGGGCCGGAGGATTTGCCGGCGAAGTTGTGGTAGTAGGGCAGCTTGCGCATCTGGTCGATCGCCGCCTGGATCAGCTCCTCCTCGCCGAAGCCGAACGAGGTGCACCACAGGCCGGCCAGGCCCTCGATATATTCCTTGCCCTGGTCGTCGAAGACGAAGACGCCCTTGCCGCGCTCCAGGATGGTCGGCCCCTTGGTCTGGTGCAGGGCCAGATTGGTGTACGGATGAATTACGTTTTCGATATCACGAATAGCCGCCGAATTGCTCACCATGGCGTTGGAGCTCCTATGGGCTGTCAGGTTGATTCTGTGGGCACATTTAACGGTCATTTGGCCGGCGCTGTCAAAGCCTCGCGGCGCTTGTTCGCGACCGCGCCGGCCGTATAGGCTGACCTCGGTATTGCCATGAGGCGGGCGCCGAAAATCCGGTCGTCCGGAGCATGCCGACCGGCCGCTTGCCGGGAGACGCGGCGTTTCATAGATTGGCGCTAACCGAACAACCGTCTCTCGAGGGATGAACAATGCACGGATTGATGCAGGATCGGCCGCTGACGATCTCGTCGCTGATCGACTACGCGGCGCTCTATCACGGCGACGTGGAGCTGGTGTCGCGTGCCGTCGAGGGCCCGATCCACCGCTATACCTACGCCGACGCGTACCGGCGGTCGAAGCAGGTGGCGAACGCGCTGACCGGGCTCGGCATCGCAGAGGGCGATCGCGTCGCGACGCTGGCCTGGAACGGCTACCGCCATTTCGAGCTCTATTACGGCATCTCCGGCATGGGCGCGGTGCTGCACACCATCAATCCTCGGCTGTTTGCCGAGCAGATCGTCTATATCGCCAACCATGCCGAGGACCGCTACATCTTCACGGATCTCACCTTCGTGCCGCTGCTGGAGCAGGTGCAGGACCAGCTATCCTCGGTCGAGGGCTATGTCGTCATGACCGACGCGGCCAACATGCCCGAGACCAGCCTCAAGAACGCGGTCGCCTACGAGACCCTGATCGGCAACCAGAGCCCCGAGTTCGACTGGCCGAAGCTCGACGAGCGCGCCGCCTCCAGCCTCTGCTACACCTCGGGCACCACTGGCAATCCGAAGGGCGTGCTCTACGGCCACCGCTCCACCGTGCTGCACAGCTTCGCCGTCTGCACCATCGACGGCGTCGGCCTGTCCAGCGGCGAGGTGCTGATGCCCGTGGTGCCGATGTTCCACGCCAATGCCTGGGGCACGGTCTATGCGGCGGCGATGTGCGGCGCCAAGGTGGTGTTCCCCGGCGCCGGCATGGACGGCGCCTCGGTCTACGAGCTGCTCGACCAGGAGAAGGTGACGCTGACGCTGGCCGTGCCGACGGTCTGGCTCGGCCTGCTGCAATACCTGCGCGAATCCGGCAAGAAGCTGCCGCATCTGAAGCGAGTGGTGATCGGCGGCTCGGCGACGCCGCGCTCGATGATCGAGGCGTTCGAGAAGGACTATGACGTGCAGGTGATCCACGCCTGGGGCATGACCGAGATGAGCCCGCTCGGCACCACCGGCAACATGAAGCCGAAGCATGCCGGGCAGGACTACGCGACGCAGCTCGACGTCAAGGTGAAGCAGGGCCGCGGCCTCTACGGCGTCGACCTGAAGATCGTCGACGACGACGGCAACGAGCTGCCGCGCGACGGCACCACCTTCGGCCGGCTGCTGGTGCGCGGCCCCTGGATCACCAACGGCTATTTCAAGGGCGAGGGCGGCGAGGTGCTGGACGCCGACGACTGGTTCGACACCGGCGACGTCGCGACCCTCGACCCGGACGGCTACATGCAGATCACCGACCGCTCCAAGGACGTGATCAAGTCGGGCGGCGAATGGATCAGCTCGATCGACCTGGAGAACGACGCGGTCGGCCATCCGGCGGTCGCCGAGGCGGCGGTGATCGGTGTCGCCCACCCGAAATGGGACGAGCGGCCGCTGCTGCTCGTGGTCAAGCAGGAGGGCGCCGAGGTCACACGGGAAGAGCTGCTGGAGTTCATGGCGACCAAGGTCGCCAAGTGGCAGGTGCCCGACGACGTGGTGTTCGTCGACCAGCTGCCGCACACGGCGACCGGCAAGCTGCTCAAGACCCAACTCCGCGACGAGTACGAGGGCTACAAGCTGCCGACCGGCTGAGGCGGTGGCTTGGCCGCTCTGACCGCTATTTCGGGTCAGACCCCAAATAGCGGTCGGTCTGTCCAATCCGCATAGCGCGCATGGCCGGTGCCCACGACGGCAACCGCGTTGCGCGCAAATTAGACAGACCGGTCTGTCTATATCTCTCAAGCCGGCGAATTGGGGTCTGACCCTAATTAGGGCGCCTGAGGCGGCGGGCACTCGGATTCGCCGAACCGGGAGAAAGCCCGGCCTTGCATGCTCGCGGGCCGGCCGCCACCTGCCCACCGTGGAAAGCAGGGAGGCGGCCGATGGGCGAAGGCGATCGCGATGATACTTTGGCGGAGGCTCTCGGAGATATTGGCGGCGGCGAGCGCAAGCTTGCCGATGCGGCGGCGGCGCTCCGCGACCTGAGGGCGGCGCTCGGCCGTCTTGAGCATCGAATCGCCGATCTGGAGCGGCGCGCACGGCGCGAATAGGTTATGCTGGACATCAGCGTAAGAGTTGCAGAGGCGGTCCCGATGCGGCGATGGTTGTTGGTGCTTTGCAGCCTGCTTTCGAGTCCGCTGCCGGCCGCCGGCCAGGATGTCGGCGATTCCATCCGGCGCGGCGATGCTTTCTTCGCGGCCGGCGCATATGAAGCCGCCGAGCGGCAGTTCGCCGAGGCGGCGCGCCGCTTTCCGGGCGCGCCGATCCCGAGGCTTGCGCGCGGCCACACGCTGTTCGCCATGCGAAAATATCGCGCGGCTTCCCGCTCGCTGCAGGAGGGCATCGAGCGGCTGCCGCAATGGAGCGAGAGCGACATCAACCTGCGCGACTTCTTCCGCGACCGCGGCGAGTTCGACGACAACCTCGCCAATCTCGGGGCTGCGGTCGACGCGGCGCCCGAGGACCGGGAACTGGTCTTCCTGCTGGCCTATTGCCTGCACTTCTCGGACCGCGTCCTGGAGGCGCAGGCGATGTTCCGATATCTCCTGGAGCTGGCGCCCGGACACGCGGCGGCGCTGACTTTCCTCGTCGTGCCGGACGAGACCGAGACGTGATCAGAGGCTATACACCGCCTCGGCCGTCGGTCCGCCCTCGCATTTGACCCGTCCTTCCGCCGCCATGTGGATCATATGGGCGAGCACGGAGCGGGCGGCGGCGCGGTGCAGGTGCTGCCCCACGTCGGCATACATCACCTCGACCATCTCGGGGATCTGCTTCGGGCCGTCCTTCAGGCAGGCGAGGATCTGGTCCTCGCGCGCCCGGCGGTGGGCGATATAGGCGCGCACGAAGTCCTGCGGCTGGTCGATATGCGGCCCGTGCGTCGGCCAGTAGCGTTGGTCGTCGCGCGCCAGCAGCTTGTCGAGCGAGGCCATATAGGCGGCCATGTCGCCGTCCGGCGGCGAGACGATGGTGGTCGACCAGCCCATGATGTGGTCGCCGGTAAACAGCACCTTCTCGTCGCGCAAGGCGAAGCAGAGATGGTTCGAGGTATGGCCGGGCGTGTGCACCGCCTCGACCGTCCAGCCGTCGCCCTCGATCACGTCGCCGTCGCCGGTGACCATGTCGGGCTGAAAGTCGTAGTCGCCGCCTTCCTCGACCTTGTCGCCACCGCGGCTGCCGCCATGCGGGCCGAAGCCGTAGGTCGTGGCGCCGGTCGCCGCCTTCACCGCCTTGGCGGCCGGCGAGTGGTCCATATGGGTGTGGGTGATCAGGATATGGCTGACCTGCTCGCCTTCGACCGCCTTCAGCACCGCGTCGACATGGGCCGGCAGCGCCGGGCCCGGGTCGATGATCGCCACCTTGCCGCGGCCGATGATGTAGGTGCCGGTACCGTGGAAGGTGAAGGCGCTCGGGTTCTCGGCGATCACCCGGCGGATCAGCGGCGAGATCTCGGCGGCCGCGCCGTATTCGAACTCGAGCTGCCTCACGAACGGAATTTGTGCCGCCATCTGCCTTGCTCTCCCCGCGGGTTGTCGTTGCCGCCCGGATAATCGGCCGCCCGGCCCATCCGATCAAGCGGGCATCGCGCGTGTGGTTTCCGGCCCCTATTCCGGCGGCAGGTCACGGATCTCGAAATGCCCGACGTCCCAAATCTCGACGATCCCGTTGATCAGCGTCTCGCCGGTCCCCAGCAGATGATCGACAACCGGCTCCAGCCATTGCCATTGCTGGTCCCTCGTCAGGCCGCTCTCGCGGATCACGATAAGGCCGGGGTGCAATTCGATTGCCGATGCCAGGGTGATGTAGTCGGCCGCGTTGTTGGTGACGACAATCCGGTCCTGTTCGAACGCATGGCGCCAGATCGCGGGATCGGACCACCCGGCCAGTCCGATATGGGCCACGTGTTGCGCGAAGAGACCTTTCTCTGCAAGGAACTGAACCAACTTGGGCGACAGGTTCTCGTCGATCAACAGTTGCATCAAGCGGAGCGCTTGAACGCGAGTGCCTTGCGCGGTCGGCCGGGATCCGGGCGGAGGTCGACATAGAGACACGCGAACGCGACGTCTTCTTCGGTGAGTGCCGGATGGTCTTCCAGAATCTCGGCCAAGGGCACGCCCTTCTGGGCGAGCAGGCCGATGTGGCGGATCGCGATGCGCGTACCTGCGAAAATCGGCTCGCCACCGCCGATGTCGGGGTCGGAAACGACACGCCGCCGTCCCCGGCGAAAGATTCTAATGCGTTGGGCAAGCTCGCGCCGAGCAATCGTGGTATCGAATTCGACGTCGACGGCACCGCGCAGACAAAGACGGTTATCGGCCGCCGCCCAGCGGCCGTTGGAGCGAAGTCGATGGCGGATTAGCACGTACAGGTCCCGTCGGTCCTCGGGCTTCAGCGTCACCGGAAGCAACGCCAGCAGGTTCAAATAGAACACGTCGTGGGCGTCCATCGTCCAGCGCGCCGCCTTGCCGACGAACCGGCGCGTCGGAACAGCAATTTCCTGGGCCATCTCATGGCGAACCACCTTTTCGGAGATCCCGGCCAGGACGGCTGCTTCCTTGGTGGAGAAATTTGTTTTCGATGCCATGTCGCCGCAATTAATTATGACCAGATCATGGTCATAAATATAGTGGATCGTCACCGTCGATGCAATGGCGGGGGCCAGCCATTCAATTGACCTTCGCCGTCGCGCCGCCTTATAGTTCTGCGCCCCTTTTTCGGGGCCAATAGCGGCCCGGCCGATCGTCAGGAGGCCGCTTTTTCGTGTGGGAGGCGCAGTATTGGTCGAGGTCATCCAGCTGCTGGTGAACGGGGTCGCCGTCGGCTGCATCTACGGCATGATCGCGCTCGGCTTCGTGCTGATCTACAAGGCGACCGAGGCGGTCAATTTCGCCCAGGGCGACATCATGATGCTGGGCGCCTTCGCCGCCTTGACCTTCGTCGCCGTGCTCGGCCTGAACTACTGGATCGGGCTGTTGCTGGCGATCGTGGTGCTGGCGATCTTCGGCTATCTGCTCGACGCCATCGTGCTGCGCCCGATCATCGGCCAGCCGCAATTCGCCATCGTCATGCTGACCATCGGCCTCGGCTTCATCTTCCGCACCGTGGCCGGCGCCGTCTGGGGCCATGACCCGCAGTCCTTCGACACCCCGTTCACCGGCAAGGTCGCCAGCATCGGACAACTGGTGATCGGCCAGGAGAACCTGGCGATCATCATTGGCACAGCGCTGCTCTGCCTGGTGCTGTACATGTTCTTCACCCGCACCCGGATCGGCGTCGCCATGCAGGCCTCGTCACAGAACCAGCTCGCCGCCTACTACATGGGCATCCCGGTCAAGCGCGTCTTTTCGATGATCTGGGCAATCAGCGCCGGCGTCGCCACCGTCGCCGGCGTGCTGTTGTCGCCGCTCACCCTGGTTGATCCCGACACCATGGGCTTCTTCGGCATCAAGGCGTTCGCCGCCGCGGTGCTGGGCGGTTTCGGCAGCATCCCCGGCGCGCTGCTGGGCGGCATCATCATCGGCATCGTCGAGCAGTTCGCCGGCCGCTATCTGGCGGCCGGCTTCCAGGAGACCAGCGCCTATCTGGTGCTGCTGGCGGTGCTGGTGGTGCGGCCCTCGGGCATCTTCGGCCAGATCGGCCAGAAGAAGGTTTAGCGGCATGCGCTTTATCTTCAAGACCCGTTACGAGCAGGACCTGAGCATCTGGCGCCACGGCGGCGACCTGTTCTGGTACGGGCTGCTGCTGGCGGCGATGGCGCTGATGCCGCTGGTCGCCGACGTCTTCTATATCGGCGAGTTGACCCTGGTCCTGATCTACGCGATCGCCGGCGTCGGCCTGATGCTGCTGGTTGGCTATACCGGGCTGCTCAGCCTGGGCCACGCCGCCTTCCTCGGTATCGGTGCCTATACCAACGCTTATTTCCTGGGCCAGGGCTGGCCGTTCCTGGTCACCCTGCCGCTCGCCGGCATCGTCGCCGCGGCCGCCGGCGTCGCGATCGGCGTGCCGACGCTCCGGATGACCGGGCTCTATCTCGCCATCGCGACGCTCGCCTTCTCGATCATCGTCGAGAAGGTGTTCTCGCACTGGGAATCGGTGACCGGCGGCTTCGACGGCCTGCCGGTGGATGCACCGGACCTGTTCGGCTACGAGTTGTGGGAGCCCTGGCAGCTCTACTACATCGCCTTGGCGGTGCTGGTGGTGGTCCTGCTCGGCTCGATCAACCTGCTGCGCTCGCCGATCGGGCGGGCCATGGTGGCGGTGCGCGATTCCGAGGTCTCGGCCCAGAGCATGGGCGTCAACCTGGCCCGCACCAAGACCATCGCCTTCGCCATCAGCGCCGGCATCACCGGGCTGGCCGGCGCCCTGTTCGGCCATTTCGTGCAGCATCTGGCGCCCGACTCCTTCAACATCCTGCTGTCGATCCAGCTGTTGCTGCTGGTCGTGGTCGGCGGCATCGGCTCGCTGCACGGCGCCATCTACGGCGCCATCTTCATCGGCCTGCTGCCGCAGGCGATCGCCATCGCGCGCGACTACCTGCCGCCCAAGATCGGCCAGATCGCGGGGCTGGAGCCCGGCCTGTTCGGCGTCATCCTGGTGCTGTTCATCCTATTCGAGCCGCTCGGCCTGTATGGCCGCTGGCGTAAGATCAAGCTCTATTTCGAGCTGTTCCCGCTCTACAAGAAGGCGACCTTCAAGCGCCAGAAGGCCTATCTGAAGACGGAGAGGCTCCGGTGAGCCTGTTCAAATCGGACAGCTTGGCGGTCCATTTCGGCGGCATCAAGGCGGTCGACAACGTCAGCTTCGCGGTCGAGCCCGGCGAGGTGTTTACCATCATCGGCCCGAACGGCGCCGGCAAGACCACTATCTTCAACCTGATCAGCCGGATCTACGAGCCGACCCATGGCCGGCTGACCTTCCAGGACCAGGATATTACCAAGGTGGCCCCGCACCGGATCGCCTCGTTGGGGATCGCCCGCACCTTCCAGAACATCGAGCTGTTCGAGCATGCGACGGTGCTGCAGAACCTGCTGATCGGCCGCCACTGCCACCGCAAGTCGAACCTGCTGACCGAGCTTTTGTTCCTGCCCTCGACCAGGCGCCATGAGCTGGACCACCGCGCCAAGGTCGAGGAAGTGATCGATTTTCTCGACCTCGCCGCCTATCGCGAGCAGATCATCGCCAACCTGCCCTATGGCGTGCGCAAGGTGGTGGAGCTCGCCCGCGCGCTCTGCATCGAGCCGACGCTGCTGCTGCTCGACGAGCCGTCCTCCGGCCTCAATGTCGAGGAAACCGAGGGCATGGCGTTCTGGATCGACGACATCAAGAACGAGCTCGGCATTACCGTACTGATGGTCGAGCACGACATGAACCTGGTCGCCCAGGTCTCCGACCGGGTGCTGGCGCTCAACTACGGCCGGGTCATCGCCCATGGCACGCCGCAAGAAGTGCAGGAGAACGACGAAGTGATCCGCGCCTATCTGGGAGGCTGACCATGGGCCAAGCGATCCTCAAGGTCAGCAACATCGAGACTTATTACGGCCCGATCATGGCCATCCGCGGCGTCAGCCTGGAGGTCGAGGAGGGCCAGATCGTCACCGTGTTGGGCGCCAACGGCGCCGGCAAGACCACCATCCTGAAGACCATCTCGGGCGTGATGGACCCGCAGAAGGGCTCGGTGACCTTCGAGGGCAAGGAGATCCAGGGCCGCGACCCGGACTGGGTCATGCGCCGGGGTATCGCCCATGTGCCCGAGGGGCGCGAGGTGTTCCCGTTCCTGACCGTGCGCGAGAACCTGATGATGGGCGCCTTCGCCCGCACCGACCGGTCCGGCGTCGACCAGGACCTGGAGCTCGTCTTCGGCTATTTTCCGGTACTGAAGGAACGCTCCGCGCAGCCGGCCGGCAGCCTGTCGGGCGGCGAGCAGCAGATGCTGGCGATCAGCCGGGCGCTGATGTCGAGGCCCCGGGTGATGCTGCTGGACGAGCCCTCGCTCGGCCTGTCGCCCAGGCTGGTCGGCGAGATTTTCGGCATCATCCGGCGCATGAACCGGGAGCAAGGCATGACCATGCTGCTGGTCGAGCAAAACGCCAACATGGCGCTGCGGACCGGCCATCACGGCTATGTGCTGGAGGTCGGGCGGATCGTCATGGAAGACGCCTGCGACCGCCTGCTCGAGAAAGAGGACATCAAGGAGTTCTATCTCGGGGTCAAGGAGGCGGGCGCCCGCGGTAAGCGGCGTTGGAAGAAGAAGAAGCTGTGGCGTTGAGCACCAAGGAGCCGAACCCATGAATGTAGCGCTTAACAAGCAAACCCTGACCACGGATCTCGGCAACGAACTGGTGATCTACGTCGATCCGGAGGCCGGCGGCACGGTGCCGACGATGTTCTGGTCGCGTGTCAAGAAGTTCGGCGACCGGGTCGCGCTGCGCGAAAAGGACTTCGGCATCTGGCAGGAAGTCACCTGGACCGAGTTCGGCGACAAGGCGCGCCGGGCCGGCATGGCGCTGAAGCGGGAAGGCTTCGAGCCGGGCGACGTCGCCTGCGTGCTGTCCAACACCATCCCCGAATGGCTCTATGCCGATATGGGCATCCTCGGCGTCGGCGGCGTCGCGGCCGGCATCTATCCGACCGACGCGGCCGCGCAGGTCGAATATCTGCTCAACGATTCCGGCTGCAAGGTGATCTTCGTCGAGGACGAGGAACAGCTCGACAAGGTGCTCGCCGTGCGCGACGCCTGCCCGACGCTCGAGCGCATCGTCATCTTCGACATGGAGGGCCTGCGCGATTTCGACGATCCGATGGCGATCGACTTCGACGGCTTCCTGGCCCAGGGCGCGGCCTATGACCGCGAGCATCCGGGCCAATGGGAAGAGCTGATCCAGGTCGCCGAGCCGGACGAAATGGCCATCCTGGTCTACACCTCCGGCACCACCGGCCCGCCCAAGGGGGCGATGATCAGCCATCGCAACCTGGTGTTTCAGTGCGTCAACGCGACACGCCTGCTGGACCTGAAGCGGGAAGAAAATCGCCTAGTGTTCCTGCCGCTCTGCCATGTCGCGGAACGGGGCTTTGCCTATTTCTCGATCTACACCGGCACGGTGCTGAACTTCATCGAGAACCCGGACACCGTGCCGGAGAACGCGCGCGAGGTGCAGCCGGACCAGTTCTTCGCCGTGCCGCGGGTCTGGGAGAAGTTCTATTCCGGCGTCCGCATCGCGCTTGCCGACGCGACGCCGCTGCAACGCTGGGCCTATGACCGGGCGATCGGCATCGGCTATCGGCGCGCCGACCGGCGGCTCGCCGGTGAGCCGCCGTCGCCCTGGCTCGAGTTCCAGTTCCGGCTCGCCTATTGGCTGGTGCTGCGCAATATCCGCAAGATGATGGGCATCGACCGCTGCCAGTGGATCGGCACCGGCGCGGCGCCGATCTCGCCCGAGCTGATCCGCTGGTACTTCGCCCTCGGCGTCGACATGCTGGAGGTCTACGGCCAGACCGAGAACACCGGTCTCGCAACCTCCAACCTGCCCGGCCAGATCAAGCTCGGCAGCGTCGGCAAGTCGGTGCCCTACGCGGAGGTCAAGATTTCGCCCGAAGGCGAGATCCTGCTGCGCGGCCAGCACGTCTTCCTCGGCTATTACAACCAGCCGGAAAAGACCGCCGAGACGATCCGCGACGGCTGGCTGCATACCGGCGACGTCGGCCTGATCGACAACGAGGGCTACGTCAAGATCACCGACCGGATGAAGGACATCATCATCACCGCCGGCGGCAAGAACATCACGCCGAGCGAGATCGAGAACGAGCTCAAGTTCTCGCCCTACATCGCGGATGCCGTGGTGATCGGCGACAAGCGCAAGTTCCTGACCTGCCTGATCATGATCGACCGCGAAAACGTCGAGAAGTTCGCGCAGGACCGGAACGTGCCGTTCACCAACTTCACCAGCCTGACGCGGGCACCGGAAATCCTCGGGCTGATCGACCAGGAGGTCGAGAAGGTGAACAAGAAGCTCGCCCGTGTCGAGACGGTCAAGCTGTTCCGCCTGCTCGAGCACGAGCTCGATCCGGAGGACGAGGAACTGACGCCGACCATGAAGCTGAAGCGGAAGTTCGTGAACGAGAAGTACCACGAGCTGATCGAGAGTATGTATGCCGGCGCCTGAGCGCGTTAGACTAATCCGTCGTTACCGGGTTGTCGGGGCGTCGCCGAAGACAAAGCAAATAGGGAGCAGACGAATGCGAAAGCTTAGAATGACCGCGATCGTGGCGGGGACCGCGATCTTGGCCGCGACCGGCGCGGCCGAAGCCGCGCAGCGCGGCGTCACCAATTCCGAGATCGTCATCGGCCAACATTCGACCCTGAGCGGCCCGGTGGCGCCCTGGGGCGTCGGCGCGACCAACGGCATCCGCATGCGCTTCGACGAAGTGAACTCGGCCGGCGGCATCCATGGCCGCAAGATCCGCTTCGTGGTCGAGGACAACCAGTACCAGGTGCCGCGCGCCGTGCAGGCGGTCAACAAGCTGATCAACCGCGACAAGATCTTCTTCATGCTGGCCGGCCTCGGCACGCCGATGAACAACGCGGTATTCAAGCGTCAGCTCAGCGCCAACGTGCCGAACCTGTTCCCGTTCAGCTCGGCGCGGCAGATGTTCCAGCCGTTCCACAGGCTGAAGTTTCTCGCCGGCTCGACCTACTACGATCAGGTGCGCGCGGGCATCAAGTACTTCGTCGAGCAGAAGGGCAAGAAGGCCGTCTGCACGATGTACCAGGACACCGACTATGGCCGGGAGATCTATTTCGGCGTGGTCGACCAGGTCAAGGCCATGAACATCAAGCTGGTGTCGGAGAGCGCACACAAGCCGACCGATACCGACTTTGGCGCCGTGATGCTGAAGCACAAGAACGCCGGCTGCGACGTGATCGTCCTGGGCTCCATCATCCGCGACACCATCCTGCCGATGGCGACGGCGAAGAAGATGGGCTGGGACGTGACCTTTCTTGGCCAGATCGCCACCTTTGATGCCATCGTGGCCAGCGCCAAGGGCGGCATCACCGAGGGCTACTACGCCATGACCTGGATAGCGATGCCCTACGAGGACTCCGACAACCCGACACTGCGCCAATGGTACAAGGATTACAGCGACAAGTTCGGTGTCGCGCCGAACCAGGCCGCAATGCTCGGCTATATCTCGGCCGACATCACCGTGACCGCGCTCGACCGCGCCGGCCGCGACCTGACGGTCGACAGCCTGATCGCCGGGCTGGAGGGCATCAAGGGCTACCGCGACAAATTCGGCGGCCCGGTGATGAGCTTCGGCTCCGACAAGCACCAGGGCAGCAACCAGGCGTTCCTGGCCGTCGTCAAGGACGGCCGCTGGGTCAAGGCGAGCGGCAATCTCGGCTACTGATCGCCCACCTGGAGATAGCATTCAACGGCCCGGCCCGGTGTTCCGGCCCCGGCGGACAGTTTCTGTCCGCCGGGGCCGGAACACCTGATTCTAGATACGGCGGTCTGATTCACCTGACTCTTGCGAACCAAGCGTCAGGATCAGACCGGGCGCCGGGCCGTTTCTTGTGCGCGGCCCGTAGATTCGGACACAATGTCGGCATAATCGGAACAAAGGTTGCCTGGCAATGAGCTGGCGGATCGGTGTCGATATCGGCGGGACTTTCACGGACGTCGCGCTGGTCGACGAACGGAGCGGGCGGATCGGCGTGGTCAAGGTGTCGACCACGCCCGGCGATTTTGCCGCCGGTGTGATCGCCGCGCTGCGCGCCGCAATCGACCGGAACGGCGTCGCCGTCGACGAAGTGGCACTGCTGTCGCATGCCACCACGGTGGTGACCAATGCGATCTTGGAGGAGAAGGGCGCCAAGACGGCGCTGATCGCGACGCGCGGCTTCCGCGACGTGCTCGAGCTCAGGCGCTCGGCCCGCGCCGACCTCTACGACCTCAACCAGGACGCGCCGGCCGTGCTGGTGCCGCGCCACCGCCGGCTGGAAGTGACCGAGCGGCTCGATGCCGCCGGCGCGGTGGTCACCCCGCTCGACCCGGCCGAGCTCGACGGTATTGTCGTCGCCCTGAAGCGGGCGGAGGTCGAGGCGGTCGCCGTGACGCTTCTCTACTCCTTCCTGAACGACGCCCATGAACGCGCCATCGGGGAGCGGCTGGCCGCCGAGCTGCCCGGCGTGCCGGTGTTCCTGTCGAGCGAGGTGCTGCCGGAGATCCGCGAGTTCGAGCGCACCAGCACCACCGCGGTCTGCGCCTACGTCGGGCCGGTGCTGGAGTCCTATCTGCAACGGCTGGCGCAGGCGACCGCGGAGATGGGCCTGCCGGCGCTGCATGTCATGGGATCGAGCGGCGGCGTGCTGGAGGCCGCCGAGGCGCTGAAGGTGCCGGCCATGGCAGTGGAATCCGGGCCGGCCGCCGGGGTGATCGCGGCACAGCTGATCGGCCGGCAGCTCGACCGGCCGAACCTGATCTCCTTCGACATGGGCGGCACCACCGCCAAGGCGAGCCTGATCGAGGACGGTCGGGTCGAGACCACGGCGGAATACGAGGTCGGCGGCTCCGGCAGCGGCAGCCGCTGGCTGCACGGCACCGGCCACCCGATCCGCGTGCCGGTGATCGACCTGGCCGAGGTCAGCGCCGGCGGCGGCTCGATCGCCTGGCTCGATCCGGCCGGCGCGCTCCGCGTCGGGCCGCAGAGCGCCGGCGCCGAGCCCGGCCCGGTCTGCTATGGCAAGGGCGGCAGCCGGCCGACGGTGACCGACGCCAACCTGGTGCTCGGCTATCTCGATCCCCAATACCTGCTCGGCGGCGCGCTGGCGGTCGATTACGACAAGGCGGCGGCGGCGATCACCGAGCAGATCGCCGAGCCGCTCGGCCTTGGCCTGGCCGAGGCGGCGAACGGCATCCTCGACGTGGTCAACAACGCGATGGCGGAGGCGCTGCGCATCGTCTCGGTCGAGCGCGGCCACGACCCGCGCGAGTTCGCGCTGATCGCCTTCGGCGGCGCCGGCCCGCTGCATGCCGCGCGGCTCGCCGCCGAGCTGGACATCCCGCAGGTCGTGGTGCCGCCGATCCCGGGCGGCTTCTCGGCGCTCGGCCTGGTGGCGGCGGACCTGAAGCGCGACTACGGGCGCACCTATTACGCCCCGCTCGCCGATGTCGATCCGGCCGACCTCGCCGGCCGGTTCGATGCCCTGGAGCAGGCGGCGCGCGACATGCTGGCGACGGCCGGCGTCGCCGAAGACCGCCGCGACATCGTCCGCGCCGCCGACCTGCGCTATCACCGGCAGGCCTATGAGCTGACCGTGGCTCTGCGCGGCGGGCCGGTCGACGGCGCCGCTCTCGATGCCCTGGCGGAGGAATTCCACGCCCGTCATCGCCAGACCTACGGCCATGAGAACCGCGACGAGCCGATCCAGATGGTCAATCTGCGCCTCACCGCGGTCGGCCGGCTCGCCGGCCTGACCCTGGCCGAGGCGCCGGCCGCCGGAGGCAGCCTCGACGACGCCAGGAAGACGGTGCGCGAGGCGCATTTCACCGGCCGCGGTGCGCTCAGTTGTGGCGTCTACGATCGCGACCGGCTGCCGGCGGGCGCCGAGCTTGCCGGCCCGGCGATCGTCGAATCGATGGATTCGACCCTGGTGGTGCCGCCCGGCTGGCGCGCGCGGGTCGACGCGCAGGGTTTCATCATGATGGAGGTCTCGGGCGATGCCGAATGAACGAGCAGCCCAGGGCGCGACCTGGGGCGCGGCGGGCGTGGTGAAGACCGACCCGGCCACCTTCGAGGTGGTCAAGAACAGCCTCTACGCCGCGGCGGAAGAGATGAAGGTGGTGCTCGCCAAGACCGCTTATTCGCCGATCCTGAAGGTCGCCGGCGACTATTCCTGCGGCCTGTTCGACAAGGCCGGCGAGATGGTCGCGCAGGGGCCGGACCTGCCGATCCATCTCGGCTCCATGCCGCACGCCGTCAAGGCGGTGATCGAGGCGGCCGACGGCTTCGAGCCGGGCGACGTCTACATCCACAACGACCCGTACTTCGGCGGCTCGCACCTGCCCGACGTCAACATCGTGACGCCGGCCTTCCATGCCGGCGGGCTGCTCGGCTTCGCCTGCGTGCGCGCCCATTGGCCCGACATCGGCAGCGCGACGCCCGGCTCCTATGGCGCGGTGACCGAGATCTACGGCGAGGGGCTGCGCCTGCCGCCGGTCAGGCTCTACCGCGCCGGCGCGCTCGACCGCGACGTCGACAGCATCATCTTCGCCAATGTCCGCACCCCGGACGAACGCCGCGGCGACGTCGGCGCCCAGGTCGCGGCCAACCGGCGCGGCGCCGAGCGGCTCGCGCAGCTGGCCGTCAAATACGGCGCCGACCGCCTGACCGCGATGATGCAAGAGGTGATGGACTATTCCGAGGCGATGATGCGCATCGCGCTCCGCAACCTGCCCGACGGCACTGCCCGTTTCGAGGATTTCTGCGACGGCGACGGCATCATCGCGCCAGGCGAGACCGAGGACGAGACCTTCACCATCCGGATGGCGGTGACGAAGTCCGGCGACCGCCTGACCGTCGATTTCGCCGGCACCGACGGCCAGGTGCCGGGGCCGATGAACGCGCCGCTCGCGGTCACCGCCTCGGGCGTCTTCACCTCGGTCAAAATGGTGGCCGATCCGAACGGCCTGATCCCGCCTAATTCCGGCTGCTGGCGCTCGGTCGAGGTGACGGCGCCCAAGGGCAGCCTGGTCAATGCCGAGCTGCCGGCGCCGGTGGTCTATGCCAACCATGAGATCTCGCATCGGATCTCGGACATGGTGTTCGGGGCGCTGGCCGAATTCGCGCCCGACAACGTCATGGCCTGCTCCCAGGGCACTTCGGCGATCCTAACCCTGGGCGGCGTCGACTACCGCAGCGGCGCCCGCTACGTCTCCTATGAGACGTTGAAGGGCGGCTTCGGCGCTCGGCCGGCCAAGGACGGCATCAACGCGGTCGCCTCCGGCATCTCCAACACCATGAATACGCCGATCGAGGTGCTGGAGATGAGCTTTCCGATCCGCATCGAGGCCTATGAGCTGATCCCCGACTCCGGCGGCGCCGGCAAGTTCCGCGGCGGCCTCGGCACGCGCCGGGTCTGGCGCATCCTCGGCAACGATTCGCAGGCCTCGGTCTGCTGCGAGCACACCAAGTCGCCGCCCTTCGGCCTCTTTGGCGGCAAGCCGGGACAGGCGGCGAAGATCCTGCTGACCACTCCGGACGGCACGGTCCGAGAGCTCAACTCCAAGGGCGCGTTTGCCGCGCCGGCGGACGGGCTGGTCGAGTTCCAGGCGCCGGGGGCGGGCGGCGTCGGCCCGCCGGCCGAGCGCGACCGCCAGGCGCTGCGCAACGACCTGATCGACGGCTATGTCTCGGCCGAAGGTGCGGCCGGCCACTATGGCATCGCCGACGTCGCCGCCTTCATGGCCGAAATGGCCGGAAAGGATGACAGATGAACATCATCGCCAACTCGCCGCAGGCGCGCGACATCGCCAACCTGGTGCATCCCCAGACCGATCTCGGCCTGCACCGGCGCCAGGGGCCGCTGGTGATCGAGCGCGGCGAGGGCATCCATGTCTATGACGACGCCGGCAAGCAGTATATCGAGGGCGTGGCCGGTCTCTGGTGCGCCGGGCTCGGCTTCGCCAACGAGCGCCTGGCCAAGGTCGCCTATGAGCAGATGCGGACGCTCGGCTACTACCACAGCTACCGGCACCGCTCGAACGAGAGCGCCATCGACCTGGCCGAGAAGCTGATCGAGATCGCGCCGGTGCCGATGTCCAAGGTGCTGTTCCAATGCTCGGGCTCGGAGGCCAACGACACCGCGATCAAGCTCGCCTGGTATTACCACCATGCCATCGGCAAGCCGGAAAAGACCAAGATCATCGGCCGCGACAAGGGCTATCACGGCTCCACCTGCGCCGCCGTCAGCCTGTCCGGCAAGCCCGACATGCATGCCGACTTCAACCTGCCCTTCGCGCCGTTCCGCCACACCGAATTCCCGCACTATTACCGCCGGGCGGAGCCGGGCGAGAGCGAGGCGGCCTTCGCGACCCGCATGGCGGCGAGCCTGGAGCGGCTGATTCTGGAGGAGGGGCCGGAGACGGTGGCGGCCTTCTTCGCCGAGCCGGTGATGGGCTCGGGCGGCGCGATCCTGCCGCCCGCGACCTATTTCGAGAAGATCCAGGCGGTCTTGCGGAAGTACGACGTCCTGTTCGTCGCCGACGAGGTGATCTGCGGCTTCGGGCGCACCGGCAACTGGTGGGGCAGCCAGACCTACGACCTGACGCCCGACATGATCACCTCCGCCAAAGCCTTATCGGGCGCCTTCCAGCCGATCTCCGCCCTGCTGGTCAACGAGAAAATCTACCAGGCGATGCTGGCCGAGAGCGAGAAGCAGGGCAGCTTCGCGCATGGCTTCACCCATGCCGGCCATCCGGTGACCACGGCGGTGGCGATGGAGACCATCCGCATCTATGAGGAGATGGACCTGATCGGCCATGTCGGCCGCGTCGGGCCGCGCCTGATCGACGGCATGGCGAGGTTCGCCGACCACCCGCTGGTCGGCGAGGTCCGCGGCGTCGGCCTGATCGCCGGCCTCGAGATCGTGCGCGACAAGGCGAGCCGCGAGCCTTACGACCCGGCGCTCAAGGTCGGCGCCCGGGTCGGCGCCCACGGCCTCGCGCACGGCCTGGTCATCCGCGTGGTCGGCGACCGCCTGGTGTTCGCCCCGCCGGTGATCATCACCGAGGCAGAGGTCGACGAGCTGGTCGCCCGCCTCGGCCGGGCCTTGGACGATGCCTGGGCGGAAGTGCGGGCGCTTTGAGCCACGAAAAAACCGCCGAGCCTGGCGCTTGGCGGTTTCAAACTGGGCGGTTTCAAAAATCTGGTCGGGGAGAGAGGATTTGAACCTCCGGCCCCCACGTCCCGAACGTGGTGCTCTACCAGGCTGAGCTACTCCCCGACTTGTCGGCGCCGGGCGTTGCCGGCGCGCGCAGGCTTATAGCGCCGAATGGCGCGCGCCGCAAGGCGTCGGCCGGCTAGTACGCGCGCTCGATACAGAAATCGACGACCTCGGCGAGCGCCGCTTTCTGCGGGCCGTCGGCAAAGACGCCAAGCGCCGTGCGTGCCTCGGCGCCGTAGTCGCGGGCGCGGGCGATGGTGTCGTCGAGCGCCTTGCGCGCCTCCAGCAGTTCCAGCGCCCGTTCCAGGTCGCCGTCGCGGAACTCGCCCTCCTCCAGGCAGCGTCGCCAGAAGACGCGCTCGTCGTCATCGCCGCGGGCGAAGGCCAGCACCACCGGCAGAGTGATCTTGCCTTCCTTGAAGTCGTCGCCGATGGTCTTGCCCAGCGTCGCCTGGCGGGCGGAATAGTCGAGGGCGTCGTCGACCAACTGGAAGGCGATGCCGAGCGCGCGGCCGAAATCCGCCAGCGCCGCGGCTTCCGCCGCCGGCCGGTCGGCGACCACGGCGCCGATCCGGCAGGCGGCGGCGAACAGCGCCGCGGTCTTGGATTCGATCACCTCGAGATAGGTCTCCTCCGAGGTGTCAGTGTCGTTGGTGGTGAGCAGTTGCAGCACCTCGCCCTCGGCGATCACGGCGGAGGCGTTCGACAGGATCTCCAGCACTTCCAGGGAGCCGTCCTTGACCATCAGCTGGAAAGCGCGGCTGAACAGGAAATCGCCGACCAGCACGCTCGCCTGGTTGCCCCAGAGGGTGTTGGCGGTGGCGAGGCCGCGGCGCAGGTCGCTCTCGTCGACGACATCGTCATGCAACAAGGTCGCGGTATGGATGAACTCGACACAGGCGGCGAGGTCGACATGGCGCGGGCCCTGGTAGCCGCACATCTGCGCCGTGCCCAGCGTCAGCAGCGGCCGGAGCCGCTTGCCGCCGGCGGCGATGATATGGCCGGCCAGCTCCGGGATCAGGGGCACCCGGCTCTGCATGTGCTCGAGGATGACACGATTGACCGCCTCGAGGTCCGACTTTACGAGGTCGAGCAGGGGCGACAGGCTCGCCTGTCGAGGCGCCCGCTGCTCCAGCCCGACCTGAGCGATGGCCGTCACGCGTTGTCCTGCTTTCGCCTACCCGAAAACCACGTCCCGACAACGAGCATAGTTTGCCGAGGGCCGCGGTCAAGGCTAGGTTATTGTTGAATTATCACTATTTGGCGGGCTGCTTGATGACAGCGCCCGAATGCGTCGGATGGTCGAGCTATTACGCAGCAACAATCCCGTGCTTTTGTCCTGGGCCGAGGCGGTGCTGGCCGGCGAGGGCATCGACTGCCTGGTGCTCGACCAGTTCACCAGCCTGGTCGAGGGCAGCATCGGCGCGATTCCGCGCCGGCTGATGGTGGCCGACGAGGCCGCTGACCGCGCCCGGGCGATCCTGGCCGACGCGGCGCCGCCGGCGGACCAGGCCGGCCCGGACGGCTGAGTTCCGGTGCAAACCACCGAAGACCGCTTCCTCGGCGGAGATCTGCTGCTTTCCCAGCCGGCCAAGGGTTTCCGCGCCGGGTCCGATGCCGTGCTGCTCGCCGCCGCGGTGCCGGCCCGGGCCGCCGAGCGCGCGCTCGAGCTCGGCTGTGGCGTCGGTGCGGCCACGCTCTGCCTCGCCCGCCGGGTCGGCGGCGTCGCCGTCACCGGGCTGGAGATCCAGCCGGAGCTGGCGCGCCTCGCGCGGCGAAATGCCGCGGCCAACGGGCTCGCCGACCGGGTGACGGTGCTGGCCGGCGACCTCGACCGGCCGCCTGCGGTGCTGACCCCCGGCGGTTTCGACCAGGTGTTCGCCAATCCACCTTATTTCGAGGCCGATCGCAGCCAGCCCCCGCCCGATCCGGCCCGGGCCGCCGCACGGACCGACGTCGCCGGCGGTCTTGGCGCCTGGGTCGACTGCTTGCTGGCGATGGCGCGGCCGGGCGGCCGGATCACGGTGATCCAGCGTGCCGAACGGCTGGCCGAGCTGGAAGGCCTGATCGCGGTCGGGGCCGGCGACTTGCGGATCCTGCCGCTGCTCTCCGACCCGGCGCGGCCGGCCAAACGCGTGATCCTGCAGGCGGTGAGGGGCGGGGCCGGGCCGCCGCGGCGCCTGCCGGGCTTCCTGCTGCTCCGCGCCGGCGGCGGCACCGCCGGGGCGGCCGAAGCGATCCTGCGCGAAGCGGCGCCGCTGCCAATCGCGGCCTGACACTCAGTCTTCGCGCTCACCCTTGCCGATGGCCGCCTGGGCGGCGGCGAGGCGGGCGATCGGCACCCGATAGGGCGAGCAGGACACGTAGTCGAGGCCGATCCGCTCGCAGAACGCGACCGAGGCCGGATCGCCGCCATGCTCGCCGCAGATGCCGAGCTTGATGCCGGGTTGCGCCTGTCGTCCGCGCTCGGTGGCGATCTCGATCAGCTCGCCGACGCCCTGCTCGTCCAGCGAGGCGAACGGGTCGCGCTCGATGATGCCGTGCATGACATAGGTGTCGAGGAAAGTGGCGTCGTCGCGGCTGATGCCGAAGGTGGTCTGGGTCAGGTCGTTGGTGCCGAAGCTGAAGAACTCGGCCGTCTCCGCCAGCTCGTCGGCCAGCAGCGCCGCTCGCGGCAGCTCGATCATGGTGCCGACCAGGTATTGCACCTCGACGCCGGTCTCGCGCCTGATCTCGTTCGCCACCGCGTCGATGCGCTCCTTAAGGATGTCGAGCTCCCGGCGCGACATGGC
>CAJHXX010000210.1_pt1 | contig 19964 bp, 17 predicted proteins | sample 9198511 | NCBI WGS metagenome assembly CAJHXX01 (sample SAMEA7708325, study PRJEB35096) | sediment metagenome | biome: marine neritic benthic zone biome [ENVO:01000025]; feature: sediment [ENVO:00002007]; material: shallow marine sediment [ENVO:03000034] sea grass bed [ENVO_01000059] ...
CCCAGCGCCCGCGCGACCTCTTCCGCGAGCATGGTCTTGCCGGTGCCCGGCTCTCCCTTGACCAGCAGCGGACGCCCGAGCGTGATGGCGGCGTTGACCGCCAGCATCAGGTCTTCCGTGGCGACGTAGGTGTCGGTGCCTTCGAATTTCATCGATCCAGATTCCGCTCATTACCCAATGCAAACGTTCAGCGAAACTAGAGGGGTGGGCCGTCCGGATCAAGTGGCCCCCGGTTCACCTTTGGCTAACCATGAACCGGTACCAGGCGGGCCCCCGAGACCGGGTAGACCTGTTCGCGGCCCAGCATCCAGGCATGCAGGCCGGCCGGGAAGACCGGGCGGAAGGCGTCGTCGAGCACGTCGAGGCCGCCGGTATAGGCGCCGAAGGCGGGCAGCACGACGCGCTGGCCGTCGGCGGCGAAGCAGCGCCGGACGATGCGCTTGCCCCGGCGGCGGATCGCGGCCTTGGGGTGCAGATGGCCGGCGACCTCGCCGGGCTGTGCGTCGGCGGTCGGCTCGTGGCGAAAAGTCAGCGGCCCGAGGGTCAATGTCTCGGCCGCGCGGCCGCCCAGGCCGGCCGGCGGCGCCGGGTCGTGGTTGCCGAGGATCCAGACCCAGTCGACGGCGCCGGTGAGCGCGGCGAGCCGGGCGGTCTCCTCGGCCCCGAGGCGGGCCTCGGCCTCGGCGTCGTGGAAGCTGTCGCCGAGGCAGATCACGGTCTCGGGGCCGAGCCGGTCGATGGTGTCCGCCAGCGCCGCCAGCGTCGCCCGGCTGTCATAGGGCGGGATCAGGCCGGCGCCCCGGGCGGCGAGGCCGGAGCCCTTCTCGAAATGCAGGTCGGCGACGGCGAGCAGGCGCGCCTCCGGCCAGTGCAGCGCGCCGGAGCGGTCCGGTTCCAGTTTGACGCCGTTGACGCGCACCCTACCGTCGGTCGCCTGTCGCAGCCTGCCGCGTCATCGCGAGGCGCGAAGCGCCGCGGCGATCTCGTCGCCGTGGTGTCTCGTCCGTCGAGATTGCTTCGCTGCGCTCGCAATGACGTGGATTTTCTGCCGGGCAGCAGTGGATGCTCAAATCAGCCTCGTCGCTTCCTCGATCAGTTGGTCGGCAGACTCACCCAGTAAATCCTCCAGCGCCGCCTGGCCGATCGGCTCGCGGCCGATCTCCAGCATCACCGGCACGGCGAGCGGCGAGATGCGCTCCAGGCGGCGGTGCGCGATGCGGCCCTTGACCCGGCCCAGCATATCGCCGAGGCGGCGGACGTCCAGCAGGCCGCGCGCCGCGTCGGCCCAGGTCGCCTGCAAGAGCAGGTGGTCGGGCTCGTGCGCGAGCAGCACGTCGTAGATCAGGTCGGAGGAGAAGGTCACCTGGCGGCCGGTCTTCTCGCGGCCGGGATAGCGCCGCTCGATCAGCCCGGCGATCACCGCGACGTTGCGGAAGGTGCGCTTCATCAGGCTCGACTGGCCGAGCCAGCCTTCCAGGTCGTCGCCCAGCATGTCCTCGTCGAACAGCGCCTCGATCCGGTCGGGCTCGCTTAAGGACCAGGCGGCGAGGGCGTATTCCGAGGCGACGAAGCCGAGCGGGCGGTGGCCGAAGCGCTCCATCCGCCGGGTCATCAGCATGCCGAGGGTCTGGTGCGCGAGGCGGCCCTCGAACGGATAGGCGACCAGGTAATGCTTGCCGCCGCGCGGAAAGCTCTCGACCAGCAGCTGGTCGGCGCGCGGCAAGAGCGAGCGCCAACGCTGGATCGCCAGCCAGTCGGTCACCTGCGCCGGCAGGTCCGGGTGGTCGCCGGGCCGGGCCAGGATGCGGCGCACCCGCTCGGCCAGGAAGGTGGAGAGCGGGAACTTGCCGCCGGCATAGGTCGGCACCCGCGGGTTGTCGTCCGCCGCGCGACTGACCACCGCGGTCATTTCGCGGATGGCCACGAAGCGCAGCACCTCGCCGGCGAAGGCGAAGGTGTCGCCGGGCACCAGCTGGTCGATGAAGCTCTCCTCGATCTCGCCCAGCACGCGGCCGCGGCCGAGGCGGACGCGCAGCATCGGCGCGGCGACGATGGTGCCGACATTGAGGCGGTATTGCCGCGCCACGGTCGGGTTGGCGACCGACCAGAGGCCGTCCGCGGTCCGCCGCAGGCGGTGGTAGCGCTCATAACGCCGGAGCGCGTAGCCGCCGGTGGCGACGAAGTCGACCACCTTGTCGAAGGTCGCCCGGTCGAGGCCGCGATAGGGCTCGGCCGAAGTCACCTCGGCGTAGAACGCGTCGGCGTCGAAAGGCTCGGCGCAGGCCATGCCGAGGACATGCTGGGCCAGCACGTCGAGGCCGCCCGGCGGCGGGTCCTCGCCGTCCAGCACGCCTTCGCCGATCGCCTCGACGGCGGCCAGGCATTCCATCACCTCGAAGCGGTTGGACGGCACCAGCAGGGCCCGGCTCGGCTGGTCGAGGCGGTGGTTGGCGCGGCCGATGCGCTGCAGGGTGCGGGCAACGCCCTTCGGCGCGCCGAGCTGGATCACCAGGTCGACGGCGCCCCAGTCGACGCCGAGGTCGAGCGTCGAGGTGCAGACCACGGCGCGCAGGCGGCTCTGCACCATCGCCGCCTCCACCTTGCGGCGCTGGCCGACGTCGAGGCTGCCGTGATGCAGTGCGATCGCCAGGTTGTCGTCGTTCAGCCGCCAGAGCTCCTGGAAGGTCAGCTCGGCCTGGGAGCGGGTGTTGACGAAGACCAGCGCCGTCGTGGCATTGCGGATCGCGTTCAAGACGTCGGGCATGGCGTAGCGGGTGGTGTGGCCGGACCAGGGCAGGCGCGCCTCGCTTTGCAGAATGGTGACGGTGGGCCTGGCGCCGGCGCGGCCGAACACCAGCCGGGTGCCGGTGGGCGCCAGGTAGCGGGCGAGGCGGTCCGGCTCGGCGACGGTGGCCGAGAGGCCGGTGGCGCGCAGGCCCGGCGCCAGGCGCCTCAGGCGGGCCAGGCCGAGCGCCAGCAGGTCGCCGCGCTTGCTGCCGGCGAGCGCATGCAGCTCGTCGACGATCAGGCAGCGCAGCTCGCGGAAGAAGCGCGCCGAGTCCCGATAGGCCAGCATCAGCGCCAGTTGTTCCGGCGTGGTCAGCAGCATCTGCGGCGGCTTCAGGCGCTGGCGCCGGCGCTTGCCCGGCGGCGTGTCGCCGGTCCGGGTCTCGAGCCGGATGTCGAGCCCCATCTCGGCGATCGGCGCCTCCAGGTTGCGGGCGATGTCGACGGCGAGCGCCTTCAGGGGCGAGATGTAGAGGGTGTGCAGGCTGTCGCTGCCGGCCGGGCCGGCTGCGGCGTTCTCGATGATCGACGGCAGGAAGCCGGCGAGCGTCTTGCCGCCGCCGGTCGGCGCGATCAGCAGCGCCGACTGCCCGGCCGCGGCGGCGTCCAGCAGCTCGAGCTGATGGCCGTGCGGCGCCCAGCCGCGGCCGGCGAACCAGTCGGCCAGATAATCGGGCAGGGTTTCCGGCTTCGGCGCAAGCTGCTGCATGGCGCGACTATAGCCGCGCCGGCGCCGCTTGGCGCGCGCCGGATTTCCGGCGGTTGGTAGAGCGACCGCCGCCGTTACGCTAAGCTCTCGGGCGCGCATGGCGACGGGAGAGGCGGGATCATGACCGAGGCGCACGAGAAGTTCGCGGCATGGCAGAAAGAGCGGAACGCGGCGCCGATCGAGATCGACCTGGCGACGACGGCGCTGCTCGTCATCGACATGCAGGAGTACTTCATCAACCCGCAGTCGCCTTTCGCCCGCTATATGGGCCGGCGCGCGCCGGGCTACGCGGACTATTATCTGGACAGGTCGCGAGACACCGTGGAGCCGAACCTGAAGCGGCTGTTGGACGCCTTTCGCGATCGGGAAGGGCGGGTCATCTTCACCACCGTTGCCTCCGAGTTCCCGGACGGCCGCGATCTGTCGCGCACCTTTCAATGGATGAATGCGGAGGCGGAAGAACAAGTCGGCGAGGCGATTATTCCGCGGCGAAACGATCCCTGGGCGCGCGTCGCCGACAGCCTCGCGCCGCTGGAGAGCGAGGCCGTGGTCAACAAGACCACTTTCGGCGGCTTCGCCTCGACCGGCCTCGACGGCACGCTCCGCAACCTCGGCATCGACACGCTGGTGATCGGCGGCGTGGTGACCAACCGATGCGTCGAGACGACGGCGCGCGACGCGACCGACAGAGGCTATCGCGTCATCCTGGTCGACGACGGCACGGCGGCGTTTTCCCAGGAGCTTCAGGACATGACCATGCTGTCGCTCATGGTCTCCTATGGTTTCGTACGGACGACGGACGAGATTTTGGCGCTGCTCGCGTCGTAGCACCCGCAGCGGTGACCGGCCTGCCCCGGATTCGGCCTTTCCGGCGCCGACGTCGATAATCGAGCCGATTCCGTCCGTTGCTCTCTCAGTACCGGTCCTGGCCGGGGCGGCGACCGAACGGCGAAGGATGACCCGAAGGAGACATTGTTCGTCGGGGGTGCGACCTGTCCCCAAAACTGGTCGCTGTCAATATAGCGATAGCCCGCTTTATTCCAGGAAGGAACCGCAATGCCGTTGGAGCTACCTAAAGTGCTTATCAACGTCAAACTAATGAGGCCTCTATTGATATATTGGCGAGCACCTATCAACGCGCTCTTATCCGAGGACGCAATTTCTTCTATGGACTAAAGCGGTTCTTCAATATTCGAAACCTTTCTTCGTGGCTTTTTTGATCATTAGTGCTTCGATTGAAACGGTCAAATTCCAGAAGCTCTTGGTCGACGTCAGTGCTTTCTGGCCTCTCAACACTAAGCTGCCGGTTCTCTCGACGCTTCCTTTCCATTTGTACAAGAAACTCGCGCAATTGCCGGTAGCCACTCTCGTCGATTTCGCGAGTAAGCCAATAATAAACAGGAAAGATGCCGGCCGCCCCCAGTAAAGTATCTCGCGGCAGAAATATCGAGGTCATATCATTCAGAACATCAAACGCTCTGCGCGCCGCCAATTCCAGGTGCTCCCGATTGCCGCTCTCTGCTAAACGCACAAAGGCGTCAAGATTTCGCTTCTTTGTCTCCCTGGGCATCTCGTAGTATTCGAATAGGAGTATCTTAGCAGCGGCATTGAGGTCCTGACCACGTTTGACGGTGAATCGGACGTTGGTTCGAAAGAAATCGTGCTGGGCAAGCTCGCGGAAAATTCCTGGCGCAGGCCCCGCCATTGCGTTTCGGACTTCAGCTCCGGTAAGTGATTTGCTTCTATTTAGTCGGACAAAAAGCTCACCGATGGGGGCTTCGGATTCGGCTACCACGCTCATGACCGAAAGATTGTAGTTATCAAACGTCTCTGCCACCTCCGTGTAGTTCTCTTGTAGATCTTTGTATCCGAGGCCGCCCAACTTGAGATTGGGATCCTCTAAAAAAACGAAGTCATCGTTAAGTACTATTGTTCCATCAAAGAAATCGAAAATCGCTTCAAAACGTTGCTTCCCATCGATAATCGCATACGGAAGAGCCTTTTTGTTAAGGGGAGAATCTCCCCATGTAAAATCCGCTACATAGAGCTTGGGGACGTCATATTCGTTAAGTATTGAATCAATCAAGTACGCCTTGTCTGCTGTGGACCAAAGACGTCCGTGTCGCTGGTACGGCGGGTCGAAATCGATCTTTTTCCGCCGAGTACGCCACCACGTAAGCGCACGAGCCTCGAATGGGCTCACCTTGAAATCTTTTTTTGCCATGGCTACTTAGCCCTCAAAGCCGAAGTCTCGACGAATCTCCATCGCTAGACCTTCAAGGTCCGGAAAGACCACTGACTCACTTATACCGTGATCCAAGGTTGCTTTCCTAAGAGACGGCAAGAATTTTCGGAGAAGCACTATCTTAATCAAACAAGATTCTGGGAACGCCTCACTCTGGAAAGCTTTCTCCATCGCTGATGTGTTCTGCCCAAATATTGTGAACACACCGCGCTGGGCGACTATCCGCGGACTATTGTGTGACCCATATAGCGCGACTGGTGATTTGTTCATTCCTTCGAAGGTACGATTCGGCTGATACCCCTTGAGTGCTTCATCGCCCACCGCGAGAACCCCTTCATCGTAACTTTGATGGGCAAGTGCTTGCCGATTCCAGGTTACGGGATCCAAGATCCAAACAGCGGCAGGGGCAGCAAACATCGGGCGACCGGCGGCGGTCCTGACAAACTCGGCTGACATTACTGCAAAATATAGTGCGATAAAGGGGTTCTCGGTCCAGTCGAGAAGCCGGGTGGGGATTCTATAGTGCTGCATGAAAAACAGCACGTCCCAGTCGTCGCCGAATTGACGAGGTCTCATTGGGATGCTTCTTTGCTTAAATCGCATCATCAAATCTTGCTCTAGGCGGGCGATATCAGGAGCGGTTTTTTTTGTACTATGGCGGTATAGCGATGGAATGAGTTGGTGCTTATCCCGCCCACAGCCCCTATACCAAAGATTGTGCTGGGATTTACCTTGATATTCCTCGATAAGCGCGACGAATTCGGTAAATGACTTGGGCTTATGCTCAGTCATTACTGGCATGAGTATTTGGTCCTGTGAAGGTCCGGCGTTGGGAAGAGACGCTTATTGATCGCCAACGCTTCGCCTGCCTCAGGGTAAGGACGGTGGCATGTTTGGTCAATAAATCGCGAAGATTTATTGTTTCCGCAGCCCACCGAAGGTCCCCTCCTGGCTATACCTACCCTTAATCACAGCATTGGAGCGTCGACCGCTTGCATCCATAAGACCGACATTCGAAGCTGCTGAGCACCTTCTACGCACCGAGTTTCAATCAGAGATACAACCACCCATCAGCCCCCCTTGGCGCGCCCGCCCCGTCGCCGGCACTATAGGGGCGTTGTTTGCGTTGTTCCTGCCATGACCTCGCCCGAGCGTCCGACGCCGGCGCTCGGCGCCGTGCTGCCGCTGTTCCTGATTTTCGGCGTGCTGTTCGGGACCAGCCAGTTCCAGCGCGCCTCCGGCGGCGTGGTGATGCCGGAGCTGTCGCGCGAGCTCGGGCTCGGCGCCGAGGCGCTTGGGCTGGTCGCCGCGGCGCTGTTCCTGTCGGGGGCGGCGGCGCAACTGCCGATCGGCCTGGCGCTCGACCGCTACGGCGCGCGCCGCAGCCTGCCGGTGCTGCTGCTGCTGGCGATCGCCGGCTCGGCGCTCTTTGCCGCGGCCGATTCCGTCGCCGGGCTGGTGGTGGCCCGAGTGTTGATCGGCGCCGGCCATGGCGGGGTGATGATGGCCGGGCTCGCCGTCTTCGCGCGCTGGTTCCCGCCGGCGCGCTTCGCCTCGGCCTCCGCCTGGATGCTGGCGATCGGCGGCTTCGGCGGGCTCGCCGCGACGGCGCTGCTCGCCGCCCTGGTCGCCGCCTTCGGCTGGCGCGGCACCTATTTCGGCGTCGCCGCGGTGATCGCGGCACTGGCCGTGGTCACCCTGATCGTGGTGCGCGACGCGCCGCCCGGCTACCGCGCCGCGGCGCCGCCGCCGAGCGGCCTCGGCGAGAACCTGCGCGGCCTCTGGCAGGTGCTGTCGGAGCCGCGCTTCCGCTACATCCTGGCGATGGGCATCGTCGCCTTCGCGCCCGCGACCACTATCCTCGGGCTCTGGGGCGGGCCGTACTTGCGCGACCTGCACGGCCTCGACATCCAGGCGCGCGGCAATGTGCTGGCGGCGATGGCGGTCGCCAACCTGGTCGGCATGCTGTGCTTCGGCCCGCTCGACCGGCTGTTCCGGACCCGCAAGGGCGTCGTGCTGGGCGCCGCCCTGGTGCTGCTGGCGGCGCTCGCCGGGCTGGTCCTGGTGGCCGCGCCGCCGCTCTGGCTGACCGTCGCGCTGCTCGCCCTGGTCGCCCTGATGCAGCCCTCCTACGTGGCGCTGGTGGCGCATGGCCGCGCCACCTTTCCCGACCACCTGGTCGGCCGCGCCGCGACCACGCTCAACCTGGTCTCGGTGCTCGGCATCGCCTTCGTGCAATGGATCTTCGGCCTGATCGTCGGCGCCTTCCCGGCCGGCGCCGACGGCGCCGCGCCCGAGCTCGCCTACCGCCTCGGCTTCGCCGCGATGGCCGGCTGCGTGGCGCTCGCGGCGCTGGTCTACACCCGGGCGACCGACATCCGCCCCGGTTGAGCCGGTTCGAGGGCTGTATCGGCGGCCGGACCGAGGTAAAATCGCAATGCTACCGGCAGGAATCTGGGGGAGGGATGCAATGACCGTGGCAACAACGGGCGGCGCCATCGATCCTATGTACCGGGCGCTGGAAGAGCGGATCATGGACCGCGACCAGGTCGGCGCCAGCGAGGTCTATTACGGCATCCATCAGGGCGGCCGGCCGCTGACGGAACAACTGCAGCAGGCCGTCCGCATCCACGGGCCCTACACCCATGTGCCCTATCACGAGCGGATCGACGACGGCTACGTCAACTTCGTCAACAACGACCACTGCCTGTTGAGCGCGCGGGCGACGCTGGGGCTGGCCGACAAGGTCAGTCCGGAGCTGGCCGGGCTGCCGATGGCGCAGACCATCTGGTACATCCCGACCGGGCTCGACATTTGGAACCAGAAGCTGATCAAGGCACCGGGCCATTACGCGCGCGGCTACGAGATGCCGCCCGGCCCGCCGCCGGTGCCGGTGGTGCACTGGCCGGATCAGGAGCCGGCGGCGATCGACGGCGACTACGGGGCGGCGTTGGAGCGATGGGTCACCCTGGTGCATCGCGGCCAGGTGCTGGAGGCCTATGCCCTGTTCCTCGGCCTGATGGCGGACAAGGCAAACCGCCGGCGCGCCCTGGCGCAGCTCGCTTTCTCCGGTCTGATGGACGTGCAGGACCGGGTCTTCCTGAACCGCTCCTACACCACCGGGCACCGGGCCTACCGCGCGCGCGCCACCGTGGAGCTCGGCGATGCGATCGGCTGGGACGACGCCCATGACGTGCTCTATGCCGGCGCGCCGGACCTCGCCGTCGGGCCGCGCTGGTACTCGACCTATGAGCATGCCTGCAACGCCATCAAGGTGATGATCGACGGCGAGGTGCTGCGCGCCGTGCCCTATGCCGGCGCCAGCGACCGCGAGCGCGCGCTCTGGCAGAACAGCGGCGCGCTGAGCACGGCCGAGGCGGCGGAGACCGAGGCGGCGCTGATCCGCGGGCCGGAGCCCGGTAATCTGGAGCAGGTCGCGCGCCTGCTGCAGGCCGGCAAGTCGCCCTGCCACATCATCGACGTGATCCAGGCCGCGGCGGCCCAGGTGGTGCTGGAGACGCGCGACCCGAAAGGCTTCTCGATCCCGCAGCACTGCTACGAATACTGCAACACCGTGCGCTGGTATTTCGACAGCTTCAGCCATACCCAGCAGCTCAAGCTGCTGTTTATGGCGGCGTCCTTCGTCAACCGCAACGCCCAGCACCAGCGTGACATTGGCGAGATGACCAGACGCGAGATCGAGGTGCCGGCCGGCGCCGCGGCGATGGACGAGGCGGCGCGCCTCGCCGAGCTCGACCGGGCGCTGCTGCAATTGGACCAGGAGGCCGCCGTCGCCTGGACCCGGGCCTCACTGATGGCGAGCGACGACCGCGGCGCGCTGACCCGCTGCCTCGCCGACGCCGCGACCAAGATCGGCAACGACCCGCACAACCAGGAAATCGCGCTCTGCTTCCTGGAGGATTATGGCCGCAGCACCGCGCCGGACCGCGACCGGCTGCTGCTCGCATGCGCGCAGCACACGGCGGCGCACCAGAAATACGGCGACTACCTGGAGTGCTATCATCGCTACTGCGCCGCCTTCGGCCTGACCCCGAGCGTGGCCGCGGCGGTCCACTGAACGGCGAACGGAGACGACATGCTGAGCGAGCAACAGATCGCGCAATATCACCAGGACGGCTATGTCGTGCCCGACTACCGGCTGGCGCCGGCGGTGCTGGACCGGATCCGCGCCGACCACGACCGGCTGGTGGCCGAGCATCCCGAATACCGCGACTACTGCCCCAACCTGCTGGCCCATGACCTGGCGTTCCTGAATCACGCCCGCGACCCGAACATCCTGGACATGGTGGAACAGCTGATCGGCCCCGACTTCGCGCTCTGGAACTCCAGCTTCTTCGCCAAGCCGGCCCATAACGGCCGCAAGACGCCGTGGCACCAGGACGGCGAATACTGGCCGATCCGCCCGGTCGCGACCTGCACCGCCTGGATCGCGATCGACGATTCCACGCTGGAGAACGGCTGCCTGCGGGTCATCCGGGGCTCGCACAGGGGGAAGCGGCTGCTGCCGCACGAGACCAATCCGAGCCCGGACCTGACGCTCAACCAGGAGTTGTCGGCGGCGGAATTGGACGAGGCCGACGCGGTCGACCTGGTGCTGGAGGCCGGGCAGTTCTCGCTGCACGACGTCTTCCTGGTGCACGGCTCGGAAGCCAACACCTCGGACAGGCCGCGCCGCGGCATGACGCTCCGCTACATGCCGACCAGCTCGGTCTTCGACCGCGACCTGGCGGTCAAGCAGGCGCGCGAGAAGCATCTGCTGATCCATCACGGCGAGCGCACCCTCTACCTGATGCGCGGGGTCGACCGGTCGGGCCGAAACGACTTCCGCATGCGGCGCTGACGGATTTGATCCACGTCATGGCAGCGCCTGCGGCGCGTCTGTCGCATTATTCAATCTAAGCGAAAATGAACCGGCCCAAAGGGCCGAGAGCGACGTCGGCACTGCAGCAGGTGCGCATCTCCTGCGAACTCTCGGGTCGAGAGCAGGCAAGAGGGGATGCCGTCATGGCCAATCACAAGCTTCGTTGGACTTTCGCGGCGGCCGCGTTCTGGGCAGTCATACTGATCGCACCGCCGGCTCTGGCCGGCGCCGGCGACCCGGACCCGAGCTTCGGCGACGGCGGCAAGGTGATCGCCGACATGCAGGCGCCGTCGGACAACGTGATCGTCGACGCGGCCGTGCTGCAGCCGGATGGCAAGATCGTGGTCCTCGGCTCAGGTGGCACCGAGGCGGTGACGGCCTTCTTCACCCTGGTCCGCTACAACTCTGACGGCAGCCTGGACCCCAGCTTCGGTGACGGTGGGATAGCGTTGACTGGCCTCGCCGAGGTGTACGTCGGGCCGCGAGCCCTTGCGCTGCAGCCCGACGGCAAGATCCTCGTCGTGGGGCGCGCCCAGACGGATGCCGGCAACTGGCACGTACTGCTGGCCCGCTATCACCCGGATGGCAGTCCGGACACCGGCTTTGGCAGCGCCGGCGTCGTAATCACCGATTTCGGCAATGGCTTGTTCGAACACGCCTATGCCGTAGCCGTCCAGGCGGACGGCAGGATCATTGCGGCGGGGCATATTTATGACGTCGATTTGGCGCAGACCCATTTTGCGCTGGCGCGTTATTGGCCGGACGGCCGCCTGGACGCGAGCTTTGGCCAGGCGGGCAAGGTCGTCACTGCGTTCGGCGAAACGGTGCAGGCACGGGATATCGCCGTGCAATCCGACGACAAGATCGTGGTGGCGGGCCGGGGTTGGCTGCCCAACTGGTCCGGGACGGAGACGGTCGTTGCCCGCTACGACCCCGACGGCAGCCTGGGCTCGAGTTTCGGCAGCGGCGGCAAGGTGCAGACGCCGGACTATTATCCGGGGACCAGCGCCTACAGCAACAGCGGCGCCTACGCAGTGGCTTTGCAAGATGACGGAAGAATCGTAACCGCTGGGTATAGTTATACGGGTTTCGGGTTGATCCGCTATAACCCTGACGGCAGCCTGGACGAGAGCTTTGGCACCGATGGCAAGGCCACAGTCGACTTCGAGCCGGCCTGGGCAGTCGCCTACGACGTGGCCGTGCACGCCGAAGGTCGGATCGTGGCCTCCGGCGTTGCCGATACGTGGCTCGGCCCAAACGAGTTCCTTTCGGACTTCGCGCTCGCCCGTTTCAACGCCGACGGCAGCCTGGATGCGAGCTTCGGCGACGGCGGCGTCGCCACCGCCGACGTCGCCTACCGCCACAACGAATATGCCGCCGACATGGTGTTGCAGCCGGACGGCAAGATCGTGCTGGTCGGCCACACGATCGACTCGGTGATCTCGTATTCCATCGCCATGGCCCGCCTCAATCCGGACGGCAGCCTGGATTCCGGCTTCGGCGCGGGCGGCAAGGTCGTCACCGACCTGGCCGACCGCCCGGACGTCTGGGCGAGCGCCGTCGCCCTCAGGGCCGACGGCGGCATCGTGGCCGGCGGCGGCTGGGCGGATCCCAGCACCGGCGAGGGGATCCGATCCTTGTGGGCTATACCCCTGACGGCAGCCTAAACGCCGGCTTCGGCGTTGACGGCGTGGTCGACATCGATATCGGCCTCGCCGTTGCCGACCTCTTCGACATCGCGATCCAGGCCGACGGACGCATCGTCACGGCCGGCCGGCGCGGCTACTGGAAACGCGCGGTCGGCCCCGACTGGGTGCTGCGCGGCCCCGGTTTTATGTTCCGCGCCGAGTACGACTTCACACTGGGGCGCTACGAGCCGGACGGCAGCCCGGACTACAGCGTTGGTGACGGCGGGCAGGTGACGACCGATTTCGGGCAGTACGACTACGCCTATGCAATCGCCCTTCAGGCCGACGGCAAGATCGTGCTGGCCGGGGATTCCTGGTCTCCGATACAGGCTTCCGGCGGCGACTGGATCGGAACTTGGGACATCACACTGGCGCGCTACGAAGGTGTCAGCACCACCTTCGACGAGCTCGAGGGGCTGGTCTTCCGGGTCCAGGAGTTGGCCGCCATCGGCGCGCTGAACGGCGGCCAGGCGAAATCGCTGCAGGCGAAGCTGCAAGCGGCGATCCAGTTGATCGACGGGGCTAAGACGACGCCGGCTCTGCGCCAGCTCGAGGCCTTCCTGCGCGAGATCGAGACCCTGATGACGCTGCAGCTGCTGTCGCCCGAGCACGGCCAGCCGCTCTACGAAACGGCGCAGTCGATCGTCGCCTGGCTGGTCGCCTGAACTGGGTCAGGCGCGGCCGGTCAACTGGTCTTGGCGTCGACGGACTGGAAGTGGACGCAAATCTGGTTGGTCTCGATCTCGGAGATCGGCTCGCCGGTCAGGCCGCAATGGTTCGACACCGCCCCGTCCGCGCCGTCGCTGCAGCGTATCCGGGCGCAGCGCGCGCAGACACCGAATGTCTTGGCGCCGACCTCGCGCTGCATGTCGCCGAGCAGCCGGCTCAGCGTGCGCACCATCAGGTCGCCGGCGTCGGCATCCAGGTGCCCGGCCATCTTCTCGATCTTCAGCACCGGATCGTCCAGAAGAAGTTCTTCGGCCGCTTCCGTCAACTCCAGGTTGACCACCCGCCGGTCGGCGGCGTTGCGCAGTCGCCGGACGAAGCCCCGGTTCTCCAGCGAGATCAGGGTCTGCGAGGTGGTGCCCTTGGTCGCGCCCAGGAACTCCGCCAGGGCGCCGGGGGTGCGCGAGTAGCGGTTGGCGCGGGCGATGAAGCGGAGCGCCTCCCACTGCGCCGGATTGAGACCGTGGACGTACTGCAATTCCCGCGTCAACCGGCTCAGCCGGTCGATCAGTTCAGCCACGCGCCGGGCATATCGCGGATCGGTGCTCATGAACGAGGGATAATAGCGACTCTGAAATTGCTTGCATATCGGATAGTTGGCCAATATAATAGCGACTCGATATTAATTGACGGTTAACTCCACGCATACCGTCAGATACGGGCGAGTGGTGCCGCAACGCGATGACCGCAACGGAATCAGGCGAGACGGTACGGGGCAACCGCCGGTTCATCGGCGCGGCGATGCGCGCACCTCTACTGACACGGGAGCATGAGCAGGCGCTGGCCCGCCGCTGGCGGGAGCAGGGCGACGAGGCCGCGTTGCATGAGCTGGTCTCCGCCTATATGCGCATGGTCGTCGCCGCCGCCTCGAAGTTCCGCCACTACGGCCTGCCGCTGTCGGATCTGGTGCAGGAGGGCTGCGTCGGCCTGATGCAGGCGGCGGCCCGGTTCGAGCCGGAGCGGGAGGTGCGGTTCTCGACCTATGCCGGCTGGTGGATCCGCTCCGCCATGCAGGACTACATCTTGCGCAACTGGTCCGTGGTTCGTACCGGGACGAGTGCCGGCCAGAAGTCGCTGTTCTTCAACCTGCGTTGGATGCGCCACAAGATCGATGGCGCCGGCGGCAGCGTGCTGTCGCCGAACGCCCGGCGCGAGATCGCCGCGGGGCTGAAGGTCAGCGAGGCCGACGTCGACCGGATGGCGATGCGGCTCGGCGGCCGCGACCAGTCGCTGAACGAGCCGCTCGGCGGCGAGACCGGCGAGGAATGGGGCGTCTTCATCCTCGACGAGGGGCCGAGCCCGGAGCAGATCACCATCGCCCGGCGCGACGGTGCCGTGCGCTCCGACTGGCTGCGCCAGGCGCTCGGCGAGCTGAGCGAACGCGAGCAGCTGATCATCCGCGAGCGGCAGCTCAGCGAAGACCGGGTAACGCTGGAAGAGCTCGGCGGCCGGCTCGGCGTCACCAAGGAACGGGTCCGCCAGATCGAGCAGAAGGCGTTCCAGAAGCTGCGCGACTCCGTCATGCGACTGGCCCAGGCCGCCGGCGAAGCGGCCGCCGTTCAGGGCGCCTGACTAGAGCAGCATCCGATCAGACGGAATCGCCTTCGGCGATCCGACTGATCGGATAAAGCTGCGCTACCTATTGATAAGTAGAGCAATTTTATCCGACCGTACGGAACCGAACCGGTTCCGTACGGTCGGATACTGCTCTAGGCAACAGGGTGTTAGACGCCACCTTCCGCCGTCATTTCTCGACGAAACCCGACCTTCGTCAAAGCCCACCGAAGCCGCTCGCATAGACCGCGTCCAGCCGCTCCAGCGCCGCCGACGGCAGGGGCCCCGCTTCCGCCGCCGCCAGGGCCTCCTCCAGATGGCCGAGCTTGGCCAGGCCGATCACCACGCAGGCGAGGTCGGGGTTGGCGAGCGAGAAGCGCACAGCGGCCTCAGCCGGCGAGCCGAATTCGGCGCCGAGCGCCTTGGCCACGGCGCGCGCCCGGCGCTCTTCCGCCGCCACCTCGGTTGACGCGCTCAACATGATCTCGCGGCCGTGCCGCTCTTCCGTCGCCAGGATGCCGGCGGCGAAGACGCGGATGTTCATCACCGCGACGTCGTGGTCGCGGCAGGCGGCGATGATGCCGCCGTAATCGTGGCCGGACCAGGCCGCCGGCATCGCCCGGCCGGCGCTCGGGTTCAGCATGTTGTAGTAGACCTGGGCGGAATCGAAGCGGCCGCTCTCGATCACCGCGCGGCAAGCGGCGGCCTCGCCGAGTGCGGTGATGCCGGTGAAGCGGATCAGGCCCTGCTCGCGCATCCGCTCCAGTCCGTCCGCCACGCCGTTCTCGCCCAGCACGGCATCGACGCCGATCGCGCCGTCGCCGGTCGCGGCGCCGATCTGGTTGTGCAATTGCAGCAGGTCGACCGATGGGCGCCTCAGCCGCTCCAGGCTTTGCTGCAGGCTCGCCTCGATCTGACCCGGAATGTCATCCAGCCGATTCAGGTCGAGCCCGACCTTGGTGGATAGGTAGGGTTTCTCTTCCACCTCGGCCAGCAGCCAGCCGAGCGCCTCCTCCGACTTGCCCTGGCCGTAGGACGGCGCCGTGTCGATCCAGTTGATGCCGCCGTCGAGGGCGCGCCGGATCGCCGCCCGCCTGGTGTCGTCGTCCTGATGGATCAGGATGCCGCCGACGAAGCCGGCGCCGAACACCAGCTCCGAGACCTCCAGCCCGGTACGCCCGAATTTGCGGTATTTCACAATCCCCTCCCTGCCGTCGATCATGCTCGAACGGGAGTGTAGCATGACGTGCAGAACCGAACCGGGAGGGAAACCATGTTGAGACCCGTACGCCGCGTCGTCACCGGCCACGACGCCGACGGCAAGTCGATCGTGCTCTATGACGGCATCGCGCAAAGCATCCTGGCCAATCCGGACCGGCCGGGCCGCGGCCTGACCGACCTCTGGGTGACCGAAACCGCGCCTGCCGACAATGCCGGCGAGGTGGACACCGCCGACCGGCGCATCCGGCTGGAGCCGCCCGGCAACGGCACCGTGTTCCGGTTCTTCCAGGTGATGCCGGAATCGGAAGAGGCCGGTATCGACGCGGCGGAAGTGGAACGGCGCACCGCCGCCGGCTTCAAGAACATCGGCGCGGCACATAGCCGGGTCGACACCAGCCGCCATCCCGGCATGCACAAGACGGCGACCGTCGACTACATCATCCTGCTGTCGGGCCGGGTGACGATGATCCTGGACGACGGCGAGGTCGACCTGGAGCCGCTCGACGTGGTGGTGCAACGCGGCACCAACCACGCCTGGATCAACCACGGCACCGAACCGGCCGTGCTGGCCGGGGTGCTGGTCGCCGCCGAGCCGGTTTGATGCCCCGACCGCGGGGGCGCGTCTCAGTTTGAAATTCGATGCGCGGAAAGCGCAAAGCGGATTCGAATGCCGGCTTTTGCGGATGAAAGCGGTCGACGCTTCGGTGCGGTGGTTTCGTCCTTAGTCATGAACTGGACATTGTTTGGATAGAGATCGGACGAGAACCCGGCACCTATCCGGTTGCTATCGTTCCTTGAGCCAGCCATACACAAGCAATGAGATAGCAGATTGCCGATGCCGCAGAAGCGATTGCTCGAACGTAATTCCAAAAGGTCCAGTGAGGCATATAGGTGTTCGTCCAGTAAGTCGCGGCTTCAGCACCGGAATATTCCTTGGCATCAAGGCGGTTGTTCATCGGCACGTTGAAAACAAGCGACACAACAAACACACCGGCAAGATAGATAGCGCCGCCAGTCATAATCAAGGCAGATGCGGAACCTGCAACACGAAAGTAAGCGTAGCCGATTAGAAAAGGCGAGAGCGCGGGCATGCCTAACAGCAGGAACATAAATACCGATCTGAAGCCTTCACGATTAATGACCTGCATGACTTCAACGCCAGCGGCGTTTTTTGCTCCATCCAGCGATCTCATTACGAAATCCGAAAACGTCAGAAAGACTCCTGAAACCACCCCGCAGGCAAAAACAGAGATTTCGCATACGATAAAAAACCAAGTTGACGTCAATTCGGTCCTCCGTAACGCGAGATAACTTCCAATTTTCGGGAGTCAGTAAGACAGGCCGGGTGACTGGCGCAGATAGGTGTCATCGGTAAGTTGCCGCAGCATGAAGTTGGCGACATCGGTTCGCGAAATTTTCAATTTGAGATTCTTTTCCGTCGGCGGAAAGCCGTGCTTGTAGGCGCCGGAAGCAGACCCGTCGGTGAAAGCCCCGGGACGGACAATGATCCAGTCAAGGTCGCTCTGTTTTACGAACGCTTCCTGCGCCTCGTGATCGGCATAGACTTCCCTCAACAGGAGCCCGAACATGATGCGTTTCCAGAAAAAATTGAGCAGGGCGCGGCTGTCGCCGGCCCCGAGCGTGCTCAGACACACAAGCCTGCGAACGCCATGGCGCGCCATCGCATCAACGACATGTTTAGTACCGACGGAGCGGACCGTTCCCTTGCGCCCCGATCCGAGGGCGATCAACGCCGCATCATGGCCCTGTACGGCGTCCGCGACCGCGCCCCGGTCGAGAACGTCTCCGGCTTGGCGGGTGGGATCCTGATGATCCAATTTCAGCGCTAAAGGCTGGCGCGCGAACGCCGTCACCTGATGGCCTTGCGAAAGAGCCTGATCGACCAAGTGGCGCCCGATCGTTCCCGTCGCTCCAAAGATAATGAGTTTCATTTCCAGCTCCTCGCGACTTGACACCGTGTCAATTGACATGATGACAAATAGGCGCTACTTGACACTATGTCAAGCGACAATCCCGGAACCCGAAATCGAATTCTGAAAGCCGCCTTGAAGCTGCTGGAAGCGAGCCAGGGTAAGGGCGTGCGCATGACCGATATCGCCAAACGGGCGGGCATCACCCGGCAGGCGCTCTATCTTCATTTCAGCACAAGGGCGGAGCTTCTGATTGCGACGACGCACTACCTCGATGAGGTGAAAGGGATTGAAGAACGATTGGTGCCGAGCCGCGCAGCGCAGTCCGGTATCGAGCGTCTTGACGCATTCATCGAGGCCTGGGGCGCTTACATCCCGGAAATCTATGGCATCGCCAAGGCGCTTCTCGCCATGAGGGACACGGACGAAGCGGCGGCGGCGGCATGGGACGAGCGCATGCAGGACGTGCGGGAAGGCTGCGAGGCGGCGATCAGCGCGCTAAACAGCGACAAGATACTGTCGCCCGACCACTCGCCAAATCAGGCAACGGACATTCTTTGGACGATGTTGTCCGTACGTAATTGGGAACAATGGACCATCGAATGCGGGTGGCCGCAGGAGAAATATATTGAGACGCTCAAATCATTGGCACGACGCATTTTCGTCGCGGAAGGAACGTCAAACTGAAGAGCGGACCAATGAGGCAAGAAAAGCGGATGTCCAGGGCGTTGATTCGGCAGGATTGCAAACCGAGATACGACCAACCGCGAGCCGGCCCGGTGCCCGGCGGTGCTACGATCGGCCGCGGTATTTGCGGTTCACGGTCCGCTCGAATTGGCGGAAGATGGCTGTCGGAAAAGTTTGGAGGGCGCCATGGTCGAGATGACACCGGATCGTTTGGACGCTTTCGTCGAGGACGCGCCGGTGCTGCTGCCGGGCGCGGCAGCGGTGGCGCTGATGGGCCTGCGCTTCGCCGTCAAGGACCTGTTCGACATCGCCGGCCACGTCACCGGCTGCGGCAACCCGGACTGGCGGCGGACCCATGCGCCGGCGACCGCCACCGCGCCGGTGGTCGCCGAGCTGGTCGCCGCCGGCGCAACCATGATCGGCAAGACCCAGACCGACGAGCTGGCCTACAGCCTGCAGGGCGAGAACTTCCACTACGGCACGCCGGTCAACCCGCTGGCGCCGGATCGCATTCCGGGCGGCTCGTCGAGCGGCTCCGCGGTCGCGGTGGCGGGCGAGATCACCCATTTCGCCATCGGCTCCGACACCGGCGGCTCGGTCCGGGTGCCGGCGGCGTTCTGCGGTGTCCTCGGCATCCGGCCGAGCCATGGCCGGATCGCGCTGGAAGGCTGCATGCCGCTGGCGCCGAGCTTCGACACCGTCGGCTGGTTCGCCCGCAATCCGGCGCTGCTGGAGCGCGTCGGCGAGGTGCTGTTCGGCGAGCCGGCGGCCGAGCCGGCGCCGCCGCGGCTGCTGCTCGCCGAGGAGACGCGGGCGCTCTGCGCCCCCGGGCTCGGCCGCGTATTCGACCAGGCGATCAGCCGGATCGAGGACCTGCTCGCCGCGGTCGAGCGGATCGCGCTCGCCGCCGATCTGGATGCCTGGATGTGGGCCTTCCGGCGCCTGCAGGGCGCCGAGGTGTGGCAGGTACATGGGCCCTGGATCGAGGCGGTGCGGCCGAGATTCGGCCCCGGCCTGGCCGAGCGCTTCGATTTCGCCGCCGCGATCACGCCGGCCGAGGTCCAGGCCGCGGCGCCGCTGCGCGCCGAGGCCGCGGCGCGGATGCGGGCGCTGCTGGCCGACGGCGCGGTGCTGGTGTTGCCGACCGCGCCGGATGTGGCGCCGTTCAAGGCGACGCCGGCGGCCGAGCTGGAGGCGTTCCGCGGCCGCACCATGATGCTGACCTCGATCGCCGGACTGGCCGGCTTGCCGCAGATCTCGCTGCCACTCTTGGCCGTCGACGGCGTGCCCGCCGGCCTCTCGATCATGGCCGGCCCGGGCCGCGACATGGCGCTGCTCGGCCTGGCGCGCCAGATCATGGTGGCGTTCAACTAGTCCTACTGGGTCACAAGATGGGGTCACAGCTTGAGTGATAACTACCATATTTTGTGGTAGGTTTGAAGATTTACGCTTTATATGGGGGTAGCGATGGATCTTCAATGGAGTGAGGGGGCGCTTGAGGCGCGCTTTGAGGGCTACGTCGAGGCGTTGGCGC
>CAJHXX010000532.1_pt1 | contig 19815 bp, 20 predicted proteins | sample 9198511 | NCBI WGS metagenome assembly CAJHXX01 (sample SAMEA7708325, study PRJEB35096) | sediment metagenome | biome: marine neritic benthic zone biome [ENVO:01000025]; feature: sediment [ENVO:00002007]; material: shallow marine sediment [ENVO:03000034] sea grass bed [ENVO_01000059] ...
CGCCGATCCCGCACGGCATCCGCCGTATCTTCGACGGCGAGGCGATCAGTATCGGCGGCCGGGAATGGCGGGTGATCGTCGGCGAGGGTCATTCGCCGGAACATGCCTGCCTCTACTCGGCGGAGCTCGGCGTGCTGATCTCCGGCGACCAGATCCTGCCCCGGATCACGCCTCATATCGGCGTCTATCCGAGCGAGCCGGACGCCGACCCGCTGCGCTACTACATCGATTCGCTCGGCCATTTCCGGCCGCTGCCGGCCGACACACTGGTGCTGCCGTCCCATGGCGACCCGTTCCGCGGCTTGGCACCGCGGCTCGAGGCATTGGCCCGGCACCATGACGAGCGGCTGGAGCGGCTCTACGCCGCCTGCACGAGGCCGCAGACCGCGCTCGAGATCACGCCGGCGATGTTTGCCCGCAAGCTCCGCAAGGAGGATGTCGGCATGGCGACCGCCGAGGGCGTGGCGCATCTGCATTTTCTGATCGGCGAGGGCCGGCTGGTCCGTGAGCTGGGCCCGGACGGGGTCTATCGTTTCCGCCGCAGCGACGCGGCCGACGCCGCGGCCTGAGCCAAGGGTTTGAAGGGGGACGGGCGGTGAGCGACACCGGAAAGCCCATTGGTAAGCCACTGCGTTTCGCCGTCATCGGCGCCGGCATGTCCGGCATCTTGAGCGCCATCAAGCTGACCGAGGCGGGCCTGACTGACTTCACCATTTATGAGAAGGCCGATCGCCTGGGCGGCACCTGGCGGGAGAACACCTATCCGGGCCTCTCCTGCGACGTGCCCTCGCATCTCTACCGCTATGCCTTCGAGCCGAACCCGAACTGGAGCCACCGCTTCTCGCCGGGCGCCGAGATCCAGGCCTATTTCGAGGGTGTCGCGAAGAAATACGGCGTCGAGCGGTTCATCGAATACGGCAAGGAAGTCGTCCGCGCCGAATTCAAGGACGGCCGCTGGCATCTCGAGACCGGGGACGGCGCCCGCGACGTCGCCGATTTCGTGATCGCGGCCACCGGCGTGCTGCATCACCCGGTCTACCCGGATATCGACGGGCTCGGCAGCTTCGCCGGCGCCTCATTCCACAGCAGCCGCTGGGACCACGGCGTCGCCCTCGACGGCAAGCGTGTCGGCATCATCGGCACCGGCTCGACGGCGATGCAGATCGTGCCGGCGATCGTCGACCGGGTTGGAAAGCTGTCGATGTTCCAGCGCACCGCGCAGTGGGTCCTGCCGCTGCCCAACACGCCCCACACGGAACAAGAAAAGGCGGCCTTCCGCAACTCGCCGGAGCTGATGCAAGCGACCTATCTCGACCTGGCCGAGCGATTCCAGAACAGCTTCGCCCGGGCGGTGGTTGGCGACCGGGCGCAGATGAAGCGGATCGAGGACGCCTGCCAGGCCAATCTCGACGACAACGTCCACGACCCGGAGCTGAAGGCGAAGCTGACGCCGGACTACCAGGTCGCCTGCAAACGGCTGATCATGTCGGACGAGTTCTACCCGGCGATCCAGAAACCGAATGCAGAGCTGGTGACGGCGGGCATCGAGCGGATCGAGCCCGGCGGCGTGCTGACCGAGGACGGCCGCCTGCACGAACTCGACGTCCTGGTGCTGGCGACCGGCTTCGACGGCCACCACTTCATGCGGCCGATGCAGGTGATCGGCCGCGGCGGCGCCAACCTGGAAGAGACCTGGGCGGAAGCCAACGAAGCCTACCGCTCCGTCGCCGTGCCGGACTTCCCGAACTTCTTCATGCTGGTCGGCCCGAACAGCCCGATCGGCAATTTCTCCGTGATCATGATCTCGGAGATGCAGCTCGCCTACGCCATGCAGCTGATCGACCTGGTGCGTGCCGGCAAATGCCGGGAGGTCGCACCGACGCGGCAGGCGACGGATCGCTTCAATGCGGCGATCAAGGAAGCCATGAAGGGCACCGTCTGGGTCACCGGCTGCAACAGCTGGTATCTCGACCGGAACGGCAACCCGGCCATGTGGCCCTGGACCTTCGAACGTTTCCAGGAGGAAATGCGCCAGCCCGACCTGGACGCCTTCGAGTTGGTCTCCTGAGCGGGTCCTGTCCCCGCCGCATGGAACATAATTTGTTCCTTTATCCTGACGGTTCGGCAATCAGGCCTTCGCGCATCAGGGCGTCGGTCGCCGCGCGTGCCGCCGCGATCGTGGCGCGCGCGCCGGCGAGCACCGTCGCCGTCGGCGTCGCGAGCCCGGCGAGCCCCTCCGCCTGCGCCTGGGCGGTGGTCGCCGCGGCGACCTGCGCCGCGCTCTCCCGGTCCGTCAGGCTCGGCAGAATTTTGTCTTCGGTCGGCGCCGGCACCTGATCGGCCAGCGCCTTGGCGGCGGCGATCGCCATGCCGTCCGTGATGGCGGCGGCGCGGATGTCGAGCACGCCGCGGAAGATGCCGGGGAAGGCGAGGGCGTTGTTGACCTGGTTGGGGAAGTCGCCGCGACCGGTGGCGGCGATCCGGGCGCCGGCCGCCCGCGCCGCCTCGGGCCAGATTTCCGGCACCGGGTTGGCGCAGGCGAAGACGACGGCGTCCCGCGCCATGCCGGCGATCCAGTCGGGCCGGATGACGTCGGGGCCGGATCGGGCGAAGGCGATGGCGACGTCGGCGCCGGCGAGCGCCTCGGCGATGCCGCCGGTGACGCGGTCCGGGTTGGTTTCCCGGCAGACCGCCCATTTCTCGGCGAAGGCGTCGCGCGCCGCGGCGATGTCGGCCCGGTCGGCATGCAGCACGCCCCGGCTGTCGCAGGCGACGATCTGACCGGAGTCGACGCCCGCGGCCTTCAGCAGGCGATAGGTGGCGACATTGGCGGCGCCCATGCCGATCATCGCGATCCGGACGGCGCCGAGCTCCTTGCCGACCACACGGAGCGCGTTGATCAGCCCGGCCAGCGCCACGGTGGCGGTGCCCTGCTGGTCGTCATGCCAGACCGGGATCGCCGCCTCGGCGCGCAGCCTGTCGAGCACCCGGAAGCATTTCGGCTGCTCGATGTCCTCCAGGTTGACGGCGCCGAAGCTCGGCTGCAGCAGGCCGACGGCACGGACGATCTCGTCCTCGTCCTGGGTGCCGAGGCAGAGCGGCACCGCGTCGACGCCGCCGAGATATTTGAACAGCAGCGCCTTGCCCTCCATTACCGGCAGGCCCGCCTCCGGGCCGATATTGCCGAGGCCGAGCACGCGGCTGCCGTCGGAGACCACGGCGATCAGATTGCCCTTGTTGGTATAGCGGTAGGCGAGATCGCGGTCCTCGGCGATCGCCCGGCAGGGCTCGGCGACGCCCGGCGTGTACCAGACCTGGAAGTCGTCGAGGCCGCGGATCGGGCATTTCGGCAATGTCTGCATCTTGCCGCGATAGACGGCGTGCAGCCGGAGCGCCTTTTCGGCCGGGATCTCGGTTTCGCCGTTGCCGTTTCGGGACATGCGACACGCTCCCTTGGGTCCCGCGATGGGGTATTGTTGCGCAATCGGCTTCGGCGGTCGTTGCGCCGGATCAATAATGGAACCAGGGGGAGGCAACATGGCGATAACCGGCTTCGACCACGTGGCGATCACGGTGGCGGATCAGGAGCGCACCATCGCCTTCTACCGCGACCTGCTCGGCGCCGAGATCCTGTACGAGAAGGCCTGGCGGGAGGGGCGGATCCCGATCGTCGGGTTGCGCCTCGGCGTCAACGTGATCAACGTGCATCTGGCGGCGGCGCCCGGTTCGCCGCGCGCCGAGCACCCGACGCCCGGCTCGGCCGACCTCTGCTTCCGCTGGTCTGGCCCGGTCGCGGCCGCGGCACGCCTGCTGGAGGAGAACGGGATCGCCGTAGAGTTGGGGCCCGTCGACCGGTGGGCCAGCGACGGCAATACGGGAAAATCGGTCTATTTCCGCGACCCGGACGGCAACCTTCTGGAACTGCTGACGATCGACCAATGACGCCGTCGCTGGTCATCTTCCGCTGCGCCGATTCGCTGTTCGATAGCGAGATCATCGTGCGGTTTACCGGAATCCTACGGCATTCGATCCTCGCCCTCCTGCTGGTCATGGCGCCGGCCGCCGCTCATGCGGCGGAGCGCACCGACCTCAACGTCGTGGTGGCGCTCGACCGCTCGGAATCGATCAGCGCCGAGGACAGGATCGTCCAGGTGCAAGGACTGGTCTACGCGCTGACGCACCCGCGTTTCCTCGCCGCCGTCGGCGCCGGGATCCACGGCCGGCTCGGCTTCGCCGTGGTCAAGTGGTCGAGCTTCGCCCGGTCCGAGGTGCTGGTGCCGTGGGCCGTGATCGCCGGCCGAGCGGACGCGGAGGCGGTCGCGACCCGACTCTATACCAGCCTGAAGCAGCGGCCGGCGGCGCCGGACGGCAGCCAGACCGATGTCGCGCTCGGCATCCAGGTCGCCGCCGACATGCTGGCGGCCGCGCCCTACGACGCGACCCGCCGGGTGATCAACATCGTCGCCGACGGGACGTCGAACATCGGCCGGCTGCCGAGCGTCGCCCGCGACGCGGCGCTGGCCAAGGGTGTTACCATCAACGCGCTGGTGATGGGCCAGGGGTCGGCGGTGCGCGTCTTGACCGAGTATTTCGAGCGTGAGGTGATCGGCGGGCCGGCGGCGTTTGTCCACCACGCACCGGGCACGGCCGCCTTCGCCGAAGCCATGCTGCGGAAGATGATCCTGGAGGTGGCGCGGCTCAGCGCACGCGGCCGGCCGGGGCCGCGTTAATCCATCGTTCAAACAATCCTGCTACCGCCAGAAAATCGGGGCCTTGTTCAGGGATAAGGGGCCGCCGGTCCGGCGGAAGATTCAGCGATGGAAGCTCCACTCGAAGCCGTTCTGCCTGTCGCCATCGTCGTCCTGTTGGGCTACCTGACGCTCAGGCTGGAGCTGCTGCGCCCGACCGTCGCCGATGGGCTGGTCAAGTTCGTGTTCGGCATCGCCGTGCCGGTGCTTGTCTTTCGCACCATGGCGCGGACCGAGGTGCCGCATGGCTCCGGCGTCGTCGCCGACCTGCTGCTGACCTACTACCTCGGCACCCTGCTCGCCTTCGCGCTCGGCATCGCGGTCGCCCATTTCGGCTTCCGCGGCGGCCCGGCGATGCGCAGCGCCTTCGGCGCCGGCGCGGCCGACGGCAACGCGGTGCTGGTCGGCATCGCCGCCATCATGCTGTTCATGCGCAAGCCGGACCCGGTGGCGATGCTGCTGATCGTCGCCACCCACGGCCTGGTGATGGGGCTGATGACCACCGCCATGCGCGGCATCGGCCGCGGCTATGGCGGCCGCCTGCCCGGCGTGCTGCTGACCCAGCTTCGGCATCCGATCTTCCTCGGCCTGGTCGCCGGCATGATCTATCGCTGGCTCGACCTGCCGCTCACCGGGCCTGCGGACGCGGCGCTCGAGCTGCTGGGCCGGGCCGCCATTCCCTGCGGCCTGTTCGCCGCCGGCACCGTCCTGGCGCGCCATCCGGTCCTGACGTTCCATCCGGAGTCGCTCGCCGTCTCGGTGCTCAAGCTCGGTGCGCATCCGCTGATCGTCTGGCTGCTGGCGACTAAGGTGTTCGCCCTGCCGAACCAATGGATCTGGATCGCGGTGATTCTGGCGGCGATGCCGACCGCGCCGACCATCCTGACCGACGACGATGGCGCCGAGACCGGCGGCGTCGCCCCGGCGATCGGCCAGTCGCACCTGCTGGCCGCGGCCAGCCTGACGATCCTGCTTTATTTGATATGGAACAGATAATCATTATTCGGTGACAGTATACTTATTTCTTTGGGGAAATAAGTATACTGTCACCGAATAAGGTCTCCGGCGGTCAGGCGGCGACCCTGACGCCGAGCTCCTTCCAGACGGCAGAGAGCGATTGCACCAGATGCGCCATCATCTCGTCGTCATGCAGCGGCCCCGGCGTGATGCGCAGGCGCTCGGTGCCGCGCGGCACGGTCGGGTAGTTGATCGGCTGGATGTAGACCGCGTGGTTGTCCAGCAGCATGTCAGAGGCCTGCTTGCAGAGCGCTGGATCGCCGACCAGCACCGGCACGATGTGGCTCACGGAAGGCATCACCGGCAGGCCGGCCTCGGCCAGCAGCCGCTTCAGGGCCGCCGCGCGCTCCTGCTGCGCGGCGCGCTCGGCGCTCGAGACTTTCAGGTGGCGGATGCTGGCGAGCGCGCCGGCGGCGATGCCCGGCGGCAGCGCCGTGGTGAAGATGAAGCCCGGCGCGTAGGAGCGGACGGCGTCGCAGATGTTGGCCGAGGCGGCGATGTAGCCGCCCATCACGCCGAACGCCTTGGCGAGCGTGCCCTCGATGACATCGATCCGGTGCATCACGCCGTCGCGCTCGGCGATGCCGCCGCCGCGCGGCCCGTACATGCCGACCGCGTGCACCTCGTCCAGATAGGTCATCGCGTTGTACTTGTCGGCGAGGTCGCAGAAGCGCTCGAGCGGCGCGATGTCGCCATCCATGGAATAGACGGACTCGAACAGGATCAGCTTCGGCTTGTCGGCCGCCGCCGCCAGCAGCTCTTCCAGATGGCCGGCGTCGTTGTGGCGGAAGATCCGCTTCTCCATGCCGGAGTTGCGGATGCCGGCGATCATCGAGGCGTGGTTGAGCGCGTCGGAGAACAGCATGCAGCCGGGCAGCAGCCGGGCGATGGTGCTGATCGCCGCTTCGTTGGCGACGAAGCCGGAGGTGCAGACCAGCGCTGTTTCCGTGCCGTGCAGGTCGGCCAGCTCGGCCTCCAGCTCGACCAGCGGATGGTTGGTGCCGGAGATGTTGCGGGTGCCGCCGGCGCCGGCGCCCATGCTTTGCACCGCCTCGGTCACCGCGTCGAGCACCAGCGGGTTCTGGCCCATGCCGAGATAGTCGTTGGAGCACCAGACGATGACTTCCGGGCTGTCGGGCCGGGAATGGTTGATCGCCCGCGGGAAGCGGCCGGCCTGGCGGGCCAGGTCGGTGAAGACACGGTAGCGGTTCTCGCCGCGGAGGGCCGCGATTGCCTCGGCGAACACCTGATTGTAGTCCATGACACCTCGCGCGATGGTTTGCCGCCCGCAACGCTCTACGGCGCGCGGCGGCGCCACTCTACCAAGCCGTGCCCCATGCTCCATCCCGGCTAGCCGACTTTCGTTCAGAGACCCGGCGAGCTTGGCGCCAATCTTCGGGGCCGGTCACTCAAGCACAATTCTAGCGCGATTTTCGGCCGGCGGCGACCAAGGATTCGAGGCGGCACAGCAAGTCCTGGCCGAGCGGGCCGCCCGCGCCGGCGATCCGGTGCCGGACGATCTGCTCGAGCGCTTCCAGATGCGCGCCGACGACCGCCGGGTCGACGGGCGACGTGCCTTCGAGATACCGGCAGAGCAAACCGGCGACGCGGCCCGCCAGGGGATAGCCGAAGGTCGCGCCCTGGCCTTTCAGGTCGTGGGCGGCGTCGGTCAGCGTCCGGCGCGCTGCCGCGTCGTCGTCGCCGGCGCGGAGCGCCACGAGCCCGGCGGCCAACCGTTCCAGATCGGCGCGGGCGAGCGCCGGGTAACGTTCGGCCAGCTCCGCCTCGGCCGCCGCCGCGCGCTCGGCGCGGGCGGCAGGCGGCTTCTTGGGGGGCGGCTCGGTCATCGGTCACCAGTCTTCAAGCGTCGGCCTGTTGCCGCAGGGCGAATTTCTGCACCTTGCCCATGGCGTTGCGCGGCAGGGCGTCGACGAACACCACGCGGCGCGGATGCTTGTAGCGCGCCAGCCGGCCGTCGAACAGGGCCAGCACGTCTTGTGCCGTGAGCTCGGCGTCCGGCCGGCGCACCACATAGGCGACCGGCACCTCGCCCCAGCGCTCGTCCGCCTGCCCGATCACCGCCGCCTCGGCGATATCCTCGCAGTCGGCGAGCAGGTTTTCCAGCTCCGCCGGGTAGACGTTCTCGCCGCCGGAGATCACCACGTCCTTCTTGCGGTCGTCGATGTAGTAGAAGCCGTCCGCGTCGCGATGGGCGACGTCGCCGGTGTGGAACCAGCCGTCGGTCAGCGCCTCGGCCGTCGCCTCCGGGTTCTGCCAGTACTCCCGCATCACGTTCGGCCCGCGCACCACGATCTCGCCGCGGGTCTCCGGCGGCACCTCGGCGCCCCCCGCGTCGACGATCTTCACCTCGCAATGCAGCGCCGGCTTGCCGCAGGAGCCGATCCGATCGACGCCGTCCTCGAACCGGAGATAGACCGCGATCGGCGCCGTCTCGGTGGCGCCGTAGATCTGGCCGATGGCGACGCCGCGGGCCAGGAACGGCCGGATCAGCGCCTCCGGCACCGGCGCCGAGCCGGTGTTGATGCCGCGCAGCGAGCCGAGATCGGCCGCGGCCCAGTCGGGATGGGCGATCATCGCCTGCATCATCGCCGGCACCATTACCGTGAGCGTCGGCCGGCGGTCGGCGATGGCGGCCAGCATCTCGCCCGCGTCGAAGCGGCGCTGGATGGTGACCGTGGCGCCGACATGCAAGGCCGGCGTGGTCTGGATGTTGAGCCCGCCGACATGGAACATCGGGATGGTGGTCAGCACGTGGTCGGCATGGCCGAGATCATGGTTGTGGATCGAGTTGACCGCGTTCCAGAAGATCGCCTCCTGGGTCAACAGCGCGCCCTTCGGCCGGCCCGTGGTGCCCGAGGTGTAGACCAGCAGGAACGGGCTGGCATAGCCGGCATGGCCGTTGCGGCCCTCGCCCGCCGCACCGGCCAGCAGGTCGTCATAGGGGATCCAGCCATCGGGCGCCGCGCCGTAGGCGACGAAGGCCATGCCCGGCAGCTCGGCGCGCAATTCCTCGCATTGGCCGGTGAAGTCGGGCGCCACCAGGATGGCGCGGGCGGTGCAGTCGCGCAGCATGTAGAGATGCTCCGGCGGCGCCAGACGCCAGTTGAGCGGCACCAGGATGGCGCCGAGCCGGGCGCAGGCGAAAGCAAGGTCGAGGATCTCCGGCCCATTCGGGCCGAGATGTGCGAGCCGGTCGCCGGCGGCGATGCCGAGCTCGCCCTTAAGCGCCTGCGCCAGCCGCTCGACGCGCGCCGCCAGCGCCGCATAAGGAATGTCGTCGCCTTCGAAATGCAGCGCGGTCTTGTCGGGGCAGAACTCGGCCCAGCGCTCGATCCAGCTCGACAGATCGATCATGCCCGCCCCGACCTCAGTCGTCGCGCTCGCCCGGCTCGTACAGGCTCTCGCGGCCGATCCGCTCCAGGCAGGCCTCGGCTGTCCAGGGCAGCATCAGCGCGCCGCAGCGCGAGTCGCGATAGAGCTGCTCCAGGGGCAGCGACTTGAAGATGGTGCTGCCGCCGCAGGTGCGGATGGCCAGGCGGCAGATGTCGTTGGCGGTCTCCATCACCGTGTACTGGGCGGCATAGGCACGGAGCCGCGCCGCCTTGTCCGGGTTGACCCGGGCCTCGGCGATGGCGCAGAGGAACAGCGCCCGGGCCTGCTCCAGCTTGATCTTCATCTCGGCGACGAAGATCTGCTTGGTCGGGCTGACGCGGCGCTTGCCCGGCGGCCCGCCTGGCACCTCGCCGCGTAAATAGGCGACGGTGAAGTCGAAGGCCGCCTCGGCGATGCCCATATAGGCCGGCGTCAGGGTCATGAACATATGCGGCCAGGTCGACGCCGCCTTATAGTAGACGCCGCGCGGCATGATCTGCAGTTCGTCCGGCACGAACACGTCGTCCATCTCCAGCGACAGCGACGAGGTGGCGCGCATGCCGAGCACGTCCCAGCCGCCGGTGATTTGGAAGCCCTCCGCCTTGCCGCCGACCGCGAGATAGAGGGTGTCGCGGGCGTCGAGCGCGGCGCCTTGCCTGTCCTCGGTGCAGAGCACGCCGTAATAGTCGGCGGCGCCGGCGAGCGAGGCGAAGTGCTTGCGGCCGTTGACCCGCCAGCCGCCTTCCACCTTGCGCGCGGTGGTGCCGAACGGCGCTTTGCCGGTGGCCGCGGCGGTGTTCGGTTCGGAAAACGGCTGGGCGAACAGCGCGCCGTCGTCCACCACCAGCCGGTAGATCGCGGCGCGGCGTTCCTCGTGGCGGGCCCGCTGTGCGGGCGTCATCTCCAGGTCGTCGGCGAGCGGCCCGGACCACAGCATGGAGCAGCTATGCATGTTGAAGGTCAGCGCCGTGGCGCCGCAGTGGCGGCCGATCTAGGCGGCGACAAGCATATAGGTCTCGTAGTCGGCGCCGAGCCCGCCATAGGCTTCCGGGATACAGAGCTTGAGGAAGCCGTGCGCGCGCAGGTCGGCGTAGTTCTCGAACGGAAAGCGGGCCTCGGCGTCATAGGCGGCGGCGCGGGCGGCGAAGTTATGGCGGCCGAGCCGGCCGGCCAGATCGACCAGCTCGCGCTGGCGCTCGGTCATCTCCGTCCGCATCAGGCAGCCTCCAGCGCGGCGAGGAAGCCGTCGATCGCGGCGTTGAAGGCGTCCGGCGCCTCCTGGTTGGCGATATGGCCGGCGCCGTCGAGGCAGGCATAGCTGCCGCCCGGGATGCGGCTCGCCATGCGCTCCATCACCTCGGCGGGCGCGGTCTTGTCTTCGCTGCCGGCCAGTGCCAGCGTCGGGCAGGCGATCGTCGCCAACGCGTCGCGGCGGTCGAAGGTGACCAGGCAGTGCAGCGCGGCGCGATAGGCGTCGGGCGCGATGCGCGCCATGGCGGCGGCGGCGGCCTCGCGCGCGCCGGGCGGTGCGGTCTCGCCGATCATCGCGGCGACCAGCGCCGGCGCCAGGTCGGCCGGCGTCTTGCCCTCATCGAGGGGTTTCAGGCGGGCGCCCAGGAACTTTTCGGCGAAGTCGCTGCCCGAGGGGCCGAAGGCTGCGGTGGTGCAGGCGAGCACCAGCCCGGCAACGCGGTCGCCATGGGACGCCGTCATCTCCAGCGCCACCATGCCGCCCATGGAATGGCCGACCACCACGGCGCGGTCGAGCTCCAATCGGTCGAGCAGGCGGACCGCGGCGTCGGCGAGGCTGGCGAAGGTCATCTCGGGCAAGGCCGGCGAGGCGCCGTAGCCCGGCATGGTCCAGGCGACCACGTGGTGGCGCGGCGCGAAATGGTCGAGCTGCGGCGCGAAGCTCGAGGCATCGCCGCCGATGCCGTGCAGGAACAGCAGCGCCGGGGCGCCGCCGCGGCGCTGCTCGAAGGCGGGCCAGGCGTCGGTCATGCGAGCTCTCCCTGCAAGCGGCCCTTGTCCACCACCACCTGGTTGTCGAGCGCCACCGTGCAGTTCCGCATCGGCAAGTCGAAATGGCCCAGCGTATGGCGGCCGGCGGTCTCGTTGGCGCCGGTCGAATAGAGGAAGTTGCCGGCGAAGGCGCGCTGCTCGGTGCCGTTCTGCTGCGCCCGGTCGTAGAACACCATGCCGTCCCAGCGCGCCTTCTGGTTCATGCCCCAGCCGACATGGCTGACCGCATAGGCCTCGCGGTCGCCCCAGGCGGCGAAGTAGCTGCGCATGAGGTCCGCGTCCGGGCCGTCGCCGGCGATGTCGGTGACGAAGTCGTCCTCGACCGTCAGGGTCACCGGGCTCTCCAGGTATCGCTTGAAGGTCAGGTTGATATCGCCCCGGTCCATCACCAGGGTGCCGTTGACCGCGCCGGCGAGCGGGAAGCAGAGGCATAGCCCGCCCGGCCAGTGGGTCATGGTGCCGGCGCGCTTGGTATAGCCCCAGCCGCCGCCGGCCGGCGCCTCGGCGACGTCGATGGTGAGGTCGGTGCCGGCCGCGGAGGTGACGCGCATCTCGCTTGCGGCGCGCAGCAGCTTGATGCCGGCCTTGACCTTGGGCTCCAGCTCCGGGTCTGGGATGGTGCGCTCCAGCAGTTCCGGATGCTCGTTGGAGACCATCAGGATGCGGGTACCGCCCTTCAGGATCGCCGGCAGCTCGGCGGCGTGCAGCAGCCCCTCGACGGTGAGATCCGCGACGAAGCCGGCCTGGCCAAGCGCCGCGACCACCGGCTCCAGCCCCTGGATCGCGTCCGAGGCGCCGGTCGAGCGCACCGGCACCGCAGCCGATTGCCGCGGGCTCGGAAGCACCACATGGAACGGCCGGGCGCCCATGCGCAACAGCGCCAGCTCGGCGAGCTGCACGTTGACGGCGCGGCTCTGGCTCTCCGACAGGATGGCGCAGACCTCGCCCTCGGCCACCGCGCAGAGGCCGAACACCTCGGCGAAGGCGTCGATCCACTTGCCCTCGATCCGCTCCTGCAACATCGCGTACGCCTCCCTCGGCCCCGGTTGACCCGAACACTCTTGTCTGGCGCGCATCCTAGCGTAAATGTCGTATTGTGGGGATCGGGTTGGAAAGCGCATCAGATGAGTAGAAGAATATTGTGGATCGTCGTCGGGCTGGCCGTGATCGGCGTGCTGTTCGGCGCGACGGCGGCGGGCCGGCTCTATTTGGCGCGCACCGCCGCGGTCACTTCGCCGGCCTCGGAAACTGTCGGTTTTCCCAGCATCGGCGGCCCGTTCGCACTGCTCGACCACAGCGGGCGCGCGGTCACCGAGCGGGACTACCGCGGCCGTCTGATGCTGCTGTTCTTCGGCTACACCTACTGCCCGGACGTCTGCCCGACCGAGTTGCAGGTCATGGCCGCGGTCATGGACGAGTTGGGCGCGGCGGCGGAGAAGGTGCAGCCGCTCTTTGTCACCGTCGACCCGGCGCGCGACACGGTGGAGGTGATGGCCGACTATATCGGCAACTTCCATCCCCGGCTGGTCGGCCTGACCGGCACGGCGGCGCAGGTCGCCGCCGCCGCCAAGGCCTACCGCGTCGCCTATTTCAAGGCCGAGCCGGCGGCCGGCGAGGATGAAACCGACGCCGACGACTACCTGATGAACCACACCGCCTTCACCTACCTGATGGGCGCCGACGGCCAATTCCTGGAGCTGTTCCGCCGCGGCATCGCGCCGGAGGAGATGGCGGCCCGCATCCGGGCGCGGTTGGAAGCGCTGTCGTCTTAGGTGCGGATTGAGGATTTTGACAGGGTCGCAACATATCGATATTATGAGATATAAATATATTATACAAGACCATCATGACCAAACCGATCAAAGTACGGAAAGTGGGCACGTCGATGGGCATCACCCTGTCGCCGGAGTTGCTGGCGCAGCTGGGCGTCGGCGAGGGCGACCGGCTGTTTCCGGTGCAGACGCCTGATGGCGTCGAGCTAACCCGTTACGACCCGGATTTCGCCGAGGCGTTGGAGTCGAGCCGCGACTTTATGCGGCGCCATCCCAACCTGATGAAAAAGCTCGCCGAGTAATGGCCGCGCCGCGCTGGCTCGGCGTCGCGATGCTGCGGGCCATGCACAACGAAGCGCTGGCGGCGTTCGGCGGTGCCGCCGGCGTTCGCGACGCAGGGCTTTTGCAAAGCGCCCTCGACCGGCCGAGGAATCTCTATGCCTATGGCGACGACCCGTCGGTCTTCGATCTGGCCGCCGCCTATTGCGCCGGGATCATCCAGAACCATCCGTTCGTCGACGGCAACAAGCGGACCGGCGTATTGGCCGCGGCGGTGTTTCTGGACCTCAACGGCTACGACTTCCGCCCCGACGAGGCAGAAGCCTACCGCATCATCATGGCCCTCGCCGCCGGCGAGCAGGACGCGCCCGAGTTGGCCGCCTGGCTCGCCGACAACTCGATGCGCAAGCGGGGGTGAGCGGGGCTCACTGCCGGAACGAGCGCACTAGCTCGCGGATGCCATTGTCGATCTCCAGCCATTGCGGCAGTTGGTTGGGGTGGAAGCGGTAACTGAGCCAGACGCCGTCATGAAGTTGGAAGGTCGTCTCGCAACGCGGCGACAATTCGATGCTGCCGAACATGACGCTTCCGCCTGACCCGCATTCGAAGACAAGCGCATTTCCGCTCGGCGTGATGTGAAAGGACTCTCTCGGCGTGTAATAGGCCACCGCCGGGTCGTCGGCGACGAAGGCGAGGCGATCGAGCCCGGCATGCTGGGCCGCCATGTCGATTACCCGGCCGGGCAGCTCCGCCCTCCATCCGAACTTGCTTTGCGTCGGCGCGCCGAATGATCTCAGGGACAGGTGCACGATCATTTCGATGTTCTGTCGGACAGTATCCGTGCCCGGCTTCCGCAGATACCATCTATCCCGGTTTTCCGCCGTCAGCGGTTCGAGCGCGGGCAGCAGCAGGAAAAGCAGGATGTCGTCGTCCTTTCCGCCCGGCGTCCGGCGCAGATGCCGGATGTAATTGCGCGGTATCAGGTAGCCGCGTTCCCCAAGATCCACCGCCACGGGGTTTGTGGAATAGGAATCACCGGCCAGTCGGCTCGGCCGCATCTCCTGGAAAACCGCCGCGCTCAGGAGGGCGCAGCCGGTGACCGCTGCGGTCGCGATCAACGCCCGATGCGGCCCGTATATGCCGAGCCACAGAATTCCGGCAAAGGCCGCGCCATAAGCCATGTAGGTCATTTGATCCGACCGGTAGAGGACGGTCGGGTAAGGATGGAAAGACAGGCCCGGTGGTCCGGAGGCATAGACCCAGACCAGCAACACCAGTTCCGCCAGCCCCCCGGTGACGGCGCCGGCCAGCAGGTAGTGCCACCACCGATCCAACCGCAATGCCCTGAGCAGCAGGAAGAACGTCAACCCGGCGGGGATGGTCTGCGGCAAGGCGGCGATCGAAATCGAGAGCGTGCCGAGGATTAGGCTAAGCAGCGGCCCGATTACTGCTAGGCCGCTATCGGAAGGCTCCACGGTGAATTGCAGCCGGATGCTCCAATACGACGAGATCACCGCAATCGCCCCGGCGAACCCAAGCGCGACGCGTTTCCAGGTCAACGGCTTCAATGGCCCAAAGCGTCTGAGCCAACGCGAAAGCGGGAGGGGCATGTCGGTTCAGGCGTCTCGGACAGAGGGTCGGTTGGACGTAGTGCCGACTGGCCGACAGCCTGTTGCCATACCTGAGAGATAGGTTGCGGCGCCCATGCGACTCCATTCCGCCGATTGGTTCCTGACCAGCGACCCGCAGGGTAGGGCGGTGGATTTAATCAACAATTGATGGGGAGCAATTCAAATGCTCGCCACTGTCGATCCGCGTTGAAAGAAAATTAACCATGGTCCGGCCAAACCGGGGCCCTTATTCCCGCCCCCAACCCCCGGAGACCCAGCCGATGTGGATGCTTGCCCTGGTCGCCCTGATCGTCGCGGTCGTCACCGCCGTGCTGGGATTTCTCACCGGGCGCAAGGGGCGGGGGCTGATTGGGGTTTCGGTGCTGTCGGGGCTGGCGGCGGTCGGGTTTTTCCTGTTCTCGGCGGTGGTCACCGTGCCGGCCGGGCATGTCGCGGTGCCGAGCCTGTTCGGCAAGGTCAAGGGCACGGTGTTGGGCGAAGGCCTGCACCTGACCAACCCGCTCTATGCCTTCCAGCGCTTCTCGGTGCGCCGGCGCATCCTGGAATTCTCCGGCCAGACCCAGATAATCTCGATCTCGCGCGACGGCACGCCGCTCTCGATCGACGCGGGCATCCCGGTGCAGTTGAATGGACCGCTCGCCTGGAAGGTCTACCGGCGGATTGGCAACCAGCAGGTGTTCACGGCCCAGTTGCTGGCGCCGGCGGCGCGCTCCGCCGTGCGCGACGCGGCCGCCACCCTGCCCTGGATCGAGGCCACCACCAGCGGCCGCGAGCGGCTGGCGAGCGAGGTCGAAAAGCGTTTCCGCCGGCTGGTCGAGCAGGACCTGGAGGTTGCCGGCTTCAGCGCCGAGGAGGCGGCCGCGGTGTTCACCATCCTGCCGGTGCAGCTGCGCAAGATCCTGCCGCCGCAGAAGGTGCTGAATGCCGTCTCCGAGAAACTGGCGGCCGAGGAGGACCTGCAGAAGCAGGTGACCCTGACCCGGATTGCTGAGGAGGAGGCGAAGCGCCGCCGGAACGAGGGCCGCGGCGTCAAGAACCTGTTCGCGGAGCTGCCCAAGGGCTTCACCCCCGGCCAGATCCGCGAGGTGCTGAACGCCATCGCCGACAAGACCCGGGCGGAGGCGCTGATGAAGGCGGTCGAGAGCGGCGAGGTCAGCGTCATCGTCATGGAAGGCGGCCAGACCCCGGCGATTGCGGTGCCGGGCGGCCGGGCCAAGTAAGCGCCGACCAGGGGCGCACGCCCTATTGCCTGAGCCGCCGTTCCGCGGCTTCGCCGGCCAGCCGCGCCGCCTCCAGCTCGGCCGCCGGAATGTCGAGGAAGCGCCGTATGCGGCGCGACGGAACCGCGGCCGAGCCGACCTGGTATTTGTGGAAATCCTGTGCGAGCGGCCGCGTGTTGGCCGTCGGCCGGTACAAATTGGCGGAAACGTAGTAGGCCCGGCCGTCCATGAAATACTGGTAGAAGTTCGGCGCGTTGGGGTCGTCCCGCGGCGGATCGTAGGGAACCGCGATGTCGCGGCCGAGCACCGATCGCAGCTCGGCCTCGAACTCGGCAGACGGCAACACCAGGCCGGAGACGCCGCGCGGCGGGTAGCGATAGCGCTCCGGCAGCTTCCGGTCGGTGATGTTCACCGAAATCGGCACCGCGACATAGCCGGGCGGCACGTTCCCGAACTGGTCGGCGTAAGGGTAGTGGCCGCGCCGCTGCCTGTAGGACTCGACCAGCCCCGCGATCCGGTGCACGTCGTTGATGCGCTTGGCATCGGCCGCGGCCTGCAGCTCCGTCTCGGCGGCGGCAAACCCGCCATGGGCCGCTGCCAGGACGGCGACCAGGCCGCAGAGGGCCAAAAATTGCTTCTTCATGCCGCGATCCCCTAGAAATATTCCCGGATTCGGCGCGAAAATTCAATCTCTGCGCGATCTCGGCGGAATCCGATCCTAACCTGATGTTAAGTCGGCCGTGAAACGCTTGCTCCCGCTTGATGGCAGGGAAAGCGACAACAATGCGGTATGTCTTGATGGCCGCCGCGCTGATCCTATTCGGCGCGGGGGCGCTGGTTTTTTTCAACTGGGAGACGATCGCCCGCACCTACGAGGAAGGCAAGCAGGCCGTGCTTCAGGAGGCCTATGAGACGGCCACCACGATCGGCCAGGGTGCCTATCACGCCGAGCAATGCGGCCATGACGAGCTGCGCGCCGAGCTCGAGGGCTATATGGACGAGCTCGGCGAGATGTCGGCGACGATCAAGACCGCGGCCCAGGATGCCTTCGCGGCGGGCCTCGCCGAGGCCGAGGCGATGGACCTCGACTACACGAAAGAGCTCTGCGCCAAGGTCGCCGAAGCGCTCGACAACTGAACGGCCGCCGGGACCGGCCTACAGGTCCTGCTCGGCCATGACATGCAGCAGGCGGTAGCTGTCGACGGTCTGCTCTCCCTCGATACCGAAATCGGCCAGCCGGTCGGCGTAGAGCAGGTCGTCGCGCAAGCCGACGACCGCGTCCCAGTCATAGCCCTCGGCGATCAGTACCCAGTCGGCGACGTCGTCCGGCTTGTCGCGCAGCTTCTTTTCCGCGGTCTCGGTCTGGCTCGCCTTCTCATCGCCCTTCAGCAGATGGGCGCCGATCACGCCGGGCCGCCCGAGCAGGCCGGGCAGCAGCTCCTTGGCCATCGTGGTCGCCAGCGCCACTTCCTTTTCCGGCTTGGCCGCGAAGCGGATGGTGAGTATGGCGCTGCCGACGCCGTGGCCGACGCTCGCCATCACCCGGCAGAGGGTGCGGTTGGAGTTGCGGAAGGTGGCGATCGACTTGCTGGTCCAGGGCGTCGGGTCGTTCAGGCGGGCGAGATAGGGCCCGGAGGTCAGCACCGACAGGTCGTCGACCTCGTACATGATGAAAAAGCGCTGATCGCCCGCCTCGGCGGCACAGCGCCGGCCGCGCCGGAAGCCCGGCACGCCGATCCGCTCCGGCATATGCTCGATCGAATGCCAGCGGTGGAAATCCGCCTCATCGGCGGTCGGCGAGATGCCGTGCCAGAACACCATCGCTCCCCTGCCCATCAATGCCATTATCTACCCCCTCGTTCGGATCGGCCCCAAGCTAGAGCAGCATCCGATCAGACGGAACCGGACCGGTTCCGTACGGTCGGATATTGCTCTAGCGGTACCCTGCGGACGGCCGCGAGGTCAAGCGGTCCCGCCCTCACTCCGCCGGGGTCGAGGCGGGACGGGTTTCGGCGGCGGCGTCGCCCGGCCGGTCGAGGCCCGACAGCAGGCGTTCGATATGGCCGGTCGGCTTGGTGAAGCGGGCCAGCAGGTCGTAGAGCACGGGCACGGCAAACAGCGACAGCAGGGTCGAGAAGCCGACGCCGCCGATGATGACGATGCCCAGCGTCGAGCGCGACTCGGCGCCGGCGCCGGCCGCCAGCGCCAGCGGCAGGGCGCCGAGGGCGGTCGAGATGGTGGTCATCAGGATCGGCCTGAGGCGCACCTCGGAGGCGTCGAGCACCGCCGCCCGGATGTCCTTGCCGGAATCGCGCAGCTGGTTGGCGAACTCGACGATCAGGATCGAGTTCTTGGCGGTCAGCCCGATCAGCATGATGATGCCGATCTGGCTGTAGACGTTGAGCGACAGCCCGGCCAGCAGCATCGAGCCGAGCGCGCCGGTGATCGCGAGCGGCACCGCCACCATGATCACCAGCGGATGGATGAAGCTCTCGAACTGCGCCGCCAGCGCCAGGAACACGACCAGCAGCGCCATGCCGAAGGTGAAATAGAGCGCGATCGTCGATTCCTTGTAGACCTGGCTCTGGCCGCCATAGGAAATCCGCGCCTCGGGCGGCAGCTCGCGCGCCGCCAGGGCCTCCAGGTCACCCAACGCCTCGTCCAGCGTGTAATCGGGCGCCAGGTTGGCGGAGATGGTGATGGCGCGCAGGCGGTCGACACGGCGCAGCGCCAGGGCGCCGGCCGCCTCCTCGATATGTACCAGGTTGGCGAGCGGGATCAGCCGGTCGGTGGTCTCCGAGCGCACATGGACGTTGCTGAGATCGTCGGGCGTCGTCCGGTCCTCGGCCCTGGCGCGCAGGATCACGTTATAGAGCTTGCCGCCGCGCACATAGGTGCCGACGCGACGCTCGCCGAGCAGGGTCTCGAGGGTGCGGCCGATCTCCTCCACCGCCACGCCAAGGTCGGCGGCCCGGTCGCGGTCGATGCGCACGCGCAGCTCCGGCCGGGTCACCTCGTAGTTCTTGGACAGGTTCAGCAGGCGCGGATACTCCGCTTCCGCGGCGTCGATGACGGCATCGGCCCAGGTCTCCAGCACGTCATAGGACGGCCCGCCGATGATGAAGCTGACCGGCTGCGACCAGGACCGCCGCCCGAGGCTGCGTGGATTGATGGTGAAGGCGCGCACGCCAGGCACCGCGCCAATCACCGGCCGCGCCTCGGCCATGACGTCGGCCGTTGATTTCTCGCGCGTGTCCCAATGCGGCAGGCGGGCGATGATGAAGGCGGTGTTGACCGCGCCGGGCCGGCGCCAGGACGGCGACAGGATGGTGATCACCCGGCGCAGCTCGCCGTCCCGGCGCAGCCCTTCCAGGTAGTCCTCGATCTCCATCACGTAGCGGCGGGTGTATTCCAGGCTGGCGCCTTCCGGTCCGGTGACGCGGACGTAGAAGCCGCCGCGATCCTCCAACGGGGCGAACTCCTTGGGCAGCTCCCGGAACAGCAGCCAGGCGCTGCCCGAGATGACGGCGGCGCCGGCCAGCACCAGGACCGGCGCGGCCAGCGCGGCGGCCAACGCGCGGCGGTAGCCGGCGGCCAGCGCCGTGAACACCCGGTCCGTGGCACGCACCAGCATGGCCTCGTCGCGATGCGGCTTCAGCCATTTCGAACACAGCATCGGCGTCAGGGTCAGGGCCACCACCGAGGAGAAGATCACCGCCGCCGCGACGAGATC
>CAJHXX010000240.1_pt1 | contig 19783 bp, 19 predicted proteins | sample 9198511 | NCBI WGS metagenome assembly CAJHXX01 (sample SAMEA7708325, study PRJEB35096) | sediment metagenome | biome: marine neritic benthic zone biome [ENVO:01000025]; feature: sediment [ENVO:00002007]; material: shallow marine sediment [ENVO:03000034] sea grass bed [ENVO_01000059] ...
CTGTTCGAGAGCTTCGTCTACCCGCTGATCATCCTGATCTCGGTGCCCGTCGCCTCCGTAGACAGAATAGGCGGGCTCGCCGTGCTGAACCTATTCAGCTACCAGCCGCTCGACATGCTGACGCTCTTGGGTTTCGTCATCCTGGTCGGCATCGTCGTCAACAACGCCATCCTGCTGGTGCACCAGACGCTCTATCACCTGCGCACCGACGGCATGGCGCCGGCCGAGGCGATCCTGGAGGCGACCCGCAATCGCTTGCGCCCGATCTTCATGAGTACGCTCACCAGCGTCTTCGGCATGCTGCCGCTGGTGCTGTTCCCGGGCGCGGGGTCGGAGCTCTACCGCGGCCTCGGCTCGGTGGTGATCGGCGGCCTCTCGTTCTCCGCCATCCTGACCCTGCTGCTGATCCCGCCGATGCTGACCGTGTTCCTGACCGGCCGGGTGCGCGCCAAGGGATCGGCACCGGAGACGGCGCCGGCGGAGTAGCAGGTATTCCGGCGCATAAGGAAACGGCGGTCCCTGATTCAGGGACCGCCGTCGTTATGTGAAACCGCGATGGCGAAGTTGCTCGATCAGGCGGCCCATTTGCGACGTGCGAAGCCAAGACCCACGAGGCCAAGGCCGAGCAGGGCCAGCGCTGCGGGTTCAGGAACGGGCGTAACCCGGAACCGCCAATCCTGATTTGCCAGCTGTGAACCGGACACAATGGCGACACCGCCCGCATAGGGGTTGCCGAAGCGTTGGATGGCGGCACCCCAATAGGGGTTCTGCGCATCGACACTCGCCGTATAGACGTTTCCTACCGTCAGCGCGACCGAAGAGAGATCGACATCGAAGTAGTCGTTGAAGTTCTGGCCGGGGTCGGGGATGAAAAACGGCACGGCAACAAGCGGCGCGCCGGCTGTCGTGGTGCCGGAAAAAAGCCGCATGGTCATCGAGAGGTTGGGATTTTGCGGATTAAACGTTTCATAGAAAAACGCAAAACTGACGAAAGGGTCCTCCGCGGTAAAGGATTGGCCCATCGGTTCAAACGCCTCGATCTGGTTGGCGCCGCTATCCGTGTCTTGAAGAATTACACCTGCAGTTGCCGTTCCCGAGAACAGAAGCAGGCCCGAGACCAAGGCCGCCGCCTTCAAGAGCTTGTGCATTGTCTCATCCCTTTGTCCTGTGATGGAAGCGGTCATTTGCGCCAACGCATCCATTGCGGTCAACTCCAGGAGATGCCCACAAAGTGCATCACCTGATTGAATCATGAAAGAATCGTGCCAATTTTCGGTTATTGTTTAATTCCAATGGGTTACGGGCATGGCCAATCTGTCCGCTAACCCTAATTGTAAAACATTCCGACGTTTTTTCGATCGGTTTCGGGATCCTGGGCAAAAATCCGTAAAATCCGCCGACACACCAGATAGGTCGCCGGGATTTGCTCAGTCAGGACAATACCGCGACAATACGGGAACGCGACAATACCGGTTCTGACGCCCGGCCGCTCACTGGCGGTATCCGCGGCGCGTCCCGGCAACGACAGGACACTGCCATGGCCACCAAACTCGGATATCTGCTGCCGACGCGGGAGCGGGTGATGCAGGGCAAGCCCGAGGGCGGGCCGTTGCTGGCGCTGGCCGAGCGGGCGGAGGCGCTCGGCTATGACTCGGTCTGGGTCGGCGATTCCCTGCTCGCCAAACCGCGGCACGAGCCGCTGACCCTGCTCGCCGGCGTTGCCGGACGGACGCGCCGCGTCGCGCTCGGCACCGCGGTGCTGCTGCCGGCGCTGCGCAATCCGGTTGTGCTGGCGCATCAGGTCGCGACCCTCGACCAGATTTCTGAGGGCCGCGTAATCCTCGGCGTCGGCATCGCCGCCGATCTGCCGAACATCCGCGCCGAGTTCGAGGCCGCCGGCCAGCCCTTCGAGAAACGCGTCGGCCGGATGCTGGAGGGCTTGCGGCTCTGCCGCGCGCTCTGGAGCGGTGAGCCGGTGGATTGGGACGGCCGCTGGCGGGTCGCCCAAGGCGTGCTCGGCCCGACGCCGCACCGCCCGGGCGGGCCGCCGATCTGGATCGGCGGCGGCGTCCGCGCCAGCCGGGAGCGGGCGGGCCGGCACTATGACGGCTGGTTCCCGACCGGCCCCGACGCCGCCGGCTGGGCGCAAGGCTGGGCCGAGGTCCGGGCGGCCGCCGCCGAGGCCGGGCGCGACCCGGAACAACTGACCGGCGCCATTTACCTGACGGTCGCCCTCGATGACGACGCGGCCGCGGCCGGCCGGCGGATCGACGCCTATCTCGAAGCCTATTACGGCGCGGCGGCTGATCGGTTGCGGCGGATCCAGGCCTGCTACGCCGGCCCCGCCGCCGGTGCCGCCGACTGGCTCGGCGGCTATGTCGCCGCCGGCGCCAGCCATCTGGTGCTGCGCTTCGTCGGCGACCACGACCGCCACCTGGAGGCCGTGGCCGAGATCCGGGCCGATCTGGCCTGACGCGTCGCCCGGCGGGCGTGACGAACCCGCGGTCGATCCGCTAACCTCTCGGAGAGCGCAGCGGAAGACGACAGGGAGCAGGGACATGCAGATCAAGGCGGCGGTTCTCTACGAGGCCAAGACGCCACTGGTCATCGAGACGGTGGATCTGGACGAGCCGACCGACGGCGAGGTGCTGGTGCGGATCGCGGCGGCCGGCGTCTGCTATTCCGACTACCACATCATGAAGGGCGAGTGGACGATGCCGATGCCCATGGTGCTGGGCCATGAGGCGGCCGGTATCGTCGAGAAGGTCGGCGCCGGTGTCAGCAGGGTCGCCCCCGGCGACCACGTGATCCTCAACTTCCGCGCCAATTGCGGCACCTGCCACAACTGTGTGGTCGGGCGCCCGGTGATCTGCACCGGCGTGGAGACGCCACGCTGGTTCATGTTCGACGGCAGCGTGCGCCTGCACAAGGGCGGCCAGGACATTCACCACTTCTCGCGCACCGCGTCTTTCGCAGAATACGCCGTGGTGCCGGAGGCGGTGGCGGTGCCGGTGCGCCAGGACATGCCGCTCGACAAGGCCTCGCTGCTCGGCTGCTCGGTGATGACCGGGGTCGGCTCCGTGATCAATACGGCCAAGGTGGAACCGGGTGCCACCGTGCTGGTGATCGGCTGCGGCGGCATCGGCCTGAACGTGATCCAGGGGGCGGCGCTGGCCGGCGCGGAGCGCATCATCGCCGTCGACACCCTGCAGAACAAGCTCGCCTACGCGCAGGAGTTCGGCGCCACCGATACTCTGGCCGCCAACGAGGGCGACGTGGTCGAGCGGGTGATCGAGATGACCGGCGGCGGCGTCGACTACGCCTTCGAGGCGATCGGCAACCCGCAGGCGATCCGGCAGGCCTACGAGGCGACCTGCCTCGGCGGCACCGCGGTGGTGGTCGGCATGGCCGCCGAGACCGAGGAGCTCAGCATCAACGCGCTGTCGCTGCCGCGCAGCGAAAAGGTGCTGATGGGCTCCTGGTACGGCTCGGCCAGGCCCTGGGTCGACTTCCCGAAGCTGGTCAACCTCTACATGAACGGCCAATTGAAGATCGACCCGATGGTCAGCCGCACCTATCTCCTGGACCAGATCAACGAGGCCTATGAGGCGCTGGACAAGGGCGAGGTGGCGCGCAGCGTAATCCTGTTCGACTGATCCGGGGTGCCGCCGATGGCCTGCAACCAATGGGAGCGCTTGCAGCCTTAACCGGATAGGGACCATGATCGCAATCATGCGACCCGACCGGGTCGGCATGCAGAAACACAAGAGAAAACCATGCTCTCTATACGTGAAGCCGACGAGAAGGACGCAGAAGCGTGCAGCAAGGTGCTTTGCGCCTCCATTCGCGAGCTATGCTTAGCGGACCACAACGGCGATGCGGAACTAATTGCGCGATGGATCGCCGACAAGACGCCGGAGAACCTGGCGCGCTGGATTGCCGACCGTCGCTCCGCCTTGTTTCTCGCGGAACGCGATGGGTTAGCGGCCGGGGTCGGGTGCATCAGCGAAGACGGTGAGGTGCTGCTCAACTACGTCGCGCCCGCTCATCGTTTCTGCGGCGTCAGCCGTGCAATGCTGGCCCAGCTGGAGGCGACGCTTCGAGACCGCGGCATCGCCAATGCGAGGCTGACGAGCACCGAGACCGCGCACCGGTTTTACCGAGAAGCAGGTTGGGTCGACTTTGGCGAACCCGAAGTGATGTTCGGCATCAAAGGCTATCCGATGGCGAAGGAAATCTAGAGCAGCATCCGTTCAGACGGAATCGCTTTCAGCGATCCGAAAGTCAGTTTGACCGGGAAGAGACATTCAGTATTCGTGATGGCATGGTGCCGGGGTACCCCTGTTCGGGGTCGGCAAGATGATGTGGAAGCGGCGAGCAAGGCCTCGTTTCCGGGCTCATGAGCCCGTCCGGGGGCACTCCAAGGTAGATGGTTGGAGATAGCTTCTTCCCTGCGACGGCCATGCCGGATCGCGACTGGTGGGCCGCGCTGTGGCCGGACCCCGAGGGTGTCGTGCGTTCGCTTGGGGTGGAGCCGGGGATGGTGGTCGTGGACCTGTGCTGTGGCGACGGTTATTTCACGGCACCCCTCGCGCGGATCGTCGGAGGCGACCTGTACGGGGTGGACATAGACCCCGCCATGCTTGAGCAGACTCGCGCCGAACTTGAGCGGGCCGGAACCACCGTGCTGGACCTGATCTGTGCTGACGCTCGAATTTTGCCGGAGTTGCTGCCGGGTAAGGTGGACTACGTGCTGATCGCCAACACCTTCCACGGCGTGCCGGAGAAGACTGCAATGGCGCGCGCCGTAGCGGCGGTGCTCAATCCGAGCGGCTTGTTTGCAGTTGTCAACTGGCACCCGCTGCCGCGCGAGCGTACGGTTGTCCTGGACAAGCCAAGAGGGCCGAAGACCGAGATGCGGATGTCGCCGGACGATGTGCGATTGATTGTGGAACCGGCCGGCTTCGCGTTGGAACGGGTCGTCGAATTACCGCCATTCCACTATGGCGCGGTTTTCCGCATGGTCGAGGCCGCCAAAGTTTTTGGCGCGTCATGAGTGAAGAAAATCAAAGGAGCCTGGCCCCTTTGAATTAGCACGACTGCCGATGAGCCGGCGCGACCGCTACGCCGCCGCGGACCGGCGACTATCCGGCATCCATCGACCTGCAGTTGGTGACCTGATCGATCACCGACACCAGCCAGTCGAGGGCCACCCGGATCCGGGTCAGGTGGCGCAGCTCGGGATGCACCATCAGCCAAAGCTCGCGCGAGAGAACGGCTGGGCGGTCGCCGAGACGGGCCAGGCCCGGCTCGCGCTCGGCGATGGCAACCGGCAGCAGCGACTTGCCGAGCCCGGCCTTGACGCTCTGCATGATCGCCTCGGCGTCGTTGACCGTTACCGGCGGCGGGACGTCGCGCGCACGGGCCGCTTGGGCCGCCATGTAACGCCCTTGCGGCAGGCCCGCCATGTCGTCTTCATAGGTGACCCAGGGCAGCGGTTGCTTGCGCTTTCGCGCCGGCCCATAGACGGCGTAGTCGAGCTGGCCGATGCGGCGGGCGATGGCGCGGCCGTCCTTCTGCGGCCGGGCGAGGCGGAGGGCGATGTCGGCTTCCCGTTTGCTGAGACTCAAATCGCGGGGTTCGGCGACCAACTCGACCCTGAGCTCGGGATGTTGGCGCAGCAGTCCCGGCAGCGCCGGCACCAGGACGCGGTTCACGACGATCGGCACCGAGGTCAGGCGAACGGCGCCGGCCGCGATCCCATCCGCGCCCGAGACCGCCGCCGTCACCGCCTGCACCTCGCGTTCGACGCGCTCCGCGGCGCTGACAACGGCCTCGCCCGCCCCGGTCGGATGGAACCCGCCGAGGCTGCGCTCGAACAGACGGGCGCCCAGCCGTTGCTCGGCCCGGGCAATACGGCGTCCGACCGTGCTCTCGTTGACGCCGAGGCGCCGGGCCGCGCCGGCCAGGGACTGGTTGCGCGCCACGGCCAAGACAAAGCGCAGATCGTCCTAGTTCAGTGCCTGCATTTTTGCCAAACCGTTTTGCAGAATTCGCTGTTTGGATTCTTAATTTGCAGGCCTAGCCTTGCCGCCGTCAATGGCCGAAGAGGCGAGGGACCCGCACGATGATCTATGCTGTCTTTTTCGAGGATGACGCGCGTCATGCCGACGCGCGACCGAGATACATGCCCGATCACCTCGCGTTCCTGGAGCGCAATGCCGCCAGCATCGAGGCCGCCGGCCCGCTCAAGGACACAGCGAACGAAGCCGCGGCGGGCGGCCTTTGGCTGGTGACGGCGGACAGTCCCGGGGATGTGCAGGCGCTCGTCGAGACCGACCCCCTCTGGCCGACCGGCCTACGCAAGTCGGTTCGCATCCTCGAATGGACTCAGGTCTTCAAGGACGGCAAGCGGCAGATCTGACGATCGCGGCGCCGGCGGGTGGCCCGGGCCGAGTGGACGACCTATCGGAAGCTCACATCTAGAACTCCGCCGTATCGCCGGGCTGCATGATCTTCACCCGCTTATCGCCGCCGAGCGCCTTCTCGACCTCGGCAGCGCCGGCCAGGATCGGGAAGGTGCCGTAATGCATCGGCACGATCACGTCCGGCTTGAAGAACTTCTTGATCGCCAGCGCGGCAATCTCCGGGTCCTGGTTGAACGGCCCGCCGCCGGCCTGCAGCAGGATGATGTTCGGCTTGTGGATCTCCTGGATCAGCGACATGTCGCCGAAGATCCCGGTGTCGCCGGTGTCGTAGAGCGTGCGGCCGTCGGCGAATTCGAGCACGAAGCCGACCGGCCGGCCGCCCGGCGTGCTGCTATGCATCGCTGGCACGAAATGGATGGTGACGTCGCCGACCTTGACCTTGCCGCCCGGATTGCCGCGCAAGTCCTGCCCCTTGGCCAGCTCGAAGCTGCGGACATGGTCGGAGGCGCCGACCACCTTGGCGCCGCTCGCCGTGGCGATCGCCTGGGCGTCGGCCGTGTGGTCGAAATGCGAATGGGTCACCAGGATGGCGTCGGGCTTGTAGCGCGACAAATCCTTCATCGCCGCCGGCGCCTTCGGGTTCTTCGTGATGAACGGATCGAGCAGCAGCGTGGTGCCGCCCGGCGAGACCACCTCGAAGGTCGCATGCCCGATCCAGGTGACCTTGATCTTGCCGGCCGCCTGGGCCGGGCCGTGGAACGCGACGCCGAAACAAAGTGCGGCGATGGCAGAAAGCAAACCTAGACGCATCTGAAGCCTCCCCGGATCTGTCAGTGGTTGTGATCTTAAGCCGTCGACGCAAGGTGGCGCGACTCAAAATCGCTCGTGGAGCGCAACTTCGCCGTCAGGCGGCCGGGCGTTGAGCGGTGAGCAGGGTGAAGAATTCGGCGACCGGGCCGCGCTGCAGGTCGACGAAGCCGGCGTCGCCGAGCAGCTTTTCCTGGTCCTCTCGGGTCGGCACCACATTGCCCCAGATCAGCTCGTTGAAGGCGGTCATCACCGCGAAGCTGTATTCGCGCTTGGTCAGGTCCTCGGCCACGCTCGGATAGGTCTCGTCGATGATGAACAAATGGCCGCCCGGCTTCAGCGCCTTGTAGGCGTTGGCCAGCACCTGCGGGCGGACGCCGAGGGGCAACTCGTGCAGCACCTCGAACATGGTGACGACGTCGAATTCCTGGTCGTGGGCGATGTCGCCGCCGTCGGTCAGCTCCGCCGCGACCCGGTCGCCGAGCCCGGCCTCGGCGATTGCCGCCTCGGCCTGGGCGATGCCGTGCGCGTCGACGTCGACGCCGAGGCAGGCGGCGTTCGGATGCGCCTCGGCGATCTTCAGCAGCAGCCCGCCGGCGCCGCAGCCCATGTCGAGGATGCGGCCGCCGGACTCCAGCGCCGCGGCGATGCCGGGCACCGAGCCTAGCAGGCGCCGGGCGACGAAGACGTGGAAGCCGGCGGTGGTGTCGCCGACCGCCTTGGTGAATTCCGGCCCGTGCTCCTGGAAGGTATAGGTGCCGCCGGTCTGGAAGAACTCCGGATAGCGTTCCATGTCGCGGCCGACATGGTCGATCGTGTTGGTGAAATAGGGCGCCAGACCGCGCGGGTGGCCCGGCAGCGCCAGGATCTGGTCGTAATGCGGCGCCAGCCGGTAGCGGCCATCCGCCGCCGGCTCCAGCAGGCCGTAGGCGACGCCGGTCGCGCACCAGACCGCGACATAGGGCGAATGCAGGCCGAGCGCCTGGGCGAGGTCGTCGGGCGCCAGGCCGTCCGCCGCCGCCTCGAGCTCGGCGAAAAGGTCGAGCTTGATGCCGACATTGATCAAGTGGACGGCGTGATAGCCCTTGAGGTAATCCCAAAGCCGCCCGGTCTGCGCTTCCGGCGTGATCTCCGTCATGACCCGCTCCTCTTGTTCGCAAGGTGATCGGAAGTGAATACACCGTCGAATTGTCGCAGGTTTCCGGATCGGCGGCTATGCGCCGCCGCCCAGCACCACCTCGCCGCCCTTGACCACCGCGCGGCAGGGATTGGCGCCGATGCCGTAGGCGAGCTCGGCCGGGCGGCCGACGTCCCAGAGCGCGAAGTCGGCGGTCTTGCCGGGCGCCAGCGTGCCGTGGCTGTCGCCGAGGCCGAGCGCCCGGGCCGCGTTGCGGGTGACGCCGGCCAGCGCCTCCTCCGGCGTCATGCGGAACAGCGTGCAGGCCATGTTGAGCATCAGCAGCAGCGAGAGCACCGGCGAAGAGCCGGGATTGCTGTCGGTCGCCAGCGCGATCGGCACGCCATGCGCGCGCAACAGGTCGACCGGCGGCAACCGGGTCTCGCGCAGGAAATAGAACGCCCCGGGCAGCAGCACGGCAACACTGCCGGCCTCGGCCAGCGCCTTCACGCCGGCCGCGCCGACATATTCCAGATGGTCGGCCGACAGCCCGCCATAGCGCGCCACCAGCTCGGCGCCGCCCTGGTCGGAGAGCTGCTCGGCATGCAGCTTGACCGGCAGGTCGAGGCGCTGCGCGCGGTCGAAGACGCGCGCCACCTGCGCCGGCGAGAAGGCGATGGTCTCGCAGAAAGCGTCGACCGCGTCGGCCAGGCCTTCCGCCGCCACCGCCGGCAGCATCTCCTCGACCACCAGGTCGATGAAGGCGTCGGCGCGGCCTTCGTATTCCGCGGGCACGGCGTGGGCGCCGAGGAAGCTGGTGCGGATGGTGAGCGGCATCAGCCGCTCCAGCCGCCGGGCGACACGCAGCATCTTGGCCTCGGTCGCGGTTTCCAGGCCATAGCCCGACTTGATCTCCACCGTGGTCACGCCCTCGGCCGCCAGCCGCTCCAGCCGGCGGTGCGCCGCCTCGGTCAGCACCGACTCGTCGGCCGCGCGGGTCGCCGCCACGGTCGAGACGATGCCGCCGCCGGCGCGGGCGATCTCCTCGTAGCTCGCGCCTTCGAGGCGCAGCTCGAACTCGGCGGCGCGGTCGCCGCCATAGACGATATGGGTATGCGGGTCGATCAGGCCCGGCGTGATCCAGCCGCCGTCGGCGTTGATCACGTCGCGCGCCAGCCGCTCCGGCGGCGCCGGCAGGTCGGCGAGCGGCCCGACATGGACGATCCGGCCGCCGCGGATGCCGAGCGCGCCGTCTTCGATCGCACCATAGGGCGCGGCGCCATGGGGCCCACCGGGCGCCATGGTGGCGAGGCGGGCATTGATCCAGAGCGTGTCCCAGTTGGCGGTGTCGCTCATCTCGCCGGTCCCCTAGAGCAATTTCCGATCGGGCGGAACCGGTTCGGTTCCGTCCGATCGGAAAAAATTGCTCTACTTATCAATAGGTAGAACAGCTTTATCCGATCAGTCGGATCGCTGAAAGCGATTCCGTCTGATCGGATGCTGCTCTGGCATTCCGGTCGCCGCAGCAGTAGGTTCGGGCCGATCCAAACCTAAGCGCGGTGTCCCGAGGTGACCAGCCTTTATTGCGCGCAGGCGCTGCTGCCCGACGGCTGGGCCGAGAATGTCCGGCTCGAGATCGACGCCGAGGGCTGGCTGACGGCGGTCACGGCCGGCGGCGCGGCGGAGGGTGCGGCGCAGGCGGCCGGCCCGGTCATTCCCGGCATGACGAACCTGCACAGCCACGCCTTCCAGCGCGCCATGGCCGGCCTCGCCGAGCGGCAGGGCGGCGGGACCGCCGGCGGCGACAGCTTCTGGACCTGGCGGCAGGTGATGTACGGCTTCCTGGACCGGCTCGGGCCGGAGCAGGTCGAGGCGGTCGCGGCCCAGCTCTATGTCGAGATGCTGAAGGCCGGCTACACCGCGGTCGCCGAGTTCCACTACCTGCACCACGATCCGAGCGGCGCGGCCTATGCCGACCGGGCCGAGCTGTCGCGCCGGGTGATCGCCGCGGCGCGCCGCACCGGCATCGGCATCACCCACCTGCCGGTGCTCTACGCCCATGGCGGGTTTGGCGGCAAGGCGGCGGATTCTGGGCAGCGCCGCTTCGTCAACGACGCGGACGGCCTGTTCCGCATCTTCGACGCCGTCGCGGCCGAGGTGGCGGGCGACCCGCAGGTCGCGGTCGGCCTCGCGCCGCATTCGCTGCGCGCCGTGACGCCGGAGTTGTTGGCGGAAGCCTTGGCCGCGCTGGACGCCCGCGACGCCGGCGCGCCGGTCCACATCCACATCGCCGAGCAGGCGCGCGAAGTCGACGAATGCCTCGCCTGGTCGGGCGCCCGGCCGGTCGAGTGGCTGCTCGGCCATGTTGCCGTCGACCGGCGCTGGTGCCTGGTGCATGCGACCCATATGAGCGAGGCCGAGACCGCGCACCTCGCCGCCAGCGGCGCCGTCGCCGGCCTCTGCCCGACGACCGAGGCCAATCTCGGCGACGGCCTGTTCCCGGCACCTGCCTATCTGGCCGCCGGCGGGCGCCTCGGCATCGGTTCCGACAGCCATGTCTCGGTCAGCCCGGTGGAGGAGCTGCGCTGGCTGGAATACGGACAGCGACTGATCGCCTGGTCGCGCAACCTGCTGGCCGCCGAACCCGGCGGCTCGGTCGGCGCCGGGCTATGGCGCCGGGCCCTGGCCGGCGGCGCCCAGGCGGCCGGCCGGCCGGTCGGCCGCCTCGCGGCCGGTTGCCGCGCCGACCTGCTGGTGCTCGACCGCGACCACCCGATCCTGGCCGGCCGCGACGGCGACATGCTGCTCGACGCGCTGGTGTTCTCCGGCAATGCCAACCCGGTCCGCGACGTCATGGTCGGCGGCCGCTGGGTGGTGCGCGAGGGCCACCACGCGGCGGAGCACGACGCCGCAGCCGCCTACCGCGCGGCGGTCAACGCCTGACCCGACGCCGCCGCGTCGTACGGATGAATCGGCGGCTCCTTCGGCCGCAACAGATAGCGGCGGAACAGTCCGCCATAGCCCGCCACCAGATAGCCGCCGTTTCCGGCCAGCAGCCGGGCGCGTTCGGCCGGATAGCGGCGTGCCAGTTCGTACCAGGGCAGCGCTGGCACGGCGTGGTGCAGCGCGTGGTAGTTGTTGGCGAGGAACAGCAGGCGCCAGAGCGGGCCGGCCTCGACCAGGGCCGTCCGATGCGCCGGGCAGGCGGCCGCCCGGTGCTCGGCGAAGGAGCGCACCAGGATCAACGCCGTACCGCCATAGACCATGCCGAGATAGGCCCAGGCCGGCATGCCGCAGACGCCGGCGACCCAGGCGAAGACCAGGACGACGCCGACGAGGTGGCGCAGCCAGACGCCGAGGTCGCGAAAGTCGCCGCCGACCAGGCGGCCGGCCGCAGCGCGCCAGAGCCGCCCGGCATGCAGCGCCGGCCCGAGCGTCAGTCGGCCGGCCAAGCTGTTGTAGGCGAAGCGGAAACCGCGGCCGAACGGGCCGAGCGCCCGCCAGTCGTCGGCGGTGACGTAGAAGCTCTCGGGATCGTCGGTCGGACAGGTCAGGGATTGGTCCCGGTGATGGGCCAGGTGGGATCGGCGATAGATCCCATAGGGCATCCAGAGACCGAGCGGCGGCCAGGCCAGGGCGGCGTTGACCAAGGGGTACCGGGTCGGATGGCCGTGCAGCGCCTCGTGCTGGAACGAGCCGTGCCAGGCGACCAGCCAGGTGCCGAGCGGCAGCGCCAGCCAGGGCGGCAAAGCCTGATAGTGCCAGGTGAGAGCCAGCCAGCCGCCGTAGATCGCCGCCGCCAGCACCCAGGTCGGCGCCTCGAGCCCGCGTCGGCGGTCGATCGCGGGGCGCGGGCGACCGCGTCGCCGCCCGTTCGAACAGGGAACCGTCATGGACAACCTTCAAATACCCGATCGCCGAGGGGCCTCTTCGGGCCCGTCCTCGGCGTCAGGTTTGAAGCTAAAGTATTGGAATTGTTGCGACAACGTGGGAACGCGCACTAAACGAGGTAATTTTCGCGATTCAACGCTGTATGTTGATAAAGTACCTCATGCTGGTATTATTCGTTGAACTATTGAGGGAATTGAATGGCCATGGACCGTCGCGAAACCGTGCGTCTGTTTCACGGCCGGCTGCTGGAGGCACTGCAGCGCTCCGGGTTGAACCGGTCGGCGCTGGCCCGCCAGATCGGCATCGACCGCTCCACCCTGTCGCAGCTGCTGTCGGCGCAGAACGAGCGCCTGCCGCGGGCCGAGACCGTGGCGGCGATGGCGACCGCGCTGCAGGTCAGCGCCGACTGGCTGCTCGGCCTCAGCCAGGACCCGAACCGGCTGGCCGATATCCTGGAGCATTCGGTCCAGGTCGAGGCCGATGCGCCGTCGCCGGCGGACGCCCGTCTGGCGCGTTGGCATGCCGATGCGGTCGGCTTCAAGATCCGCTATGTGCCGACCAATCTGCCGGACATGGTCAAGACGCCGGAACTGATCGAATACGAGTTCCGCAATTATGTCGCGCGCACCACGGACCAGGCGATCATGGCGCGCGACGACCACCTGGCCTATTCGCGGCTGCCGGAAACCGAGATCGAGATCTGTACCTCTGTCCAGAGCCTGCAGGAGTTCGCCGACGGGGCCGGCCTGTGGCGCGGCCTCGACGCCGAGGTGCGGCGCCGGCAGCTCGCCGAGATGGCCGACCTGATCGAGGGCCTGTACCCGACGCTGCGCTGGTTCCTCTATGACGGCCACGAGCGCTATTCGGTGCCGCTGACCGTGTTCGGCGCCCAGCGCGCCGCCGTCTACATGGGACAGATGTATTTCGTGTTCAACACCACCGAGCACATCCGCGTGTTGACGCGGCATTTCGACGAGCTGATCCGGTCCGCCGTGGTGCAGCCGCCGGAAGTGCCGCGCCTGCTGCGCGACTTGCCGGACCAGACGCGGAATTGAGCCATCGCAGGGTTTTGAACCGGTTTCGGTTGACCTCCGCCGGCTCACAGCTAGTCTGCGAGGCAACAAATGGGGGAGCGCCGCATGGCCGAGACGATCGACTACTACATCGCATTGCAATCGCCCTGGACCTATCTCGGGCATCAGCGGCTTATCGACATCGCCAACCGGCACGGCGCCGAGATCCACGTCTGGCCGGTCAATTACGGCGTCATCTTTCCGCAGACCGGCGGCCTGCCGCTGCCCAAGCGGGCGCCGGAACGGCAGGCCTACCGGATGTTCGAGTTGAAGCGCTGGCAGGCCTTCACCGGCGTGCCGATGAACTTCCAGCCGAAGCATTTCCCGACCGACGAGAGTCTGGCCGCCGGCATGGTGATCATGGCACGCGAACAGGGCCTCGACGCCGTCGGCTTGGCCGGCGCGATCCTGGCCGCGGTCTGGGCCGAGGAAAAGGACATCGGCGAGCGCGACGCGCTGATCGAGACGGCCAACGCGGTCGGCCTGGACGGCGCCGCCCTGGCCGAGGCGGGCGCCACCGCCGAGGCCACCGCCCGCTGGCAAAGCGATACCGAGGCGGCCGTCGAGCGCGGCGTGTTCGGCGCTCCGACCTATTTCCTGCGCGACGAGCCGTTCTGGGGCCAGGACCGCCTCGAGTTCGTCGACCGGGCGCTGGCAAGCTGACGGACGCGGCCATGGCCGACACCACCGACGACCGTGGCGGCATCGACCCGGACGACCCGGTGCTCGACCTCGACGCGCTGGCGCAACTGGAGGCCGATGCCGGGTCGAAGATGCTGCCCGACCTGCTCGGCAGCTTCGTCGCCGAGGCGGAGCAGCGCGCCGAACGCCTGGCGGCGGCGGCCGACGCCTCGGATGCGCGCGCCCTGGAGCACGAGTCACACGCCCTGAAGGCCTGTGCGCAGACCTACAGCGCCCTGGCGCTGCATCGGCGCGCCGTGGCCGTCGAGCAGGCCTGTCTGCAGGGCGATGGCGCCGAGGCCGCGTCGCTGGCGCGCGCCATGCCGGAACTGGCCGCGACCGCCGTGGCGGCCCTGGAAAGCCGTTTCACCGTCCGCCGCTAGATTTGTACCTGACCCCATCGGCTTCCGCGCGGCGCCTGAGCGCACCAACGTTCAAGCCTGCGCGCCGTCGGCCCAGCTCTGCTTCTTGCGGTAGATCGTCGACGGGCTGATGCCCAGCATCGCCGCCGCCTTCGGGATATTGCCCTGGCAGGCGGCGATGGCGTTCTCGATGGTGTCCTTCTCGACCAGCCAGAGCGGCCTGATCTCATGTTCGTCGGGCACCGGCCGCGCCGGCGCCGAGGCCACGCCGTTGCCGCCGTCGTCGACCGCCGCCGCCGGGCGAATCGGCTCGGGCAGCATCTCCGGCGTCACCTCCTCGCCGTCATGCAGCACCGCGATGTTGCGCAGCACGTTGAGCAGCTGACGGACATTGCCGGGCCAGGCATAGCCGGTCAGCACCCGCTCCGCCTCGGCCGAGAAGCTGGTGAAGCCCTTGCCCTCCTCGCGGGCATATTGGTTGAGGTACTTGCGCGCGATCAGCAGGATGTCCTCGCCGCGTTCGCGCAGCGGCGGCATGCCGATCGGGATCACATGCAGCCGATAGTAGAGGTCCTCGCGGAAGCGGCCCGACTGCACCGCCTCCCGCGGGTCCTGGTTGGTGGCGCAGACGAAGCGGACGTCGACCTTGTCCAGGTTGGTGCCGCCCACCTTGGTGAAAGTCCCGGTCTGGATGAAGCGCAACAGCTTGGTCTGCAGATTGAGATCCATCTCGCAGATCTCGTCCAGGAACAGGGTGCCGCCGTCGGCGCGCTGCGCGGCGCCGTCATGGTCGGCGACCGCCCCGGTGAACGCGCCCTTCACATGGCCGAACAGCTCGCTTTCGATCAGATCGCGCGGGATGGCACCGCAGTTGAGGGCGACGAAGGGCCCGGATGCGCGCGGGCTGAGCGCGTGGATCGCCTCGGCCGCCACCTCCTTGCCGGTGCCGCTCTCGCCGGAAATGAACGCCGTTGCGGTGCTGCGCGCGGCGCTCTCGATGATGCGATAGACGGCCTGCATCGGCAGCGAGGCGCCGATGAAGCCGGCGAAATGGGTGCGCGCAATATCCTCTTCGTAGGTCTCGACGATGCGCGCCAGCCGCTGGCGCTCCAGCGCGTTGCGCAAGGTGAAGATCAGGCGTTCACCGGTGAACGGCTTGACCAGGAAGTCGAAGGCGCCGTCGCGCATGGCCTCGACGGCCAGGTTGATCGACCCGTGCGCGGTGATCACCACCACGGCACTCGGGATGCGCGTATTGGCGATATGCTTCAGGATATCCATGCCGTCCATGTCGGGCAGCTTGAGATCGAGCAGGATGGCGTCCGGCGATCCCGCGGCGAGATGGTTCAGCGCCTCGCCGCCGGTCGCGGCGATGTCGATTTCATAGGGCTCGTCGTAAAGATAGGTCGCGTAGGCGCGGGCCAGGGACGGGCTGTCCTCGACCAGCAATACCGTCTTGGGGCTCGGGTCCACGTCGACTGTCTCCTGCACGCCTCGCGCAACAAGAGTCAAATATTTCCCACGATTCCGCCATACGTAGTTCTCCGGATGCTTTAAAACGACGCTGGCAGATTCGGAATCGGTTCGATTCTATAGTGTCGGTCTACGGAATTGAATTGCTTTTGTTTCGGCTGGCAGGTCGGGAGCGATGACAAAATTCCCACAAGCCGTGGTTTCCGGCGGACAGAGCGGCGTCGACCGGGCGGCGCTGGACGTGGCGTTGGCGCTCGGCCTGCCCTGCGGCGGCTGGTGCCCGAAGGGGCGTTGGGCGGAAGACGGTCCGATCGATGCCCGCTACCCGCTTCGCGAGACTTCGACGCCGCGGCCTTCTCGGCGGACCGCCTGCAACCTGCGCGACTCCGATGCGACCCTGGTGCTGCTGGCCGGACCGGCCAAGGGCGGCACGCTGACCACCATGCGGCTCGCCCGCCTGATCGGCCGGCCCTGCCTGGTGGTCGGGCTCGACCGATCGCCACTGCCGCTGCGCCGGACCCGCCATTGGCTCGCCGCCAAGCGGCCGCGGATCCTCAACATCGCCGGGCCGCGCGAGAGCGAGGCGCCGGGCATTTATGTCGCCGCGGCTGCCTTTCTACTGCGTCTTTTGCCTCAAGCCGCGAGTGCCTCCTCGGCCGGCAGATAGTCGTGGCCTAGGTCGCGCGCCACCGCCTCGTAGGTGAGCCGCCCGTGATGGGTGTTGAGACCGGCCAGCAGGTGCGGGTCGTCCTGCATCGCCTGCCGGTAGCCTTTGTTGGCGAGGGCGGTGATGAACGGCAGGGTGGCGTTGTTGAGCGCGAAGGTGGAGGTGCGCGCCACCGCGCCCGGCATGTTGGAGACGCAGTAATGCACCACGTCTTCTTCCCGGTAGGTCGGGTTGTCGTGGGTCGTCGGCCGCGCCGTCTCGATACAGCCGCCCTGGTCGATCGAGACGTCGACGATCACCGCGCCGCGCTGCATGCCCTTGACCATGTCGCGGGTGACCAGCCGGGGCGCCGCGGCGCCGGGCACCAACACCGCGCCGACCACCAGATCGGCGCCGGCGACATGCGCCTCGATCGCATCGACGGTGGAAAAGATCGTGTTCAGCATCGGCCCGAACTGCAGGTCGAGCTCGTAGAGCCGGTGCAGCGACTTGTCGATCACCGTGACATGCGCCTCCAGGCCCATCGCCATGCGCGCCGCGTTGGTGCCGACCACGCCGCCGCCGAGGATTACCACCCGCGCCGCCGCGACGCCGGGCACGCCGCCGAGCAGCATGCCGCGGCCGCCCTGTTCCATCTCCAGGCAGTGCGCGCCGGCCTGGATCGACATGCGGCCGGCGACTTCGCTCATCGGCGCCAGCAGCGGCAGGCCGCCGCGAAAATCGGTCACGGTTTCGTAGGCGATGCCGACGGCGCCCGAATCCAGCATGCCCTTGGTCAGCGCGCCGTCGGCCGCCAGATGCAAATAGGTGAACAGGATCTGCGCCTCGCGCAGCATGGCTATCTCGCCCGGCTGCGGCTCCTTCACCTTGACCACCATCTCGGCGCGGGCGAACACCTCCTGGGCCGAGTCGACGGTCTCCGCCCCGGCCGCCTGGTAGTCGGCGTCATCGAGGCCGATCGCCGCGCCGGCGCCCGCCTCGACGATCACCTGATGGCCGTGATGCACCGCCTCGCGCACGCTGGGCGGCGTCATGCCGACCCGATACTCCTGCTTCTTGATCTCCTTCGGCACGCCGATCAGCATCGCCCTCTCCTTGGATCCGGCCTTCCGTTCCTGGCTTCAATCGACTTCGCGCAATACCCTGGCGAGCGTCTCGAAGATCCGGTCGATCTCCGACTTCTCGGCGATCAGCGGCGGCGACAGCGCGATGATGTCGCCGGTGGTGCGGATCAGCAGGCCCGCCTCGTAGCAGCGCAGGAAGGCGTCGAAGGCGCGCGCCGTCGGCTTGCCCGGGATCGGTTCCAGCTCGATGGCACCGATCAGGCCGAGATTGCGCAGGTCGATGATGTGGCGGGTGCCGTTCAACGCGTGCAGCGCCTCTTCCCAATAGGGCGCGAGCTCGGCCGCATGCTCGAACAGGCCTTCCTCCTGGTAGGTCTCCAGCGTCGCCAGGCCGGCCGCCGCGGCCAGCGGATGGCCGGAATAGGTATAGCCGTGGAACAGCTCGATGGTGTTCTCAGGCGCGTCCATCATCGCGTCGTAGATGCCCTTGCGGCAGATCACCGCGCCCATCGGCACGACGCCGCTGGTTAGGCCCTTGGCGCAGGTGATGATGTCCGGCTGGATGCCGAAATAGTCGACGGCGAAATTCGTGCCGAGCCGGCCGAAGCCGGTGATCACCTCGTCGAAGATCAGCAGGATGCCGTGCCGGTCGCAGATCTCGCGCAGGCGCTCCAGATAACCGAGCGGCGGCACCAGCACGCCGGTCGAGCAGGCCACCGGCTCGACGATCACGGCGGCGATGGTCGAGGCGTCGTGCAGCGCCACCAGACGCTCCAGCTCGTCGGCCAGTTCGGCGCCACGCGCCGGCTGGCCGCGTGAAAAGGCGTTCCGCTCCAGGTCGTGGGTATGCGGCAGGTGGTCGACGCCGGTCAGCAGCGCGCCGAAATACATCCGGTTCTTGACGATGCCGCCGACCGAGATGCCGCCGAAGCCGACGCCGTGATAGCCGCGTTCGCGCCCGATCAGCCGGGTCCGCGTGCCCTGGCCGATGGCGCGTTGATAGGCGAGCGCGATCTTCAGCGCGCTGTCGACCGATTCCGAGCCGGAATTGGTGAAGAAGGCGTAGTCAAGATCGCCCGGCAGCAGGGCGGTCAGCCGCGACGCCAGCTCGAACGCCTTCGGGTGACCCATCTGGAAGGCCGGCGCGTAATCCAGCTCCGCCACCTGTTGGCTCACCGCCTCGACCACGCGACTGGGCGAATGGCCGGCGTTGCAGCACCAGAGGCCGGCGGTGCCGTCGAGGATCTCTTTGCCCTCGATGCTGGTGTAATACATGCCCTTGGCCGAGGCCAGGAGGCGCGGATGCGCCTTGAACTGCCGGTTCGCGGTGAACGGCATCCAGAAGGATTCGAGGTTGTTTACCGCAGCTTGCGCGGCAGCGCCGACCGTCACCATCTCGCCAGTCTCCCGTCAGAATCGACTCGTATTCGCCGCCAGCATAGTCGGAAACGTCAGGCGGCGAAATCGACTACCGCAGGGTGCCGCACGGGACTGGCAAAACCGGCGCGGCGATGGCAGGGTGGGCGCCGAGCCAACCTGGGATGAGGGCAAGAAGACATGAAGCTGATGACTTTCAGCGCCGGCGGGCGCGTGAGCTATGGCGTTGCCGGCGATGACGGCGTCATCGATATCGGCAAGCGGCTCGGCGACAGCTATCCGAGCCTGAAGGCGGTGCTGGAGAAGGGGGCGCTGGACGAGGTGCGGGGCGCCGCCGAAGGCCAGGCGGCGGACCTGGCGTTCGACGATGTCACCTTCCTGCCGGTGATCCCGAACCCGGAGAAGATCGTCTGCGTCGGCCTCAACTACGAGGACCATCGGGTCGAGACCGGGCGCGAGCCGACCGGCCATCCGGTGCTGTTCGCCCGCTATCCCCATTGCCAGGTCGGCCACGGCCAGCCGCTGATCCGGCCGAAGAATTCCGAGCAGTTCGACTATGAAGGCGAGCTCGTCGTAATCATCGGCAAGGCGGCGCGCCATGTGGCGCGCGACGCGGCGCTCGACCATGTCGCCGGCTACTCGATCTACAACGACGGCTCGGTCCGCGACTATCAGAGCCACACCCATCAGTTCCTGCCGGGCAAGAATTTCGACGGCTCCGGCGGCTTCGGGCCGTGGATCGTGACGGCGGACGAGATCCCCGATCCGACCAAGCTGACGCTGACCACCCGGATGGACGGCCAGGTGCTGCAGCAAGCCAACACCGATCAGCTGATCTTCAAC
>CAJHXX010000485.1_pt1 | contig 19657 bp, 16 predicted proteins | sample 9198511 | NCBI WGS metagenome assembly CAJHXX01 (sample SAMEA7708325, study PRJEB35096) | sediment metagenome | biome: marine neritic benthic zone biome [ENVO:01000025]; feature: sediment [ENVO:00002007]; material: shallow marine sediment [ENVO:03000034] sea grass bed [ENVO_01000059] ...
CCGCGTCATGGCCGCCGGCTTCGAGGATTTCCTGATTGTGACGGACCGCATCCGCCAGCACGGCAGGATCGCTGTCGGTCAGCTTCACGTCATGGCCGGCGAGCGCGAAGGCCAGGGCGATCTCGCGGCCCATCATGCCGGCGCCGACGATGCCGACCCGCTGCCGCGCCAGCGCCACCGCCTAATCCGCCGACCCAGACCGTTCGGGCGCCGCGGCCGGGAACCGGGCGGAGCCGTAGCGCAGCACCAGCACGGCGGCGGCCAGCAGCAGGATGCCGCCGGTGATGAACAGAATGCGCTCGTCGGTCTCATGCGCGACGCTGACCACGCTGATCAGCAGCCGGGTCAGCGCGGTGATGGCGATGTAGATCAGGAAGCGGACCGGCATGTGGTTGGTCTTGAAGTAGATGCCGACCATCGCGCCGAGCTCGAGGAAGATGAACAGCAGCAGGATGTCCTCGACGCTGGCGCGGCCCTTGTCGATCATGCCGATGAACTCGAAGACGGCGGCCCAGACGACCGCGCCGCCGATCGCGAACAGCGCCAGGTTGTGGAAGCCCTCGACAGCCAAGTTGCCGAGCTTTTCCGACAGTTCTCCCAGCCACCGGTTGGCCGCGTCGATCTTCTCGAACCCTTCCGCCATGCCGCCTCCTTCTGTCGATGCTCAGCGCCCGAGCACGGTGATGCAGCAGGTCGCTTCCTCGATACCCCAGATGCCGCCGCCGTTCTCGGCGACGGCGAAGCGGGCGCGCTCCACCTGGCGGTCGCCGGCCTCGCCGCGCAGCTGGCCGACCAGCTCGTAGATCTGGCCGAGCCCGGTGGCGCCGATCGGGTGGCCCTTGGATTCGAGCCCGCCGGACGGGTTGATCGGGATGCGCCCGCCGATCGCGGTGTCGCCCTGCTCCGCCAGCCGGCCGCCTTCGCCGAACGCACAAAAGCCGAGATTCTCGGTCTGGGTGATCTCGCCGAAGGCGGTCGCGTCATGCACCTCGGCGACCGAGATGTCGTCCGGGCCGATGCCGGCCTGCTCATAGGCGCGTTTGGCGGCGAGATGGGTGATGTGCCGCTCGACCTCCTCCAGCTCGCGGTCGACACCCGTGCCCATGACGCAAGCTTTGACCTCGATCGCCCGGCCCGCGTCGAAGCGGTCGAGGGCGTCCGCCGAGCAGATAATTGCCGCCGCCGCGCCGTCGCTGATCGGCGAGCACATCGGGAGCGTCAGCGGCCAGGAGATCAGCCGCGCCGCCAACACCTCGTCGACCGAGTAGTCGTCCTGGTATTGCGACAGCGGGTTGCGCGTCGAATGGCGGTGGTTCTTTGCGGCGACCGCGGCGAACTGGCGCTGGGTGCTGCCGAAGGTCTTCATGTGGAACTTCGCGAAGGACGCATAGACGTCCATGAACGGGCTGCGCTTGGCGTTCGAGATATCAGCCCCTTCGGGCGGCTCGACGCCTTCACCCATCGCCGCCAGGCCGGCGAGCGTGCCCTCGACGTCGTGCACGTCCCAGGCGCCGTCGAAGATCTCGAAGGAACGCGCCTTGTCGTCGGCATACATCTTGTCGGCGCCGACCGCCAAGGCGACGTCGGTGACGCCGGCCTTGATCGCCATGACCGCCGAGTTGAACGCGGTCGAGGCGCTGGCGCAGGCATTCTCCACATTGGCCATCGGGATGCCCTGGAAGCCCATCTCGCGCAGCGCCATCTGTCCGCCGACCAGATGCTGGCCTTCCAGCACGCCCTGGGTGGTGTTGGCGAAATAGGCGGTGCCGATGGCGTCCTTGTCCGTGCCGGCATCGGTCAGCGCCCCGGTCACCGCCTCCGCGGTCAGCGACTTGACCGAGCGGTCGAACAGCCGGCCGAACTTGGTCATGCCGACACCGACGACATAGACATCCGTCATCTCGAGATCTCCGGGATTGGTTGCCGGCCCAGTCTACGCCCTCGCCGGCCCGGCGCAAACGTCACGACATCCCCATGCGCAAGGCCGCGTCGAGGCGGATCACCTCGCCGTTCAGCATACGATTCTCGCAGATCTGCTGCACCAGGGCGGCGAACTCGTCCGGCCGGCCGAAGCGCTGCGGGAACGGCACCTTGGCGGCCATGGCGTCGAGCGCTTCCCTTGGCACGCTCGCCGCCATCGGCGTCGCGAACAGGCCGGGTGCGATGGCGGCGACGCGGATGCCGTGGCGCGACAGCTCGCGCGCCAACGGCAGGGTCATGCCGGCGATGCCGGCCTTCGCGGCGGCATAGGAGACAGCGCCGATCTGGCCCTCGAAGGCGGCGGCCGAGGAGGTGTTGATGATGACGCCGCGCTCGCCGCCGGCATCCGGTTCCAGCCCGGTCATGTCGGCGGCGGTCAGCCGGGCGATGTTGAAGCTGCCGATCAGGTGGACCTCGATCACCCGGCGGTGATGCTCCAAAGGCACCGGCCCATCGCGCCCGACCACGCGGCGCGCCTCCGAGATGCCGGCGCAGCTGACCACGATCCGGGCCGGCCCATGCGCAGCCCGCGCCTCGGCCAGCGCCGCCTCGGCCGCCTCCGCCGAGCTGACGTCGCAGGCGAGGCCGAGGCCGCCGATCTCCGACGCCACGCCCGCCGCCGCATCGGCGTTCATGTCGAGCACCGCCACCCGCACGCCCGCCGCCGCCAGCCGCCGGGCGGTCGCCGCGCCGAGCCCGGATGCGCCGCCGGTGACGATCGCCGCCTGCCCCTCGATCTTCATGTCGGCCGCCTTTCTCGTGTAGACTTCGGCCCGCAGTATGCCACGCCGTCGGCGGCGTTTAAGGACCCGTTAGCCATGCTCGAGAACCTCGACCTGACCGATCCGAACGTCGTCGCCCATCCGCACGCCACCTATGATCGCTTGCGCAACGAGCGGCCGGTGCATTGGAACCGCTCGCTCAATGGCTGGGTGGTGACGCGCCATGGCGACGTGCGCGACGTGCTGCGCCATCCGCAGTTCTCGGTCGAGAAGCTGGAGCCCTTCGTCGCCCATATGACCGGCGACAAGGCGGCCGGGGTCGAGGCCCTGGGCCGCATCTTGAGCGACTGGATGGTGTTCAAGGACCCGCCGCGGCACACCAACCTCAGGCGCGCCCTGAAGAACGCCTTCATGCCGCGCGACATCGAGAAGATGCGGCCGATGGTGCGGGCCGTGGTCGACGAGCTGCTCGACGATTTCGCCGGCGACGGCCGGATCGACCTGGTGACCGACTTCGGCTTCCCGCTGCCGGCGACGGTGATCGGCGACCTGTTCGGCGTGCCGCGCGACCGCATCGCCCCGCTGAAGCAATGGTCCGACGACCTCGGACGCTTCGTGCTCAACTCGATCGACAGCCGCGGCAAGTACGAACGCGCCGGCCGCGCCGCGCAGGAGATGACCGAGCTGTTCCGCGAGGTGCTGGAAGACCACCGCGAGAACCCGCGCGACGACGTCACCAGCCTGATGCTGCGCGACGGCGACGGCGTGCTCACCGACGACGAGATGGTGCATACCATGGTGCTGGCGCTCTGGGCCGGGCACGAGACGACCACCAACCTGGTCGCCAACGGCATGCTGGCCCTGATCGACCACCCGGCTCAGCTGGCCCGGCTGCAGGCCGATCCCAGCCTGATCCCCTCGGCGGTCGAGGAGTTCCTGCGCTGGGAGGGCCCGGCGCAGATGCTGGTCCGCCTCGCCAAGCAGGACGTCGAGGTCGCTGGCGTCACGGTGAAACAGGGCCAGCGGGTCTTCGTCGCCACCAACGCCGCCAACCGCGACCCGGCGATGTTCGATCATCCGGAGGAATTCGACGTCGGCCGGGCGAAGAACCGCCATGTCGCCTTCGGCCACGGCATCCATCTCTGCCTCGGCGCGCCGCTCGCCCGGTTGGAAGGCCATGTCGCCTTCGACCGCCTGCTCGCCCGCTTCACCGACTTCCGCCTCGAGGTCGACGCGCCGGAATGGCGCGACCAGATCATCATGCGCGGCCCGGTCAGCCTGCCGATGTCCCTGAAGCGCCGCGCGACCTGAAAAAAGGGGTCAGGACCCTTTTAATTCCAGGGCAGCGGCGAGGCGCCGAAGAAGGCGGCGTGGAAATGCAGCAGCGCGGCGTAAATGACCAGCCCGATCAGCGCCCGCCACCAGAACTCGCCAAGTGCCAGCCGGTTGCGGCCGGCCAGGATGGCCGCGAAGGGCAGGTTCGAGGTGACGGCGGTATAGCGCGCCCAGTCGTCGGGCACCGCCCGCCGCCGCCGGGCGTCGATCAGCATGGTGCCGCCGAACGCCAGCACGGTCATGCCGCCGAACAGCACGATCGAGGCCGGATCGGCATTGTTGAGCAGATGGGTGATGCCCCAGAGGCCGATGCCCCACATCATCGGATGCCGGGTGATGCGCAGGACTCCCTGCGCCGGCTCCTCACTCTGCAGCGCCGCTTCGGCTCCGACGGCGGTCGGGTTGGTGACTGTGGCGCCCGCGATCAGGAACACGAAACCGAGCGCCACCAGCACCAGCGCGACATAGCGCCCCCACTGGCCGGCATCCCAATAATAGGCCCGGTCGGCCGGCGGCATCTCCACATAGGCCATGATCGCCCAGGCCAACGCCAGCAGCGAGAGCAGCGAGAACAGGCCGCTATAGGCCCGCTCGCCGATCCTGGCCGTGATCGCGCCGCGCAGCCCGGTCGCCGGCACCACATGGATGCCGATGAACACCAGCATGGCAAGAACCAGCCAACCCAACGACCCGGTCATGGCTGGCACTCTGGCACATCCGCCGCCGCCGGCAAAGTGCCGACTCGTGATATGCCGCGCAAATCCGTCGACCCGGCGTCGGCGGCGACACTTCGAGACGGCCCTGCAGGCCGCCCCGGTTTTGCCGGACGGCTGCCGCCCCTATAATCGGCGCCATCGAACAACCCGGACGCCCGGTTCGGCAGGCATGGTTCAGGAGAGGAGCAAGATGGCGAGCATCGAAGTGAAGTCGGAGATCTCGGGCAAGGTGTGGCGCATCGACGCCGCGGTCGGCGAGGCGCTGGACGAGGACGATCCAGTGATGACGCTCGAGAGCATGAAGATGGAGATCCCGGTGGTCGCGCCGCGCGACGGCAAGGTCGCCGAAATCCTGGTCGCCGAGGGCGACGCCATCGCCGAAGGCCAGGTGGTCGCGAGGATGGAAGGCTAGAACACCGCGCAAGGGAGGAATCCGATGGCCTATGAGGCTCTGACGTATGAGAAGCGGGACCGTGCCGCCTGGCTGACGCTGAACCGGCCGGAGGCGCTGAACGCCCTGAACGGGCAGCTGCTGGACGAGCTGACCCGGGCGCTGGACGAGATCGAGGCCGACCCGGAGGTCTGGGTCGCGGTGATCACCGGCGCCGGCCGCGCCTTCTGCGCCGGCGCGGATCTCAAGCATGTGCTCGGCATCCTGCAGGGCGACGACCGGGAAGCGACGCGCCGCTTCTTCACCGGCGCCTATAACACCTTCCGCCGCGTCGGCGCCTTCGAGAAGCCCTTGATCGCCGCGGTCAACGGCATCGCCGCGGCCGGCGGGCTGGAGATCATCCTGGCCTGCGACCTGGTGTTCGCGGCCGAGAGTGCCAAGATCGGCGACGCCCACGCCAATTACGGCCTGCTGCCGGGCGGCGGCAGCTCGATCCGCCTGCCGCGCAAGATCGGCCAGACCCGGGCGCGGCAGCTGCTCTACACCGGCGAGTTCGTCGAGGCTCGGACGCTCAAGGAATGGGGCCTGCTGAACGACGTCGTCGCCGACGACCAGTTGATCGCCACCGTCGAGGCGGCCGTCGCCAAGATGCTGGCCAAGAGCCCGCTGGTGCTCCGCCGGATGAAGAAGCTGGTCGACGACGGCCTCGACGCGCCGCTCGACACCGCGCTCCGCCTGGAGCCGATGGCCTGGGAGGGCCATGCGACGGCGGCCGACCTGCAGGAGGGCCTCGATGCCTTCGTCAACAAGCGGACGCCGGACTACAAGGGGCGCTAGGCGGTGGCCCAGAGTTTCGGGGAGTTTCGGGGACACAATACTTAATTCGATCTCGACCGCTCAGGCGGCTCGGAAGGTGACGAATTAAGTATTGTGTCACCGAAACTCCGAAACTCTCCCACCTGTCGGTCAGGCAATGCATCACCTTTCGCCACGGCAGTTCGAAGACACCCTCCTCTCGAGCCCCTTGCTCCGCCCGTTGCTGGCGCGCTGGTCGGAGGTCGACCTCCCGGATTCTTGGCTGGCGGCCGGCGCCGTCGCTCAGACGGTCTGGAACGCGGCGCACGGCCTTCCTCACGATTACGGGATCGCGGACATCGATCTGGTGTATTTCGACGCGGCAGAGCTGAGCGCGTCCGCAGAGGCAGTGGAAGAGCGCCGAATCCGCCGCGCCTTCGCAGACTTGCCGGTCAAGTTCGATGTGAAGAACGAGGCCAGGGTGCATCTCTGGTACTCGGAGAAGTTCGGGCGGCCGGTCGATCCCTACGTCTCGACTGCGGCGGCGATCGCGACCTTCCCGACCACGGCGACGGCGGTTGGGATCCGTCCCACAGCCTTGGGCCTGGAGGTATGCGCGCCGTTCGGGCTCGACGACCTCTTGAATCTCGTCGTTCGGGCGAACAAGGTCCAGGTGTCGGCCGATCGATACACGGCAAAGGTCGCGCGTTGGCGGGCGCTCTGGCCTAGACTGACGGTCCTCGAGTGGGCCGAATCCTAGCCGGCGGCCGGCAAGCCGTAGGACAAGTGTGACCATGTTCCACGACCCGATCCAGCTGACCGAAGACCACCGCCATCTGCGCGACACGGTGCGCCGCTTCGTCGAGACCGAGGTGATGCCGGCCGGCGAAGCCTGGGAGGCGGCGGGCCATGTGCCGCGCGAGGTGCTCAGGCAGATGGGTGGGCTCGGCCTGCTCGGCGTCCGCCACGACGAGGCACATGGCGGCGCCGGGATGGACGCAGTCGCGACGGTGCTCCTGGCAGAGGAGCTGTCGCGCTCCACCTTCGGCGGCTTCGCCGCCACGGTGCTGGTGCATACCGACATGGCCTCGCCGCATATTGCGCGCTTTGGCACCGCGGACCAGAAGCAGAAATACTTGGGCGGCATCGTCGCCGGCGAGCTGATCACGGCGATCGGCATCACCGAGCCGGGCGCCGGCTCCGACGTGGCGGGCCTGAGGACCCGGGCCCACCGCGACGGCGACGACTATGTCCTGAACGGGACGAAGATGTTCATCACCAACGGCGTGCTGGCCGACCTCTACGTGATCGCCGCGCGCACCGACCCGACGGTCAAGGGCAGCCGCGGCATCTCGATCTTCATCGTGGAAAAGGGCACGCCTGGTTTCCGCGTGGGCCGCCAACTCGACAAGACCGGCTGGTGCAGCTCCGATACCGCGGAGCTGGTCTTCGAGGACTGCCGGGTGCCGGCGGCGAACCTGCTCGGCGAGGAGAACCGCGGCTTCTACGCCATCATGGAGAACTTCCAGACCGAGCGGCTGGCGATCGGCGGCATGGCCACCGGCACGGCGATGAAGGCGATCGAAATCACGCTGGAATGGCTGCGCCAGCGCCAGGCCTTCGGCGCGACGCTGTGGGACAACTCGGCGGTCCGCCAGCGCCTCGCCATGGCGGCGGCCAAGACCGAGGCGGCGCGGCAGCTCGCCTATCACGCCGCCTGGCTCGACGCCGAGGGGCGCGACTGCGTGGCCGAGGTCTCGATGGTCAAGGCCAATGCCGCCGAGGTGGCGAGCGAAGTGATGTATGACTGCGTCCAGCTGCATGGCGGCATGGGCTATATGCGCGAGAGCGCGGTCGAGCGCATGGCGCGCGACACCCGCGTGCTGCCGATCGGCGGCGGCGCCACCGAAGTGATGCTCGAGGAAGTCGCGAAGCGGATGTGAGGAGGCCGGCATGCGGCTCGAGGGATCCTGCCATTGCGGCGCGGTGCATTTCTCGTTGGACTCACCGCACCCCTACCCGTTCAACCTCTGCTACTGCTCGATCTGCCGCAAGACCGCCGGCGGCGGCGGTTACGCCATCAATCTCGGCGGCGCGGCCGATACCCTGGAGGTCAGCGGCCGGCGCCACCTGCGCGTCTACCGCGCCGTCATCGATGAGGCCGAGAGTCCGGCCGAGCGCAACTTCTGCGGTCGCTGCGGCAGCGCGCTCTGGGCCTGGGATCGGCGCTGGCCGGAGCTGATCCACCCCTTCGCCTCCGCCATCGACACGCCGCTGCCCGTGCCGCCGGAGCGCACCCATCTGATGCTCGGCTCCAAGGCGCCCTGGGTCGAGCCGGCGATCGGGCGAAAGGACAAGAGCTTCGAGGAATACCCGGACGAATCGATCGCCGACTGGCACGACCGCCTGGGCTTGACCGACGAGGACTGAGCCGGCCCGCGACACGACGTCTCCGAATTTGAGACAGATCAAGGCCGCGCACGAGTCCATCGCCCTATTTTTGCTCAGGCGCCGTTGCGCCAACCGGCGTAGCCGCCATGCGTCAAATCACAGGGGGAGGAGACCATGAGCGCGACCGGTCTTCCCGTCTTCGACGAAACGGTGCAGCTGACCAATATCTGGCTCAAGGACCTGATGGCCGAGCTCGGCTGGGAGGACCGGCATCGGGCCTATCTCGGCCTGCGCCTGACCCTGCAGGCGCTGCGCGACCATCTCTCGGTCGACGAGGCGGTGCATCTCAGCGCGCAATTGCCGATGCTGATCCGCGGCTTCTATTTCGAGGGCTGGCATCCGGCGCACAAGCCGCTCAAGGACCGCAGCCAGGAGGCCTTCGTGCAGCGCATCTATGACGGCTTTCGGCAGAACCCGACCGACGAGCCGATCGACCCGGCCGAAGTCGCGACGGCGGTCTTCGCCGTGTTGTCCGAGAAGATCTCGAAAGGCGAGGCCGAACAGGTGAAAAGGACGCTGCCGAAAGCCATCCGCGAGCTCTGGCACTGACGGCCGCCGCCGCGCCGTGCAGGACCTGACCGCGCTCGCGGGCCGCCTCGAAGACCACGTCGTCCAACTGGCTGGCGAGATCGGTGAGCGCAACGTCTATCGCCCGCGCGCCCTGGCGGCCGCGGCAGACTATATCGACGCGACCTGGCGGGGCCAGGGCTACCAGATATCGCGCCAGTGGTATGCGGCGCATGGGGTGCGTTGCGCCAATCTGGAGATCGCGCGCCAAGGTCATGACGAGGCGCGCGGCATCCTGCTGATCGGCGCCCATTATGACACGGTGCGCGACAGCCCGGGCGCCGACGACAATGCCAGCGGCGTCGCGGCGCTGTTGGAGTTGTCGCGAGATCTGGCCGGGCTGGCGCCGGCGGCGACGGTCCGCTTCGTCGCCTTCGTCAACGAAGAGCTGCCGTTCTTCATGACTGGCCGGCAGGGCAGCATGGTGTATGCCACAGCCGCGCGCGAGCGCGGCGACGACATCCGGCTGATGATGTCGCTGGAAATGCTCGGCTGTTACAGCGACCGACCACGTAGCCAGCGCTACCCGCCCCTGTTTCGCTGGTTCTATCCCGACCGCGGCAATTTCATCGCCTTCGTCTCCAACCTGCGTTCGCGTGAAGAGATGCACTGGGCAGCACGCCACTTCCGCGAAAGCTCGGATTTCCCGGTCGAGCAGCTGGCGACCATCGCGCTGGTGCCGGGGGTCAGTTGGAGCGACCACCGGTCGTTCTGGCGCCGGGGCTATCGTGCCTGCATGGTGACGGATACCGCGTTCTATCGCTATCCGTACTACCACACGGCCCGGGACACCCCCGACAGGCTCGCCTACCCCGCATTCGCCCGCGTCACCCGGGGCCTCGGCGCCTGCGTCGTCGCGCTCGCCGGCGCGTAGCGCAATCTATCCGCATGGACGGACGCCGCGTCACTGCGCGGCTTCCGGAACGGACGGCTGCAGCACTTCCGTCGGCCCCTCCGGATCGAAGCTCGGGTCCTTGATCCGCTCCGCCTGGGCCAGTGCTGGTCGCCGCCAGGGCGGCGCCTTGACGCCTTCGCCCGGCGGGAACCCTGTCTTCACGCCGAAGGCGGCCTGCGCCGCGTTGCGCGCCGCCTGTTCGGTCGGGGCGCGGACGATCGCCACGCCCCTGTGCGAGCTGGCCTGCCAATCGCGATCGCTCAAATCGACCGGCGTCAGTTTCCAAATAGCCATGCTGTGCTCCTTCCCAAGCGGCCCTAAACCATCGGCGGGTGGCCGACTCGGGGTCGCCTCATCAGCTTCGCCACCTCGGCCCAGGGACGCGTGTTCAACACGTCGTCGGGCCCCAACCAGCCGCGGCGCGCCTGGTCGACACCAAAGCGCATCAGCTCGAGATCCAGCGCGCTGTGGGCGTCGGTTGAGATCGCGACCTTGACGCCCATCTCCTTCGCCATCCTGCAATCGGTGTCGAGGAGATCGAGCCGGTCGGGCTGGGCATTCACGTCGAGAAAGCAGCCGCGTGCACGCGCCGCCGCCATCACCTGCTCCATGTCCATCTCATAGGCCGGGCGTTCGTTGATCAGCCGCCCCGTCGGATGGGCCAGGATGGTGAAGCAGGGATTGTCCATCGCCCGGATGATGCGCTCGGTCTGTTTTTCGCGCGATAGCCCGAACTTCGAATGCACCGCGCAGACCGTCAGGTCGAGCCGCCTGAGAATGCTGTCGGGCAGATCGAGCGCACCGTCTTCCAGGATGTCGACCTCGATCGCCTTGAGCACGACTATTCCGTCCAGGCGTTCGTTCAGCCGCTCGATCTCGGTTATCTGTCGCGCCAAACGTTTGACGTTCAGGCCGTGCGCGATGGCCACCCGCTTGCTGTGGTCGGTAACGGCGAGATAGCCGTAGCCCTTGGCGCGTGCGGCCGCCGCCATTTCCATGATCGTGGCGCGGCCATCGCTCGCCTTGCTGTGCGCATGCAGGTCGCCGCGGATATCGGCGAGGCCTACCAGCTTCGGCAGCCGGCCCTGCCGCGCCGCGTCGATCTCGCCGCGCGCCTCGCGCAGCTCCGGGTCGATATAGGGCAGGCCGACGGCGGCAAAGACCTCCTGCTCGGTCCGCCCGGCGATGCGCTGGTTGCCCTTGAACACGCCGTACTCGTTTATCTTCAGGCCCTTTTTCACGCCGATGGTCCGCACCGCGATGTTGTGCGCCTTCGAGCCTGTGAAATAGTGCAGCGCTGCGCCGTAGCTCGCCTCGGGCACGACCCGGAGATCGACCTGCAGGCCGCCCCGCAGGATCACCGTCGAACGCTTGGCGCCCTGCGAAACCACCTCCGCCACGTCCTCGAACGCGACGAAACGGTCCATCACTGCCGAACCGGCGGCGCAGGCGGCCAGGATGTCAAGATCGCCGATCGTCTCCAGCTTGCGGCGGTAGCTGCCGGCGACCGTGACTTGCTTGACGCCGGGCACGCTCCGCAGATACTGGACCAGATCATCCGCGACGGCCTCAGTGAGGGCGCGCTTGGTGCGCTGCTCCTCCGCGCCGCGGGTCTCGAGCGCGTGCAGGATGTTCTGCTCCGTCCTGCGGCCGAAGCCGGCGAGGCGCGCGATCTCGCCCTGCCGCGCCGCCGCAGCCAGCGCGTCGAGATTGTCGATGCCGAGCGTCTCGTGCAGCGTCTGGACGCGTTTCGGGCCGAGGCCCGGCACGCCGAGCAGCTTGACCAGGCCGGCCGGCGTCTGACGCTCCAGTTCGCTTAAGATCGGCAACCGCCCGGTCTCGACGATTTCCTGGATCTTCTGCGCCAGGTCCTTGCCGATCCCGGGTAGCTGCGACAGGTCCTTCCCGTCCGCCAGCATCGCGACGACCTCGCGCGGCAGGCTGGTCAGGGTGCGGCCGGCGTTGCGATAGGCGCGCACACGAAACAGGTTGGCGCCTTCGATCTCCAGAAGATCGGCCACCCGATTCAGCATCTCGGCGATTTCGGCGTTGTGGACGGCCAAATCGATGTTTCCCTCCGCGGGCGACATGGACCGACCAGCTAACTCATTTAGCCCCTTGCTCGGGGGTCAGCCTTGCGTCAGGTCAATTCGATCGCCAGGGTGTGCCGGCAAGATCGACGGCCAACCCGTCATGGGCGATACGCGCCGCGACGGGTGCGGCGGGGTACTATGCCTGCGATGGCGCCGTGTCCTTATCTCGGTGTTGCCCCGGGTTCCGGCGAAAGTCAGTCTCATCGCCGTTCGAGCGTGGGACCGGCCGTTCCGGTTCGGTTTGACTCCGGTCAACTGCGGCCGACCTCGGTCGCGTCTGCCGGTCGGTCAGGCGGCGGCGTTGCCGCGGCCGAGCGCCTCGTTCAGCAGCAGGTAGAGCTTGCCGACGTCGGAGGTGATCAGCGCCCGGCTCAGCACGGCGCCGCGCTCGGAGCGCTCGACCTGCGCCAACACCGCCTCCAGCTCGCGGATATAGACATCGGCGTAGCGGCGGAAATCGCTGTCGTCCTGATACTTGGCGCGGATCGCATCGGCGTCGGGCCGGTCCAGCAGGCGGCGGGTGAACAGGCTCTTTTCACCGCGGTAATAGCGCTGCCACAGATCGTCGGGCATCGAGCGGTCCAATAGGCGGCTCAGGTCGACGGCCAGCGAGTCCAGCCGTTCGATCGAGAACGCGGCGGCGCGCATGATCTCGTCGCCGCGCCGCGTCTCCTCGAGATTGCGCAGCTGATCGGCCTGTTCCGCCGCCTGCTCCGAGGCGTCGAGCAAGGCTTCCGTCTGCTCGCGGAAGACGGCGCCCACGGCGTCGGCCTGCTGCACAGCCGTGGTGCTGGCCTGGGTCAGCTCCTCCGCCTGGCGCTTCAGCGCCTGCTCGACCTCGGCGCTGGTTTGCACCGCGCTCAGCGCCATGCGCGCCACGTCCTTCTCGTGCCGCTGCAGCGCCGTGTCGGCCTCCCGCATCATCGACAGGATCAGCTCGGCGGTCTCCGCCACCACCTTCGCCTGGCTGCGGAAGCTGCCGGCGACGCCGGCCGCCTCGTCGGTCGCGCGGTCCGCCGCCGCCGCCGCCAACTCGGCGCTCTGGCCGAGCGTCGCGCCAGCGCTCTCCAGGCGGGCGGCGGCCTCGGCCGCGCGGTCGAGCCGCGCGCCCTGGTGCTCGATCACCTGGCCGACCCGTTCGGTCGCGGCGGTGGTCGCTTCCGCGGTGGCACCCAATTCCTCCACCCGATGGCGCAGCGCCTCGCCGGAGGCGGAAGCCTGCAGCGACAACTGACTTGCCAGGCGCGACAGGCCCTCGACCTTCTCGTGCAGTTCCCGGCGCAGCGTGGACGCCTCTTGACGCGCCTGGGTGAAGGCCTGGGCGAAGGCCTCGCCCTGCGCCCGGGCCGAGGCGCCGGCCGCCTCGATGCCCTTGGCCGCTTCCAGGAACTGCGTCACCTGCTCGGCGGCGGACTCGCCGGAAGCGCGGATCGCCTCGGCCTCGGCGCGCACCGTCTCGCCGAGGCCGGTCAGGCGCTCGCCGGCCATGTCCGTCGTCTCGGCCAGCAGCTCGACATGGCGTCGCGCCAGATCGGCGCCCTGGTCGGCCTGACGCACCGCGTCGCTCGCCGCCTTGGCGAAGCCGCCGAGCTCTTCCTGCGCCGCGCCGGCGCTGCCGCGCAGCTTGGCCTCGGCCGCGGCCGCGGCCCGCGTCAGCGCCGCCGCCTGGTCCTCGGCCGTCATTCCCGCCTGGTCGAGCCGGCCGGCGACCTCGTCGCCGAGCGAGCCGAGCGACTGTGCCGCCCGCCGGAAGTCCGCCTCGGCCTCTCGCAACTCGCCGCCGGTCGCCGCCACGCTGTCGTTCAGCGCCTCTGCCTCGCGGCGCGCGCTCTCGAAATTGGCCATGGCCTTGTCGCCGGTCGCCGCGATACCGGCGGCCGCCTCGCGCAGCCCGTCCGCCTCGGTCCGGACCTGCTCGGCGAAGCCGGTGACCCGCGCCGTCGCCTGGTCGGCCGCCACCGTCAGGGTTTCCGTCTCGAGCCGGGCCGCCTCGGAGATGCCGGTCACCTTGATCGCGGCGTCGGCCGCATCGTCCAGCTTGCCTTTGACGTCGATCGCGACGCGCGCCAACTCGATGGTCTTGGCGCGCACGCCCGATGCCGCCTCGCCCAGATTCTCGGCTACCTCGTCGCCGGCATCGTTCAAGGCGAGCGCGGCGCGGCCGAATTCCGCCTGCAAGGCACGCAGGTCGACGCCGGCGGATTCGGCAACGCCGGTCAGCACCCGCATCTTGACCTGCGCGGCGTCGCCGGCATCGTGCAACGCCGCCACGGCGGCGCCGATCTCGTCCTTGGCGGCGCGACCCTTCTCCTCCAGTTGTTCGGCTTCGGCCGAGACCTGGGCGCCCGCCTGGCGCACCTCGTCCGCCTGGCGGCGGGCGTCTTCGGTCAAGCCGGCGAGCCGATCGGCGGCGTCCGCCGCAGCCGTGGACAGATCGCCGGTCTGGCGCTGAGCCGCTGCGCCGGCCTCGACGGCCCGGTCGCGGGCTTGCTCTGCGGCCGCCTTCAACCCCTCGGCGTTCTGTTCCGCGGTCTGACCCGCGGCGGTCAGTTGCCGGTTGGCGTCCGCCGCGGCGCGGCCGAGCGCCTCGGTCTGCTCCAGCGTCGCCTTGGCCGAGTCGGCGAGCGTCACCGCCACCGCCTCGCCGGCCTTGGTCAAGCGCCCGGCGACCGCGCCGGTCTGACCCAGGGTCTCGACCGCCTTGGCGCCGGCCGCAGCCAGCGCCTGCTGCTTCTCGACGGCCGCGTCGCCGGCGCCGTGCAGGCCGATCACCTGTTCGCTGACCGTCTCGCCCAGGCTGGCCAGCCGCTGCCCCGCGCTGCCCATCGCCGCGTCGAGAGCGTCCGCCTTGGCCGTTGCCTCGTCGGCGAGGTCGCGGAAGTCAGCCAGGCTGCGCTTCGCCACGCCGGTGGCCGAGGCGAGCCCTTTCACCGCCGCGTCGGCCGCGGCGGCGAGCTCGCCGCCGCGCTTCGTCGCGTGTCCGCCGAGCTCGTCGACGGTTTCGCCGGTGCGCCGCGCCTCGGCGGCAACGATGCCGAGCCGGTCGCTGGTCTGCTCGGCCAGGCTCCTGAGCTCGGCTGTCCGCGCCTCGGCCTCTTCGCCGGCCGCACGGATCGCGCCGACCATGTCGCCCGCCTCGGTCCTGATCGAATGACCGATCGCCTCGGCCTCCTCGCGCGCCGCCGTGCTCGCGGCCCGGACCGCGGCCAGGACTTTTTCGGCCCGGCCGGTCGCGATGTCACCCAGCTCTACTGACTGCTCGCGCGCCGCCGACACCGCCTCGCGCAGGGAGCCCGCGAGCTGATCGATATGGCCGGTCGCCGCCTTGCCAAGCTCGTCCGTCTCATGCCGCGCCGTCTCGCCGGCGGCGCGCACCAGGTTGGCGATTTCTTCTGCCTCGCGGCTGGCCATCTTGGCGGTGGCGGACAGCTGGGCCGCCGCCTGCAGGCTGGCCGAGGTCAGGTCGTTGGTCCGCGCCACCGCTTGCGCACCGGCATCGCGCGCCTGATCGACCTCGGTGCGCGCCGCTTGCGCCAACTCGCCGAGCCGCGCCGCCGTCTTTTCGGCATCGGCCGCCAGACGCTCGGCCTCCTCGGTCAGCGACCGCCCGGCGCCGGCAGCCTTGGCGGAAGCCGCGGCGACAGCGGCCTCGAGCGCGCCGATCTGTTCTTCCGTCGTCTCGGCAACCGATTTGAGAGCCCGGGCGCTGCGCGCCGACTCGCCGCGCAAGGCCTCCGCTTCCGCTCGGGCCGAATCGCCCGCGGCCTTGAGCCCGTCTGCCGACTGTGCGGTGGCGGCGTCCAACTCGCCGGCCTGCCGGCGCATCTCCGTGCCCGCCTCGACGACGCCCTCGCGCGCCGCCACCGCGGCATCGGTCAATTGCTTCGCCTGATGGCGCAGCGCATTGCCGGCCTCGATCGCCTGCGCCCGGGCCTCGAGCGCGGCCTGCGACAGCCCGGTCTTGGCGTCGTCCAGGTTGCGGCCGACCTCGCCGCTGAACGCTTCCGCCTGTGCGCCCAGCTCGGCAAGCTCGGCCATGCGCTCACGCACGGCTTCGGCCAGCCGGACGGCGCGTTGGTCGGCCTCGTCCGCCGTGGCACGCAAGCGCTCGGCGTGGGCCGCAAAACGCTCGCCGAGGCCGGCGCCGCGCGCCGCGGCTCGGTCGGCGGCGCTTTCCAGCGCGTCCGTAACATTGCCGATCGACGCCTCGGCGGCCTCCAACCGGCCGGTCGTATCCGTCGCGAGCTGACCGAGCGCCGCGGTCTTCTCCAATACGGCGGCGCCCTGTTCCTCGACCGTCTTTCCGGCGGCCGTGAACCGGGTCTCCAACGCCGACGCCGCCTCGTCGGTCGCACCCACCAGGCCGCGCGTCTGTTCGCGGACGGTCTTGGCGACGGTGAGCAGGCCGGTGCGCGCCCGGTCGATAAACTTGTCATGCGCCTGGCCGAGCGCTTCCGCCCGCTGCTCCAGGGTGGCACGCGATTTGGCCAGCCGCTGGTCGGCCCTAGTCAGCGCCGCATCGGCCGCGGCGGCCATGGCGGTGCCGTGCTCGGCGACCTTGTCGACCGCACCCTCGGCACGCAGCTCGGCACCCTCGAGCGCCGCTTGCGTCGCCTCGGCCATCGCCTCGGCCTGCGCGACGACCCGGCTGGAGACGGCTTCGCCGCGCGCTTCGAGGCCGGCCGCCGCCTTATCGGCGGCCCGGCCGAGATCGGCCATGCCCTGGGCCAGCTCGCCGGCGACATTCGCCACCCGGGCCTCCGCGTCTTCCGCGGCGCCGGCGATGTCGGCGGATTGCGCCGTCAAGCCCTCGGTCGCCTCCTGCAAGCGCATCTCCGAACGGTCGGCCGCGGCGGTCAGGTCCTGCGCCTGCTGTTGCATATCCGCGGTCGCGCCGGCCAGCCCTTCGACCTTGGCGGCCATCGCCGCGCCCGCCTGATCCAGCACCGCGGCCGCCGCGGCACCGTTTTCGTCGAGCAGCCTGGCCTGCCGGGCAATGCCGGTGCCGGCATTGGCGACGCGCAACATCGTCCGGTCGGCCGCTGCCTCCATCTGCCCGAGGTTGCGCCGCAGCGTTTCGCCGGCGCGTTCGGTCTGCGCCGCGGTGCGCTCCGCGGCACTGGCCAAGCCGTCGGATTCGTGATGCAGGGCCTCGCCGGCCTCGCGTGCCCGGCCGATCATCTCGCCGGTCCGGTCCAGCAGTTCGCCGGCATGGCCTTGCAGGCCCTCGCCGACCTCCTGCGCCTTGGCCGCGGCCTGGTTGGCGGCGTTGTTCAGCGCATCGACCTGATGCTGCAACTTCAGCCGTACGGTGAGCGAACGCTCCGCAGCCTCGGCCGCCGCGTCGACCAGTTCGCGCGCCTGGCCGCGCGCCAGGGCGCGAAGCTGCGCCTCGCGCTGTTCCAGTTCCACGATTGCCTGGTCGAGCCGCTCGCCCCGTCCTTCGAGGCCGCGTTCGAAATCGGCGGACTGGCCGGCGAAGCCGCGGCCGACTTCCGAGACCAGCTTGGCGTGGGATTCGATCCGACCGCTCAACGCCTCGACCTGCGCCAGCGTGTTCTGCGAGGTCGCCTGGATGTCGTGGCCGTGGCGTTGCAGGCTGTCGCTCAGCGCCGCTATGCGCGCCTCGACGTCGGGAGTCGGGTAGCTCAGGTCGCGCAGCAGCTCCGAGAGGGCACGGGCGTTGTGCCTGAGCTCGACGCCGCGCAGCGCGTAGAGCACGCCGACCCAGACGCCGACCAGCGGCAACGCCGCGCCGGCGACCAGCCCGCCGACCTCATGCGGCGGCATCAGGGCGAGCGCGTCCGCGCCAACAAACCGGAAGAAATACACCACACAGAAGACCGCCCAGGCGGCGCTGACGACGAGCGCCGCATAGCGGGCGATGCGAACCCGGCGCAGTGCCGTCAGTTCCGTCGCAACCTCATAGGCGACAACCGGCCTGGGCTGACCCTTGTCTTCCGCACGCGGAAATTTCAACAGCATGGCAGAAGCTCCCAGAGTCGTGTCATCGCAAGGTCTCCGAATTGCGCGGCGCCGTCAATCGAACTCGGCGGCGATCGTCGATTGGCCACGCAAAAGTCACGCCACCGCTTGACACGGAACCTGACCCGGAACTTGGGCTCAATAGGTTAATATTTATTAACCATGACAGATGATTCGAGGAAGGAAATCGACATGCTGACTGCCCGCAACGCTTCGACCGTCGCCGCGCCGCTTGCGCGCTACAGCCATGCCATCGAGGTGCCGCCCGATGCGCGCTGGCTTTACATCTCCGGTCAGGTCGGGATCCGGCCCGACGGCGAGGTCCCGGCCGATATCGAGAGCCAAGCCGACCAAGCCTTCGCCAACGTCATCGCCATCTTGGCGGACGCCGGCATGTCGGTCGCCGATCTGGTCAAGGTGACCTCGTTTGTGGTCGGCAGCGAGCAGATCCCGGCCTATCGCAATGCGCGCGAGAAGCATCTCGGCTACGCCGACCCGGCCTCGACCTTGCTGGTGATCGACGCCCTGGCCCGCCCCGACCTGAAGATCGAGGTGGAAGCCGTCGCCGCGAAAGTATGAGAGAATCAATATTTAGGGTGAAAATGCCAGATCACCACTAAATCTTGTTGACGCTCACCGGCGGGACATTAGTATAGGGCGTTCCGGTGACGGTGGGGGCAGAAGAGAACACTCCGGCCGACGGATTTTCAGCCAACAAGAGCAAGAAAGTGGAGGGGCCGGGGTGTTGGACACGGTTCAGACCGAACGCGGCATTCGCGTCGAAATCGACCGGGCGCGCGACCGTTTGTTGACCGATTTCGGGCGCGCGGTGCTGGAAGACCGCTACCTGATGCCGGGCGAGAGCTTCCAGGATCTGTTTGCCCGCGTCGCCTGCCACTTCGCCGACGACAGTGCCCACGCCCAGCGCCTGTACAACTACATCTCCAAGCTCTGGTTCATGCCGGCAACGCCGGTGTTGAGCAACGGCGGCACCAGCCGCGGCCTGCCGATCTCCTGCTTCCTGAACGAGGCCGACGACAGCCTCGAGGGCATCCTCGGGCTCTGGAACGAGAACGTCTGGCTGGCCGCCAAGGGCGGCGGCATCGGCAGCTATTGGGGCAATCTGCGCTCGATCGGCGAGCGGGTCGGCGCCAACGGCAAGACCTCCGGCGTGATCCCGTTCATCCGGGTGATGGACAGCCTGACGCTGGCGATCAGCCAGGGCTCGCTCCGGCGCGGCAGCGCCGCGGTCTACCTGCCGGTCGACCACCCGGAGATCGAGGAGTTCGTGGAGATGCGCCGGCCGACCGGCGGCGACCCGAACCGCAAGGCGCTCAACCTGCACCACGGCATCCTGATTTCCGACGCCTTCATGCGCGCGGTCGAAGGTGACGAGGACTGGGCGCTGGTCAGCCCGAAGGACCGCAGCGTCCTGCGCAAGGTCAAGGCGCGCGAGCTGTGGATCCGTATCCTTACCGCGCGCATCGAGACCGGCGAGCCCTATATCGTCTATTCGGACACCGTGAACAGCCAGATCCCCGAGCACCAGAAGCTCGCCGGCATGACGGTCAAGACGTCGAACCTGTGTTCCGAGATCACGCTGCCGACCGGCGTCGACCATCTCGGCACCGACCGCACCGCGGTGTGCTGCCTGTCGTCGCTCAACCTCGAGACGTTCCTCGAATGGCACGACCACCCGACCTTTATCGCCGACGTGATGCGGTTCC
>CAJHXX010000566.1_pt1 | contig 19450 bp, 17 predicted proteins | sample 9198511 | NCBI WGS metagenome assembly CAJHXX01 (sample SAMEA7708325, study PRJEB35096) | sediment metagenome | biome: marine neritic benthic zone biome [ENVO:01000025]; feature: sediment [ENVO:00002007]; material: shallow marine sediment [ENVO:03000034] sea grass bed [ENVO_01000059] ...
CCGCCGACCTGCCGACCGCCCGCCGGCCGCTGCCGTTCCGGGCGCCGCATCTGGCACGCCGCCTCAAGGCGCAACATCCGAACCGCGCCGTCCACCGCACGACTATCGACGGTGGGCTGCAGGCGGCGCTCGAGACCCTGCTCGGCCTCGAACACACCGCCCTCGACCCGGGCGCCGCCATCGCCGCCCTGGTCGTCGACAACAAAACCCGCGCCGTCCTCGCCCATATCGGCGCCTCCGACTTCTTCGACGACGCCAGCGCTGGCCGCATCGACATGAGCCAAGCCGTGCGCTCGCCGGGCTCGACGCTGAAGCCGTTCATCTACGGCATGGCCTTCGACGAGCTAATCGCCCACCCGGAGACCATCGTCACCGACCGGCCGACCCGGTTCGGCGACTACCGGCCGGAAAATTTCCGCCGCGCCTACCACGGCGAGGTGACCGTGCGCGAGGCGCTCCGCCGCTCCCTCAACATCCCCGCCGTCGCCGTGCTGGCCGAGATCGGCCCGGCCCGCTTCGCCGCCCGGCTCGACGCCGCCGGCGCCCGACTGCGCCACGCCGCCGGTGCCGCGGCGCCCGGCCTGCCGCTGGCGCTCGGCGGCGTCGGCATCACGCTCACCGACCTGACCGCGCTTTACGGGGCGCTCGCCAATGGCGGCGAGGCCGCGCCGCTCGCGCTCACCCGCGATGCCGCCGCGGCCGAGCCGCCGCCGGACCGGCTGTTTGGCGGGGCCGCGGCCTGGTACCTGGCCCGTATCCTGGAGGGCGCGCCGCCGCCGGGCGCGTTCCTGGCCCCGCGCCATGCCAAGGCGCCGCGCGCCATCGCCTACAAGACCGGCACCTCCTACGGCTTTCGCGACGCCTGGGCGGTCGGCTATGACGCGACCTATACCGTCGGGGTCTGGGTCGGCCGGCCGGACGGCACGCCGAGCCCCGGCCGCTACGGCCGCGGCACGGCGGCGCCGCTGCTGTTCCGGGTCTTCGGTCTGTTGCCCGGCGCCGGCGGCCGGCCGCTGCCGAGCCGGCCCGACGACGTGATCGAGGCGGCGGCGCTGCCGCCATCGCTCCGCCGGCTCGCCGCCGCGGCCGAACCGCCGGCCGGGCTCGGCCGGGCGCTGTCTCGGCCGCTCGCCGTCGCCTTCCCGCCGGACGGCGCGGTGGTCGCGCTACAGCGCGCCGGCCAGGGCTTCGCGCCGCTGCCGCTGATGGCGGAAGGCGGCCGGGCGCCGTTCGCCTGGTTGGTCAACGGCCAGGCGGTCGCCGCCCGGCCGGCGCGCCGCGCCGCGTCATGGCCGCCCGACGGCCGCGGCTGGGTCCGGGTCACCGTGATCGACGCCGACGGCGAGGTCGCGCGCGCCGAGGCGCGCCTCGAATAGGCTGTCTCGAATAGGGCACACGAGCAGTCCCACCGCCTCCCGATCCCCGCTATTGTCATGGCTGCTTGCTATGGGGGACGATGCCGTCATGTGCATAGAGGACTATCGGACCGCCCTGGTCACCGGGGCGTCGAGCGGCATCGGCGCGGCGGTGGCGCGGGCACTGGCCGGGCGCGGCTTGGCCGTGCATGCGGCGGCGCGCCGGGCCGGCCGGCTCGACGCGCTGGCGGCCGAGACCGGCGTCGTGCCGCACGCCGTCGACCTGCGTGACCGGAAGGCGATCTACGCCGCCTTCGCCGATCTGGAGGTCGACATCCTGGTCAACGCCGCCGGCATCGGCAGCAATTTCGGCCCGTTCACGGAGCTCGATCCGGCCAATATCGACGCCACGCTGGAGACCAACCTCAACGCCATGCTGCACATGATCCGCGCGGTCAGCCCCGGCATGGTGGCGCGCGGCCGGGGCCACATCGTCAATATCGGCTCGATCTTCGGCCTGCACGCGATCGGCGCTTCGGTCTACGGCGCGACCAAGGCCGCGGTGCATATGTTGAGCCAGGACCTGCGCATCGACCTGAAGGGCAGCGGCGTCCGCGTCAGCGAGGTCTCGCCCGGCCGCGCCGCGACCGAGATCTTCGCCACCATGACCGACGACGCGGCGACGCAGGCGGAGATGGCAGAGGGTTTCGAGATCCTGACCGCCGAGGACGTCGCCGAGGCCGTGCTCTGGACGCTCGACCAGCCCTGGCGGGTCAATATCAGCCTGGTCGAGCTGACCGCCACCGAACAGATCCCGGGCGGCGCCAGCATCGTGCCGGTGAAATCCCGGCGGAAGTCTTAGGCGGCGGGCCGCGCCGCGCCGACGTCTTGGGCTGGAATCGTGTGCCCCCTTGCGAGCCATGTCGGTGACGGAGAATTGCTCAGGTCCTGCGCGCACCTGCGGCCGATAGAGCAATGCCTCCCAAGATGAGGCCCCCGCCAATAACGACCTGCGACGTCAGCGCGGCCAGCCCGAGAGCCACCAATAGCAACGTCGACAGCACCGGCGTCAGATAGGCGAGCGCCGAGAGAACCCGCCCATCCCCGAAACGAACACCGTGGTCCCATAAGAGGTTCGCCAAGCCCATCGGCCCCACCCCGATGAGGATCATCGCGAGTATCGCCATAGGCTCGACCTGTAAGGCTGTCGCGGAGCCGAAGGCGAGATGAAGACCGAGCGCGATAAGCGCGGCCACGCCGCAGGCAGCGCCGGCGGCGTCCGGCGGACCTCCCGCGACTTTGGCCCGCAGCGCGCTGTAAGTGGCAAAGCACGAGGCGGCAAGGAAAGCCAGAAGGTAGCCGAGCAGACTGCCGCTGGCGGACTCGGGCGAGACAAACCAGGCCAGGCCGGCGAAGCCCAAGAGGCTACCAAGAAGCTGCAGACGCGTTGGTCGGGCGATCCCCGCGATGCCCAAAAGTGCCACCATCAGGAGCGGCCACAGATAGGAGATCAGGTTCACCTGCGCCGCGGGCGCGTAGTGCAGCGCCGTTATATAGAGCCCATTGTGACCAAGGAAACCGAGTACCATCAGGCAAATGACGGGTAGGGGCACGGCCAGCATGCCGAGCGGCGACTGACCACGAATCAGCCTAGCGGCGAGAAAGGCGACGAAGCCGGCACCGAAAGCGCCGGCCAGGAAAGGCAGCGGCGGCAACGCGCTGCCGAGCACCGCGAAGCTGGCCGCCGTAGACCATACAAGCACCGCGCTGCCGCCGATGAGCGTCGCCGATCGCACGTTCCGCGGCGAGGGGAGCTGGCCCGGCGCGGCGCCGCCGCCCATCATCAGGACGTCGAGCGGCGCGGTCGATGCAGCGGCTTGGGGCATGAAAAAAAGATTGAGCCAGCTATGCTTGCTTTGCAAGTGGGCGGCAGGCGCCGCTGCCATGTTGATCAGGAAGATATTGAAAGCCGTTTTAGGGTACTTCGATGCCCAGACGACTCGGCCGCTTGGCGCCATAGGCGAAAGGGAACGCGCATATGAGCTTCAAGGACCAAGCAGTTCTCATTACGGGATCCACCCGAGGGATCGGTCGGGCAACCGCACAAGCCTTTCTCGATCTTGGCGCGAGAGTGGCAATCAACGGGCGGACAGAAAATTCGGTGGCAACGGCGATCGCGCAGCTCGGCAGCGCAGATCGGCTGATCGCAGCAGCCGGGTCGGTCTCTACCGCAGAATCATGTGAAGCCGTCGTAGCCAAAGCAATCGACGGTCTTGGCGGTCTCGATGTGCTCGTTAACAATGCCGGTGTCTATGCCATTGCGTGCATCGAAGCGTCCGACGAGGGCCTGTGGCACGATATCATCGACACCAATGTCAAAGGGACGTTCTTTTGTACTCGAGCTGCGCTGCTTGCCCTAAGAGCCGCGAAGGGCAGCATTGTCAATGTCGCATCGGTCAATGGTCTCGTCGGATTCCCAAACGCGACTGTGTACTGTGCAGCGAAGGGCGCTGTCGTCAACATGACCCGCGCTCTGGCCCTTGAGGTCGCGCCTGACATTCGCGTCAACTGTGTATGTCCGGCCGCAGTGGACACTGAACTCGGAAGACAGAACCTCGATCCGACCAAGGATCCTGCGGAGGCGCGAAAACAGCTCGAAGCTACGAAGCCGCTGCAGCGGATCGCAACGCCCGAGGAAGTGGCCACGGCGATCGTTTATCTGGCATCGGACGACGCGAGATACATTACCGGAGCCGCGCTTCCGATGGACGGTGGCATGACGGCCGGGGCTTGAATCCCAACAGCGGATCGAGCTCATCAAATCGGTGACAGTATACTTATTTCGAGAGGAGGCTGGCGCCGCCGTCGCTTGAAATAAGTATACTGTCGCCGGATTTTAGCCGGATTTTACCAATTTCGATCACATCATCCGGGCGACGATCTGGCGCGCTTGCTCGCGGCTCAGACCCATCGGGCGCCCGCTCAAGGGGCCGCCTTCGCTCAACACCGGCTCTTGGCTCTCCAGCGTCGCGGCATCCTTCCGTTGCAGGAACAGGCCGGTATAGATGGTGTCGCCCCAGACCATGGCCTTCTCGCAGGCCGCCTTCCAGTCGCCGGTGTCGTGGCCTTCGTCCTCGAGCCGTTTGACGCGCGGCTTGAAGAACGGGAAGTCGTTGTCGTGGTTGAAGGTGACGCAGGGGCTGAACACGGTGACCAGCGCGAAGCCCTCGTGGCTGATCGCCTCCGTCATCAGCCTCGTGAGCTGCTTCGTGTCGCCGCTGTAGCCGCGGGCGACGAAGCTGGCGCCGTTGACGATCGCCGCCGTGACCGGATTGAGCGGCGCCTCGACACTGCCGAACGGCGTGCTCTTGGTCTTCATCTCCGGCCGGCTGGTCGGCGACAGCTGACCGGTGGTCAGTCCGTAGATCTGATTGTCCATGACGATGTAGGTGAGGTCGAGGTTGCGCCGTGCCGTATGCGTGAAGTGGTTGCCGCCGATACCGTAGCCGTCACCGTCGCCGCCGGTCACGATGACGGTCAATTCGTGATTGGCCAGCTTGGCGCCGGTCGCCACGGGCAGTGCCCGGCCATGCAAGGTGTGCATCCCGTAGGAGTTGAAGAAGCCGGGAAAATTCGACGAACAGCCGATGCCGCTGACGGTGAGGATCTCGCTCGGCCTCAGTTGCAGCTCGAGACAGGCCTTCCGCAGGCTGTTGAGAACGCCGAAGTCGCCGCAGCCGGCGCACCAGTCGGGATCGACCCGGCCCTTGAAGTCGTTGACCGTCTGCGGCTCGATAACGGGTTCGTAGATGGTGAGCGTGTCCATGTGGCGGCCTCCTCAGACCATGACTTCCTGCACCGGGACGGACCGGTCCGTCTCGCCGGCAAGCTGTTCCATGACCGCGTCGACGATGTGATGCGGCATGAACGGCTCGCCGTCGTATTTGCGGATATGTCCGTCGACGTCGAGCCCGGTCTCGCTGCGCAGATAGCGGTAGAACTGCCCGGAGTAGTTGTTCTCGACGATGATCGTGTTCTTTGCCGCGGCGACGATCTCGGTCACGGCGCGGGCGTGCAGCGGCACGATCCATTTGACGGCCAAGTGGTTGGCGCGGATCCCTTTCGCCGCCAGCTGCGCCACCGCCTCCTTGATGACGCCGTAGGTCGAGCCCCAGCCGATCAGGGTGACCTCGGCGTCTGCCGGCCCCTCCAAGGCCGGGGGCGCGATCGCTTGCGCGGCGTCCTGCAGCTTGCGGGCGCGCTTCTCGACCATACGCCGGCGCTTCAGCGGGTTGGTGAACTCGTCGCTGATCAGCACCCCGTCCTGATCGTGCTCGTCCGTGGCGACGACGTGCACATGGCCCTCTAGCCCCGGCAGCGCCCTGGGCGAGATGCCGCTCTCGGTGTCCGCGTAGCGCAGGTAGCCGCCGTCCGTCGACGGCTCGGTGATCAGCTCGCCGCGGTCGATTTCGGGACTGAGGTCGAGGTCGTCCGCGTCGACGCTGAAGGTGCCTTCCGAGATCAACAGGTCGGAGATGACGATTCCCGGGCATTGATACCGGTCACAGAGATTGAAGATCTCGGGGATGGTATTGAAGGCGTCGAGCGCATTCCTCGGCGCGACGATGAGGCGCTCGAAATCCCCCTGGCTGGCACCGAGCGCCTGCCAGAGATCGCCCTGCTCGGTCTTGGTCGGCACCCCGGTCGACGGGCCGGCGCGCTGCACGTCGATGAAGACCGCGGGAATCTCCATCATTGCCGCGGCGCCGATGGCCTCGGTCATCAGGGCGAAGCCGCCGCCGGAGGTCGCACACATCGCCCGGCAGCCGGTATGCGCCGCGCCGATCACCATGTTGGCGACAGCGATCTCGTCCTCGGCCTGGCGAACCATGATGCCGAGGTCGCGCGCATGCCGCGCCATCCAGTGCAGTACGCCTGTCGACGGGCTCATCGGATAGGCGCAATAGAACTTGACCCCGGCGGCGGCACCGCCCATGGCGAGGGCGTCATTGCCGGTCCAAAGCGCCTGCGGCTTCGGCCCGGTCGGGATCGCTTCGGGATAGGGATCGAAATTCGCCGCCGCGTGATCGAAGCCGGCGCGTGCCGCGCCGACGTTCTCGTCGACCGTGGCCTGGCCCTTGCGTTCAAGCTGTAGCGCCAAAGCGTCGTCGAGGACCTGGAAGTCCAATCCGAGCATGTAGGTGATCACGCCGAGCGCGATGGTGTTCTGGACCACCCTGTTTCGGCTGCCGCCCGACAGGTCGGCGACCGGCATCGGGCACAGCTGGACGCCGGCCGCGGCGGTCCCGGGCGTGACCGAATCGCCGTTGAAGATCACCCGGCCGCCCGGTCCCATCAGCCCCAGATGCCGGTCCATGGTGTTCTGATCGAGGCATACCAGCATATCCAGCCGGTCGCCGTGGCTGTAGACCTTGCCGTCACCGATACGGATCGTCAGAAAGATGTGGCCGCCGCGGACGATCGATTGATAGGCGTTGTAGGCGTTGAGGTGGAGGCCGCGGCGGGTAAACAGTCGCGCGAGGATATTACCCGGCGTCGCGATGCCCTGACCGGCCGCGCCGCCGATGCTCAGCGTGAAATCGAACGCTCCCGGTTCCATGAACCGTCCCTCCCTTGGGTGACCGACTCGACCCGAGTGGGTCCACTTCTTATGAGGGAGTCTGGCCGGTTCGCCATGCCCCCTGGGGTGGCCATGGCATAGGGTAATGGCGTCATCCGGGTGCTGGCAAGCCGCCTTCCGGTGCCGGCGCCCGGTAGCTGGCTAGATCCAGCGACGTATGCGGCTCCGATAGGCTCGGAAATCCTCGCCGAACAACTGCCCCATCATCCGTTCTTCCGGGCCGATCTGGAATCTGTTCATGTAAAGGACGAAGCCGACGGCGCCGAGCCAGGCGACCGCGTTGGCAAGATAAAGCGACCAACCGAGGAGCAGCAGCAGGACCCCCAGATACATGGGGTTGCGCGTGATCCGATAGATGCCGCCGCTGACCAGCGATGACGCGTCGCCCGGCTTGAGCGGATTGACCGTGGTCCGCGCGCGTCTGAAGGCCAATATGCCGAGCCCGCCCACGGCCATGCCGGCAAGCGCCACAATCACCGCCGCGACATCGCCGAACGGCACGGCATAGCGGGCCTGCGGCAAGAGCCGGTCTATGCCGAAAATGATACCGGCGGCCAGCGCCGCCACGGCGAGCGGTGGTATCTTCAGTTCCAGCAAGGACATTGCTGCCGTCTTCCGCTTCTATTCGGTTACAGTCTATTCAGTGACAGTATACTTATTTCGAGCGGATACCAACGCCGCAAGTGCTTGAAATAAGCATACTGTCACCGGTTTGGTGGATATTGCCGGCGCCGACTGCATCCGCGTGCGCTATCCGACTTCCACCCTCGGGTTGTCCGCGTCCGCCACGGCGAAGGCGGTGGCGGCGGCGCAGTGTTCGGCCAACCAGGCGGCGAGGTCTTCGGCCGCGGTCTCGACCAGGACGCCGGTGCCGAGCGACTGCACGGTCAGCACCGCGTCGCGGGTCGCCGGGCCGACGGCGCTGCGGGCGTCCTGGTACCAGTTCCAGCGCCGGCAGAGCAGCTTCTCGGCGTCGGCATAGACCACCTCGCCGGGCTTCGGCGGGTCCGGCCGGACCTCGGCGTCGCCGAGGGCGACGAAGCTGTCGCCGGGCCGGGCGAAGCGGAACGCGAGCGGGCCGCTGACCTTGGCCAGGTCGTCGGCGCCGACCGGCATGCGGTGGCGCACCGAGACCGCGTTGTAGGCATCGACCAGGCCGTTGACCCGGGGCAGGCCGCGGCCCTGTTGCACCGCCTTCAACAGCCGCTCGACCGAGGAGCGGTAGCTGGTCTTCTTCGATCCGAAGGCCTTGTAGGCGGCGCGCCAGGCGGCCAGGGCATCGATCTCGGAGAGCGGCGTCGCGCCGATCTCCGCCCGCACCCGGTCCTCGACTGCCGCCACGGCGGCGGCCAGGGCCGGCGGTGCCGGCACGGTCACCTCGACCCCGCGGGCAATGACCAGGGCGACCCGGTATTCGGGGAAGTCGGGCAGCAGTTCGGCGATCTCCAGGCTGACCATGTTCTCGTTCCGCTGACGGCGCTATTGTTGCGGCCGGATTGGCTGGCGTTATAGCGCAGGCAGGGTGGCATGACGAAATGGATTGCGGCGGACCAGGTGGCCGGGCTGCTGCGCCCCGGCATGACGGTGTTCGTCGGCGGCGCCAGCAGCGAGCCGCTCGCCCTGATCGAGGCGCTGCGGGCAGCGCCGGCGGCGAGCGCCGGGGTGCGCTACGTCGCGCTGATGGTGCCGGGCATCAACCGCAACGACTTCACCGCCATGCATCCGGAGGCGCGCATGACCGCCTTTTTCGCGACGCCGGAGATGCGCAAGTCCTTGGCCGAGGGCCGGGTCGATTTCGTGCCGATGCAGTACCGCGCCGTGTTCGACTATTTACGCGACGAGGCGGCGGTCGACCTGGCATTGATCCAGCTCGCCCCGACCGGTCCGGACGGCCAATGCAGCTACGGCCTGAACGTCGATTTCGTGCCGGCGGTGCTGGCAAGTGGCGCCACGGTGATGGCCGAGATCAACCGGGCGATGCCGGCGACCGCCGGCGCGCCCAAGGTGCCGCTCGATCGCGTCGACTACGCCGTCGAGGTCGACCACAAGCTGCCGGTCTTGCCCATGCCCGAGCCGACCGCCGAGGCGGTCGCCATCGGCGGCCATGTGGCGGCGCTGATCGGCGACGGCGACTGCATCCAGACCGGCATCGGCGCCATCCCGAACGCGGTGCTGGCGGCGCTCGGGGAGAAAAACGACCTCGGCTTCCAGTCCGGCATGATCGCCGACGGGGTGATCGAGCTCGCCGAGGCGGGCGTCATCAACGGTGCCGCCAAGGCGGTGCATCCGGGCAAGATGGTCACCGGCATCAGCCTCGGCAGCCAGCGGCTCTATGACTGGGCCGGGCAGCGCGACGACATCCTGTTCCGCGGCGCCGACCACACCCACGACGTCGGCGTGATCCGGCAGATCGACAATTTCGTCTCGATCAACTCGGCGCTGGAGATCGACCTCTACGGCCAGGTCAACGCCGACATGCTGGGCGCCCGCCAGGTGAGCGGCACCGGCGGCTCGGTCGACCTGATGCGCGGCGCGGCGCTCTCGAAGGGCGGCCGCTCGATCGTGGCGCTCGGCGCCACCGCGGCCGGGGCTAAGGTCTCGCGCATCGTGCCGACGCTTGGGCCCGAGACGGCGACGACGGCGCTGCGTACCGACATCGACTATGTGGTCACCGAGCACGGCGCGGCGCGGCTCCGCAATTTGGCCGTCGAAGCGCGGGCTGAGGCCCTGATCGCCCTCGCCGCGCCGGAATTCCGCGACCATCTCCGCGACCGCTGGCGTGAGATCGGGCGCGGCCGTTGAGCCAAGCCGGGGCGGAGATTAGGGTCAGACCCAAATTGGGCAACAGCGATTTCAATATCTTAGCTAGGGCGACCGGCCCAATTAGGGTCTGACCCTGAATTCGTTCTCGAGACTCGCTCTCTATCTGCAGATGGTGATCGGCGCCGCCTATGGCGTGGTGCTGTTCGGCGAGCTGCGCGCCGCCCTGGTCGCGGCGGGCGGTGCCGCCCTGGTCGCGGCGGCCGGCATCTACGCCGCCTGGCGCGAGATGCGCCTGCACCGGTAAACCGGCTCGGAAAAAGGTGTCTGACACCTTTTTCGCAACCTATTGTTATAAGAGCAATAGTTCTCAGAAAAAGGTGTCTGACACCTTTTTTCGGGCAAGGCCGGAGGGTGCGATGTCGTTCCTGGTTCAATCCGCGATCTTTCTCGGCGCCGCCGTGATTGCCGTGCCGCTCGCCCGCCGCCTCGGGCTCGGCGCCATCCTCGGCTATCTGGCGGCCGGCATCGTCATCGGGCCGGGCGGCGCCGGGCTGATCGACAATGCCGAGGACGTCTTGCATTTCGCCGAGTTCGGCGTCGTGCTGCTGCTGTTCGTCATCGGCCTGGAGCTGCAGCCGGCCAGGCTCTGGTCGATGCGCCGGGCCGTCTTCGGGCTCGGCGGGGCGCAGCTCGTCGGCACCGGCGCGGCGCTGGCGCTGGCCGGCTGGCTGCTCGGGCTGGCGCCGACCGCAGCGGTGCTGGTCGGGCTGGTGCTGGCGCTCTCGTCGACCGCCTTCGGCCTGCAGATCCTGGCCGAGAAGAAGCAGCTCACCCAACGCCACGGCCGCACCGCCTTCGCCGTGCTGCTGTTCCAGGACATGGCGGTGGTCCCGTTGTTGGCGCTGATCCCGATCCTTGTCGGCGGCATGGGCGGCGGCGGGCAGGACCTGATCTGGCCGATCGCCAAGGCGGTACTGATGATCGCCGCGCTGGTGGTCGGCGGGCGCTACCTGTTGCGCTACCTGTTGCGCGCCGTGGCGGTCAGCCGGACGCCCGAGGTGTTCACCGCTATGGCGCTCTTCACCGTGGTCACTGCCGCGCTGCTGATGCAGGCGGTCGGCCTGTCGCCCGCGCTCGGCGCCTTCCTGGCCGGCGTGTTGCTGGCGGAGTCGGAATACCGCCACGCGCTGGAAGCCGATATCGAGCCGTTCAAGGGGCTGCTCTTGGGCCTGTTCTTCATCGCCGTCGGCATGTCGGTCGATATCGGCCTGGTGTTGAGCCGGCCGCTCGCCATCCTCGGCCTGGTGGCCGGGTTGATGGCGGTCAAGGGCTTGGCGCTCTATGCCGTCGGCCGCGCCGGCCGGCTCAAGCCCGCCGCCGCCCGTCGCCTCGCCACGGTGCTGCCCCAGAGCGGCGAGTTCGCCTTCGTGCTGTTCGCAGTCGCGACCGGCACCGGAGCGTTGGACCGCGGCGTCGCCGACCTGTTGATCGTCGTCGTCTCGCTCTCCATGGCGGCGACGCCGCTCGCCGTCGCGGTCAACGAGGCGATCGACCGGCGGGCGCCCAAGGCCGCCGAGCCGCCCGCCTACGACACCCCGCCGGCCACCGACAACCAGGTGATCATCGCCGGCTTCGGCCGCTTCGGGCAGATCGTCGGCCGTATCCTGCGCGCCCGGCGGATCCCGTTCACGGCGCTGGAGATCAGCCCCGAGCAGGTCGATTTCGTGCGCCGCTACGGCAACGAGGTGCATTACGGCGACGCCTCCCGGCTCGACCTGCTGCGCGCCGCCAAGGCCGACAAGGCGGCCGTCTTCGTGCTCGCCATCGACGACGTCGAGGCATCGGTCCGGACCGCCGAGGTGGTGGCGAAGCATTTCCCCAACCTCGCCATCCACGCCCGCGCCCGCAACCGCGCCCATGCCTACCGGCTAATGGACCACGGCGTGAAGATCATCCGCCGCGAGACCTTCCATTCCAGCCTGGAACTGGCAGGCGAGGTATTGAAAGCGACCGGCCTGACCCCGAGCGAGGCCGACCGCGTCGTCGCCACCTTCCGCGACCATGACGTGGCGCGGCTCCACGAGCAGTACCCGATGCGCGCCGACCAGGACAAGATGATCCTGCAGACCCGGCAATGGGCCGAGGAGCTGGAGGAGCTGTTCGCCCAGGACGCGGCGGACGAGGCCGCGGATTGACCCGGATCAAGGCGCCTTTCGCCGGGCGGCGTATGCGTCTGGGTATGCGTGTGGCGGCGCGAAGGCGTTGCTCGCTATCTTGCCGAAAGGATCGAGTAATGGACGAACGGACCAAGGAACTGGTCGCGATGGGGGCCGCGGCGGCGGCCAACTGCCACCCCTGCATGGACTTCCATCTGGCCAAATGCGATGCGCTGGAGATCCCGCGGGACGAGGTCGCGGCGGCGGTCAAGGTCGGCCTTATGGTCAACCACGGCGCGGAAGGCGCGATCCGTAAGCACGCGCGCAAGCTGCTCGGCGAGGTCGTGGTGGAGGCGGCATAGCCCTTCGCACCGCGGCGCGACAATGCGTCAGTCGTGCCCCTTCATCATCCTGAGCGGGTTGTAGGTGATCACCGTCTCGCCGCGCTGGTTGACGATCCGGTTCATGGTGCGGACGATGCCGCGGTTGCCCTTCGAGGTCGGGCGGATCGTGAGCACCTCGCATTCGACATGGATGGTGTCGCCGGCGAGCACCGGCGCCAGCACCTTCAGCTCCGCTTCCAGGAAGGCGAGGCCGGTGCCCTGCATGGTCGACTGCACCAGCAGCCCCTCGGCGAAGGCGTAGGCCAGCGCGCCGGGCGCCGGGCGGCCGCCCTGGATCGCCGATTCCGCCGCCACGAACTCGGTGTTCATGAACAGCACCTCGGTCATGCCGGTGCAGTTGATGAAATTGGTGATGTCCGCCTCGGTCACGGTGCGGCCCACCGTCTTGAACTTCTGGCCGACTTCCAGATCGTTCCAGAAAAATCCCAGTCCAACCGTCTGCATCAGTTCCCCTCCCCTTCTCGCAGTCGATCGAGCGCCGCGCCGGCCTCGATCATCGCCTCGATCTCCGCGTCGCCGAGCCCGGCCTCGGCCAGGATCTCGCGGGTATGCTCGCCGAAGCCGGGTGCGTGCCGGCGGACGGCGCCCGGCGACTTCGAAAACTTCGCCATCACGTCGGTCATGCGAATGTCGCCCTCGGTCGGATGGCTCTCGTCGCGCCAGAAGCCGACCGCTTTCAGATGCGGATCGTCGATCAGCTCGTCCAGCTGGTTGATCGCCGTCGACGGGATATTGGCCGCGTCCAGGGCCTCCAGCCACTCCACGCTGGTCCGGGCAGCGACCAGTTGGCCGAGCTCGCCGTAGAGCTCGTCGATATGCGCGAGCCTCGACGCCGCGGTGGCGAAGCGCGGGTCGTCGGCCAGCTCCGGCCGGCCGGCGACCGCGAAGAAGGCGCGGAACTGGCGGTCGTTATAGGGCAGCACGCCGATATAGCCGTCCTTGGTGCGGTAGGGCCGCCGGTTGTCGGCCAGCACCCGGGGATAGCCGGTGGTGCCCTCCGCCGGCCGGAACACCTCGCCGAACAGGTGCTCGACCATGGTGAAGGCGGTCATGGTCTCGAACATGGTGGTCTCGACATGCTGGCCCGCGCCCGTGCGCTCCCGGTGGAACAGCGCCATGGCGATATTGCCGACCAGGGCCAGCGCCACCGACTTGTCGGCGACGATGGTCGGCAGGTAGCGCGGCGCCCCGGTCAGCCTCGCCTGCAACAGGGCCAGGCCGGCGGCGCCCTGGATCATGTCGTCGAAGGCCGGCTTGTGGCCGTAGGGGCCGTCGCGGCGGTAGCCATAGGCCGCGGCATAGACGATGCGCGGGTTGACCGCGGCGAGGCTGTCATAGCTGGGGCCGAGCCGGTCGACCGCCTGCGGCCGGATCGAATGGACGAAGACGTCCGCCGTCTCGACGAGCTTCAAGAGCGCCTCGCGCGCCGCCGGCCGCTTCAGGTCGAGGGCGATCGCCCGCTTGTTGCGGTTGCAGTTGAGATAGGTCGCCGCCATGCCGGGATTGCGGGCCGGGCCGATGCCGCGGGTGATGTCGCCCTCCGGCGCCTCCACCTTGATCACGTCGGCGCCCATGTCGCCGAGGATCAGCGTCGCCCAGGGGCCGAGTACCACCGAGGTGAGGTCGAGCACACGGATGCCGTCGAGCGGTCCGGACATGGCTACGGCTCCGACAACGACGGCGCTAATAGGACTTCGGCAGGCCGAGCGCCTTCTCGGCGACGTTGCAGAGGATCAGCTGCGGGCTGACCGGGGCGATGCGGGCGATCATCACCTCGCGCATCAGCCGCTCGACATGGAATTCCTTGGCGTAGCCCATGCCGCCATGGGTCATCACCGCCCGGGTGCAGGCCTGGAAGCCGGCCTCGGCGCCCAAATACTTGGCGGCGTTGGCCTCCGGCCCGCAGGGCTGTTCCGAGTCGTACAGCCAGGCGGCGCGCATCGCCATCAGATAGGCGGCCTCCAGCTCCATCCAGCTCTCCGCCAGGGGGTGCTGGATCGACTGGTTCTGGCCGATCGGCCGGCCGAACACCTCGCGGTCCTTGGCATATTGGGTCGCGCGGCGGAGCGCGTTCTGGCCGATGCCGACCGCCTCGATGCCGACCAGCACGCGCTCCGGGTTGAGGCTGTGCAGGATGTAATGGAAACCCTGGCCCTCTTCGCCGACGCGGTCCTCCGCCGGCACCGGCAGGCCGTCGATGAAGACCTCGTTGGAATCGACCGCGGCGCGGCCCATCTTGGGGATCTCGCGCACGTCGCAATAGTCGCGGTCGAGGTCGGTGTAGAACAGCGTCAGCCCGTCGGTCGCCTTGGCGCAGTCCTCGCGCGGCGTGGTGCGGGCCAGCAGCATGATCTTGTCCGCCTCCTGCGCCGTGGTGGTCCAGAGCTTGCGGCCGTTGACCACGTAGCCGTTGCCGCTCCGCTCCGCCCGGGTCTTCAGCGCGGTGGTGTTGAGGCCGGCATCCGGCTCGGTGACGCCGAAACAGGTTTTGACCTCGCCGGCGACCAGCGGCGGCAGCCAGCGCTGCTTTTGCTCTTCCGCGCCGAAGACGACGATCGGATGCGGCCCGAACAGGTTGATGTGGATCGCCGAGGCCGCGCTCATGGCGCCAGACGAGGTGGCGACCTGATGCATCATCAGCGCCGCCTCGGTGACGCCGAGGCCAGCGCCGCCATATTCCTCGGGCATGGTGATGCCGAGCCAGCCGCCCTCCGCCATGGCGCGGTGAAACTCGAAGGGGAACTCGGCGGTGCGGTCATGCTCCAGCCAATAGGCATCGTCGAAGGTGGCGCAGGTGCGCGCGACATTGTCGCGGATCTGCAGCTGTTCCTCGGTCAACGCGAAGTCCATCGGCACACTCCCTGATACAGCCGCTCCCGGGACGGCGGGCCCTGAGGCTAGCGTCGGTGCCATGCCGGAACAAGGGGCGGACAGAGCAAAGCCGCCGAGCAAATCCGTTGAAGCCGGGGGACCGCCCCGCTATGCTCGCGGCCAAACACGATCACTATCGGATGTGACCGCGAAATTCGCGGAATCAGGGAGGAAAAACCTATGAAACAACTGTCCGTTTGCAGGCTCGCCACGGTCGCTGCCGTGACCGCGGCCTTCGGCCTCGGATCGACCGCGGCCACGGCCCAGAACGTCAACTGGAACCTGTCGATGTGGGGCAAGCCACGCGCCTTCAGTACCGGCGTCGATGAGGTCTCGCGCTATGTCGCGGAGAAGACCGGCGGCAAGTTCAAGATCAAGGTGCATTACGGCGAGGCGCTGTCCAAGGCGCGCGAGAACCTGGACGGTATCAAGCTTGGCGCCTTCCAGATGGCGGCGTTCTGCGCCTCCTATCACCCGGACAAGACGCCGACCTTGAGCGGCCTGGACCTGCCGTTCCTGCCGTTCGGCAATCTCGACGTGCAGCAGGCGGTGCATGAGAAGTATTACGCGCACCCGGCCGTCGCCAAGGACATGGCGCGCTGGAACGCCCGTCCGCTGATGACTTCGATCCTGCCGCAATATGAGTTCATGGGCGCCGGCAAGCCGCCGCTCACGCTCGACGACTGGAAAGGCAAGCAGGTGCGCGCATTGGGCGGCATCGGCAAGGCGATGATCAAGCTCGGCGCGGTGCCGACCACCTCGACGGCGCCGGAGACCTATCAGCTGCTGGAGCGCGGTACGGTCTACGCCGCGTCCTGGCCGTTCAGCTATGCCCACGCGGCCTACAAGCTGCACGAGATCTCCGAGTGGTTCACCGGCAACATGTCGCCCGGCGCGGTGACCTGCCCGCTGGTGATCAACACCAAAGCCTGGGACAAGCTGCCGAAGAACTATCAGGACATCCTGACCGAGTCGCGGCTGTCGGCCTACGAGGTGATGAAGAAGGCCTACGCGGCGGCGGACAAGAAGAACCTGCCGATGTTCAAGAAGATGGGTCTGAAGGAGATCCGCTATTCCGACGCGGATCTGGCCGAGTTCCGCCGCATCGGCGCCAAGCCGGTCTGGGACGACTGGATCAGGGACGCGACCGCCAAGGGCATCCCCGCCCAGGAGCTGCTCGATCTGATCCTGAGCACTGCCAAGACCGCGAGCCAGGGCTGACGGCATAGGGCAACGCGGCGCCGGGCGAGCCGCCCCGGCGCCGCAACGCCGACACCTCCGACATGAGTGATATTTCGCCCGGCGCGGCCAAGCGGCGGCTCCTGCTGGAGCGCTGCAACTACTGGTTTGCCAAGGCCGAGGACCTGCTGGCCGCGATTGCCGCGCTCAGTATCTTCGGGCTGATGCTGTTCGGCGTCGCGCAGATCGGCCTGCGCCGCATCTTCAACGCGCCGATCTGGGGCTATATCGACGTCGTCGAGCAGATGATGGCGCTGTTCGCCTTCCTGGCCGTCGCCTATTGCCAGCGGCTCGGCGGCCATGTGCGCATGGACCTGATCGTCTCCCAGTTCAAGGGCCGCAACTACTGGCTGATCGAGGCGCTCGCCATCGTCGTCGGGCTGGTCTTCATCGCCATCATGATCCCGCCGAGCTTCGACCACTTCCTGCGCGCCTATCAGCTCGGCGATTCCACCATCGATGCCGGCATCCCGATCTGGCCGTCGAAGCTGACCGTCCCGATCGCGCTGTCGCTGCTCTGGCTCCGGCTGCTGTTGCAGCTGGTCGGCTATGGCCGGCTGGTCGTTGACCCCGATGCCGAACCCCTGGCGGTGCCCATCGTCAAGGACGTGGAGGAGCTGGCGGCGGAAGAGATCAAGGAGGCGCTCGGCAACGACGCCGGAAAGGCCGGCAAATGACCGAGATGGAGCCGCTCACCGTCGGCACCATCGGCATGGTCCTGCTGGTGCTGATCGTGTTCGCCGGGGTGCGCGTCTTCATCGCCGCCGGCATCGTCGGGTTGGGCGGCCTGATCGCGCTGATCGGCTGGGACGCCGGCGTCGGCATCGCCGGCACCGTGCCGCATTCCAAGTCGATCGCCTATACCCTGAGCGTCCTGCCGATGTTCATCCTGATCGGCTACCTGGCGTTCCATGCCGGGCTGACCCAAGCGGTGTTCGACGCCGCGCGCAAATGGTTCGGCTGGGTGCCGGGCGGCCTCGCCGTCTCCACGGTGTTCGCGACGGCCGGCTTCGCCGCGGTGTCCGGCGCCTCGACGGCAACGGCGGCGGTGTTCTCGCGCATCGCCATCCCGGAGATGCTGAAATACGGCTATGACCGCCGCCTCGCGGCCGGTGTCGTCGCCGCCGGCGGCACCCTCGCCTCGCTGATCCCGCCGAGCGCGATCCTGGTGATCTACGCCATCATCGTCGAGGAATCGGTCGGCAAGCTGCTGCTCGCCGGCTTCATTCCCGGCATCGTCTCGGCGATCATCTACGCGCTGATCATCTCCGGCCGCGTCATGGTCAACCCGAAGATGGGCCCGGCGGTGCACGGCTTCACCTGGCGCGACCGTTTCGCCTCTCTGCCCGGCACCCTGCCGATCGTTTCGGTCATCGCGATCATCTTCAGCGCCATCTACACCGGCTGGGCGACGCCGACCGAGGCCGGCGCGCTCGGCGCCTTCGTGGTCTTCTGCATGGCGCTCTGGCGCGGCATGACCATGGGCAAGCTGAAAGAGGCGCTCTACGAGACCACCCGCCTCACCGTGATGATCTTCTCGATCATCTGGGGCGTGCTGGTGTTCGTCCGCTTCCTCGGCTTCGCCGGCCTGCCCGAGGCCTTCGCCGGCTGGATCACCAGCCTCGACCTGCCGCCGACGATGATCGTGGTGATGATCCTGCTCGCCTATGCCATCCTCGGCATGTTCATGGACGGCATCGGCATGCTGCTGCTGACCCTGCCGATCGTCTATCCGGCGATCATCGGGCTCGGCTACGACCCGATCTGGTTCGGCATCATCGTCGTCAAGATGGTCGAGATCTGCCTGATCACCCCGCCGATCGGGCTCAACTGCTATGTGGTCAACGGGGTCAGACCGGACATCCCCCTATCGGACGTCTTTCGCGGCATCGGCCCGTTCTTCATCTGCGACGTGGCGACCGTCGGCATTTTCATCGCCTTCCCCGAGATCATCCTGTTCCTGCCGAACCTGATGCTGAACTGAGTCCGGGCGGCGCGGGCCTGCGGCCCTCGCGATGACCTGGGCGCGGCGAGAATTCGACGGCGGACGGGCAGCGCGCTACTCTCACCGACAGACGAGGCAGCGGAGTCCGAACGGGGCAGGTCATGAGCGAGAGCGCAAACCAGGAGAGCCCGCGCCGCGGCCGGCGCGGACGCGGCGGCGGCGCGGCGGCACGGCGCGCCGAGCGATCCGGCGCCAAGCTGGAGCAGCTGCAGGAGATCACCCAGAAGATACCGCCCTACGAGTTGCTCGGCGAGGAAGGCTTAAGCCTGATCGAGGAGAACGCCGAGACCGTGCTGGAAGAGATCGGCATCGAGTTCCGCGACGACCCGGAGGCGCTCGACATCCTGCGCCAGGCCGGCGCCGACATCGACGGCGAGCGGGTGCGCTTCGCGCGCGGCCTCTGCCGCGAGCTGATCAAGACCGCGCCGGCCGAGTTCACCCAACATGCGCGCAACCCGGAACGAAGCGTCCAAATCGGCGGCAACCGCACCGTCTTTGCCCCGGTCTACGGACCGCCCTTCATCCGCAGCCTGGACGAAGGCCGGCGCTACGCCACCATCGAGGATTTCCGAAATTTCGTGAAGCTCGCCTATATGACGCCGGCGCTGCACCATTCCGGCGGCACCGTCTGCGAGCCGGTCGATATACCAGTCAACAAGCGCCACCTCGACATGGTTGACGCCCATATCCGCTATTCCGACAAGCCGTTCATGGGCTCGGTGACAGCGCCAGAGCGGGCCCAGGATTCGATCGAGATGGCGAAGATCCTGTTCAGCGCCGATTTCGTCGCCGAGAACGCGGTGCTGCTCAGTCTGATCAACGCCAACTCGCCGATGGTCTGGGACGCCACCATGCTCGGCGCGCTCAAGGTCTATGCCCGCGCCAACCAGGCGACGGTGGTGACGCCGTTCATCCTGGCCGGCGCCATGGCGCCGGTCACCGCCGCCGGCGCGCTGACCCAGACCCTGGCCGAGGCGATGGCCGGCATGGCCTTCGCGCAGGCCGTGCGGCCCGGC
>CAJHXX010000439.1_pt1 | contig 19256 bp, 18 predicted proteins | sample 9198511 | NCBI WGS metagenome assembly CAJHXX01 (sample SAMEA7708325, study PRJEB35096) | sediment metagenome | biome: marine neritic benthic zone biome [ENVO:01000025]; feature: sediment [ENVO:00002007]; material: shallow marine sediment [ENVO:03000034] sea grass bed [ENVO_01000059] ...
CATCGGGCAGGAAGGGCGTGCCCTCGGCCAGGTAGAAGAGGATCGCGTTCGACTCGGCCAGGCACGTCCCGTCGTCGAGCTCGAGGACCGGCTCGCCCGGGCACAGGTCCTCCAGTGGATGTTCTTCGAGCAGTACAGCCACGAGCCCAATATCGCCACCTCCCGCTTCATCCGCATGCATGGGCAGCAGGCCGAGGCCGACGCCCGCGCCCTGGCGCAGAAGCAGGCGCCGGGCTATGCCGCGCTCGACGTCATGGAAGGCCACCTGATGGCGCATGACTTCTTTGTCGGCATCCGCTACTCGATCGCCGACATCGCGCTCTACGCCTATACCCATGTCGCCGATGAAGGCGGCTTCTCGCTCGACGATTACCCCGCCATCCGAAGCTGGCTCGCCCGCATCCAGTCCCAACCCGGCCACATCCCGATCACCCAGGGATAAGCGACCCCGTCAGTCGATCATCGCGCCGACCAGCAGCGTGTCGACCCGTTCACCGTCGGTGGAGAGCGGCAGCAGGACGGCCGAGAGGCGCTTGTAGACGCCGGAGGCGTTCAGGAACTCGCTTTCGATGGTCTCGATCGACGCCTGCGCGGCCGCCGTGGCGCAGGCTTCGTGCAGGCCCGGCAGGATAAAGGCCGGGCCGACCGTCTCGCCGGCGAGACGCCGGCCGGTCTGCTCGTTGATATGTTCGCCGACCAGGCGATAGCGAAATGTCGCCGCCTCCGCCTTGATGCCGTCCAGCACGTCGATCAGGGCGACATGGGGCAGCACCCGGGCGAGGTCGAGCGGGTCGATCTCCGGGCGCGCCGGGGCGATGCGGTCGCCGCGCTTGCGGTCCCAATAGGCGATCAGGCGGGCGCGGAGAACGGGCCAATGGATCATGGCGGGGACTATAGCACGCCGGCCTCTCGTCAACCGCCTCACGCGAAGTCGTACAGCCTGGCCGGGGTATCGCTGAGGATCCGGCGCCGCGTCGCCGGGTCGTCGGTCCAATCCAGCAGCGCGTCGAACAACTCGCCGTCGTTCGGCATCGGCCCGGTGACATCCGGATGCGGCCAGTCGGTGCCCCAGACCAGCCGGTCCGGCGCCGCCGCGATCAGCGCCTTGGCGAACGGCGCGGCGCCCGGCCAGGGCGGCCCCCCGGTGTCGACCCGGTAGGCGCCGGACAGCTTCACATAGGCGCGGCCGTCGGCGAGCAGGCCGAGCAGGGCCTGGAAGCCGGGCTGTGTCGGCCCGGCCTCCGGCTTCATCCAGCCCAGATGATCGACCACAACCTCGACCGGGAGGGCGCTGAGCCGGTCGGCCATCTCGACCAGCGCCTTCGGCGTGGCGAACACCTGAATATGCCAGCCGCGCTCGGCGATCCGCGCCGCGGTCCGCTCCAGCAGCTCGGCCGAGACGCCGCCCTTGCTGACCAGGTTGAAGCGGGTGCCGCGGAAGCCGGCGTCGTGCAGCCGGTCGAGCTCGCGGTCGTCGGTCGCATCGTCGATCACCGCGACGCCGCGGCCGCGCGCGCCGAGCGCTTCGACCGCCTCGCGGGTGCAGGCATTGTCGGTGCCGTAGATGCTCGGCTGCACGATCACCGCCCGCTCGATGCCGAGTGCCTCCAGCATCGCCCGGTAGGACTCGAGCGAGGCCTCCGGCGGGGTATAGCCGCGCGCCGGGCTCAGCGGATAGCGGGCCTGCGGGCCGAACACATGGGAATGGCAGTCGCAGGCGCCGGCCGGTGCTTTCTGCCTGGGCGGCTTGATCACCGGGTCGGGCCCCGGGATGGTCGGTTCCATCGCCTGCTCCTCGTCATTGCCAGGTTGGCCGCTGCGCCAACCTGGCCGGGCGGCGCGCCGGTCAGAAGTTTTCGACCCAGGGCCGGAGCTCGACCTCCCAGGTCCAGGCGCTCCTCTGCTGGCGGTGGACATGCAGATAGCTGCGGGCGATCTCGTCGGGCAGCAGCATGCCGTCATCGCCGCGGCCGCCGGCGCGTGGGTCGCCGCCGGCCGCCAGGATGCCGCCGTCGATCACGAAATGGCCGACATGGATGTTCTTCGGCGCCAGCTCGCGTGCCATGCTCTGGGCTAGGCCGCGCAGGCCGAACTTGCCCATGGCGAAGCAGGACGAGTTGGCGTAGCCCTTGACGCTGGCCGAGGCGCCGGTGAACAGGATCGAGCCGCCGCCCTGGTCGAGCATCCGCCGGGCCGCCGCCTGGCCGACCAGGAAGCCGCCGTAGCAGGAGATCAGCAGCGCCCGGCGCACTTCGTTCGGGTCGAGCTCGGTGACCGGCCCGCGCGCCCGGGCGCTCGGGTTGTAGACCACCAGGTTGGGCGACCCGAGGTCGCCGTCGAGCGCGGCGAACAGCGCCTCGACCTCGGCCGGCTCGCTGGCGTCGCAGGCGTAAGCGCGGGCGCCGGTCTCTTGCGCGAGCTGGTCGAGCTTGGCCGGATTGCGCGCGGCCAGCGCGACCTGCATGCCCTCGGCGGCGCAGAGCCGCGCCAGCGAGGCGCTGAGTCCGCTGCCGGCGCCGACGATGAGGGCGGTTTCCGTTGTTGCCATGATGCCTCCGGAAATGCTGTGAGATGCGGCATCCCCGGATGCCGCGCGTCCGGAAGTTTATCCCGGGCCGGGCAACCTGTCCGATCACAGGCGCGTGGCAAAAGGCCGTGAATAGCGGCTATTTACGCATGACGGTGCGGTCGGTGCCGGAATAGAGCGCGCGGACCGAGCGGTCGACGGCGTCGGCATGGGCCGCCAATGCCGCCGCGTCGACATTCGCCGTCGGCTCCGGTTCCGGATCGTAATGACCGAGGCTGTCGCGGCCGCGCACCAGCATCGCCGAGTCACGGACCTTGAGCTGGCGGACATGCGGCGGGATGTAGCGGATCGCCAGGCCGATGCGCCGGTCCGAGGTGGTGTTTGGCGCCGAGCCGTGCACCAGCCGGACGTGGTGGAGCGAGAGTTCGCCGGCCCGGAGCGGCACCTCGACCGCCTGGGAATCGTCGACCGCGACCTCGACCTCCTGGCCCCGGGTCAGCAGGTTGTGCTGATGGAAGGTGTCGCGGTGCGGGATCTGCTCCAGCTTGTGGCTGCCGGGCAGGACCTTCATCGCGCCGCTCGCCACCGGCGCGTCGCTGAGCGCCACCCAGGCGGTAATCACGTCGCACGGGTCCAGCCCCCAATAGGTCGAATCCTGATGCCAGGAGACGAAGCCCGGATCGTTCGCCTCCTTGATGAAGAAGTTCGCGTTCCAGCACAGGATGTCGGGGCCGATCACGTCTTCCACGGCGTCGAGGATGCGCGGGTGGCGGACCAGCTCGTTGGCCCAGGTGAACAGCAGATAGACCTTGTGGCGCATGTTGCTCCCGATCGGGCCGCCGGTGTCGGCCTCGTAGCTCTCGAGCTGGCGGCGATAGCCGGCCGCGTGTGCCGGCGACATGACCCGGACCGGGAAGTAATAGCCGTCCCGGTGATATTGCGCGATCGCGTCTTCGCTCAAAAGCTTCGGCATCGGCTCGAATTCCCTCGGATGTCCCGTCCGCAGTCTGCCGGGCCGGGCAATCGTCTGCAATGACCCATTTGATGCATCATCCTCGGCCGGCGAATCGGTGCGCAAGCCCGGGCTGTCAGCGGCGAGGTTGAAAAGGTACATTATTCGGTTCTAATTCTACGTATCCGACTTCAATTCATTGTTCGGCTTAGTATCTTAGTATGATGACGGATCAGTTATATTACGTAATCGCAAGGGTATACTTTTCGGACCTGTTTCAAAGCTCAATAGAAGGGACAAATAAATTGCTTTAGTAAACCCGATTATATTCCAAATATTTGAAAGAGACGTTGAGTATACTGGGAAATGAACATGGTAACATTTTTTTCAGAATTGGCGTGATTTCCTGTTGCCTAATTGATATTATCTGCGACGCAATATGGTTCGCCATGTTGTATTGATTGTTTGTGACGGGCCGGCTTGCCGGCCGGTCTTGCTCAGGGGGGAGCCTGACGCAGCGATGAGAATTTTGTGTGTCGATGACCACTGGGTGGCGCGCGCCGGCCTGAAACATTTGTTGCGAGGCTTGGCCGACGATGTCGAGGTGCTGGAGGCGGACAATCTCCACGATGCGATGAAGATCGCGACCGCGGACGGCGGCATCGACCTGGTGATGCTGGATCTGATGATGCCAGGCATGGAGGCCTTCAAAGGCCTGACGGCGTTGAGAGATTCGCTTCCTCAGGTGCCCATCGTCGTCTATTCGATGATCGAGGACCGGCGCGATGTGCTGCGCACCATCGAATTGGGTGCCATGGGCTATATCGCCAAGACCGCGACGCCGGACGAAACGCTCAAGGCGGTGCGCCTGGTGCTGTCCGGCGAGGTCTATATGCCGCGGGACGTGATGAAGAAGGCGCCCGCGGCGTCCGGTTCGGTGAGCGCCGAAGAGGCCCGTGCCCACGCTTTTGCGGCCGACCGCCTGCATGAGCTCACCAAGCGGCAGCGTGACGTGCTCGACCTGCTGAAGCACGGCAAGACGAATGCCGAGATCGCCAAACAACTCGGTGCCTCGGAAAACACCGTGCGGCTGCATGTCTCCGCGATTCTGGGCAAGCTCGGCTTTAGCAACCGCACCCAGGCGGCTTTGTTTGCGGCTCAGCACCGGGAGAGCCCGGGTCAGTTGGCGCCGACCGGCTGAGGACAGTCGATAGGGGGCGGTCAGGCGCTCAGGAGATCGTCGATCGCCGATTGATCCGAGGTGCCCTCGCCGCCGTGGACGATCGCGCCGGCGGCGTCGATCAGCTGTCGCAGGGCGCGCGTCGTCGCGCTGACGATGTGCTTCACCTTTTCGGTGTCGTCGCGGGCGTTCGCGGTGTCGATCCAGGCGAGGCTATCCTCGACCAGATGGTTCATGCGGTCGACCGTTCGCTCGAACGGATCGCGAAATCGGGCCGGGACGTGCTCGTAAGCGGCGATGGCGAGGTCTTTGTCGGAGAAGACGCTGTCGCGAAAATGCTCGGTGTAGCTCTTCGGATGCCATTCCCGGGCCATCTCCAGACAATCCGGCATGTCCGGAACCAATTCGAGAAGCATCACGATCTCGTTGAAATGATTGAGGTAATCGGTCGCCAGCAGGGTCTGCTCGTCTATGTTGGTTCCGGCCGCCTGCTGTTGAAATCGCGTGAAGTCGTGCGACTCTTCGACCGGTTCGACTGACGCTGCTTTGGTGCTATGAACCATCCGACCGGGACGAGACGCCAAGCGCCGCGGCCTTCCAAGAAATCACGCCTAGTCTGAGCTTACTAGAGCCGAGTTAACAGGCCCTTGTGAGGCCGCGCCGACAAGGGCGCGGTGGAGCCGCTTTATCCGCGCGAATCAGGACCTATCAGGACTCGCTGCCGAACACGCGCTTGAGCAGCTCGGTGGAACGTTTGGCCGGGTTCCTGCGGATCTCCGCCTCTTCCCTGGCGACATAGTGGAAGATGCCGTCGAGGCCCTTGTCCACGACGTAGCCGGTCAGGTCGGTCTCGGCGCCATGCGCCAGGGGGAGGCGACGGTATTCGGACATGACCTTCTGATAAGCCTGCGCCGCGCCGACCTCGGCCAGGCTGGCGTCGACGATGGGGCGCATCTCGGCCACCAGGGGTTTGGACATGCTGGCCTGAAAATAACGGGTCGCGGCGTCGTCCGGGCCGTTGTAAATGGCCTGGACGTCGTCCAGGGTCATTTCCTGAATGGCCTGCAAGAACAGCGCCTTGGCCTTTGGCGTTGCCGCTTCCGCCGCTCGGTTCAGCTTGAGCTCCAGGTCGTCGAGCAGGGACGCCATGCCGAACCGTTTCAACGCCTTGCCCACCTTGTCGAAGGCCGGCGGCAAGGGTATGTGGACCGCATCGTCGAGATTGAAGCCGTCCGGGCGGCCGAGTTGCGCGACCACCTGCCCGGTGCCGACCTTGAGTGCTTCCTTCAGGCCGGCGCCGATCTCGTCGATCGTCAACTGGCTGTCGGGCTTGGTCAGCTTGCCGAGCAGGTCCTCGCCCTGTTTCAGCCAGCTCTGTCCCAGCGCCGCGCTCACCGGCAGTGCCGCGAGCCCGACCGCGACGGTCAAGGCGATCATCCTGTCACGCATCGAACCCTTCCACCCCTGTCGGCGGTACTGTGTCGCTGCGGGGCCGGCGCCAGGGCGGTTTTCCCGGCGTTCGGCCCCGCAACCGATCTGGTCACCTCTGGATCGAGATCTCGACCCGGCGGTTGCCGGCCTCGCGAACGCCGTCCGCGGTCTTGATCGCCGGCCGGCCTTCGCCATGGGCCTGGACCTTGATCGCGGCGGCGGCCATGCCGCTCGCCATCAGTGCCTGACGCACGGCTTCCGCCCGTGCCTCGGACAGCTTCTTGTTGTAGGGCTGCGGTCCAGCCCGGTCGGCATTGCCATCGAGCAAGATCTTGGAGCCGTTGACCTTGGCGGCCGCGGTGGCCGCTTCGGCGAGGATCGCGGCGGCGCCGTCGCTGAGCTCGGCGCTATTGAAGTCGAAATAGACGATATAGGCGGCGTCGGACGGCGTCGGGGTTGGCACCTTGGCCATCTTCGGCGCCAGCTTCATTGCCACCTGAACGGCGCCCATCGCGTCCTCGAACCCTTCGCGGCAGGCGGCGATGTCGTTGGGCTGGCTGTTCTCCTCCTGCTCCTGCACCCAGCAGTCGAACATCACCTGAGCCTGTGCCGCCTGATCGGTGACCTTGTGCGCCGCGCCGGCCCGCAATGCGGCCATCAGGTCTTCGCGCGCCGCCTGCAGGTCGCCGGCCGTGCCTGCCGGAAGGCGCCGTTCATAGATCGCCTGTGGCTCGACCACAACCTGGTCGCGGGTGGCGAGCGCCTTGGCGGCGAAGTATTCCGAATCGGCGACGTCGTGTTCGGCGCGCTCCTCGACGGCGAGCGCCTTGTAGCCCTCGAACAGGTTCTGCGAGAAAGCCGAGCCGGATGCCTCGGACGTCTTCAGGGCGTTGTAGTTCGTGCTGTCCATCGCGCAGCCGCCGAGCAGGATCGCCATCGATCCGGCCGCCAGCAACATTGTTCGTAAATGCATGTCCATCCTCCAGAATTATGAGCTTTGGCGCTCGATTTGTTGTCGTCGAACCCGGCCATCGGGTTCGAACCAGCCCCCCATAAGCCGGTGCCGGGCGCGGCTCTGCCGCAATCCGGCGCCGTGCGTCGCGCAAGGCCTCACTCGGCCGCGACGGTAAATCCCTGGCCGCCTGGTGCCGCCATGTGCACGGTGCGCTGTGGATAGGGAATCGAGATCTCCTCGGCGTCGAAGCGCTCCTTCAGCTGCTTGGTGAGGTCGAACTTCAGGCCCCAGTAATCGGCCGTCGCACACCACACCCGGACCGTCAGGTTGACCGAGTTGTCGCCGAGCTCCGCGACCGCGACCATCGGCTCCGGATCGGCCAAAGCGCGGGCGTCCTCCGTGATCACCGCCCCGGCGACCCGCATCGCCTCGTCGATGTCGTCCTCGTAGGCGATGCCGATCGCGAGATCGACCCGGCGCGTCGCATGATAGCTGTAATTCTTGATCGACGCGCCCCAGATCTGGGCGTTCGGCGCCAGGATCTGCACGTTGTCGGGTGTCGCGAGTTCGGTCACGAACAGGTTGATCGCTTTCACCGTGCCGGCGAGGCCAGCGGCCTCGACATAATCGCCGATCTTGAAGGGCCGGAACAAGAGCAGCATGACCCCGGCCGCTAGATTGCTGAGCGTGCCTTGCAGCGCCAGGCCGATCGCCAGGCCGGCGGCGCCGAAAATCGCGATCAGCGACGCGGTCTGCACCCCGAACTGGGCCAACACGGCGAGAACGGTGAAGGCGAGAACGAAGTATTTCGCCAAGCTGCCAAGGAAACCGCGCAAGGTTTCGTCGACCCTGGCCGTCTTGCTCAGCGTCTTTTTGACAATGCTTTCGATGCGGCCGGCGATCCACCAGCCGATGACCAGGATAACGATGGCGCCGACCACGTCGAGGCCATAGGTCGCGACCAACGCCGTAATCTGGGCGATGATCCCGTCAATTGAGGCATCCATATGCCTGCACTCCCCTGTTGCGGACCGATCCCCCCTTGGAACCGTAGCAACCTCGCGGTCTCCCGACCACCGAATGCGCGCGCGGTCGTGGCGAAGCGGCCTCCGAGCTGATTATCGAGTTTCGCGCAATGCGCCGACTTCTTCAGCCGAACCGTGTTTCAGCCGAACCGTGTTTCAGCCAAGCCGTGTCATTACATTCTGCTGCGTACCGGCGCGCGAAATCTGCACATTACTGAGGCAAAAAAAAGTCGGGAGAACTACGTAGCCGGCCGGCATCGTCTCATTCGCCGGTCTTATGGGTTGATCCCGGCCTCCAGCGCCATGCGTATCAGATGCGACAGGCTGCCGGCGCCCATCTTCTGCATCACCCGTGCGCGATGGATTTCGACGGTCCGGGGACTGATGCCGAGCTCGGCGGCGATCGCCTTGTTCTGCCGGCCGATGACCAGTTGCTGGAGAACCTCCCGCTCACGCGGCGTCAGGGCCTCGATGTGGCGCTGCGCCGCCTCACGCGAACCGGCGCTCACCTCTTTCCGGCGGCTGAGATCGAGCGCGCGCCGGATGCTCTGCAGCAGGACCTGGTCGTTGAACGGCTTCTCGATGAAGTCGATCGCGCCCGCTTTCATCGCCGTGACCGCCATCGGCACGTCGCCATGGCCGGTGATGATGATCACCGGAAGGTCGGCGCCGGCCAGGTTGAGGCGTTGCTGAACCTCGATGCCGCTCAGGTCGGGCATACGTACGTCGAGCAGCACACAGCCCGGCCGGCCGGGCTTGTAGGCGGCGAGAAAATCCTCGCCGCAAGCAAACACCTCGACCCGCATCGCCGCCGATTCGAGCAGCGCGTGAAGCGACTCCCTGACGGCGTCGTCGTCGTCGACGACGAAGATCGTCGGATCTTCGCTCATCGCGATGGCCGGCCCGTCATGCCGTCATCGGCGCCGGTCGATCGTCGTGCAAGCCAACCGCACATCTCGCCCATTTCCCTCGCCTTTAGTCGACGCGACCAGCACTAGTCGCCCAACCCCTTGAGCAGGCCCTTGAGGCCCTTTGCCGCATCCTCGACTTTCTCCTTCGCATCTCCCTCGGTCACGCCTATCAGGATCTTTTCGCCGTCCTGTTTGATGATGTCCTTGACGTCCGGCCGGTATTTCAGGTCGTGCCAGGGGCCCTGCGCAAGGATCGGTACGGCGACACCCTTGGCTTCGTCGCCGCCGCCTTGACCTTCCAGGCTGCCCACTGCCTTCGGCGTGATGCGGTAGCGTAGCCGCCGCTTCGGCAGGTCGACCCGGCCCTCGCCCCGGGCACGCAACAAAGGCGCCTTCAACAGCAGGTCCCTGTTGGTCAGCTGGCCGCCTGCGATCACGAAACTGCCCGACAGCTCGGCGAAGTCGGTCTTTGTCGCGTCGTCGAACGAGGCCTTCAGATCGGCCGGCGACCTGCCGCGCGCCATCGCGGCGATGTTGATGCCGCGGATCGCGCCGTCGAGGAACGTCACCTGGCCCTCGCCGTTCAGGCCGGAGACCAGTTGCCGTTGCGTCGCGCCCTTGGTCCGGCCCGACAAATCGGCGGAGGCGGTGCCGAGCAGGCGCTTGAAGCCGGTCGCGTCGCGCAGCAAGGGTTCCGCCTGCACGCCCTTGAGGCTGATGTCGTAGCCGATCTCCGGCGCCGCGCCGCGTGCATTCAGGGTGATGCTGCCCTTGGCGGTACCGTCATAGAGCTCGAGGCGGGCAAGCTTGGCGTTCAGGTCGCCGTTCTTGAGCTGTACGGCGAGTTCGCTGCGGCCGATCTTGATGTCGCGGAAGCGCATGCCCTTGGCCGCCAGATCGAGCTCCGCGTCGACCAGATGCAGCGGGCCGGCATCGATCGGATCGTCGCTCCAGTCGGCCGGGGCGCGTTTCTTCTTGTCTTGCTCCTTCTTTTTCTTCTCTTCGCCCGCGCCGGCGGCCTGCTTCTCGGCCTCAGGCGGCAGATAGGGGTTGAGATCCAGGGTCTCGACGTCGAGCCGCGCCGTGATGGCAGGCTTCGTGCCGCCGATATCGACCGCGAACGCGCCCTTGCCCCTGATCTTGTCGAATTCGATCTCCGCGTCGTCAAGCGCGGCGCGTCGGCCGTCGAACCCGACCTCACCGCCGATGCTGAACCGCTGCAGCCCGCTGCCCTTGAACTCGATCGGAGTCCCCGTCCAATCGGCGAGGCCGCGAATTGACGGTATCTCCAGCTTTACTTGACCGAGTACGGCGAGTCGCTCGCCCCGGCTGGCCTCGCCGTCATAGCTGAAGGCGATCGGTTTCGCCGTGATCTCGAGCGAAACTCCGGTCCTGCCCTCTGCCAACAGGGCGCGCGGCCGGGCCGTGCTCAAGCCGAGCTCGACTTTTTCCGCGCGCCAGACCAGCACGCCGTCGGCGGCGAGCGGCTCGTCGAGGGAGGGCAGAGACAGGCTCAGGTTGATCTCGGTCACTTCCTCCTGCCGGCCGGACGCCGCGTCCCGGTAGGTGACGGTGCCGTCCACCAGGCGGACGTCACCCAGCCGCAGATCCGCGAGCGGGCTGTCGCCGGCCGCAGCGGTCTCGCCGGCGCGGTCGGCGGCGGCGGTCTTGTCGCCGCGCGGCACCTCGGTCGCGGCGCCAGGCTTCATCTCACCAGGCTTCATCTCCCAATTGCGCCGGCCTGCCTTGTCGATTTCGAGATGGATCACCGGCTCGACCAGCACGAAGCGGTCGATGTCGAGCTCGCTGCCGAACAGCAGGGAAAACAGCCCGACGTCCAGTTCCAGCGACTTGACCCGCGCCATCACCTCGGCCTGTCCGCCGGGTGCGTTCGACAGGGTGACATCCGCCACTTGCAGCGTCACCCGCGGCAGCAGCGACAGGTCGATCTCACCGGCGATCACCAGTTCGCGGCCGGTCGCCTTGCGCACCTGCTCGGCCAGCATCGGCTTGTAGGTCTCGACCGGCACGAAGAACGGGATGACCAGCAGCGCCACGACCACGACCACGACGACCGCCGCGGCGATCAGGAGGAGCTTCTTCAAGGCAGCCTCGTACTCAACAAGGGACTCGCGTCAACGGCTCACGGAACCCGCTCCGAAGATCGGCGGCGCCAGCGTCGCCCGCCATCCGTTAGCGCGAATATAGTCGAACGCACGCCGCGAGCGGACAACAATTTGTTGGCATTCACGCTCGCAACGCCGATTCGTGGAATCGCATTCACGCGTCGTCCGGTCAAGCGCCGCGCGCGGCCTCGAGTTCCGGCGCCACGGCGTCGAGCGCTTGCGCCAGCAGCGCGACGATCTCGTCGATATCGGCCTCGCTGACGATCAGCGGCGGGGTGACCAGAAAATGGTCGCCGCGCAGCCCGTTCATCACCCGCCTGGAATAGATTACCAGGCCGCACCGGTAGGCCTCTTCGGCGATCCGGCTGTAGGCGTTGAGCTCGGCCGGCAGCGGCCGTCCGGTCGACCGGTCGGCGACCACGTCGAAGCCGAGCAGCAGGCCGCGGCCGCGCACCTCGCCGATGAAACCGTAGCGTTCGCGCAGCTCCTCCAGGCGCGCCTGCAACAGCGCGCCCATGCGCGCTGCGTTGCCGATCAGGTCACACTCGACCAGTTCGGCCAGCACGGCGCGGCCGGCGGCGCAGGCCAGCGGATGGGCGGAATAGGTATGGCCGTGCGGGAAGCCGCCGGCCGCGTCCATTTCGTCGACGATGCCCCGCGAGGTCAGCACCGCACCGAGCGGCATGTAGCCAGAGGCCAGGCCCTTGGCCATGGCGACGATGTCGGGCAGGCCGTCCCAATGCTCGGCGGCGAGGAACTTGCCGGTGCGCCCGGCGCCGCTCATTACTTCGTCATAGATCAGCAGCACCCCATAGGCGTCGCAGATCTCGCGGATGCGCCGGTAATAGACGTCCGGCGCGGTCAAGCCGCCGGTCGAGGCGCCGCCAACCGGCTCCAGGATGAACGCCAGCACTGTCTCGGCACCCTGGTTCAGGATCTCGGTTTCCAGGCAGTCGGCGAATTGCAGCGCCATGTCGTCCAGCGTCCGGCCGGGCGGCGTCGGCGTGCAGAACGGTGCCGGAATCTTCGGGTTCTGCTGGATCATCGGGGCGAAGGGTGCCGACATCTGCGGGTCGCCGGTGACCGAGAGCGCGCCGAGGGTGGCGCCGTGATAGGCCGGGATGCGCGAGATCAGCTTGAAGCGCTGCGCTTCGCCGCGGGCCAGCGCTAGGGTTCGGGCGAGCTTCAACGCCGCCTCGACCGCCTCCGAGCCGCCGGAGACGAAGAACGCCATGTCGAGCGGGTCGGGGGCGAGGCGGGCCAGATCGGCGGCCAACAGCTCCGCCGGCTCGTTCATGAACTGCGGCCGGAAGGCGAAGGCGATCTTTTCCGCCTGCTCGGCCATGGCGCGGCGGACCCGCGGGTTGCCATGGCCGATGTTGCAGGTCTGCGGCCCGGAGCTCGCGTCGATATAGCGCTTGCCGTCCTGGTCCCAGATATGGATGCCCTCGGCCCGGACCGCGGTTGGCCGGTCTGGCGTGACCCAGAAGAACATGTTGGACGGCTGGTTCCGGCCGTGTTCGGGCAGCGCGGCGCTCGACATCTCGGCATCTCCGATCGGTTTGCGGTTGCCGGGAAGTGTCCGCCCATCGTCGGGCCGGGGCAAGGCCAATCAACGGTCCCATCCCGGACAAATAAATAAAACGTTGATTGTTCATTGTTTTGGCCTAATCTGGCGACATGGCCGACAAAGACGGTGTTCGCGAGAGGATCATCGAGGCCGCGACGGCGCGGTTTTCCCACTATGGCTACGGCAAGACGACGATGGCCGAAATCGCCGGCGACTGCGCCATGTCGCCGGGCAACATCTACCGCTACTTCCCCGGCAAGCTGGATCTCGCCGAGGTCATCGCCGAGCGGGCGGTCGAGGAGATTGTCGTTCAGCTGCGGCATGAGGCGCGGCACCCCGGGCGGACCGCGACGGCGCGGCTGCGCGCCGTGCTGACGGCGGAGTTGCATCTGACACATGAGTTGATCCGCGCGATGCCGACCGTGGCCGAGTTCGTCACCAACATCTGGCAGCAGCGGCCGGCGGTGGCCAACCGAAACCTGGCCGCGGTGCGCGGTGTCCTGATAGAGGTGCTGGCGATTGGCAACGCCAACGGCGAGTTCGCGATCGAGGACGTGATGCACGCCGCCGAGATGATCCAGTGCGCCACTTTGAAGTACCGCTATCCGCAAATGTGGAGCCGGCTCGACCTCGCCGACCTGGAACGCGAGCTCGACGGCGTGCTGGACCTTCTGCTGTGGGGTATCGCCGACGGCGCGCGACCGAGCGACCGCTGACGACTCCCGCCCCTCGTGACATTCACCTCGACGCGGCAAGGGCCGCGGAGATCGGCCCGCCGAGACCGTGTCGCCGCGCCGATGGTGCCGGTAATGGCGGTCGCTGACTTGCGGGCATGCCGGCCTTGCTGGGCTGGCTCCGGCGGGCATCTTGACTGTTCGTAAATAAATTACATATTATTCATTATTCACAAGCAGTCAAATTGGCCACTGGAGGACGCTATGACGCTATCGGACCAATCTTCGCAGCAACTGACCGCTAGCCCTGCCGGCGATCGACCGACCCTGGTGCTCGGCGCCACTGGCGGCGTCGGCGGCGCGGTCGCGCTGGAGCTGATCCGGCGCGGCCGTCCGGTCCGTCTGCTGGTGCGCGACCGGGCCGGGGCGGCTCGTCGTTTCGGCCGGGCGGCGGGCGCGGAAGTCGTCGTCGGCGACGCCCTTGATGCCGGCGTGCTGCGGCGCGCGGCGCGCGGCGCCGCCGCGATCTTCCACGGCATCAATTATCCCTATCATCGCTGGCGTCCCAACATGACGCAGGTCACCGACAATGTGGTCGCCGCGGCAGCCACGGCCGGGCCGGCGCCGGCGCGCATCGTTTTTCCGGGCAACGTTTATGGCCTCGGACGCCAGACCGGCACGCCGCTCGCCGAGGGCACGCCGGATCGGCCGTGCTCGACGAAAGGCGCGCTCAGGGTCGAAATGGAGGACAAGCTGCGGCGTGCGGCCGCGGCGGGTGTGCCGGTCCTGAATGTCAGGGCCGGCGACTATTTCGGGCCGACCGTCCGCAACGGTCTGGTCGACCGCCTGTTCGGCAACGTGGCGGCGGGCCGGCGACCGCAGTTCCTCGGACGCAGCGATATAGCGCATCAATTCGCCTTCATGCCGGACCTGGCGCGGGCGACCGTCGATTTGATGCTGCGCCGGGACGCGCCCATGGGCTTCGATCTGGTCCATTTCCCCGGCCACGTCGTCGCCAATCTGGCTGAATTCTGCGATGCCATCGCCGCCGCCGCGGGCCGGCCGGCTCTCCGCCCGTCGCCGGTTTCCTGGCCGCTGGTTCGTCTCGCCGGGCTGTTCGACCCGGCGACGCGCGGCGTGTTGGAGCTGCGCTATCTGTTCGATGACTCGCTGATCATCGATGGCGGCCGTTTTGGTGCCCGACTGCCTGAGTTTCGGCCGACACAGCTGCACCAGGCGATTGTGGCGACGCTCGAGAGCTATCGCGCCGGCGCATGACCCTGTCGAACGCCGTGAACCCGACCGGCTGAACCCCGGCGGCGCCCGGCGGTGTCGGAAATCTTTATGGTCGCGGGCCGTCCGCCACACCGGTTAACCACGAAAAACGTTGGCGTCCGCGGGCTGATCCGAACTAGCATGATGTTTGCATCCCCCAACACAACAAATCAGGGGTCTGGTTACCAAGGGAGGCGGATGTGAAGCGGCTGGCGGCGGCAATATTGCTAACAACAGGGATCGTCGGGGCGGCGCAGGCGGACGGCCTGGGCGACGCCAAGCGCGGGTTCATGGCGGCGCAGCGCGGCGACCACCAAGAGGCGGTCTATTTCTCCGCCATGGCGATCCGCTCGGGCGAGTTGGACGAGGCGGCGCTGGCGGTCGCGCATAACAACCGCGGATTCGCCTACGACCAGCTCGGCCGGACCGACAAGGCGATCCGCGACTACAGCGCGGCGATCCGGCTCGATCCCGATTTCGCCATCGCCCATAACAACCGCGGCTACGCCTTCAACGACGTCGGTCTCTATCGCCAGGCGGTTGCCGATTTCACCCAGGCGATCCTGCTGAAGCCGGAATATGCCGACGCCTTCAACAACCGCGGCATCGCCCACGCGCAACTCGGCAATCTCGACGATGCCATCGGCGACTATTCCCAGGCGATCCGCCTCAAGCCGACCCTCTACCAGGCCTTCAACAACCGCGGCTACGCAATGTTCAATCTCGGCCGCTTCGCCGAAGCCGCCCGCGATCTGGAGGTCATCATCCGGGTCGTGCCGAACAACATGTTTACCGCGATCTGGCACCACCTGGCCGTCCATCGGTCCGACGGCGACGGCAGCGCCGCGCTGCGCAAACACAGCGCCAGCGCCGACCTCGAGCAATGGCCGGGCGCCCTGATCCGGTTGTTCCTCGGCGAAAGCCAGCCCGCGGACGCGATCGCGGCGGCCAAGCATTCCGACCCGCTGCGCCAGAGCGAGCGCGACTGCGAGCTCTACTTCTATCTCGGCCAATATTACCTGCTGAAGGGCGGCGAGGAGAAGGCGGTCGAGGCTTTCAGCATGGCGCTCGATACCGGCCTCGCCGACTTCACCGAGTTCTCCGGCGCCAAGGCCGAGCTCGACCGGATCGCACCGCGGAAAGTGAGCGCCGCGCCGGCCGGCAAGGCCGACGACTGACGGACGAACGACCCGGAGCCGCCGCCCCGGCCGCCGAAATCCGGCCGGGCCGGTTGCCGTTCCGGCTTTGCCGGAACCGCGGTGTGGCGGTGCGCCGGCACATCGGTGCGTGGCCATGCGCCCGCAAACCGATATATTGGCGGCCCGATGTCGATCGAGTTGTCACAGCGGCGCAGCGATTCCGCCCTGGCGGCGATCGCGGTCTCCCTGGCCGCCGCCGGGCTGGTCTCCGAGGTCGCCATGCATGTCTACGGCGACGATTGGCTGTACGGCCTGGTGCCGCTGGTCAATCTCGCCTATGAGGGCAATCTGCCGACCTGGTACGCGTCGATCCTGCTGTTCGTCTGTGCCGTGCTGCTGTTCCTGATCTCGCGCCTGCACTTCGACCGATCGGGGCCGTATCGCCGGCATTGGCTGGTCCTCGGGTTCCTGTTCCTCTACATCTCGATCGACGAGGCGGCGGTGATCCATGAGATGCTGAACGAGCCGTTGCGCGAGGCATTCCGTCTCGGCGGCGTGCTTTATTACGGCTGGGTGCTGCCCGTCGGCGCCGGCGTGCTTCTCGTCGGCCTCGCCTATCTCGGCTTCCTGCGCCATCTCGGTCGGCGCTTTCGCCGCTGGTTCGTCGTCTCCGGTACGGTCTATGTCGGCGGCGCGCTCGGCACCGAGCTGCCGGTCTCCGCCTGGTACGACGCCCATGGCGGCGACAACCTCGGCTACGGCCTGCTCAACCTGCTGCAGGAGTCGATGGAGATCGCCGGCGCCTCGTTGTTCTGCGCGGCGCTCGTCCGGTATATCGCGGCGGAATTCGGTGCCGTCCGTCTCGAGCTCGGAAAATGACCGCCGGTGGTCAGAGCTGGCGCCGGCGGACCGACCAGACGAAGCCGTCGTACCAGAAGTGCATCAGCGAGACGACGAGGAACAGGCTGAACGCCCAGGCGCTGGCGTCGTCCGGGGTGATCTCGACGACCAAGCCGAATCCGAGACCGACGCCGAGCAGGATGCCGAGCGCCCCGGCGCCGGCCCAGGCGCGCCCCGCGAAGCCGAAGCGGCGCGCGATGTTGCCCTTCTCCGCCCACCAGACGATGGCGAAGTATTGCCAGGCGTGGAAGAAATTCATGATGAAGAACGCCATGCCAAACGGGTTGAGGCCCCAGGCCAGCACCGAGCAGATGCCGGTCGCCGCCAGCAGCGTCACCTTCTGCGACGAGACCCGATAGCCCTGCCGGGCCAGCCGCCGATAGGCGTGGAGGTAGTAGGCGACATAGGGCAGCCCGATGGCGATCACCGCCCAGCTCAGATAGTCGGCATAGCTCGCGGCGAGCGCGGGCACCCGGGTGAAGAGCACGAGGCCGACCTGTTCGAGGTCCGCCACGTCTTCCAGATGATCCAGGAGAGTCGCGCCGGCCGCGATCGGTCCGGCATAGAGCAGCAGGTTGAGCCCGAGGTCGAGCCGCCGGCCGAGGTCGGGCGGGTTGCCGGCCCGGGCGTCATAGATCCGGCCGAGGCCGAAGGTCTGCATCGCCGAGTGATAGACGTCCCAGAACGTCGCCAGCACGCCGCAGGCCACCAGCACCGGGGTCGACACGCCCATCGCGATGAACAGCAGCGCCGGCACCAGCACGAACCGGGCCGGATGCCGGCGGAAGATGCCGGCGTTCAGATGGCTGCGGAACAGGACGATGACCAGGTGGGCGAAGATGAAGACGCCGAGGCCGAAGTCGATCGCCGGGGCGCCGCCGATGGTCGGCAGGCGGTCGTCCAGCCCGGCCCCGAGCAGGCCGAGGCCGAGCGCCAGGACCGGCGCCCCGATGAAGAACACCCGGTCATAGGCCGGGCCGACAATATAGCCCGACGCGGCGGCCGCGGCGGCGCCCGGTCCGCGATTGTTCAGGACCGCTTCCATGAGCCGTCGGGCTGGCGGCAGGCGGTGCCGTAGGCCTGCTGCTGCCGTCCGCCGACGATGATCGTGGTCTGGTATTCGCGGCAATAGGTGCCTTGCTGGTCCTGGTAGGTCTTGACCGGGGTGACCTGATATTCGGCGCCGGTGTCGGTGTTGTTCCAGACGATAGTGTCCCGGTCGGGGGCGTGCTCCAGGGCCTGGCCGACGCAATTCTGGTCGACCTGGTCCATGGCCCGGCCGATGCTGGCGCCGACGATGACGCCGAGAATGGTGCCTCCGATCACCGCCACCGTGCGTTGGTCGCCCTTGCCGACCTGCGATCCGGCCGCCGCGCCGATCAGGCCGCCGAGCGCCGCGCCGAGGGCGTCCCGGTTGCAGCGCCCGGCATCGATTCCGAAGGGCGGCGTGTAGACCGCTTCCGCGCGGTCGTCTTCGCGGCGATCCTTGTATTTCTTGCGCTTCTTGCGCTTCTTGCGCTTCTTGTGCTTGGTCTTGACCTTCTTGTACTTGCGCCGGTCATGGTCGTAGGTCTGGCGGTCGTCATCGTCGCCGCCGCGCGCCTCGTCCGCGTCGCCGGATCGCCGCTCGCCGCCCTGGCGGTCATCCGGGATCCAGGGCAGCTTGTCCGCCGCCGCCGGCCGGACAGGCCAAAGGGCGAGTGCTGCAAAGAGCGCCATCGCCGTCACGAGGCTGAACGCCGTTATCGACAAAGTTCCGCGGGATGCGGATCCGGACATGCAAATCTCCTACGCTCGGCGACCACCCGCCCGGCGGTCCGACGCTATGGGCTGCCGGCCCTCTTACAGCATCCGCTTGACGCCCGAAAGTGTCATTAATTTGGCACGATGATCGAAGGTCAGGAAATTTCTTAGAATGGCGGAATATTGTTGGCGTGCGGCGACCAGTCAGAAATAGAAACCACCGACGTCTTGCGGAATTATTGTATACATTATTGAATTATGCGCAAATTTGATAATTTATTTCGACTAAGTATCACGTTTTATTTACAATAGATTAGTATTGGGGTTGGAATATTTTCGAATATCGAGACAGATCACGGGAGCCTCTCGATGTTCGGATCGGCGTGGACCTGGTTGCGCGGCCACGGGCTGCCCTGGCTGTTGCGCGACTTTCGCGGCCGCCTGAACGCGGCCGCCCTGGCGTCGACGATCTTCCTCGCCGTCGGCGTCATGCAGCACGCCGGCGACGGCTTCGCGCCGAGCTCGGCCGACGCGGCGCCGGCGCCGGCCCAAGTCGGGCACCGGATCGCCGCCGACGCCCGGCCGCGCCTCGATCTGCGGCCGCCCTATATCGTGACGCCGCGGCGGCGCCTGCAATGCGTGCCCTATGCGCGCGAACTGTCGGGCGTGCAGATTCGCGGCGATGCCTGGCGCCGCGCCGGTAGCGACCCTTCGCCTTGCCCCACCAGGTCCAGGCATCGCCGCGAATCTGCACGCCCGACAGTTCGCGCGCATAGGGCACGCATTGCAGGCGCCGCCGCGGCGTCACGATATAGGGCGGCCGCAGATCGAGGCGCGGCCGGGCGTCG
>CAJHXX010000369.1_pt1 | contig 19174 bp, 16 predicted proteins | sample 9198511 | NCBI WGS metagenome assembly CAJHXX01 (sample SAMEA7708325, study PRJEB35096) | sediment metagenome | biome: marine neritic benthic zone biome [ENVO:01000025]; feature: sediment [ENVO:00002007]; material: shallow marine sediment [ENVO:03000034] sea grass bed [ENVO_01000059] ...
GCCGACGGCGAAGCGCTCTACATGGAGCGCTGCGCCAGTTGCCATGGCGAGTTCGGCGAGGCGGCCGGGCGCTTCCCGGTCCTGATGGGCGGCGGCGATACGCTGACCTCCGACGACCCGGTCAAGACGGTTGGCAGCTATTGGCCCTACGCGGCGACACTCTGGGACTATATCCGCCGCGCCATGCCGTTCGGCGACGCCCAATCGTTAACTGCCGACGAGACCTACGCGGTCACCGCCTTCGTACTGAATCTGAACGAGATCATCGACGCGGACTTCGTCCTCGACCGGCGAAGCCTGCCGAAGGTCGAGATGCCGAACGCCAAGGGCTTCGTGCTGCCGGATCCGCGCCCCGATACCGCCGCCGGCGCGCCGTGCATGACCGACTGCAAGGCCGCGGTCGAGATCATGTTCCGCGCCACCCGGCTCGACGTCACGCCACCGATCGATTCCGAATAGCGGGCCGCCTCACGCAGTTGTGACCGACCGATAATATTCAAACAAACGAATACGTAATATCGTCTCCCCGAACGCCGCTGAGGGCAGCGGGTCGAACGGGGAGGTCGAAGAAATGATTGTCTTGAAGCGCTCGCTTGCGCTGCTGGCCGCGTTGGTGGCCGTGACCGCAGGCGCCGTGGTTGCCGCCCGGGCCGAGGGCATCGTCGCCAAGATCGTCAATGCGCCGCTGTCGTCCGCGGGCACGGTGCGCGAGGCGCGGGTCGGCATCAACGTCTACCTGCAGCGCGCCGACGCGCCGGGGATCGAGTTCATGGACCCGAAGGTCGCCGGCTACGGCGTCCCGAAGGGCGGCCGCCTGGAGGTCGAGATGGCGGCCGGCTTCGAACGCGACTGGAACGTGGGGTTGGCGCAGTCGGCCATCATGCTGGTCACCGGCGCGCCGCAACAGGGGCTGCCAGGCAAGGCGGTCGGCTATGACGTCGGCGAGGGCGGCAACGAGAACACCTTCGCCATCGTGCCGACCGGGCCGGACGGCCTGCCGGCCAAGGCACTGCGTTCGCCGGCGCCCGGCGCCGAACAGGACCCGATCGCCAACCGCGGCATCAAGGTGATCCATATCGGCTTCCAACAAAGCGCGTTCTTCAATGTCGGCACGCAGGGCCGGGTCGAGCTACGGATCCGCGACGCCGCGGGCAAGGTGGTACAGGAGGGCGGCGGCAGCGTCGACTTCCTGGCCGAGCCGGTGCCGCAGATCCTGCCGACCAACTTCACCGACGGCCGGCGCAACCACAATTGGCAGCGCATCAAATCCGGTGAGGTCCTCGGCCAGACGCCGGGCACGGTGCCGATCACGCTGATGCTCTACGCCAAGGCCAAGGCGGCCAAGCCGGCCGAGCTCGGCCTGTCGAAGGACGGCATCGCCGGCGCCGGCGTGCTGTCGACGCAGCAGCTCAAGGCGATGGGCTATGCCAAGCCGGCAACGCTGGCGCGCTACAACGGCGGCCTGATCGTCCGCGACAGCAACGGCGACGGCCGCCTCGATCCCGTCAAGGACCGGATCATCGGCGGCGTGATCGGCAAGGCGCCGAAGGGCGCCAAGGGTCAGGAGTTGCGTAGCCTGGAACAGGACGGCCGGCCGATGCTGTCGCAGGCCGCGGCCAAGGTCGTGCCGAAGGCCGGCCAGCGCTGGGGCGGCGCGATCATGCAGCTCCGGTTCACCGCCGGCAGCCTGCCGGGCAAGTATCGGCCGACGCTCGCGCTGCTCGCCGATCCTGACAATCCCGCCGCCGGCGACGGCTCGAGCTACACCTACACCATTGTGGTCGAGTGAGCGGGCCTGGCGCCGGTTCGAGCTCGCGATAACGCCTATGGCAACAAAACCGGCCAGGCCGCTTAGAATGGCGAAGCCGTTCGGGCTAAGATGGGCAGCGGCCGGCCCGTCTGGAGCAGGCGGTTATCCGGTTGGGTCGAACGGCGGGCGTATGGTGACGATTTGCTATGGCTGCTTCGTGCATATCGGTCAAGAAGCAATACGTCCTGTCGATCGACCTCGGGACTAGCGGCCCGAAGGTCGCGCTGGTCGGGCAGGACGGCGAGATCGCCGCGACCGGGTATGCCCGGCTGGAGACGCTGTTCCTACCGGACGGCGGGGCGGAACAGGACGGCGAAGCGATCTGGGACGCCGTCAAGTCGGTCTGCCGGCAGGTGCTTGCCGAGGCCGGCAGGCCGGCCGAGGATGTCGTCGGCCTGTTCTGTTCGAGCCAGTATTCATCGGTCATCCCGGTCGACCGGGCCGGCAGGCCGGTGATGAACATGGTGCTGTGGATGGACACGCGCGGCGCGCCGCGGCGCCTCGCCGAGCGCTATCCCGCCGCCCGCGGCTTCGCCAGCGCCTGGCAGAAGCTGACCTGGCTCCGGCTGCATGGCCTGCCGCCGCTGGACTCCGGCGTGGAATCCCTCGCCCATATGCGCTGGATCAAATTCGCGTGTCCCGACGTCTACGATCGAACGCACGCGTTCCTCGAGCCGATGGACTATGTGACCATGAGGTTCACCGGCCAGGCCACGGCCAATCAATGCTCGGCCTTCATGATGATGACGATCGACAACAGGCGCCTGAACGTCACGGAGTATTGCGAGAGCCTCGTCGCCTATTCGGGGATCGACCGCGAAAAATTGCCGGACCTCGTGCCGCTCGACGCCATCATCGGCACGGTCCGGCCCGAGGTGGCGGACGAGATCGGGCTCAGCCCCGAGACCAGGGTGGTCAGCGGCTTCAACGACACCCAGTCCGGCGGCATGGCGAGTCACGCCTTCAAGGGTGACCATGCCGGGTTGTCGATCGGCACGACGACGGTCCTGTTGACCCACATGCGCGCCAAGCGAACCTCGGTCAAATACAACATCCTGAGCAATCCGAGCCCGGTCCCCGGAACCTACTTCCTGATGGCGGAGAACGGCCTCGGCGGCAAGGCGGTCGAGCACGTGCTCGAGCGTCTGGTCCTGGCCGACGATGCGTTCGGCAGCCACGCCTCCGCGGACCGGTTCGAGACGCTCGGACGGGCGACGGCGAGCGTCGAGCCGGGCAGCGACGGAGTTCTGTTTCTGCCCTGGCTCGCCGGCGCCATGGCGCCGAAAGACGATCCCGGAATGCGCGGCGGCTTCCTCAACATGTCGCTCGAGACCACACGGGCCCATCTCGCCCGCGCGGCGCTGGAAGGCGTCGCGATGAACCTCCGCTGGCTGCAGGGCGGGGTCGAGCGCTTCATCGGGCGACACCTCTCCCACATCGTCTTCTATGGCGGCGGCGCTTTGTCCGACGGCTGGTCCCAGATCCTGGCGGACGTGCTCGACCTGCCGATCCATCAGCTTGCCGACTGCCGCTACGCCAACTGCCTCGGCGGCGCCCTGCTGGCGTTCGAACGACTGGGCATGTTGTCGCTGGACGATTTCGAAGGATTGGTCAGGGTCAAGCAAGTTTTCGAGCCAGCGCCGGCCCACCGTGCCCGCTATGACGAGTTGTTCCAGCAGTTCGTCGCCGCGTACCGGGCCAACCGGCCGATCTGCCACGCGTTGAATGGCCGCGCGCCATAAAGCGCGCCCAAATCGCAAGGGAGTAAGGACATGTCCGATCAGAACGAGGATCTCGGGCGGAAGCTCTATCCATACCGCGAAAAATACGGTGCGCTCACCGAGTTGCCGGAGTCCGGCCGCTCCGCCAACGCCATTCTGGGCGAATTGCAAGAGATCGCGGCGCTCGAGAACGCCGCCTGGGAGAGCGGCAAATGCTCGGGCACCATGTATAGCGGCGATCACCAGCACTACGACATGCTGAACCGGGTGTTCGCCCTCTTTTCACATGTCAATGCGATCCAGCGGGATATGTGCCCGAGCCAGACCCGCTTCGAGGCCGAGATCATCGCCATGACGCTCGACATGCTGAACGGCGCCGCGGTGGCCGACGACAACCCGGACCAGGCCGCCTGCGGATCCATGACCTCGGGCGGTACGGACAGCATCATGAGCGCGCTGCTAACCTATCGCAACAAGGCCCGCGCAGAGCGCGGCATCACGGCGCCCGAGATCATCATGCCGGACACCGCGCATCCGGCCTTCGAAAAGGGCGGCCACCTGTTCGGCATCGAGATCATCAAGGCGCCGGTCGATCCGGAAACCACGGAAGTGGAGCTCGATTTCGTGCGCGACCGCGTCGGTCCGAACACGGTCGCGCTGGTCGGCTCCGCCGGCAATTACCCGTACGGCACAATCGACCCGATCGCCGAGCTGTCCGAGATCGCACTGCAACACGACATCGGCCTACATGTCGACGGCTGCCTCGGCGGCTTCATCCTGCCCTGGGGCGAGCAGCTCGGCTACGACATCCCGGTGTTCGATTTCCGCCTGCCCGGCGTCACCTCGATCTCCGCCGATACCCACAAGTTCGGCTATGGCTTGAAGGGCACTTCGGTGATCTGCTATCGCGACAAGTCCTACCGTCGCCACCAGTATTTCGTCAGCCCGGCCTGGAAGGGCGGCGCCTACCCGTCGCCGGGTCTGGCCGGCAGCCGCTCGGGCGGCCTGAACGCGGCAACCTGGGCGGCGATGGTGAGCCTCGGCCGGGAGGGCTATCTCGCCTACGCCAAGCAGATCTTCGAGACCGCGTTCAAGATGCAGAAGGCGGTGAACAGCCATCCCGAGCTGAAGATGATGGGCCGGCCAACCTTCTGCTTCTCGTTCCGCTCGGACGAATTCAACATCTACCACGTCAACGACTTCATGAAGGACCGGGGTTGGCGCTTCAACGGCCAGCAAAATCCCGAAGCCATCCACATGTGCGTCACCCGGCCGCAGACCCAGGCGGGCGTCGCCGAAGCCTTCGCCGAGAACCTCGCCGAAGCGGTGGCCTACGCCAGGAATCCCGCCCAGGAGCTTCCGAAAAGCGGCGGTGTCTACGGCGGCGGCGCGAGTGTGGTCGGCGCGGATGCCGAGGCCGCCGTCCGCGCCTTCCTGGTCGGCGCCATGGACATCCTGCAGGAATACGCGATGTAGCGGTCGGCGCGGTCAGGCGGCCGGGCCGGGGAAATAGCAGGCGAAACTGTGGCCATCGCCATCGTCGGCGAGCGCGGGCTCCGCCTCGGCGCAGCGCGCTTGCGCCTTCCAACAGCGGGTGTGGAAGCGGCAGCCAGACGGCGGATCGAGCGGGCTCGGCACGTCGCCGACGAGCACGATACGTTGACGGTCGCGTTCGCGGCGCGGATCGGGTTCGGGAATCGCGGAAAGCAGCGCCTGCGTATAGGGATGCCTGGCGTTGCGATAGAGCTCCTCGGGCCGGGCGACCTCGGCGATCTTACCGAGATACATGACCGCGATCCGGTCCGAGATGTGGCGCACCACCGACAGGTCGTGCGCGATGAAGATGTAGGCCACGCCGAGCTTCTGCTGCAGCTCCTTCAGCAGGTTGAGGACGCCGGCCTGAATGCTGACATCGAGCGCCGAGACCGGCTCGTCGAGGACGATGACGTCGGGCTTCAGGGCCAAGGCGCGCGCGATGCCGACCCGCTGGCGCTGGCCGCCCGACAGCTCATGCGGATAGCGCCGGGCATGTTCGGGACTCAGGCGGACCAGATCGATCAGTTCGTCGATGCGCGCCCGGACCTCCGACGGCGACGCGCCCGACAGGCGAAGCTGCTCGCCGAGGATATTGGCGACTCGCATGCGCGGATGCAGCGAGGCATAGGGATCCTGGAAGACAATCTGCAGGTGGCGCCGGATGTCGCGCAGGGCGCGCGGGGCCATCTGCGCGATGTCCGCGCCGCGAAACAGGATCTCGCCGGAGGTCGGCTCGATCAGGCGTAGGATGCAGCGTCCCAGCGTCGACTTGCCGCAGCCGGATTCTCCGACCAAGCCGAGGGTTTCGCCGGGATAGACGTCGAAGGAGACGCCGGCGACCGCCCGCACCTGCGCCACCGGGCGGTCGAACAGGATGCCGCCACGCACCGGAAACTCCTTGACCAGGTTCCTGACCGAAAGGACCGGCCCCGGCCCGTCGGCGGCAACGGCTTGACGATCAGCGCTCACGGCCGCCCCGCTTCATCGACAGCGTCGGCGTCGAGGCTCTCGGCGAAGTGGCAGGCGCTGAGCAAGCTGCCGACAGGCCGCAAATCCGGCTGCTCGCTCCGGCAACCGGCCTCGGCATAGCCACAGCGCGGATGAAACGCGCAACCGCCCGGACGATCGCTCAAGGATGGCGGCGCGCCCTCGATCGAGAACAGGGCCTCGTCGCCACCGCCTTCGAGCTTCGGCAGCGACGCCAGCAGGCCGCGCGTATAGGGATGGCGGGAGCGGTAATAGACGTCATCGACGGCGCCCTCCTCCACCACCCGCCCCGCATACATGACGGCGACCGAATCCGCGGTGCCGGCGACCACGCCCAGGTCGTGGGTGATCAGCACCAGCGCGACGCCGAGGCGTTCGCGCAGGCGCTGCAGCACCTCCAGGATCTGCGCCTGCACGGTGACGTCGAGGGCGGTGGTCGGCTCGTCGGCGATCAGCAACTCCGGCTCATTGGCGACCGCCATGGCGATCATAGCGCGCTGGCGCATGCCGCCGGAGAACTCGTGCGGATATTGATGCACGCGGCTTTGCGGCTGCGGGATTGACACCAGGTCGAGCAGTTCGACCGCCCGGACGATAGCCTGGCGCTTCGACAGAGCGCGATCGTGCAGCCGGATCGCCTCGACGATTTGGTCGCCGACGGTTAGCACCGGGTTGAGCGCCGAAAGCGGGTCCTGAAAGATCATCGCGATCCGCGCGCCACGGATGGCCTGCAGCTCACGCCGCTTCCGGCCCAGCATTTCCGCGCCGTGGAAGCGGACCGAGCCGCCGATCACCGCCGACGGCGGCAGCAGGCCCATGACCGCGAGCATGGTGATCGTCTTGCCCGAGCCCGATTCCCCGACGATGCCCAGCACCTTGCCGGCCTCGACCGCACAGTCGACCCCGCGCACCGCCGCCAGCGGACCGCGCGGAGTCTTGAATTCGATCCTTAAGTCACGAACCTCGAGCAAGGGGGCGTCGGCCATCAGTGGTCCACCCGACCGGCCTAGGCCGTCCTGGGGTCGAGCGCGTCCCGCAGACCGTCGCCGAGGAAATTGAACCCGAGCACGATCGACAGGATCGCGACGCCGGGACCGAGCGCGATCCACCAATGATAGAAGCGGGTCGCGCCGTCGGAGATCATGGAGCCCCATTCCGGCGTCGGCGGTACCGCGCCGAGGCCGATGAAGCTGAGCGATGCCGCCAGCAGAACCACCTGGCCGAAATCCATCGTCGCGTTGATCAAGGCCGGCGTCCAGCAGAGCGGCAGGATGTGAACGACCAGGACGCGAAGCCGCGACGCCCCGCCCGCGATCGCTGCCTCGACATGCTCGCGCTCCCTGACTTCCAGGACCTGGGCGCGCATCAGGCGCGCATAGACCGGCCACCAGACGATCACCATGGCGATGGCCGCGTTCTCCAATCCGGGACCGAGCGCGGCGGCGACCGCCATGGCCAGCAGGATCGGTGGGAACGCCAGCGTCACGTCGACCAGGCGCATGATCGCCGCATCGGCGAAGCGGCCGAAATAGCCGGCGATCGCGCCGAGCAGGGAGCCGATCACGACCGCCGCGGCGACCACGATGACGGCAATCGGGATCGAATGCCGCGCGCCGTGCAGGGTGCGCGCGAAGACGTCGCGAGCCAGGGCGTCGGTGCCGAGTAGATGCGCGCCGCTCGGCGGCAGCAGCCGTCGGCCGGCGATTTCCAAGGGATCAGGCAGCGGCCACCAAACGATGGTGAGCGCCACGACGACCCAGAAGCCGACGATCAGGCCGCCGACGACCAGCGGAATGCTGACCCAGCCCGGCATCCTGAAGGCGACCGGCGTTTTGACGTCAACGGTCATACGGTCCCCATTCAACCGATCTTGATGCGCGGATTGGCGAAGGCATAGGCGATATCGGTCACCAGGTTGGCCAGCAGGAATGCCGTCGCACCGATGACCGTGACACCGATGATGGCGGGATAATCCAGGGTGCGCGCCGACTCGACGGCGTAGGAGCCGACGCCGGGCCAAGTGAAGATGGTCTCGGTCAGGACCGCGCCGGTGATCAGATAGGCGAACGAGAAGCCGATGATCGTCAGTGTCGGGATCAGCGCGTTGCGCAGCGCGTGGTTCAGCAGCACGCGAATCTCGCCGGCCCCCTTGGCGCGCGCCGTAGTGATGTATTCCTGATTGAGCACATCGAGCATGCTGGCCCGGACCAGCCGCGATATCACCCCCATGACCGCCCAGCCGAGCACGAAAGCCGGCAGTAGCAGGTGATAGAGCACGTCGAAGAATTTCTCGAAGTCGCCGTCGATCAAAGAATCGACGCTGAACAGTCCGGTCACATAGGGCGGTGCGGCCGATCTCGGGTCCAGGCGGCCGGGACCAGGCAACCAGCCGAGTTGGACGGAAAAAACGAACAGCAGGATCAAGCCGGACCAGAACACGGGTGTCGACGAGCCGATCAGGGCGACCAGCCGGGCCAAGTAGTCGGTCGGGCGATTGCGATAGCGCGCGGCAATCACCCCCAACCCGATCCCCATCACGGTGCCGAACAGCATGGCGGCAACGATCAACTCCAGTGTCGCCGGCAGCCGCTCCCCGATATCCTCCGCCACGCCGCGCTTGGTCCGGAACGAGGTGCCGAGCTCGCCGGTCACCAGGTTGCCGACATAGATGGCGTATTGCTCGGGCAGGCTCCTGTCGAGGCCCCAGCGCTTGCGCGCCGCCGCGACGACCGCCTCATTGTTGATCTGGCGCTCGCTGACCAGCGACGCGATCGGGTCACCCTGGGAAAAATGCGAGATCAGAAACGCGACCGTCGCCACACCGAGAATCAGGAACGGCACGGCGAGCAAGCGGCGAACGATATACCGGATCATCGAGGCTGCGGTCTGGCTAGGCCGGACCGCCCGGCGCGCTGTGCCGGGCGGTCCGCCTGCCGCCTATTTGCGGCTGATCTCTGCCAACGGCAGATTGCAGCAGACGCTATAGCGAACGCCGTTCACGTCGCTTCGGTGGGCGAGCACCAGGTTGGGGCTGGCGATCGGAAAAATGATCCGGTCCTTGATCATCTCCATGCCGACCTCGTGGAACAGCTTCGCCTGATCCGCGCCGCCCGCGGCCAAGGCCTTTGCCAGCAGGCCCGATACGCGCTTGTTCTCGACCGTCTTGTCGGCACCCGAGAGGCTCGCGCGCTTGTACCAGGAGGCACCCTCCATCATCGCGAAGTAGCTCACATACTGGCCGGAGCCGAAATAGTCCGGCGCGTAGTAGACCGCCGTGAGCGAAATGCCTTCGCTGTTGATCTTGTCGATCCAGATCGGAAATGTCACCGGCTGCAGCTTGATCTTGATGCCGACCTTCGACATGTCCTGCTGGACCTTCTGCATCATGGTCGCGAAGTCGACGCCGTAGACGTTGATGTTGGGGTAGAGCGCCTCGAGCTCGAACCCGTCACCGGCGCCGGCCGCGGCCAGAAGCGCCTTGGCCTTGGCGGGGTCATGCTTCGGCAGGGGCAGCCGGTCGGTGCCCGGGAAGCCGTTCGGGATCGCCGTCGCCTGCAGCTTGCCCGCGCCGCCGAGGGTCAGGTCGATGACGCCCTCGTAGTCGATCGCATAGCCGAACGCCTCGCGCACCTCGGGCGTCAGCGGGATCGGATTTGCCTTGGCGCCCGGACTGAGCGCGACGTAGACCATATTGAAGGACGGTACCGTCCGGACCGTCACATCCGACGAGCCGATCGTCTTGGCCGTATCGGGATCGATCTGCATCGCGATATCGGCGGCGCCGCTTTCCAGCATCTGCGCCTGGGTGACCGCGTCCTTGGTGTGCTTCAGCACCACCTCGGCCATCGCCGGCTTGCTGCCCCAATAGTTCCCGTTGCGCTTCAGCCGGAGCTCGTCGTCGGGCCGGTAGGTCGCGAGAACATACGGACCGCTGCCCGCCGAGTTCTCGAGGAACCAGGCCTCCGAGTTGTCGGTCTCGTCGGCATTCGGGTCGGCGTTCGACCCTTGCGCCTTGGCGACGTCGCTGTTGGTGACCCCCATATAGGGCGCGGCGACGATGCCGAGGAACTCGGAGTTCGGCGCCTTGAGCGTGACCTGCAGGGTGCGGGCGTCCGGCGTCTCAATGGTCTTGACCGTGTCCATGAACATCGATGGCGGCGCCTTCATGTTGCGGAGCCGTTCCCACGACCATTTCACGTCCTTGGCCTCGACCGGCGAGCCGTCGGAGAACTTGGCGGCCGGATTGAGATGCAGGGTAAACGCGCTTTGATCGGCGTTCGCTTCCCACTTGTCGGCCAGGTTGGCCACCACGGTCCGGTTGTCCGGCGCCATGGTCAACAGGGTCTCATAGACCGCCGTCAGGTAGATCTGGCAGGTGTCGCACCAGGAGCGCGCCGGATCGAGGGAATTGACGTCCATGCTGCGCGCGATCACCAGGGTGTCCGCCCCGGCGGCGGAAGCCGTCCCGGAGATTGGCCCGGCCGCGAGGGCAAGGCCGCCCGCCGCGACGCCGAGTAACAGGGCGCCCTTGCGGGTCGCCGTACGAATCTTGGTCATAAACATTTCGGTACTCCTCCCTAATTTTGGTTCTGTTCTTACGCCTCGTCTTCTCCGCTCGGGCTTCGCGCGACCGCATCAGCCGCCGATCAGTTCCTTCGCGACGTCGGCGATGCCCTGCGCATCGAGCCGGTAGTGGGCATAGAGCGCGGCCGGCGGGCCGAGCAGCACGAACTCGTCCTCGACGCCGTGGCGCCGGAACGGCACGCGCTCGCAATCGACCAGCACTTCCGCGACCGCGCTGCCCAGGCCGCCGATTACGTTGTGCTCCTCGACCGTCAGCACCGCCGCCGTCTCCGCGGCGGCTCGGCTTACTGCCTCCCGGTCGATCGGTTTCACGGTATGCATATCGACGATACGTGCATCGATGCCGTCGAGTGCCAGGATCCCGGCCGCCTCGCGCGCCGGATGCACCTCGGCGCCGGTCGCGATGATGGTTAGGTCGCGGCCCTCGCGCAGCGTGATCGAGCGGCCGAAAGTGAAGTCCTCCGGCACGCGGTCATAGACGTCCGGGTCGCGGCCGCGGCCGAGCCGGATATACATCGCGCCCGGATGGTCGACCGAGGCCCTGAGAATCGCCCGCAACTGATTGGCATCGGCCGCGCAGACCACCGTCAGGTCGGCGATCGGCCGCATCATGCCGAGATCCTCGAGCGCGTGATGGCTGGTGCCGTAGAAACCCATCGACATGCCCGAATGATGGCCGAGCACGCGCACAGGCAAATGCGGGTAGGCGCAATCGGTCCGGATCTGCTCGGCCGCCAGGATCGCGCTGAAGGCGGCAAAGGTGGCCGCAAACGGGATCAAGCCGCTCGACGCCATGCCGGCGGCGGCGGTGATCATGTTCTTCTCGGCGATACCGAAATCGAAAAACCGGTCCGGATGACGCGCCTTGAATTCCGTCGTCCGATTGGCCGATGCGAGATCGGCGGTCAGCACGACGATGCGCGCATCCGCGTCGGCCATCGCCGCCAGCTCATCGCCGAGCACGAATGCCGGCAGCCGCGACGCCGGCGTACCATTGATCGACTCGCTCTCGGTCAGATTGGCGATGCCGCGAAAAATCTCGCTCTGGTCCTGGCCCTGATGGCCGCCTGTATGCCGGCTCATGCGCCTGCCTCCGCCGCGGCAACCGGCTGGAGGCCGCGTTCGAGCTCGGCGACCACGGCATCGTAGTCGCGCCCGACCAGGTTGCCGACATGCCAACTGAGACTGTTCTCCATCATTTTCACCCCGCGCCCCTTGATCGTATCGGCGACGATCATCTGCGGTTGCCCATCGCCGGGCGCCGGCAGGACATCGAAGGCACCGAGGATCTGGTTGAAATCGTGACCGTCGATCCGCTGCACCCGCCAGCCGAAGCTGGCGAAGCGGTCCTCGATCGGCTCCACGCTCATGATCTCTTCGGTCGGTCCGTCGATGCAGAGCTTGTTGCGGTCGACGATGCCGACCAGCGACTGCAGTCCGAAGTGGCCGGCGGCAGCGGCCGCCTCCCAGACCTGGCCCTCGGCCAACTCACCGTCGCCCAGCATGCAGTAGACCCGATGGTCGCTCTTTTGCGCCCGCGCCGCGAGCGCCATGCCGACCGCGACCGAAAGGCCGTGGCCGAGCGAGCCGGAGCTGAAATCAACGCCGGGGATTTTCTTCATGTCGGGATGGTCGCCGAACGGGCTGCCGAGCCGCGTGTACTGGTCGAGCAACTCGGGCTCGAAGAAGCCGAGATCGGCGAGCACCGGATAGAGGCCGATCGCCGCGTGCCCCTTGCTCAGGATGAACCGGTCACGATCCGGCCAGCCGGGCTCCGCCGGGTTGATCCGCAGCCGGGCATAGTAGAGCGCGGAGAACAGCTCCGCCGCCGAGAAGGTGCTCGAGTAATGTCCGGCGCCGGCGATGCGCGACAGGCGTATGGTTTCGAGACGGATGAATTTCGCGCGGTCCGCCAGATATTCCGGCGAGACGTTCCGTCCCGCTGTTGGCCGATTATCTTCCATGGGATTGCTCGCCTTCCTGTTCGACCCGCTCCAGATAGCGGACGAATTTACGACCGCCCTGGATCATGTCCTGTGAGATCGCCTGGCGCAGCGCATCGGCATCGCCGCTGCGCAACGCCGCCAGGACTTCTTCGTGCTGATGCCGCCCCGGATAGGTCGGGGGACCGTGCGGATAGAGATCGTTCAACAGCGGCCCGACCTGGACCCAAAGCGTTTCCAGCATGTTGATCAGCGCCGGCATCTCGGAGCGCCAGTAGATACCGAAATGAAAATCGAAATTGAGCTGCACCGCGGCCTTGTAGTCGTCCGCCTTCTCCGCCGCGATCAATTCGGCGTGGACTTCCGCGAGCGCGTCGATCATATCGGCATCGAAATTGGGTAGGGCGCGCGCTGCCGCCAGCGGTTCGAGTTGCAGCCGGATATCGCGCAGCTCGAAATACTCGATCAGCCCCAGGCGGCGTACGCGAATGTAATGCCGCGGCTTGAGATCGAGCGCACCGTCCCGCACCAGTTGGAAGATCGCCTCGCGCACCGGCGTTTCGCTGGTGCCAAGCGCGCGCGCCAGATCGCGGACCTTGAGACGCTGGTGCGGGCGGAAATGGCCGGCCATCAGCAGGCCGCGCAGTTGCCGATAGACCTGGTCCGCCAGGCTCGATGGCGCGAGCTTTTCGATCGCGGTCGCGGCGCCGAGGACATCCTCGAGCTCGACACCGGCGATCCGATCGAGATTGTTCATTTCCGGCCCGAGCCTTTTCATTTTCGTCGCCGGTGCCGCGTCGGCGACCGGCCTTGCGATTATCCGAGACGCTCCGCGACGATGCCGAGTGCCTCGTCCGTGGCCGCCAATGCCCGATCGATGTCCGCTTCGGTATGCGCCAGCGACAGGAACATGTTGTGCCAGGGATGCAGATAGACGCCGCGGCCGAGCGCCTCGCTGACGAACAGCGCGCCCCTTTCGAACTCGGGATCATCGTCGAACAGGACCAGCGGCATCTGCACCGGGCCGGACTGTCGGAGACCGATCCCATGCCGCCGCGCCTGCGCCGCCAGGCCGTCTCGAAAGCGCTGCCCGATGCGCGTCAGATGATCGATCGTATCCGCCGCATGCAGCCGGTCGAGCGTCGCCAGCGCCGCCGCCATGGCGGCCCCGCCGCACCAGAACGATCCGGTGGTGAAAATCTGCTGCGCGCCGTCTCGGAAGCGGTCGTTGCCGGTCACGGCCGCCAGCGAATGGCCGTTGGCAATCGCCTTGCTCCAGGCGGAAAGATCGGGGCGAATGCCGAGCGGCTCCCAGCTGCCGCCGAGATGCAGACGGAACCCGGCGCGCACGTCATCGACGATCAGCGCCGCCCCGGCGCCGTCGCAGATCCGCCGCGCCGCTTGTGCGAACTCGGGCGTCGGCATCTCCTGATCGCGGCGCACGTCGTGGCGGAATGCCGTGACCAGGACCGCGGCCAAATCGTCGCCGGCCGCCGCCGCCGCCGCGTCGAGGCTGCCTACGTCGTTGTAGTCGAAATGCACGATGTGGGCCCGGTCTTCCGCGGTGACGCCCGCCAGCGACGGCGTGCACCAGGGAACCGCGCCATGGTACGAGCCGCGTGCGACCAGGACCTTGCGCCGGCCCGTCGCGGCGCGCGCCACGGTCACTGAGACCGTCGTCGCGTCCGTGCCGTTCTTCGAGAACATCGCCCAATCGGCATGCGGCACCGTTTCGACCACGCGTTCAGCGAGCGCCACGAGGAGGCCGCTTGGCCCGTTCATCACGTCGCCCTTGGCGCGCTGTGCCGCCGCGGCGCACTCCACCTCCGAGTCGTTATAACCGAGGATCATGGGGCCGTAGCTGCACATGAAGTCGATGTATTCGTTGCCGTCGACGTCCCACAGCCGGCAGCCCTCGGCACGTTCGAAATATTGCGGGTACGCGGCCGGCAGCCGGTCCGCGTTCATGTGCCCCCAAAGGCCGCCCGGAACGACCCGGCGCGCCCGCTCGCGCAGGGCCCGGTCCCGTGCCCCGGGCCGCGACGGCGCGGTTTCGCCCGGAGTCGCGGCGAGGCCTTCGATGATCGTTGAGGCCATGGCGTCGAGAGCCCCCGGAAATCAGGAAATTTGATATATCAAATGACAACACGTGCCCTGGGCGCTGTCAAATGCGCGGCCGGGTGCTGTCAAAGCAAATCGGCGCGAGGCAGGTAGCGGGTTTCTGATAGGCCCGGTTCGATCCGATGTCCGCCACGGAGATTCGGAAGCGGCAGGATCGGGGGACTTGGCGGCGGTTGGGGCAGTCTGCAGCGAACCCGTTTCCACTGAATTCCCTTTTAAACAGGGAATTAACAGGGAATTTTGCCGATTTGGGCCTATTCTGACGCCATCCAGGGTGAAAGTAGTCCCTTAAATCAACGTCTTAGACAGAAATTCCCTAAGATTCAGAACAGGGAAATTTTTTGACGGAACAGGGAATTGATTTGCCGGAACAGGGGAACTTAGGGCCGGATCAGCGAAGCTTCAGCAGTGTCGGTTGCAAGGACACCTAGTGATGTTGGTCTATGGGTCCGCCCCGAAACGCCGGAATTTCTGCGCCTGACGGAATCTGTGGAAGGGAAAACCGGGCCCAACGAATCACGGCAAGCCAAATTCGTGACAAGGCCGGGAAGTTTTCCGAGTTGACAAGGAACCCGCTACCTTGTTGGAATTGCCGGACACGAATGAGTTCGGCCCACGAGATCCGACGCTACGCCTTTCAACGCTTCGTTGGCCCGCGACTTTATGCGGGCGAGGAAGAGGTGGTCGCCCGGCCCAGCGCCCTCAGATGCCGAACCACATCGGTGCAAATCGCACGATATTGCCGCGGATGGAATCTAAGGGTGAGACAGCCGGCCGACACGGCATTCGACAACGCGGAATTTCTGCCCCGGCGGCGGGTCGAGGTTTTCTTCGCGCACGGCCCGGACCTCGAGTTCGCCGCCGGATAGGCTGGCAATCGCGCGCCGCGCGGCTGCAACCACGTTGTCCGCGCTGGCATCCTCACCCTCGAAACGCACGGTGAACCTGTCGAAGTCCTCCTGGATCACCTGATAACGCTCCAGCCCCGGCACACGCTCGATCGCCAGGGTAAGGCGATAGGGCGAAATGGTGCGCCCGTCGGCGAGCCGTACGCTGTCGACGATCCGACCTTCGACGCGAGCCAGCCGCCTGAGCGAACGGCCACAGGCACAAGCCGCCGCGGATCCGGCCACGCCCAGGTCACCGGCCTGAAACCGGATCAGCGGCATAGCCATAAGTTCCAGGTTGGTCATCACCAGTGTCCATTCCATTAATTCCGTCCGCCGCAGAAACCCTGGCCTTTTGCAGTGATCGCCCGTAGCGTCGGACGCATGCGCATGATCCTTCGGTCCCTGCTCGATGGCTTTCTTTCAAGCTTCAGAAGTCGTGCTGCCTTGCAGCTCGAAGTCATTGCCCTCCGTCATCAGCTGGAGCTTGCCCAACGCGGCCGACAAACCCGGATCTGCCTGACGGGTTTGGACCGCGCATTCTGGGTAATGCTCCACCGTATCTGGCCCGGCTGCCTAGCTGCCGCAGTGGTCGTGAAGCCGGCTACCGTGGTGCGATGGCACCTTATCGGATTTCGAGCCTTCTGGAGGTGGAAGCCGCGACCACGCCGGAGAGGCAGGCGTGCGATCTCATCAGATTTCAGGGCTCTGATCCGACGAATGTCTCGGGAGAACCCGTTGTGGGGCGCACCGCGGATCCATGGTGAACTGCTCAGGCTTGGGACCGAGATCAGCCAGGCCGCCGTCTCCAAATACATGATCCGGCATCCGAAGCCGCCATCGCAGACTTGGCACACTTTCCTGCAGAACCATGTGAGCTGTCTGGCGTCTGTCGATTTCTTCGTCGTGCCGACCGCCACGTTTCGCCCCGTGTTCGTGTTCATCGTCCTGCGTCACGAACGCCGCAGCATCGTACACTTCGGCGTCACCGCGCATCCAACTTCGGTATGGGCTGCCCAGCAGATCCGGGAAGCCTTTCCCTGGGATACCGCGCCACGGTATCTGATCCGGGATCGAGACGGGTCTTACAGCGCCGTCTTTCACTCCAGGATTCAGGCCATGGGGATCAACGAGGTTCTCACCGCACCCGGATCACCATGGCAGAACGCCTACGTGGAACGCGTCATCGGCTCTATCCGGCGGGAATGCCTTGACCATGTGGTTGTCCTGAGTGAACGGCACTTGCAGCGGATGCTGTCATCGTATTTCGACTATTACCATCGATCCCGAACCCACTTGGCGCTCGAGAAGGACTGTCCGGAACCTCGTCCAGTCCATCAGCCTAGCGCGGGTAAGATCATCGCCTTCCCACAGGTTGGCGGCCTCCATCTTCGGTGCGAACGGCTCGCCGCCTAACCTTTGTGGGGCTTCTTCCTTGACGCCGTTCACGTTCGACGGCGGTCGTCCGGAATATTGCTAACCGTTATCGCGCAACGATCGTTCGGCCGATCGAAGCCCAGTTTCTTTGGGCCGCTTGTCCGATCACGGCGGCGCCATAGGGCGAACTCTGCCGAGGAACCCGTAATGGAGGTCGGGCCGATCCGACGTATCAGTGCGGATCAACTAAATAGAAGGGACAAGAGAGAGCAGGACTTGGTGGCGGAGGGCGCGGGATTCGAACCCGCGACACGGTTCCCCGTGAACACGATTTCCAGTCGTGCGCCTTAAGCCACTCGGCCAGCCCTCCGTCAGCACCGGGTTTTCGGCCCTTCGGAGGCGAAACCCGTCCCTTCATGCCGCCGCCAGCCCTATGGGCGCGGACGGCGGCGCACTATAGCCCCGCGGGCCGATTATGCAACCGCGGCGCGGCGGTTGACAGGGGCAGCCGATCTGCCAGTCTGACATGCGCTGCACATAGCGAATTCGAATCAGGGAAAGTCAATTGTCGAGACTGCTGGGATTCCTGCGAATTGTCTGCATGACGATCGGCTGGCTGTTGATCGCGATCACGGCTCTGGCCGCCGGCACCGAGGTGGCGTTCTCGGTCCAGGCCGAAGCCTGGCGCCCGATCCGCCTCGGCGAGGTCTGGGCAAACTTCGATCTGGCCAGCCTCAACCTGGTGCAGGCGGTTGTGCAACGGCATCTGCATCCCATGATCTGGGAGCCGGGCATCGTCACGGTGCTGCTGTTCCCGATCTGGGCGGTGACCCTGGTCCCTGGACTGATCGTGGTCTTCGCCTGCCGCGGAGGCATCGGCCGCCGGTCGCGCTCGCTCCGCTGAACGCGACCCCGGGGAAAAGCGGCGCCGTCAGACGCTACTTTTCGCCCATCTTGACGGCAGCGAGGAAGGCTTCCTGCGGGATTTCGACCTTGCCGAACTGGCGCATCCGCTTCTTGCCCGCTTTCTGCTTCTCCAGCAGCTTCTTCTTCCGGGTGACATCGCCGCCATAGCACTTGGCGGTGACATCCTTGCGCAGCGCGCCGACCGTCTCGCGCGCGATTATCTTCCCGCCGATCGCCGCCTGCAGCGCGACCTTGAAGAGCTGCCGCGGGATCAGCTCCTTCAGGCGCTCGCAGAGATCGCGGCCGCGCTTATAGGCGTGCTCTTCATGCACGATGATCGACAGCGCATCGACCGGGTCGCCGTTGACCAGGATCGACATCTTGACCAGCTTGCCCTCGCGATAGCCGGTGATCTCGTAGTCGAAGCTGGCATAGCCGCGGCTCACCGACTTCAGGCGGTCGTAGAAATCGAACACCACCTCGTTCAGCGGCAGGTCGTAGACCACCAGCGCCCGGTTGCCGACATAGGTCAGCTCCGACTGGATGCCGCGCTTGTCCTCGCAGAGCTTCAGCACCGCGCCGAGATAGTCGTCCGGCACCATGATGGTGGCGCGGATCCACGGCTCCTCCATCAGCTTGATCTGCGTCGGGTCGGGCATGTCGGCCGGGTTGTGCAGCTCGGTGACCGCGCCGTCGTTCATATGCAAACGGTAGATCACGCTCGGCGCGGTGGTCACCAGGTCGAGGTTGAACTCGCGCTCCAAACGCTCGCGCACGATCTCCAGATGCAGCAGGCCGAGGAAGCCGCAGCGGTACCCGAAGCCGAGCGCCGCCGAGCTTTCCGCCTCGTAGTGGAAGCTGGCGTCGTTCAGCTTCAGCTTCGCCAGGCTGTCGCGCAGCTCCGGATAGTCGGCCGCGTCGATCGGGAACAGGCCGCAGAACACCACCGGCACGCTCGGCTTGAAGCCGGCGAGCGGCGCGTCGCAGGGCTTGCGGTCGTCGGTGATGGTGTCGCCGACCGAGGTATCCGCCACCTCCTTGATCGCGGCGGTGAAGAAGCCGATCTCGCCCGGGCCGAGCGTCTCCTGGTCCTGCATTTTTGGGGTGAAGACGCCGACGCGTTCGACCTGATGGACGCTCTTGGCGGCCATCATGCGGATGCGCGTGCCCTTCTTCAGCTCGCCGTCCTGCAGGCGCACCAGAACGACGACGCCGAGATAGGGGTCGTACCAGGAATCGACCAGCAGGGCCTTGAGCGGCGCCGCCGCATCGCCCTCAGGCGGCGGCAGGCGGGTGACCAGC
>CAJHXX010000487.1_pt1 | contig 19052 bp, 22 predicted proteins | sample 9198511 | NCBI WGS metagenome assembly CAJHXX01 (sample SAMEA7708325, study PRJEB35096) | sediment metagenome | biome: marine neritic benthic zone biome [ENVO:01000025]; feature: sediment [ENVO:00002007]; material: shallow marine sediment [ENVO:03000034] sea grass bed [ENVO_01000059] ...
CGCTCAGCCCTTCAGGGCGATCGCCGACAGCCCGCGGCCATAGTCCGGTTCGCGGTTCTTCGTGGCCCGGCGATAGCTGAAATACTGTTCGGTCAGGGTGCAGGTATCTTCCGACAGCGCCTCCACAGCCGCCAGTTCCAGGCCGCGCAGGCGGTCGCAGACGAATCCCTCGAGATCGAAATGGTGATGCTCCGGTCGCGCGGACGGCATGAAATACCGCACATGGTCCGCCGCCGCCGCCACGAAGCGGGCGTGGAATTCGGGACCGACCTCATAGCTGGACTGGGCGATGCAGGGCCCGACGGCGGCGCGGATCGCCGCGCGCCGCGCCCCCAGCGCTTCCATGGCCTCGACCGTTGCGGCCATGATGTCGTCCAGCGCGCCCTTCCAGCCGGCGTGGGCCGCGCCGATCACGCCGGCCTCGGCATCGGCGAACAGCACCGGCGCGCAGTCGGCGGTCAGGATGCCGAGCAGGGCGCCGGGCCGGTCGCTCACCATGGCGTCGGCGCGGGGCCGCGGGTGGCCGCTGATCGGCCCGGTCACGGTGACGACCGCGGCGCTGTGTATCTGGTAGAGGGTGCTGAGTGCTTCCGGCACGGCGCCGAGCGCCCGGCTCGCCCGCGCCCGGTTCTCGGCGACATGTTCGGGCGCGTCGTTCGAGCCGTTGCCGCAGTTGAGCGAGGCGTAGACGCCCTTGGAGACGCCGCCGTCGCGGCTGAAGAAGCCGTGGGCGATGCGCGTCGAACGGGGCAGGGCGTCGCTGGTCAGCATGGCGGCTCGGGCGGCTCCTCGAAACCGGGCGGCGGCGGCGACGCCGAATCGAGCCCGACAAAGGCGACCGCCTTGAACAAACTCCCCATCTCGTCGCCGTCGGTCAAGCGGCGATGGGCGGCGAGCAGCGCCGCCTGTCGGTCGGCGTCGGCGCCGGCCAGCAGGCGCTGCAGCCGTTCGCGGATGCCGAGGCGGGCGAGCAGGGCGCCCTGGGTGACCGGCCCGAAAGTGCCGGCGCCGGCCGCCGCCGCGGCGCCGAGCAGGCTCTCGAAATCCACATGGGCGGTCAGGTCGGCCGCGCCGGGGTCGGCCAGCACCGGGTGGTAGGCATGCGCCTTGACCGCCTGCAGGCTGTCTCCCGGCGCGCGCGCCGCCGGGCCGTAATCGACGATCAGCGCGGCGCCGACGTCGCGGTTGAGGCGGCGGCCGATCCGGCCGGCGAGGTCGAGCGCCGCCGGGCAGGTCTCGGCGATCGCGCCAACGGCGGCGCCGGCGAGCGCCGGGTGGCTGTCGCCGTCGAAGCCGCCCGGCCGCGCGGCCAGGGTGAAGGCGAAGCCGCCGCCCTCAGCGTCGATGGTGACCAGGCGCTCGCGCCAGTCGTCGGCGGCGCGCTGGAACTGGCGCACCGGCAGGGCGTCGAAGAACTCGTTGGCGAGGATCAGCGCCGGGCCGGCCGGCACCGTCTCCAGGCCGTCGTGCCAGTGCGGTGCGGCGTCGGCCAGCGCCGACTGCTGCAGGGCGCGGAGCGTCGGGCTGGTCTCTACCAGATGCACGGCGAGGGCGCCGCGAAAGTCCGGCATGGCGGCGGCGGCGGCGCGCAGCGCGTCGGCCATCAGCGTGCCGCGGCCGGGCCCGAGCTCGACCAGGTTGACCGGGGCGGGTGCGCCGGCCCGCCGCCAGACCTCGGCGCACCAGAGGCCGAGCAGCTCGCCGAACATCTGGCTGATCTCCGGCGCCGTGGTGAAGTCGCCGGCGGCGCCAAGCGGGTCGCGCCGCATGTAGTAGCCGTCGTCGGCGTCGCCGAGGCAGGCGGCCATGTAATCGGCGACCGAAATCGGCCCGGTCGCGGCGATCCGCGCCTTCAGCCGTTCGGCGAGCCGGCCGGCCATCGCCTCAAAGGCGCCGGCGGCGCGCGAAGATTATCAGGCCGAGCCCGACGACCACCATCGGTAGCGACAGCAGATGGCCCATGGTGAGGAAATCGCCGAACAAGAAGCCGATGCCTTCGTCGGGCTGGCGGAAATCCTCGCCGATAATGCGGAAGACGCCATAGCCGGCCAGGAACGCACCGGTCATCAGGCCGGGCTGGCGCAGCGCCCGGAAGCGGTATGTCAGGACCAGCAGCAGGACGAACAGCGCCACGCCCTCCAGGGCCGCCTCGTAAAGCTGGCTCGGGTGGCGCGGCAGGTCGCCGGCGCGCTCGTCGGCGGCGGAAAAGTCGACGCCCCAGGGCACGTCGGTGACCCGGCCCCATAGCTCGGCGTTGATGAAATTGGCGATGCGGCCGAAAAACAGGCCGATCGGGACCGCCGCCGCGACCAGGTCGCTCAAGGCCAGGACCGGAATGTGCCGCCGCCTGGCGAACAGTAGCAGCGCCAGGACAACGCCGAGCATGCCGCCGTGGAACGACATGCCGCCTTCCCAAACCTTGACGATCTCGAGCGGGTTCGAGAGGTAGAGCCCCGGCTTGTAGAACAGCACGTAGCCGAGCCGGCCGCCGAGTACCACGCCGAGGGTCGCCCAAAGCAGGAAATCGTCCGCATGGCGCGTGTCGACGCGGGCCTCCGGGCGGTGGGTCAACCGCATCATGTAGCGCCAGCCGAGCAGCAGCCCGACGATGTAGGAGATTGCGTACCAGCGGAGCGCGAACGGACCGATCTGGTATATGACCGGATCGATCGTCGGGAACAGAATAACCGGCAGGGTCACCATGGGTGCCTTATATGGAACGCGGCGGGCCGAACGCAACCGTCGCCGTGCCGACGAGCACGATTGCGGACTTGCGGCGCGCCGCCGGCCGGCCGATATTGCCAGACAGTAGCTAAGCGGGAGCCGACCGATGCAGACCGACAACAGGATTCTCGACGATCTGGCGCGCATCGCCACCGGGGCGCTCGGCACCCTGCAGGGCGCGCGCGGCGAGGTCGAGGCGCTGATCCGCCAGCAGTTCGAGCGCATCCTCGCCGATATGGAGCTGGTCGAGCGCGACGAGTTCGAGGCGGTCAAGGCGATGGCCGCGGCGGCGCGCGAGGAGAACGAGCAGCTCGCCGAGCGGATCGCGGCGCTGGAGGCGGCGCTGGCCGGGGCAGCCCAGCCTTCCAAGCAGCCCAAGCTCGCCAAGCCGCTCAAGGCCGCCAAGCGGCGGCCCCGCAAGACCGCGGCGAAGGACGATGACGAGGCGGCCGAGCCGGAGTCGTAAGCCCGGGCGCGGCCCGCTTGTCCACAGTTTATCCACAGATTTCGCGGGGCCGGCCGCAAACGGCGCTTGACGCGGCGAGTCCGGGTTCTCTAGGCTAGATATATGGCGCGGCACCCCGGCTGACCCCTATATATGGTCCCGGGCTGGGTTCGGGGCGGGTGCTCGCATGGTCGCGGGCGAGCGCCCCGCAAAGGAGGGCCTCCATGGCCAGTCGGCTCGACCCGATCCCGACCGAGACCGGGCATCCCCTCGACATGATCGAACAGTTCGTCTCTGACAACGAGTGGCCGTGCGACCGCCGCGACGACGAGGTGATGTTCGGCGTCAGCGGCAGTTGGTGCGACTACCATATGTGGTTTTCCTGGCGGGCCGATTTCGGCGCCCTGGTGTTCGCCTGCGCCTTGGAGATGAAGGTGCCGGCCGGCCGGCAACAGGCGCTGTACACGCTGCTGGCCAAGCTGAACGAGCGCCTGCGGCTCGGCAATTTCGACCTCTGGGGCACGGAGGGACTGCTGTTGTTCCGGCAGTCGCTGTTGCTGCGCGGCAGCGACGGGCCGTGCCGCGAGCAGGTCGAGGATATGATCGAGATCGCGCTCAGTGAGTGCGAACGCTATTTTCCCGCGATACAATTCGTCCTCTGGGGCGGCAAGAGCCCCGACGAGGCCATCGCTGCGGCGCTGCTGGATACCGTCGGCGAGGCCTAGAGCAGCATCCGATCAGACGGAATCGCCTTCGGCTATCCGACTGATCGGATAAAGCTGCTCTACCTATTGATAAGTAGAGCAATTATATCCGATCGTATGGAACCGAACCGGTTCTATACGATCGGATATTGTTCTAGGGAGGACGGAAGATGGACGTCGGACGCCTGCTGCTGGTCGGCTGCGGCAAGATGGGCGGCGCGATGCTGGCCGGCTGGCTGGAGCAGGGCGTGGCGCCGGCCGAGGTGACCGTGGTCGAGCCGCACGCGGCCTCGGCCGACGCGGCGCGCGGCGTCGGCGTCGCGGTGGTCGCCGACGCCGGCGAATTGCCGGACGGCTTGGGCCCGGACGTGGTGATCCTGGCGGTCAAGCCGCAGAACATGGACGAGGTGGCGCCGGCCTATGCCGGCTATCTCGGGGCCAATGCCTCCACGGGGGCGGTGGCGCTGTCGATCGCCGCCGGCAAGACGATCGCCGATTTCGAGCGCTATTTCGGCGCGCAAGCGGCGATCGTGCGCAGCATGCCGAACACCCCGGCGGCGGTCGGCCGCGGCATGTTGGTCGCCTGCCCGAACGGCAATGTCGACGCGGCGATGCGCGGGCGCTGCGACCAGTTGCTGGCCGCGGTCGGCGAGGTCGCCTGGATCGACGACGAGACGCTGATGGACGCGGTCACCGCCGTCTCGGGCAGCGGCCCGGCCTATGTCTTCCTGCTGATCGAATGCCTGGAAGAGGCGGGCCGCGCCGCCGGCCTGCCGGCGGATCTGGCCCGCACCCTGGCGCTCGCCACGGTCGCCGGCTCCGGCGAGTTGGCCCGGCAGGCGGCGGAGGAGCCAGCCACCCTGCGCCGCAACGTGACCAGCCCCGGCGGCACCACCGCGGCGGCGCTGGAGGTGCTGATGGCGGACGACGCCATGCAGCGGCTGCTGACCGAGGCGGTGGCGGCGGCGACCCGGCGCTCGCGCGAATTGGCCGGCTGACGGATTGCCGGCGCGGCTTGCCGCCCTGCCGCCTCGACCACTATCTTGACGGCAGGCGACTCCCCGAACAGGAGGCGAACCATCATGGCCAAGAGTCCACAACCGACGGCCAAGAGCCCACAACCGTCGAAGGCGAAGAAGGCCGACCCGGCGGACGCGATCATCGACGCGGCGCTCGACCTCGCGGCCGTGCAGGGCTGGCGCGACAGCACGCTCGGCGACATCGCCCGACACGCCAAGCTGTCGCTGGCCGATCTTTACCGCCATTACCCATCCAAGACGGCGATCCTGGCCGGCTTCGCCCGCCGCGTCGATATCGCGGTGCTGTCGGGCACCGACCCGGAAGAATCCGAAGAGACGCCGCGCGAGCGCCTGTTCGACGTGATCATGCGCCGCTTCGACGCGTTGGGCCCGCATCGCGAGGCGGTACGCGCGATCCTGCGCGACGCCGGCCGCGAGCCGGTGGCTACGCTGTGCGGCGCCGGCGGGCCGTTCCGCCGGTCGCTCCGATGGATGCTGGAGGCGGCCGGGCTGCGCGCGAGTGGATTGCGCGGCGAGGTCCGGATCTGCGGCCTTGGTTTCATCTATCTCTCTGTGCTGCGCGTCTGGCTCGACGACGACAGCGAGGACATGGCCAAGACCATGGCGGCTCTGGACCAACGGCTGAAGCGCGCCGAATCGATGATTGCGTCCGCGTCCGGCCGGCGCCGGCGCTACGACCGGGACGGCGAGGCGGCGGCGGCCACGCCCTGATTTCCGGACCGGCTATCGGCTTTGCGCGCCGCGCCGTCGATGTTAGCTTCTGCCGCAACTCGGGGAAGGAGCCGCGTCCAACGCCATGGCCGAGATCGGTTTCGACGATTTTCTCAAGGTCGACATCCGCGTCGGCACGATCACCGAGGTGCAGGCGTTCCCCGAGGCGCGGCGACCGGCGCTCAAGCTCTGGGTCGATTTCGGCCCGGAGATCGGCCTGCGCAAGACCTCGGCGCAGCTCACCGATCTCTATGACAAGGACGCTTTGGTCGGCCGTCAGGTGGCCGCCGTCGTCAATTTCCCGGCCAAGCAGATCGGCGGGTTCATGTCCGAGATCCTGTTGCTCGGCTTTCCCGGCACGGGCGGTGAGGTGGTGTTGATCGGTCCGGAGCGCGCGGTGCCGAACGGCGGCCGATTGTTCTGACGTCCGCCCGGCGGCGCCGGGTTAATCCCGAATTAGGGTTTATGGCCCAGACTCCCGGACCATGTGGCGTGCTGGCCCGCGATCGGACCGCGCGGCTCGCCGCATTCGGGTTCCCGGCATCGTGACGCCGCCGAACGGACGGCTGAGGCATGGCTGATTTATCGCTCGACAATGCATTGATGATGCGCGAGCAGGGCCTGTTCAGGGCCATGCTGCGCGACATGCCCGAGGACGAAATCAGGGCCGGCCTGGCGACCCGCAAATGGATCGATTTCGAGAACCGGGATCAGTTGAGCTGGCGCGAGGTGCTGGCGCGCAGCGAGCTCGCGCGGCGCGAAAGCCGGGCGCCGGACAAGCGCGAACTGATCGCCATGGACGCCAAGATCGCCGAGGTGCAGGACGAACTGGAACAGGCGAGAACCCGCGCCCGGACGGCGACCTTGATTGCGTCGGCCACCTCGGCGGCGCTGGTCGTGGTCCTGCTGCTCTGGGGTGCCACTGTATTCCTGGCTTGACCCGATAGACGGCGGAGCCGGCAAATTGGCCCGGCAATCGCGCGACCGCGGCACGGCCCGGGCCGTGAAATTCACTTGCGCCTTTCGATTCACCCTATGCCTCACTATATATCCGCCTAGGCCGGCTCGGACCGCCGCCGGAAACGGCTTGGTCCGTGCCGGTGCGGCGCCGCGGCACCCTTCCATCCGATTGCGGCCATAGGGACACTCTCAGCCATCGCCAGCCCATGTCCTATTTGCTAGTCGCCGTCGGCTTCGTTGTTCTCCTGATCGGCGGCGAAGTGTTGGTGCGCGGCACTGTCTCGCTGGCCGAGCGGCTCGGCATCTCCAAGCTGATCATCGGCCTCACGGTGGTATCCGTCGGCACCTCGGCGCCGGAGCTTTTCGTCTGCGTCAAGGCGGCGATGGAGGGCTATCCCGGCCTTGCGCTGGGCAATGTCGTCGGCAGCAACATCGCCAACATCCTGCTGGTGCTCGGGCTGCCCGTCGCGATCTATCCGCTGGAATGCGACCGGCGGTCGATGCGCCGCGACGGCGCGCTGATGATCCTGGCTACCATGCTGTTCATGCTGCTCAGTTGGTTCGGCGTGATCGGGCCGCTGCAGGGCGGCCTGTTGCTGGTCCTGTTGATCGGCTACCTGTCCTATTCCTACGTCCGCGCGCGGCGCATCGGGTTTCCGACCGCCGCCGCGGCGACGGAGGAGATCGAGCACCACATGCCGCGCGCGCCGTGGCTGTCACTGGCGTTCATCGTCGCCGGCATCGTGGCGCTGGTGCTCGGCTCCCGCTTTCTGGTCGAAGGCGCCAGCGACATCGCCCGGGTCATGGGCGTGTCCGACGAGGTGATCGGCATCACTCTGGTGGCGATCGGCACCTCGCTGCCGGAGGTGGTGACGGCGATCGTCGCCGCGGTGCGCCGGCACGGCGATGTGGCGATCGGCAACGCGGTCGGCAGCAACCTGTTCAACATTCTCGGCATCATGGGCACCACGGCGATGGTGGCGCCGGTGCCAGTGCCGGACAAGATCCTGCATTTCGATCTCTGGATCATGCTGCTCTGCGCGCTTCTGGTGCTGCTGTTCGCGTTCCGTGCCCGGCCGGTCGGCCGGGCCACCGGCGCGGTCTTCCTGGTGGCTTACGCGATCTACGCGGCGGCACAGTTCCATGGCATGTCCGGCCTGCAGGCGATGGCGGCGCCGGCCGGCGCCGGATAGAATATTCGCGGAGCCATGACCGACGACATCGAACCGGGTTGCGCATTGATCACCGGGGCCGCGGTCCGCATCGGACGCGCGATCGCCAGCGATCTCGGGCGCCGCGGCTGGCGCGTCGCCGTCCATTACGGGCAGTCGGCGGCGGCCGCCGCCGAGGTCGTCGAGGAGATTGCCGGGGCCGGCTCCCGGGCGGTCGCGCTCGGCGCCGATCTCGCCGATCCCGATCAGACCGCGGGCCTGCTGGCGCGCGCCGGGCAGGCGTTGGGACCGGTCACCTGCCTGATCAACAACGCCTCCGTGTTCGACGAAGACTCCGTCGCCACGGCGACGGTCGACTCCTGGGATCGGCATATGGCGGTCAATCTGCGGGCGCCGTTCTTCCTGACGCAGGCCCTGGCCCGGCAGCTGCCGGACGGCGTCGAGGGCAATGTCGTCAATCTGATCGATCAACGGGTCTGGAAGCCGGCGCCGGACTTCACTTCCTACACGATCAGCAAGGTCGGCCTGCTGGCGCTAACCCAGACGCTCGCCATGGCGCTGGCGCCGCGGGTCCGGGTCAACGGCATCGGGCCGGGGCCAGTGCTGGCCAACGCGATGCAGACGGCGGAAGACTTCGCCGCGGAGAGCCGTGCCACGCCGCTCGGCCGTGGCGTCGCGCTGGACGATATTTGCGCCGCGGTGCGCTATCTGCTGGCGGCGCGGTCGGTGACCGGCCAGATGATCGCCGTGGACGGCGGCCAGCACCTGCCCTGGCAGCCGGCGAATGCCGAGCTGTCTTAAGACTCGTCGCCGCGTTACTTTCGATGATGGAAATATTTCCCAGCCGCGGTGGAAGCAATCGGCCGCCGATCGAGGCCAAGCCGTGATCAACACGGGCGGTCAGTTCCGCCGCGCCAGGCCAATGCCTGACGGCAACTAGGCGATTCGGAGCAGATGTGCCGGCGTTATTGAGAAAATTGCCCGTGCCTTTGGAATTCCCGGTGCGGAATTTATGCACACCTGCGAGCTTAAAGCCCGCAGACGGCGAAACCTATCGCTGACACCGGTGTAACAATTGCAATCATTACTATTGACTTGGAGATTTTCTTTTAGAATCAAAAGGTTATGGAAAATGCTTAATTATTAGGCAAGACCGTCAAAGGTCAGGAAAGCCGCCATTCACGGCACGATACGGTGTTGATTGCCCACAATGTTATCCACACCAGCGGTGGAAACGGTAAACAAGTCCTTAATTCCACTTCGTTCGTGGCGCCGGGCCCGTGCACAACATCGGCCGTTGACGGAAACCGTGCGCGGGCCAGAATGTGACTCCGGAATGGTATCGATGAACCCACCGAACCGAACCGACGATAGCAGGCAGGCGCCGGTGCCGGCCGCCCCCGACGGCGACACCGGCCCGGACGATGACGGGCAGGCGGGTTTCGACCTGATCCGGCGCCAGCTCAAGTCGCTGCCGAACGCCCCGGGCGTCTACCGGATGTTGGACGCCAAGGGCGAGCTGCTCTATGTCGGCAAGGCCAAGAACTTGCGCAAGCGAGTGGCGAGCTATACCAAGCCCGCCGGCATGACCATCCGCATCCAGCGCATGGTCCAGATGACCCGGGCGCTGGAGGTGGTCTCGACCCATACCGAGGTCGAGGCGCTGCTGCTCGAAGCCAACATGATCAAGCGGCTGAAGCCGCGCTTCAACGTCGTGCTGCGCGACGACAAGTCGTTTCCCTATATCCTGATCACCGGCGATCATGCTTGGCCGCAGATCACCAAGTACCGTGGCGCCCGCAACCGGGACGGCGAGTATTTCGGCCCGTTCGCCTCGGCCGGTGCCGTCAACCAGACCCTCGGCGCGTTGCAGCGGGCGTTCCCGTTGCGCTCCTGCTCCGACGGCGAATTCGAGAACCGCACCCGGCCCTGCCTGATGTACCAGATCAAGCGCTGCACCGCGCCCTGCGTCGGGCGCATCGGCGCGGCGGACTATGCGGCGCTGGTCGGCCAGGCGCGCGACTTCCTGTCGGGCAAGAGCCCGCGCGTCCAGAAGCGTCTGTCCGAGGCGATGCAGGCGGCGAGCGACCTACTGGATTTCGAAACCGCGGCGATCTACCGCGACCGGATTCGGGCGTTGGCCCATATCCAGGCGCGCCAGGGCATCAATGTCGAGGGCGTGGCCGAGGCCGACGTGATCGCCGCAGCCCAGGAGGGCGGCCAGACCTGTATCCAGGTGTTCTTTTTCCGCGCCGGGCAGAATTTCGGCAATCGCGGCTACTATCCGAGCCATGGCCGCGACCAGAGCGCGGCCGAGGTGCTGGCGGCTTTCGTCAGTCAGTTCTACGACAGCCGCCAGCCGCCCAAGCTGGTGTTGCTGAGCGAGCCGGTCGCCGCCCAAGGCCTGATCGCCGAGGCGCTGGGGGTGCGCGCCGGCCGCAAGGTCGAGCTGGCGGCGCCGCGCCGCGGCGAGAAGCGCAAGCTGGTCGAGCAGGCGCTGGTCGACGCGCTCGACGCGCTCGGCCGGCGGCTCGCCGAAAGCGCCTCCCAGCGCAAGCTGCTCGAGGGCATCGCCGAGAAATTCGGCCTCGAGGCGGCGCCGCAACGGATCGAGGTCTACGACAACAGCCACATCGCCGGCAGCCAGCCGGTCGGCGGCATGGTGGTGGCCGGCCCCGAGGGCTTCGTCAAGGCGGCCTATCGCAAGTTCAACATCAAGGGCGCGGAGATCGCGCCGGGCGACGACTACGCGATGCTGCGCGAGGTGCTGACGCGGCGCTTCGCCCGGCTGATGAAGGAGGATCCGGACCGCGCCGAGGCCGGGCGCTGGCCGGACCTGCTGTTGATCGACGGCGGCAAGGGCCAGCTCGGCGTCGCGTTGCAAGTGCTGGCCGACGCGGGCATCGACGATCTGCCGGTGGTGGCGATCGCCAAGGGCCCCGACCGCGATGCCGGCCGCGAGCGGTTCTTCCCGGCCGACCGCGCGCCGTTCACCCTGGCCGAGCGCGACCCGGTGCTGTACTTCCTGCAGCGCCTGCGCGACGAGGCGCATCGCTTCGCCATCGGCAGCCACCGGGCGCGCCGCTCCAAGGCGATACAGCGCTCGCCGCTCGACGACATCGCCGGCGTCGGCGCGCGACGCAAGAAGGCCCTGCTGCATCGCTTCGGCTCGGCCAAGGCAGTGGCCGAGGCGGGTTTGGCCGACCTGGCGGCGGTCGACGGCATCAGCACGGCGGTGGCGCGCGCCATCTACGACCATTTCCACCCCGATGGCTAAAGCTGCTATGATTTCCCGGCTCGGAAGCATCGGCCGCGACGGTATGATCTGACCATGTTGACCAGCCTGCCCAACCTCTTGACGCTGTCGCGGATCGTCGTGATACCTGCGCTGGTCGCGGCGTTCTATTTGCCGGGCAACCTGGCCAACTGGGTGACTTTCGCGCTGTTCGCCGCGGCCGGGATCACCGACTATTTCGACGGCGCCCTGGCGCGCCGACAGGGCCTGACCTCGGCGTTCGGCCGCTTTCTCGATCCGGTGGCCGACAAGCTGCTGGTCGCCGCGACGATCCTGATGCTGGTGGCGGTCGACCGGTTGCATGACTGGCATATCCTGCCGGCTCTGGTGATCCTCTGCCGCGAGATCTTCGTCTCCGGCCTGCGCGAGTTCCTGGCCGAGCTTCGGATCGGCATGCCGGTGACCAGGCTCGCCAAGTGGAAGACCGCCGCGCAGATCCTGGCGCTGAGCGTGCTGCTGGTCGGCGACGCGCTGGGGCCGTCGCTCTATCTGATCGAGATCGGCCTCGGGTTCTTGTGGTTGGCCGCGTTTCTGACGCTGGTCACCGGCTACGATTACCTGCGGGCCGGCCTGAAGCACATGACCGGCGAGAGCGCCGGCCAGAGTGCCGGCGAAAGCGCCGGCGCCTCCGCCGAGCCTCGGTCGGAAACCACCACGCGCCGCGCCGGTTAACCGTCGGCGCGGTTCCGGAATGGCGGTCGTGGCCCAGAGATGACACAGCTGACCGACGATTGCTTCGCCTTCGGCGGCAAACTGATGACCACCGACGAGGCGCTCGCCCTGCTGGAACAGCGGATCCAGCCTGCCGCCGGCGTCGAGACGCTGCCCTTGGCCGCGGCCGCGGGCCGCGTGCTGGCCGAGGATGTGGTGGCGGCGCATGCCTCACCGCCGCATGACAATGCCGCGGTCGACGGCTACGCGCTGCGCTGCGACGAACTTTTGCCGGGCGAGACGACGCGCCTCGAGATCGCCGGCCGCGCCGCCGCGGGCCACCCGCTCGGCCGGGCGGCGCCGGCCGGCAGCGCGGTGCGTATCTTCACCGGCGCGGTGATGCCGGAAGGCTTCGACACGGTGGTGATGCAGGAGGACGTCGCCGTCGCGGACGGCGTCGTCGCCGTGCCGGCCGGGCTGAAGCGCGGCGCCAACCGGCGCCGGGCCGGCGAGGATTTCCGGATTGGCGACGCCATTCTGCGCCGCGGCGCGCGGCTCCGGCCGCAGGAGATCGGCCTGCTGGCGGCGGCTGGCGTCGCCGAACCCCAGGTCCACCGGCCGGTCCGCGTCGCTCTGTTCTCCACCGGCGACGAGGTCTGCGAGCCGGGCGCCGCGCTGCCGCCGGGCGCGATCTACGACGCCAACCGGTACCTGCTGCGGGCGTTGCTGCAGGGGTTCGGCTGCGCGGTCATGGATCTCGGCATCCTGCCCGACCGGGCCGACGCGGTCGGCGCGGCGCTGGCGGGGGCGGCCGACGGGCATGATCTGATCCTGACCTCCGGCGGCGTCTCGGTCGGCGACGAGGACCACGTCAAGGCGGCGGTCGAGGCGCTGGGCGCACTGCATTTCTGGCGGTTGGCGATCAAGCCCGGCCGGCCGCTGGCGCTCGGCCATGTCGGCGGCACCGCGTTCGTCGGCCTGCCCGGCAATCCGGTCGCTGTGATGGTCTGCTTCCTGCGTTTCGCCCGGCCGATCGTGCTGCGTCTCGGCGGCGCCACCGATCTCACGCCGGCGATCTACCGGGTGCCGGCGGCGTTCGACCACGCGAAAAAGGTCGATCGGCGCGAATGGCTGCGCGCCCGGCTGGCACCCGACGCGGCCGGCCGCGTCGCCGCGCACAAGTTTGAACGCCAGGGCTCCGGCATCATCACCTCGCTGGTCGCCGCGGACGGCCTGGTCGAGCTGCCGGAGCAGTTGACGGCGCTCAGTGCCGGCGACATGGTCGATTTCCTGCCGTTTGCCGAGGTGTTGGGATGAAGCTGCTGTACTTCGCCTGGGTGCGCGAGCGCACCGGGCTGGCCGAAGAGGAGGTCAGCCGGCCGGCCGAGGTCGGTGACGTCGCCGCCCTGGTCGACTGGCTGAAGGCGCGCGGCGCCGGCTACCAGGCGGCGCTGGACGACCTCTCGGCGGTGCGGGTCGCGGTCAACCAGGAATATGTCGGCCTCGACCATCCGCTGGCCGACGGCGACGAGGTCGCCTTCTTTCCGCCGGTCACCGGGGGCTGACGCCGATGATCCGGGTCCAGCGCGAGGATTTCGACCCGGGCGCGGAGCTTGACCGGCTAATCGCCGGCAAGACCCATATCGGCGGCGCGGTCAGCTTCGTCGGCCTGGTGCGAGATTTCGCCGGCGACGAGCGCATCGCTGCGATGACGCTGGAACATTATTCGGCAATGACCGAGCGCCAGCTGACCGAGATCGAGGCCGAGGCGCATCGGCGCTGGCCGCTCGATGCGACGCTGATCATCCACCGCCATGGCCGGCTCGAGCCGGGCGACCGCATCGTGCTGGTGATTGCCGCCGCGGCGCATCGCGAGGCAGCGTTCGAGGCCTGTCACTTCCTGATCGACTGGCTGAAGACCAAGGCGCCGTTCTGGAAGGCCGAGGCGACGCCGGATGGCGACCAGTGGGTCGAGGCGCGGGCCGGCGACGACGCCGCGGCGGCGCGCTGGCTCAAGTCCTGACCGGGCGCGGCCCGGTCCGCTTCCTCGATTTGGGCGATTTGTGCTGCGGCGCGGCGAGCCAGACACGTAAATCGTGGATCAGAAATTTCTGGGCCTCGGCCGGCAGGTCGGCGAGCCAGGCGGCATAGCCTCGCTTGACGTCGGCGACGCTCAGCCGGTCGGCATACTCGGCGGCCAGCCAGTCGCGATAGTCGTCCAGGCTGCGAAGGCCCTCGGCATTGTCGGCCGGGTCGAAGGCGTCGAGCCGTTCGCGGACGTCGCGGCGCGCCATCACTGCCGCGAGAGTGATCTCCGGCTCCAGGTCGAAGCCGCCCCAGGCCTCCCACCAGGCGGTGCTGACCGGGCTGGCCAGGCAATAGGCATAGGCGACCTCCGCCTCGATGCCCAGGGCGCGCCGCCGGGCGGCGGCCTCGAGCTTGCGGTTGTCGTCGGTCACCGGGATCTCGATCTCGGCGAGCTTGAAGAGCGTCGCGCCGTCCTCGCGCCAGATATGCAGCGCGTCGGTGACGAATTCAGGCAGTTTGCGAGCCATGGCAGACCTGTCGGCGGGTCCGAACCCGAAAAGCAGCGGGGCGGGACTTCAAGTTGTCCCGCCCCGAAGATAAGCGCCGCCGCTAATCGATCAAGCCGCGGCGCGGCGGCGCACCATGTTGGTGTAGTCCTCGATCAACTGCTCGCAGATGGCGCCGGGCCGGAACCGGAACTCGCCGATCTCGCGCACCGGGGTCACCTCGGCCGCGGTGCCGGTCAGGAAGCATTCCTCGAAATCGGCCATTTCCTCGGGCATGATCGTCCGCTCGACGATCTCATAGCCGCGCGCCTTGGCCAGGCTGATCACCGTGCGCCGGGTGATGCCGTCCAGGAAGCAGTCCGGCGTCGGCGTGTGCAGCCGGTCGCCCTTGGTGAAGAAGATGTTGGCACCGGTCGACTCGGCGATATGGCCGCGCCAATCCAGCATCAGGGCGTCCTGATAGCCCGCCGCCTCGGCGGTGTGCTTGCTGAGCGTGCAGATCATATAGAGCCCGGCCGCCTTGGATTTCACCGGCGCGGTCTCCGGCGCCGGCCGGCGCCACTTCGACATCTGCAGCCGGATGCCCCTAAGCCGCTCTTCCGGGTCGAAGTAGCTCGGCCAGACCCAGCAGGCGATCGCCAGATGGATCATGTTGGCTTGCGCCGAGACGCCCATCATCTCGCTGCCGCGCCAGGCCACCGGCCGGACATAGCCGTCGGCAATCCGGTTGGCGGACACCACCGCGCGCGACACGCGGTCGATTTCCTCGACGGAATAGGGTATTTCAAAGTCCAACAGCGTTGCCGAATCGACCAGGCGCTGGGAATGTTCGGTCAACTTGAAGATCTCGCCGTCGTAGACGCGCTCGCCTTCGAAGACGCTACTGGCATAATGCAGTCCATGGGTCAGAACATGCACATTGGCGTCCCGCCAGGGGACCATCTCACCATCGAGCCAAATCAGCCCGTCATGGTCGTCGAATGATTTTGTTTCCATTTTTGAGCCACCTGCGACCGAAAATGTCCTGATGTCTGGATTGTGAGTAACATAATGACGCGATTATGTCAACATGGCTGACGTAAAAACCGGTGCAAGCCCGTTGTTCCTGCGCGACGAGGAGCTGCGGCAGGGAATCGAGCTGATGTTCTACGCCTACCGTGATTTCACCTCGGATCCGGACGAGATCCTGAAACGCTACCGGTTCGGGCGGGCGCATCATCGGGTGATCCATTTCGTCGGGCGCAACCCGGGTATCACCGTGGCCGGGCTGTTGAAGATCCTGCGGATCACCAAGCAGAGCCTGTCCAGGGTGCTCGGCGTGCTGATCGAAGAGGGTTACGTCGTGCAGAAACAGGGCAGCCGGGACCGTCGGCAGCGACTGCTCTATCTGACCGACAGGGGCACCGAGCTGGAGCGGCAGTTGTCGCGGCCGCAGAAGGCGCGGGTCGCCAAGGCCTATCGGGAGGCCGGCGCCGAGGCGGTCGCCGGCTACCGCAAGGTGCTGGCGGGCCTGATCGACGAAGCGGTGCGCGAGGACGTGCTCGACTCGGTCATGCGGTCTTGAGCCGGGTCGCGGCGCTGGAGAGCGGATGGCGACGCCGGACTCCATATCCGACCGGCCCGATGTGGCTGGCCACGTCCTGGTGGTTGATGACGACCGCCGGCTGCGAGAGCTTTTGAGCCAATATCTGATGGACAACGGCTATCGGGTCACCACCGCGATCGATGCCGAGGATGCGCGCGGCAAGATGCAGCATTTCGCCTTCGACCTGCTGGTGGTCGACGTGATGATGCCGGGCGAAAGCGGCGTCGACTTCACCGACGGCATCCGCAAGGGCCGCGGCCGGGTCCCGATCCTGATGCTGACGGCGCGCGGCGAGCCGGAGGATCGCATCAAGGGCCTCGAGGTCGGCGCCGACGACTACCTGCCGAAGCCGTTCGAGCCGAAGGAGCTGTTGCTGCGGATCGCCTCGATCCTGCGCCGCGCCGGGCCCGACGATGCGGCGCCGCCGGTCGTCCGCTTCGGCGAATTCGCCTTCGATATGGACAAATGCCAGCTGAGCCGCAACGGCGAGGTAGTGCGGCTGACCACCGGCGAGACCGCGCTGTTGACGGCGCTGGCACGCAAGGCCGGCGTCGTCGTCAGCCGCAGCGAGCTCGGCCGCGGCGACCACGATTCCTTCGGCCGCGCGATCGACGTGCAGATCACCCGGCTGCGCCGCAAGATCGAGGACAACCCGCGCATGCCGCATCACCTGCAAACGGTGCGCGGCCAGGGATACGTGCTATGGGCCGACTGAGCGAGATCCTCGCCGCACCGCCGCGAGAGATCGACTCGGGCGATGCGGACACCGGGCGCCGCCGCCGACTGCGCTTGCCGCTGGTGAAGAAGATCCTGCCGCGCACCCTGTTCGGCCGGTCGCTGTTGATCGTCATCACGCCGATCGTGTTGTTGCAGTTGATCGCGACCTACGTGTTCTACGACCGCCACTGGGACAAGGTCGCCGGGCGCATGGGCAAGACGCTCGGCGGCGAGATCGGCATGGTGATCGAGGCGCTGGACAAGCTGCCGGACGATGCCGCCCGCGTGGTTCTGCTGGACGTGGCGGCCCGGCGTCTCAACCTCGAGCTGGAGCTGCTGCCCGACACGACTCTGCCGACCGCCCGGGGCGGGCTCTTCATGCTCAACCCGTTCGGCCCCATGGAGAAGAACCTCGGTCGGGCAATCCGCAAACGGGTCGACGAGCCGCTCTATGTCGACAGCGACAGCCTGCCCGGCCGGGTACGGATCCTGGTCCAGACCCGCGCCGGGGTGCTCCGGGTCGTCACCGCCAACGAGCGGGTGTTCAGCACCTCGACCTATATCTTCATCCTGACCATGGTGGGCAGTTCGATCGTGCTGATGGCCATCGCGATCGCCTTCCTGCGCAAGCAGATGCGCCCGATCGACCGCTTGGCCGAGGCCGCCGACAGCCTCGGCAAGGGCCGCGAGGTGACCGGTTTTCGGCCGGCCGGCGCGGTTGAGATCCGCAAGGCGGCGCGCGCCTTCCTGCGTATGCGCGACCGCATCCGGCGCCAGATCACCCAGCGGACCGAGATGCTGGCCGGCGTCAGCCATGACCTGCGCACGCCGCTCACCCGGATGAAGCTGCAGCTGGCGATGCTGGACGACACAGCGGCGGTCGCCGACCTGCGCGCCGACGTCGAGGAGATGGAGGGCATGGTCGAAGGCTACCTTGCCTTCGCCCGCGGCCAGGACAGCGAGCCGCCGGTCGATACCGACCTGCAGGGGCTGTTGGACGAGGTGGTTTCCGACGCGGCGCGCCAGGGCCGCAGCATCGCGCTCCGGACCAAAGGCAGGCTCAAGCTGCCGCTCCGGCCGAACGCCTTCAAGCGCTGCATCACCAATCTGGTGGAGAACGCCCGTCGCTATGGCGACACCGTCGAGATCAGCGCCCGGCGCGGCCGCGGCGTGATCGAGATCGCGGTCGACGACGACGGCCCCGGTATCCCCGCCGGCGATCGCGAGGCGGCGTTCCGCGCCTTCCACCGGCTCGACGAGTCGCGCAACCGCGAGACCGGCGGCAGCGGCCTCGGCCTGACCATCGCCCTCGACGTGGCGCGCAGCCATGGCGGCGACATCCAGTTGACCGAGGGGCCGCTCGGCGGCCTGCGCGCCCTGGTGCGGCTGCCGGTATAACACCGGCCCATGGTGGGCCTTGTCCCGCGGCGCGGGACAGGCAGAATAGGCGAAAGCGAACTGTTTCGGAGGCCGCCATGCTGCTGCTTCGCAGCCTCTTGTTCCGAGCCGCGCGCCGTGCGGCGGCGGACCCGCGGGTTCAGGCCAAGGCGGCCGAGCTCTACCAACGCGAGGTCAAGCCGCGCGCCGAAGCCGCCTGGGCCGACGCCAAGCCGAAGCTCGATGCCGCGCGGCGCGACCTCGGCCGGATCGCCCGCGAGAGCGATCCGCGCCGCGACCCCAAGGGCTTTGCCGCCAAGCTGAAGCGGCGCTTCATCGACGACGACTGACCCGCAACCAGCAAAAAAGTGGTCAGACCCCTTTTTTCAGGCATAGAGGGAGGAACGCCGGTGGCCTATCAGGACATCGTCTACACGGTCGAGGACAGCGTCGCGACGCTGGCGATCAACCGGCCGAAATCGCTGAACGCCTTCACCGGCGACACCATCGCCGAGATCGAACACGCCATCCAGGCGGCGAGCGCGGACCGCGCGGTCGGCGTGCTGGTGATCACCGGCGTCGGCGACCGCGCCTTCTCCGCCGGCGGCGACGTCAAGTGGGAGGCGGCGGGCGGCCTCGAGGGCCTGGAATTCAACGTCAATCGGCGCATCCTCGACTGTCCGAAGCCGGTGATCGCCCGGATCAACGGCTATGCCATCGGCGGCGGCCACCACATGGCCTATTTCTGCGACTTCTCGATCGCCGCCGAACACGCCATCTTCGGCCAGAACGGGCCGCGCGTCGGCTCGCCGGCGGCCGGCTACATCGTCGCCCATCTGGCCGGCATCATCGGCCACAAGCGGGCACGCGAGATGTGGATGACCTGCCGGCGCTACAGCGCCAAGCAGATGCTCGACTGGGGCCCGGTCAACGCGGTCGTGCCGATCGACCAGCTCGACTCCGAAGTCGACAAATGGTGCCGTGAGCTGCTGGCGCTCAGCCCGACCTGCCTGAAGATCCTCAAGGCGTCGTTCAACCGCCATATGGACCACATCCTGGCGGTCGACCAGCGCGAGGTGGTGCTCGACATCGCGCCCGGCTATTTCGAGACCGGCGAGCAGCAGGAAGGCGCCGCCG
>CAJHXX010000529.1_pt1 | contig 19023 bp, 14 predicted proteins | sample 9198511 | NCBI WGS metagenome assembly CAJHXX01 (sample SAMEA7708325, study PRJEB35096) | sediment metagenome | biome: marine neritic benthic zone biome [ENVO:01000025]; feature: sediment [ENVO:00002007]; material: shallow marine sediment [ENVO:03000034] sea grass bed [ENVO_01000059] ...
CTCCTCCAGGGTGCGCGGCCAGTCCTTCTTCAGCAGGCGCGACAGGGCGCGGTCGGCGAGCAGCTTGCCGCCGGTCTGGCAGCGCGGGCAGTAGTTGGTCTCATTGGCGGCATAGCGGATGCGCTGCACCGCGGAGGCGCAGGCCGGGCAGGGCTTGCCGTAGCGGCCGTGCACCGCCATGCCGTCGCGAAAGGCGGTCACCTTTTCCGGAAAGCCGTCGCCGGCCGCGGCCCGCAGCCGATCCGTCCAGTCGGCCAATGTCGCCCGGGTCGCGGTGAAGAGCCGCGCCATCTCCGCGCCGCTCAACTTCTGCGTCATGGCGATCGGGGAGAGCCCCGCGGCGTGCAGGATCTCGTCCGAATAGGCGTTGCCGATGCCGCTGAAAAGCCGCGGGTCGGTCAGCGCCCGCTTCAGGGTGTGGTTGGCGCCGGTCAGCCGTTCGGCGAAAGCCTCGGCGTCGGTCTCGAACACCTCCAGCCCGCCGGGGTCGAGCGCGTCGAGCGCCGCCCGACCCTCGACCACATGCAGCGCGGCGCGCTTCTTCGCGCCCGCTTCGGTGAGCGTCAGGGTGCCGTCGGGGAAGTCGAAGGCGGCGAGGCCGGCCTTGCCCGCCGGCAGGGCGCCGGGCGCCTTCCAGTGCAGCCGGCCGGCGATCATCAAATGCAGCACCAGCCAGAGCTCGCCCTCGAGGCCGATGGCGATGCGCTTGCCGATGCGCCGGAGCCCGGTCACCCGGCGGCCCTCGGCCGCGGCCGGCGGCGGCGCCACGGTGCGCAACAGGAACGGGCTCTTCAACCTGACCGCGGCGAGCGGCCGGTCGAGAATGCGGCGCTCCAGCGCCTCGATATAGACGGTGACGTCCGGCAATTCGGGCATTGTCTTACCGGGTCCCGAATAGCCGCAAGGCGTTGCCGTAGGCGATCGCCTCGGCGACCGTGCGCGGCAGCAGCGCGAGCCAGCGCCGGTGCTCGGCGATCACCGCGCCGTAGGATTCCCAGCGTTCGTTCACATAGGTGTCGCTGCCGATGGTGAAACGGTCGGCATGACGCGTCAGCAGCGCTGCCCAGGCCGGATCGAGGCGGCCGCCCGGCGCGATGTCGCCGGCCCGGAACGACAGCCCGGCGATCAGCGTCGGATACCCGGCCATGGTCTCGCCGACGACCGCCGCCGGCTCGCCGAGCCCGGCATGGGCCCAGATAACCCGCAGGTCTGGGTCCAATTCGAACAGGGCGCGCACCACCGCGGCATCGGCGTGGACCTGCAGCCACAGCCGACGGGCCGCGGCCAGCGCCATCAACCGCCGGAACTCGGGTGCTCCGGTCGCGGCCGGGTCGGACAGGTGGAATTCGCCCAAGCCCCGGTAGTGGCCGCCCTCGAGCTCAGCCGAGACATAGGCGAACACCGCCGGATCGGCGAACCAGCCGGCCATGTCGGCGCGCGTCCGGTAGGGGCGGAGGAAGGGAACGAAGCGATCCGGATCGACCCGATAGAGCTTCAGCGCGCCGTCGCCGGGCGTGCCCGAGACCACGGCACGCCGGACGCCGGCAGCCTGGAGCCTGGCGAGCGCGTCGGCCGGCGGAAAGGCCGTCCAGGCCGGTCGGCTGTAATGCAGATGGGTGTCGAAGATCGGCAGCTCGCCGGCCGCCGTCGGTGCCGCGGCAAACAGTGCCGATACAGGCAGCAGGATGCGCCAAAGACGGCGACGCCAGTTGCTCCACGGTTTTGTCATGCAAGTCCTCCCGGTTCGGCCGCCGCCGGCGGGCCGGCTTCTGCAAAGCTTCGCCCCATTTCAGGGCGAACCGCAAGGAGGCAATGTCATGGGGGCCGAGGCGCGACGGCAAGAATTCGGGACAGAGCTGCGGCAAGCGCCGGCGCCGGTCGGCAGGGCCTCGCAGCGGTTTCAGATACCGCTCGAGGTCGAGATGATCGTCAAGCCGCGCTGACGCCGCCGGCGTGGCCGGGCCCGGCGCCCAGGTCCTCGGCCGCCTGCGCCGGCGGCTTGCCCGGCAGTCGCACGGTCACCGTGGTGCCCTTGTCCGGCTCGCTGGAGACCTCCAGCAGGCCGCCATGCAGCTCGACCAGCACCTTGGTCAACGGCAGGCCGAGACCGGTGCCCTCGTAACGGCGGGCGATCGAGCTGTCGATCTGGCCGAATGGCTCCAGCGCCGTCGGGATGTCCGCGGGGTGCATGCCGATGCCGTTGTCTTTGACGACGATGGAAATGCCGCCGCCGCGGGCCGGACGAACGGTAACCAGGATCTTGCCCCCGTTGCGGGTGAACTTGACCGCGTTGGACAGGATGTTGATCAGGATCTGGCGCAGCTTGGCGGCATCGGCGTCGATCACCGGCAGCTTCGGCTCCAGCTTGACGCGGAGCGCAATGCCAGCCTCGGTGCATTCGTTGTGGATGATCTTGCGGCAGGATTCGACCACCGCCGCCGCCTCTACCGGTTCCGGCCGCAACCGGAGCTTGCCCTCCTCGCTTTTCGCGAAGTCGAGGATGTCGTTGATCACGTCCAGCAGGTGACGGCCGCTGTCCAGGATGTCGGAAGCGTATTCGCGGTATTGCGGCCGGCCGACCTCGCCGAACAACTCCCGGCTCATGATCTCGGAGAAGCCGATGATGGCATTCAAGGGCGTACGCAGCTCGTGACTCATGCCGGTCAGGAACTTGGTCTTCGACGCGTTCGCTGCTTCCGCCTCTTCCTTGGCCTCGCGCAGGCTGACCTCGCGCTGCTTGATCTCGGTGATGTCGGTCCAGATCAGCACCGAGCCGCCGTCGCGCGTCGGGCTGCGGCTGACGCGCAGCCAACGGCCGTCGTTCAGATTCTGCTCGGTCACCGCCGCCGCGCCGTCGCCCGCGACGGCTCCCTGTCCGCCGCGGGATGTCGACGAATCCGCCGCGTAGATGTCGCGCTTCGACGCCTCTTCCATGATCTTGGCGAACGACACCCCCGGTCGGATCATGTCGGTCAGCGAGGGCAGCATCCTGGTCGCCTGGCTGTTGGCGATGACCACGTTCTCGTCGGCGTCGAGCAGCATCACCGCCTCCGGCGTGCTCTCGATCGCGTCCGCCAATCGGGTCTCGGCCGACCGGCGCTGCGCCGCCTCGTGCTCCATCATCAGCTGCAGGTTCTCCTGCTGCGCGTCATGGAAGCGCTGCGACAGCTCGGCGCGCTCCTTCTCCGCCTGGACCCGTTCGGTGATGTCGGTAAAGGTCTTGACGAAACCGCCGCCGGGCATGGCGTTGTAGGTCACGGCGAGAGTGCTGCCGTCGGGCCGGCTGCGTTCCACCTTGCGATACTTGGTGCCGCCGCGCGCCACCGACTCGGCGATCCGAAGCTGCTCGCGGACATGGTCTTCCGGGTCGCCCGGCCCGTACTCGCCGCGCCGCGCCTGATGCCGGATCAGCTCCACGCTTGCCATGCCCGGCCTGACCAATTTGTCCGGCAGGCACATCATGTCGACATAGACCTTGTTCCAGGTCAGCAGCCGTAGCTTCGCGTCGACCGCACAGATGCCCTGGTCGATGTTCTGCAGCGTCGCCTCGAGCAGCGCGGACTCCTCGGCGAGGTCCGTCTCACGACACTTCAGCTCGGTGACGTCGCTGTGCACGCCGACGACCCAGCCATGCTTGGTCAGGCGCTCGCCGATGCGCAGCCAGCGGCCGTCGTCGGTCTGGCATTCGAACGGATCGCCGGGGTTGCGATGGCGACGCACCTGGTCCGCCACCCATTGCGCGCGCCGGGCGTCGGCGATCGAAGGGTCACGCTCCACCACGGCGCGCATCAGTGTCTCGAACGCGACCCCCGGCCGCACCAGATCGGCGAATTCGGGGTGGAATTCCTTATAGATGGTGTTGTGCAGCACCAGCCGGTCGCGGTCATCGAACAGAACGAAAGCTTCCGAGACGCTCTCGATCGCCTCCAGCAGTTGTGCCCGCGCCGTCGAGGCTTCCCGCTCGGCGCGCTCGGCGCGCCGGGTCTCGCGATAGAGTACCAGGAACAGCACCACGACGCCGACCGCGGTGCCGACGAACAGCACCATCAACTCGAAGTAGAGCTCCTCGACGTTCTTGCGGTCTGTGCTGACCGCCGTCGATTCGTAGATCAGGGCGTCCAGCACGACGTGGTGCAGTCGCGTCCGCCATGGCCCGAGCACGCCGCGCAGCGCCGCGGCGCCCGCCCGGTCGCCGACGCCCAACCGCTCGATCTGCGGCTCGGCCTGTTGCAGAACCCCGAGCAGCTCACGGACTGTCGTCTCGAACTGCGGCACTTCGCGCAGCACCTCGGTCTGCGGCCCTTCGAGCAGGACGGGAAGCCGGCTCCAGAAGATCTCGAAGCGCAGTTGCAGCTCGTCCTTGCCGAGGCCGGTATCCGGCTGCCCATACAGCGCCAGCGCCTCGAGCAGGCGCAGATACTCGATCTCCGCCTGCGCCAGGAACCAGAGATTGATGCGGCTTTCCTTTTCGATCAGCCGCTTCTGCTCGAGCATGTTGTTGAAGCTGAAGAACAGGCCGACCGCGAACACAAGCAGGGCAGACATGATGAAGCCATATCTGCCGAAGACGTGCCTGCTGCGCGTGCGCGGCGCCGTTTTGGTCATCTCGATTCCGCTTCCCGCCGCGGGCGCCGTCGCGCCGCCGCCCGGCGGCCCCCTTGGATCCGGGCAGGATCTATTGGATTCTCAGTTCCTTCACCTGCCACACCCAGCGCGCCTGGATCGGCTTGCTGTCGAGCTCCGCGTAGTCGTCGCGCGGATAGATGATCCAAAGCGGTCCCTTGTCCCGTATCTTCAACCGCTTGCCGTCCATTTGGTAGGCCAGCAACACCGGGTAGCGGGTGAAATCCGTCAGCGGGATCTCGACCCGATAGTCGTTGAGGGCGACCGCGATCACTTTCCGGCCCTTGGCGCCGACCGCCTTCAACAGGTCGCTGACCAGGACGCCTTCGAACTCCGGGCGACCCTGGGTCCAGGGCGTCGAGGTCCGCAGCCGGGAGACGCCGACATTGCGCAGCATCGCCATGTCGAAGGCGGCGCTGCCCGACCGGTTGGTGTTCTCGACCTGTCCGGAAATCTGCAGGATCGGCGTGCCCGACGGGCTCGGCAGCAACTCCGAGGCTTGCGCCGAGACTAGTCCGAATACAATAAACAAAAGCGAGGCTCGCAATGCGACTCCGAAAGAAACCCTGAGCATTTTGGTCTCCATTGAATATTCGAAAGATTCTTCGGGACACGCGACGCCGAAAGACTGATCGCATGATCGGGCAACATTGTAAATTTTGCCTTAAGATGTCGTAATGACTTCGGCGTTTATTAACAAAATCCTCAGGGTAAAGCTGCCACCGCGCCGGCGCTATTTGCCGGCGGCCTCGCTCGGCCGCAGGTTGCGCGCCCGGCCATAGACGGCGAGAGCGGCCAAGGTCACCGCGGCCAGCGCGGCGAACAGCAGGCGATAGGCCAGGTCGCCGGCTTCGCCTTGGCGGTCGGGAAAGGCGCCGACGATCAGGCCGGCGGCGGCCGGCAACAGCGACGCGCCGGCCATCAGCACCATGTTCAGCGTCGTCACCGCGCGCCCGGACAGCCGCTCCGGGTAGAGCGACAGCGCATGCGACATGGCGACCAGGCTGTATCCGCCGAAGAAGCAGAACAGGGTCAACAGCAGCACCGCAACCCAGGTCGCGGGGCCAGGCCAGAGCGCCAGCACGACCAGCACCGCGGCGGTCAGCGAGCCGCCGACCAGCACCACCCCCTTGCGGGTGTCGAACCAGCGGTCGAGCGGGCCATAGCAGATCGTGCCGGCGATCATCGCCAGCGCCATGACCGCCAGCGCCTCGCCGCGCGCCACCTCGCCGAGGCCGTGCACCTCATGGAAATATGGCCCGCCCCAGCCGCCGAGCAGGGTGACCACCGTGGCGTAGCCGACCGCGATCAGCGGCATCAGGAAAAGCGCGTCGCGCACCCGGAACACTTCACCGATGCCGCTCGCCGTGGCCGCCAGGGTCTCGGGCTCGCGCTGGTGATAGGCGTGGCCGGGCGGTGCATCGCGCACCACGAAGAAGAACAGCGCCGCCAGCGCCGCGGTGATCAGCGCCAGGCCGACGAAGGAGGCGCGCCAGCCGAGCGCGAAGGCGGCGGCCGCCAGCGGACCGGTCGCCAGCAGGTGGCCGGCATTGGCGAAGGCGTAGAGATAGGCCATGGCGGTAGTGAAACGGTCCGCCGGGAACCAGCGCGAGCAGATTACCAGCGAGCCGACCATGATCGAGGTGAAGCCGGCACCGATCAGGCCGCGGCCGATGGTCAGGCCCGCCAGGTCATCGGCGGCGGCGAACCAGATCGTGCCGACCAGCGCCAGGCCGAGCATCGCTGTCATCACCCGTCGGGCGCCGAACCGGTCAAGCAGCACCCCCGCCGGTAGCTGCAACAGCGTAAAGACCAGGAAGAACATACTGGTGACGATGCCGAGTCCCTCGGCGGTGAGATGCAGGTCGGCCATCAGGTTGGGGCCGATCACACCGGTCGACGATCGGTAGAACTGGCTCAGAATGGTGAGCGGGATCATCACGGCGAGCATCAGGAAGGCTCGCCGGAGCTGTGACCGGGCCGTTTTCGACGACCCCGGCGGCGGCGGCGCGCCGCGCCCGTTGTCCGCCGCCGTCCGAGCCCTATGCTCGTCCGTGATCCGATCGGTGAGGTCCGCCGCCACGCCACCCTGCCCACCGCCGCCCGGGTTATGAAGAATCCCGGGTAGGCCGTATTCTACGGCGCCCCCACACTTCAATCTTTCGCAAAACGCGACGTCACGTCAAGATCGTTGTGGTTGATAAATGCGCCTACGGCGATCACCCCGCCGAATAGTACACGTTGGACCGCAAATAAAAAGACGAATCCTGCGCATCACAGGTCGGCGACGCGGGCACGCCGGTCATTCACCCGCCGGCGTCAGCGCGTCTTGCCGGCGGCGGTGTTCCAGGGTCGCCATCGCATTGCGGCGCACGGTGTCGTTCGGGTCGCGCGTCAGACCTTCCAGGTCGGCGAGCGCGAGATCGCCATTGCCGAGAACCGAGCTGCGCACCAGCCAATTGGGGTCTTCGGCGAGCTGTGCCAGGACCGGGGCCGGCGTGGCCGGATTGTAGCCGACGGCCCGGCGCACCGACGGCTCGGAGAAGGCCGCGAGCTCGGTCAGGACGGCGCCCGGCGCCATCGGGTTGGCCGCCAGATGGGTGAAGGTGGCATAGCAGGCCGACCGGCCGCCGGCCTCGAGCTCGGGCGCGCAGTGCTCGAAGATTCGCGTCATGGTCTCCGCATCGATGGTCACGTTGCCGGCCAGCGCGGCCAGCAGCGCGTAATCTTTCTTCGCGATCGCCCGGCCGGCCAGCGCCCGGATTTCCGCGCTCGGCATCGCCGCTGCGCCGGCGGCAGCGAGCCGCTGCGCCCGATCCAGTTGGTAGAACCCGGCCGCGGCGGCGAGGGCGACCAGCATGCCGGCCGGCAGCAGGCGCCGCCACGACGGCAGCGGTGCGGCGAACGCCCGGCGCGGGCCCGGGTGCCAGGCCAGCAACGTCGCCAGCGCCCAGGCGAATGCGAGGGTCGCCAGGCCGATGCCGGCGGCATAGATCGGCAGGGACGGGATCGGCAGGGGTGGGAACGGCAGGTCCCGCAGACCGAGTCGGGCGGTCGTGGCCAGGATCGCATAGAGCTGCCAGGCGCCGAACCCGGCCATGGCGAGCAGCGACAGGACCAAGGCGAGGCGCAGGCTCTGCCCACCGCCGAGCGCGTCCAGCGGAAGGTCGCGAAAGCGGCGCGACATCAGACCGATGGTCAGCGCCGCGAGAGCCACGATCACGGTCGACGAGGCGACGATCAAGCCGGTATTCATCTCTGCTCGGTAGCCTTTCACTCGGTCCGGGAATCAAACCAGGATGCTGTGCCAGGCCGGTAAACAAAGCATGAATGATCGTTCCGCCGGGTGCGCTCGGGCCGCCGGCCGCTCGGTGCCCGAATGTCCATCGCGGCCGCGGCCGGCACAAGGGGCAGTTCCGTGGCACGAACCCACGGACAGCATGCCTATTTCCCAGTGGCCGGCGGCGGGTTGGCCTGCAGCGGCCGCCCGGCCATGCCATCGGCGGCCTGCCCGAGATGCGCCAGCACGGTCGGCGCGATGTCGAGGATCGAGCTTGGCCCACGCTCCACCGAGCCGGCCGGGAAGCCCGGCCCGTCGGCGACCAGGAAGGGCCGCTGCTCGAAGGCGCCGAGCCCGCCATGCTGGCCGTTGCCGGGAGCGCTCTCGCCTTCGCTGGCATCGAAGCGCACGGCGACGTCGGAGCAGCCTGGCACGCCATAGGTGTTGGTCGCGTCGTCCTTGGCCATGCTGAGCCCCAAGCGGAGGCCGTCGGCCGCGCCCAGGCCGACCGCGGCGAGCCGCGCCGCATCCAGCACCGCGCCGCACCAGTCCTGCGCGGCCAGCCATTGGGCCAAGGCACGGGCGCCGGGTGCCGCCGCCTCGGTCATGTAGACCAGCGCCGCGGTGCCCTGGGTCGCGACCACGATCTCCGGCGACTCCGGCGCCGCCTTGAAGCCGGCCTCGGCGATCAGCTGCTCGACGGCCACGATGCGCCGCGTCGTCTCCTGGCCGTGGTCGGAACCGACCAGCAAGGCCACCGCCTCGCCCTCGGCGCGCAGGCGCCCGACCGCCGCCTGGACCCGCGCGACGCAGGCATCGGCCGCCCGCACCGCCGCCAGATGCGCTGGCGAGCCGAGCGGGTTGGCATGCATGGTCTTGTCCGGATTGGCGAGCCACAGCACCGCCAGGGCGGGACGGCGGCCGAGCACGACCTCGGCGCCGAAGCGCTCGGTCATCGCCGTGTCGCCGGCGATATCCGGGGTGACCGCGAAGTCGGCGTCGAGCGCCGCCGGGCCCGGCCCGAAGGCGCCGGCGCGGTGATAGACATGGCCGTGGCCGTCCGGGTCCTGGAAATAGGCGGCGCCCGGCGAGACGTTGGAATAGACCACGGCGCCGCCGGCCTCCGCCAGCCGCTCGGCGAGGGTCGGCGCGGCGAGCGTGCGCCCGAACGCCCGGCGCATCTGGCCGACGAATTCGGGCCGGCCGGCATCGTGCACCGCGTAGCCGGCGCCGTCGGCCAGCGCCATGCGGTTGCCGTGCAGGCCGTGCTCGCCCGGCGGGCGGCCGGTGGCGATGGAGGCGGAGGAGGCGCGGGTGACCGAGGGGAAGATCCCACGGTGGCGGTCGAACCGGCGGCCGCGCGCGGCCAGGCCGGCGATCGCCGGGCAGAGCTCGGGCGTGACGAGATCGGCCCGATGGCCGTCGCAGATCACCAGCACGACACGGCGCGGCACGGCCAAGGGAGCCTCCGAAAAAAACCGTTCGGCCGCCGATAGTAACGGCAATCCCGCGCTCGCGGAATCGGCCTTTAAATCAGTGACAGTATCCTTATTTCAGTCGTTGCCGCCTTGAATTAAGTATACTGTCACCGTAATACTGAATTAAGTATACTGTCACCGTAATAGTCAGCGTAATAACTCAGGCGGCCAGCGCCGCCGCGGCCTGGTCGAGGGGGACCGGCGCCGCGCCGAGCAGCAGCGCCGCCGCCCGCGCTTCCGCCGCGCCGTCGCCGAGGCTCAAGGGGTCGCGCGGCATCAGCCGGTGTTCCAGCACCAGCCGCGCCAGCACCAGCCGCCGGGCGTCGCCGCCGGCGGCGCCGAGCCGGGCGCCCTCGGCCGCCAGCAGCACCGCGCTGGTGACGTGGTAGAGCGCGTCCGCCGCCTGCCGCGCCAGCGGCTCGTTGCCGCTCGCCGCGACCGCTTCCGCGAAGCCGACCGCGCGCTCCACGGTGCCGGTCAGCTCGCCGCGGAACTGGCCCGGGATCTCCGGCGCGTCGGCGGCCATCTCGGCCAGCTTCTCGCCCAGGTCCTCATGCGCGCCGACGCGCGCGATCGCCCGGGTGGTGACGTCGAGGGCGTTGATGTTCGAGGTGCCCTCCCACAGCACGCCGGTATGGGCGTCGCGCACCAGCCGCGCGTTGACCCAGTCCTCGATGAAGCCGTTGCCGCCGCGCACCTCCATCGCGCCGGTCGCGACGGTGATGTTGTCGCGGCAGGAGCGGAATTTTAGGAGCGGCGTCAGGATGCGCATCAGCCGCGCCGCTTTCGCATCGCCGGCATCCGCCGCGCCGAGCTGCTGCGCCGTGAACATCACCACCGAGAGCACCTGCTCGGTCGGCAGCATCAGCTTCATCAGCTGGCGGCGCAACAGCGGCTTATGGATCAGTTTCTCGCCGAAGACGACGCGGCTCTCCGCCACCACCATGGCCTCGTTCAGGCAGCGCCGCATCATGCCGGCGGCGCGGACGCCATGTGACAGCCGGGACATGTTGACCTGGTCCATCATCTGCTTCAGGCCGCTGTTCTGCCCCGGTCCGACCTCGCCCAGCGGATAGGCGAGCGCGCCGTCGAAGACGATCTCGCCGGACGCCATCGAGCGGGTGCCGAGCTTGTCTTTCAGCCGCACGATGCGGTAGCGGTTGCGGCCGCCGTCATCGAGGCGGCGCGGCATCGCGAACAGGCCGAGGCCGCGGCTGCCGCCGACCGCGCCATGCGGCCGCGCCAGCAGCAGGGCGACGTCGCCGTCGGCGCAGGAGCAGAACCACTTCTCGCCATAGAGCCGCCAATTCTTGCCGTCCGGGCCATCCTCGAGGCGCGCCTCCAGCTCCAGGTTGGCGACATCGGAGCCGCCCGCCTTCTCGGTCATGAATTGGGCGCTCTTCAGGATCTCGCCCATGTCCTGGCTCGCCATGCGGGGCAGGAACTTCGCCTTCAGTGCATCGTCGCCGTAGCGCTCGATTAGGATCGCCGAGGTGTCGGTCACCGAGATCGGGCACATCAGGCCGAATTCCGACTGGGTAAAGAGGTACTGGAAGACGTATTTGGCGATCGGCGGCACCTTCTCGGCCCAGCCGAGCACGCCGGGCTTGTGGCTCATGCAGTGAATGCCGAACTCGCCGTAGCCGATCCGCTCCATCTCGCGGTAGGCCGGGTGGAACTCGACCCAGTCGGCATCCTGGCCGAGATGGTTACGCTGATGCAGCACCGGATCGTGCCGGTCGGCGAGCCGCGCCAGCTCGTCGAGGCGGCCGCCGGCGATCTCGCCGAGGCGGCGGAAATGCGGCGTCATATGCTGACGCAGGTCATCCGCCATGTAGAGCTCGAGCAGGCCCTGCAGGCTCCGGTCGATGTCGTAGAAATTCAGGCCGCGGCAATCCGGTGCCAGCCAGTCCGAGCCGGTGAGGCCACTGGTGTCTTCGACGGTCGCTGCATCGCTCATGGTCTTCTCCTGAAGCCTCGGGGCCATCATGCGCCGGGCAGATTGCGCCCGTCGGGTTTGCCGCACAAGCGAGTTTTCGGTATCCTTGCGTGAGTTTTCATCACTCAAAGGACGTCATGGCCAACCGCCTGCCACCGCTCAATGCCTTGCGCAGCTTCGAATGCGCCGGAAGGCACGAGAGCTTCCTGCATGCGGCGGCGGAACTCAACGTCACGCCCGGCGCGGTCAGCCGCCAGGTCAAGGCGCTGGAGGAATGGCTCGGCGCAAGCCTGTTCCACCGGCGCCACAAGCAGGTCACGTTGACGCCGCTCGGCCGCAGCTACCTGGCCGCGATCGGCGCACCGCTGGCGGAGATCGCCCGGGCGAGCGGGCGGGCGCAGCGCCGGGAGACCGGCCGGGCGCTCGCCATCTGCTGCTACCCAACCTTCGCGCTGCGCTGGCTGGTGCCGCGCTGGGCCGGGTTCTACGATCGCCATCCGGAGATCGACGTGCAGATCACCACCTCGCTACAGCCGGTCGACTTCGCGCGCGACGACTACGACGCCGCGGTGCTGGTCGGCACCGGGCCAGAGGCCTGGCCGGGCATGCGGTCGCTGCGCCTGGTCGAGGTCGACCTGCTGCCGGTCTGCAGCCCGGCGCTGGCCGGCGGGCCGAAGCCGCTCCGCCGCCCGGCCGACCTGGCGAGCCACACCCTGCTGCACGGCGCGCCGCGGCCCGACGACTGGCGCCGCTGGCTAGACTTTGCCGGTGTCGACGGCATCGAACCCGGCGCCAGCCTCACCTTCGACAGCCTCAACCTGTCGCTGCAGGCGGCGATCGAGGGCCTCGGCGTCGCCATCGCGATCCGCGAGCTGGTCGCCGACGACCTGGCCGGCGGCCGCCTGATACAGCCCTTCGGCCCGGTGCGGCGCTCCGGCCGGCCGTTCCACCTGGTCCACCCGCCCGAGCCCGACCGCCGACTCGCGGCCTTCACCGACTGGCTCCGCGAAGAAATTCGGTGACAGTATACTTAATTCCAGCGAATACGGAGACATTACACTTATTTCGCGAATACGGTGACAGTACACTTATTTCGGGATCACAATACGGTGACAGTACACTTATAATACGGTGACAGTACACTTATTTCGGGATCGCTCGAAGCGGAAATAGATATACTGTCACCGGTTTAGAAATAGATATACTGTCACCGGTTTAGATTTAGTGGCACCGACTTGCTGCGATCAGGGCGCCAGGTTCGGGTCGGTCATCGCGCCGACCGACGCGCCGTCGACGACCCCGAACAGCACGCCAACGAGGGCGATCGCGACGACGCCAAGCACGGCGAGCCAGCCGCGCGACGAGACTTCACCGGAATGCGTTTGAACCTCGGTCATGATGCGAGCCATTTTGACCTCCGCTTTCGATGTCACGTCCCACCACGGGACGCCTGCCATCGACGAGACTGAACGAAGCCCGTCGGCGGACCGTCAGGGAAACGTCAGGCGGCGCGTCAAAAATGGCGCGAGCGGCATGAAAAGCCCGATAAACGATCCGCCGCAGGCGCGGCGGGCACGACCCGGGATACTGGTGTATAGTTATTTTCGACTACCAATTCAGGCGATCGCGGATGGCCGGGCTGGAGCTCAGCTTGTTGGGCGGTTACGCGGGCCGATGCGGCTCCGGCCGCCCGCTCGCGCCGCCGACGCGCAAGGCCTGGGCGCTGCTCGCCTATCTGGCGCTCAATGCCGGGCGGCCGGTGAGCCGCGAGCGGCTGGCGACCCTGCTCTGGGGCGAGCGCTTCGACGAGCAGGCGCGCCAAAGCCTCAGACAAACCCTCTATGAGCTGCGCGGTGCCCTCGACGCCGCCGCCGCCGCCCGGCTGGTCGCGACGCGCGATGCGATCACCCTCGAAGCCGCCGGCCTGGAGGTCGACGCGGCGCGCTTCGAGGCGCTGGTTGCGAACGGCGACGCCGCCGCCCTGGCGGCGGCGGACGCACTCTACCGCGGCCCGCTGCTGGCCGGGCTGGAGACCAGCGAGGCGGCGTTCGACGCCTGGCTGGCGGCGGAGCGGACCCGGCTCGACGACCTCGCCTGCCGCGGCCTGCTGCGGCTCGCCGAACACCGTCTGGCGGAAGGCGACGGCGACGCGGCGACCGACACGGCCCGGCGCCTGCTCGGCCTCGACCCGCTGCACGAGCCGGCGCATCGCCTGCTGATGCGCGCGCTGGCGGCGGCGGGCCGGCGCGGCGACGCCCTGAAGCATTACCAGGATCTGGAAGCCCTCCTGCAATCGGAGCTCGGCGTTCGGCCGGAGGCCGAGACCCAGGCGCTCCGCGACGCCCTGCGCCAGGGCGACGACCCGCCCCTGCGCCAGACGGCCGCGCCGGGCGAGGCTGCGCGAGAGCCCGGCCCGGCGACATCGCGCCCGACGAAGTGGCGCTGGGCGGCGGCGCTGGCGACCTCGGTGATCGCGCTGGCCGCGGTCTGGATACTCTATCCGCGGGTCCCGACCGCGCCCGCCGACCGGCTTTCGATCGCCGTGCTGCCGTTCGCCAACCTCTCCGGCGACGCCCGCCTCGGCCGGGTCGCCGACGGCCTGACCGAGGACCTGATCACTGCGCTTTCCAGGGTGCCGCAGCTGCGCGTCATCGCGCGCAGCTCGGTCCGGGCCTACAAGGGCAAGGCGGTGAAAGTGCAACAAGTCGCGGCCGAGCTCGGCGTCGGCCACCTGCTCGAAGGCAGCATCCAGAGGTCGGGCGACCGCCTGCGCATTACCGCGCAGCTGATCGACGCGACGACCGGCCATCATCTCTGGGCCGAGCGCCATGACCGGCCGGCCCGGGAGATCTTCGCCCTGCAGGACGAGATCGTCCGGCGCATCCTGATCGAGCTCCAGGTCGAGTTGACCGCCGGCGACAATGCCCGCATCGCGAGCCGCGGCACCGAGAACCTGGAGGCCTGGCTGCTGCGGGTCCAGGGGCTGCATGAGGGACTGAAATTCACCCGCGTCGGCATGGCGCGGGCGCGCGAACTGCTCCAGCGCGCCCACAACCTGGATCCGGCCTGGGCCCGGCCGCTCGCCGGCCTTGCCTGGATCCATTGGTACGAGGCCCGGCGTGGCTGGACCGACGACCACGCCGCCTGGATCGACCAGGGCGTCGCGCTGGCCGAGCGGGCCATCGCCCTGGATCCGACGGACCCGCTCGGTTACATGCAGCTCGGCAATCTCGTGGCGCTGAACGGGGATTACGACCGCGGCGTCGCGTTGCGCGAGAAGGCGGTGGCGCTCGCCCCTAACGATTTCCTGGCCAATTGGGGGCTCGGCAGCATGCTCACCTGGGTCGGCCGGCCGGAACGGGCGCTCGAGGCGCTCGATCGCGCGCGTCGCGTCAGCCCGCACCATCCCGCCTCGTTCACGCTGGTTATGGCACAAGCACAATTTCTGGCCGCACGGCCCGAGGCGGCGATGGCCTCCTTGGAGACGGTCGTCGCCCAGCGGCCGGACTGGACCGCGGCGCGGGTCTGGCAAGCCATGGTTCATGCCGACTTCGGCGACCGACGCCGGGCTAAGGCCGCGGCGGTCGAGGTCCTCCGGCGCAAGCCGGACTTCACCATCTCCGAATGGCTGAGCTCAAGCCCATACAAGGACCCCGCGACCGATGCCCGTCAGGCCGACCTGCTGCGCCGGGCCGGCCTGCCGGACTGATCGAGCCTCCGGTCATTGCGCCGCCGGGCCTGCACCGATTGTCGGTGACGATTGTCGGTGACAGTATACTTATACCGAGATCAGAGACCACGGAAATAGATGTACTGTCACCGAATTAACGCGGCCGCGCCGAGACCGCGATGCTAGAACACGTCAGCCAGGCGCAGGATGTCCGAGATGCTGTCGACCCGCCCGCCGAAGCCTTCGATGACGTCGATCGAATGGCTGCTGACGGCGCGGTCGTCGCGGTTGTTCAGGTAGCTGTTCGGATCCTGCTTGACCAGGTTGACCAGGGTCTCGGCGACCATGCGGCTGCCGACCTCGCCGAGCCGGCGGCCGTTCTGCTGCACCGCCGCCTCCTTCAGCAGATAGAACCAGAGCGGCGTGCGGTCCCCGAAACCGCCGGCCTCGAGCGCCGCGCAGACACCCTGGCTCTCGTCGGCCACGATGTCTTCCGCCGATAGCGGTTCGACGCGCATCGCCTTGGCCACCGCCTGCCCGGTCGGGATGCTGAGGTTGTAGGCGCGCAGCAGGTTGCGCCGCGCCAGATGCGCCAGCACGGCGTCGCCGCCGCCGAACGGCAGGGCGAACAGCCCCTGCGCGATCTTGGTGTCGATCAGGCGGGCGTGCTGCTGGCTGTTGCCGCCGGGCGCGAAATGGTCCCAGTCGACCGCCAGCTCCGGCACCAACTGGCCGTTCGCGAGATTGTCGGGGTTTGCCGCCGGGTCGAGCAGCTCGACGATGTCCTTCCGGGTGCCGCTGTTCAGGTCGTAGAACGGCCGGATCATCGAATGGCCGAACCGGAAGCCGGCGACCGAGAACTCCAGGGGCATGTACAGGCTGCCTTCGCCCGCGGTCGGGCCCATATAGCGCGGTCCGTTGGCCAGGACGTCGGCGACCACGTCCGGGTCGCAAACCTCGGGCAGGTATTCGTTGATCACGACATGTTGGTAGGCCCAGCGCACCAGCTGCCGGGCGCGGACATAGCCCCGCTTCGGCGCGCCGCGCTGGCGCTGCAATACCTTGTTGTAGAACAGCAGGAACGCGGCATGCAGCTGTCCGACGATGACGTTCTCGTCGTTGCGCATATCGGCGATCACCGCCTTGCCGCTTTGCCGCGGCAGGTCGACCCGGTTGCCCTGCTTGAACACATTCAGCCGTAGCGTCGCGGGGTGATAGAGGCCCTGCGCCTGGGTCGCCACCCCGGACACCATGCCCGGCCCGTCGCCGAACACGCTGTCCAGGTCGAGCTGCGGCCGCCGGCCGTTTCTCAGCCCGTCGACGACGGCATCGGGATCGAGCGGCGCGACCTCATGGTTGGCGCCGATCTCCGACAGCTCGCCCTCGCGATCGGTGCGCGCGGTGATGTCGTGATCGATGAACTGTCCGAGATAGGTGAAGATCGCCGGCACGTCGGAATCGAATTCCTCCGCCGGCGTCGCGCTGTCGCCCGGGTCCGCCATGGCGTCGCCGAGCGCGTTCAACGCCGCCACGGTGTCGGCGCCCGGGGTCAACAGACAATCCGGCGACCGTGTCAGATCGGGAAACATATAGCCGAAGCGCGTGTTGAACAGGATCTCGTCGACCGTCGGATCAACAAGGCCATCGGCGTGGCTGATATTTGGAAACATCGTCTCTTCCCCCTTCAGGTAGAATTGGCGGATGGATGTCACAACGCCAAGTCTATGATTGCAATTCTATCGTCAACCTATCGTGATTCTGCGCCCCCGATTGTCTAACCGGCGAAATGAGGCGAGGATACGGGCGACCGCCGGATCGCCTTCCGGCGCAGGGGACCCCGCCTGCGAGCATCGAATGAATCAGCAAGCCGCAAATCACGCCGCGCCGCGGCCGGCGGCGGTCGAGGGCGACCGGGAGCAGCCGGCGTCGGCCGAAGTGGTGGTGATCGGCGGCGGCATCGCCGGGGCCAGCACCGCCCTGTTCCTGGCCGAGCAGGGCGTGCCGACGGTGCTCTGCGAGAAGGGCGCCATCGCCGCCGAGCAGTCGAGCCGCAACTGGGGCTGGGTGCGCAAGATGGGCCGCGACCCGCGCGAGCTGCCGCTGATGATCGAGAGCCAGCGCCTGTGGCAGGAGATGGACGGCCGGGTCGGGGCGGCGACCGGCTACCGCCAATCGGGAATTCTTTATCTTTGCGCCAGCGAGGCCGAGCTCGCGCGGCGCGCAGCCTGGCTGGAACACGCCCGGCCCTACCAGCTCGACTCCCGGCTGATTTCCGGCGCCGAGCTCGACCGGGTCGCGCCGGGCGCGGCCCAGCCCTTCGCCGGCGCGCTCTACACGGCGAGCGACGGCCGCGCCGAGCCGGAACAGGCGACGCCGGCGATCGCCGCCGGGGCACGGAGCCGCGGCGCAACCCTGCTGACCGGCTGCGCCGTGCGCGGCATCGAGACCGCGGCCGGCCGGGTCTCCGCCGTGGTCACCGAGCGCGGGCGGATCGCCTGTTCCGCCGCGGTGCTGGCCGGCGGCGCCTGGTCGGGCCTCTTCTGCCGGCGCCTCGGCATTCGCCTGCCGCAGCTCAAGGTGCTGGGCTCGGTGATGCGGCTCGACCCGGTCGGCGGCGCGCCGGAGACGGCGGCGGCGGCGACCGGCTTCGCCTTCCGCAAGCGCCTCGACGGCGGCTATACGGTCGCCAACGTCAACGCCAATATCGTCGACATCGTGCCCGACAGCTTCCGCTACATGATCGATTTCCTGCCCGCCATGCGGGCGCAGTGGCGCGACCTCCGGCTCCGCGTCGGCCGGCGCTTCGTCGACGAGGCGCGGCTCGGCCGGCCCTGGGCGCTCGACCAGGTCTCGCCGTTCGAGCGTGTCCGGGTGCTCGACCCGGCGCCGTCGCGCCGCATCCTGAAATCGGCGCTGGCCAACCTGGGCGCGGCCTACCCGGCCTTCCGCGGCAGCGTGCCGACGCGCCGCTGGGCCGGCCTGATCGACGCGACGCCGGACGCCGTGCCGGTGATCTCGGCCGTCGACAGCCTGCCCGGCTTTTTCGTCGCCGCCGGCTTCTCTGGCCACGGCTTCGGCATCGGCCCCGGCGCCGGCCGCCTGATGGCCGACCTAGTGACCGGCGCCGCCCCGGTCGTCGACCCGACCGCGTTTCGCCACAGCCGCTTCACCGACGGCACCCGGCCCGAGCCGATGCTGGGGCTTTAATTCAGTGACAGTATACTTATTTCAGAGTTTGTTGGACTGGAAATAAATATACTGTCACTGTATTCTGCCGCCAGCTCCTCGGTCAGTCCCGTCATCGCCGCCACATACTTCCCCGGCCCCACCTCGCAGGTCCCTCTCCCCCGAATCGTCTGAGCATACGCCGATCGGGCCGGCGGCCGTATTCGAAGACGCGCGCTTTCGGTTCAGGTGTATTGGGCCAAACCGTGGCCGAATGACCAATTGTCCTTTGTGACTTCCACCAGGCTGATGAATATGTCTTCCGGCCGAACGCCCGGATCGTCTGCCAGGCGATTGGCGATGCTCTTGTAGAGGGCTTTTTTTTGCGCCACCGTCCGCGTGTTGTTGGCCGTGATCTGTAGGATCATGAAGTCGTCGGAGCGCTCAATGCCTAGGTATTCGCGGCCATAATCGAGGTCATCATCATCGTGCTCCGTCACGATGACGAAGCGATCGTCCGCCGGCACGTCGAAGGTTTCCCGCATTGCCTGATAGACCTGTTCGACGATCGCGGCCTTATAGGCCTTGGGCTTGCCCCGCCTGAGAGAAATACGAGTCAGCGGCATTCGGATCTCCTGGATTTTCGCCCTTCGGTCGCGACGGAACCGCTTGACCGGGTTTCAGGAACTCGGCTCCGGCCGCGTCCAGGCCAGGGCGGAGAAGCCGCGATCAAGCGGCGGGCTAGTGAGATGATTGGTGAAATTCGACAGCATCTTCATGCCGATCCCCAGGATCACCTCAAGTGCATTCTCCCGGGTGTAACCGGCCGCGAAAAAGCTCTTGAGGCATGCCTCGCGCGGCCAGCCTC